>Ga0209237_1001738_pt1 | contig 12967 bp, 16 predicted proteins | sample GraSoi013_1_40cm_2_FD_185820 | JGI IMG/M metagenome (GOLD analysis project Ga0209237, IMG submission 185820) | Grasslands soil microbial communities from the Angelo Coastal Reserve, California, USA - Sample 10_02_2013_1_40cm (SPAdes) (version 2) | ecosystem: Environmental > Terrestrial > Soil >... | reverse complement strand
CTTCCTCTCGCCCCGGCTTGTCCCCGGCCAGCGCCCGCAGCGTGTAGTCCTGCCAGAACAACATGTGGTTGAAGATCTGCCAGATGGAGTGCCGTCCCGGCTCCGGCTTCCACGCCGCCTGTGCCGCGGTCACGTCGATGGCCTTCTCCCACGAGGCGTACCAGATGCCATCGGTCCACGCCTCTTCCCATATCTTGGCTAGCGTCTGCTGATCCAACGCGTCACCCCGCGGACTCCTGTTGAAATGTTGGAACGTCGAAGCGCTGAAGCGAAGAACTCCTGCCGCTACGCTCCAACGTTTCAACAAGACAGGCGTACAATCCGCCGCCGCGCTGGGATACGCCTCGACGATGCGCGCGCCACCAGACCGCGCATGCGCCACCGCCGCACGAATTGAGCGGCAAGACCAGCCCCCGCCGTCGAAAGGCGCGTCCTACAAAGAGGCACACAATCGACCAGACCGGTGCGTCATCGATGCGAGCCAGCACCGGCGATCGCTCCAGCGCGGGATGAGCTTCGCGCGGTGCCACGGCACACCATGCCGCCGGCTGGCCGCCAACATAAGCCAGAATCCCGGGCGTCATCCCAGAGGTGACGATCCGCCGAAATGCCTCCCGGCGCCGCTCGCTGGTCATGCGCCCAAACTCCGCCCGAGAGCCACCACATGCACCAGCAGCCGGAGCACGCCCCACTCGGGCCGAAGAGGGCTTGAAGATCGGGCCACCGGTCGGCGGTCAGCGGTCGATACTCGATGGAGATCCCAGGACTGCCGGCTCTTTCCCGCTTCACAGGGACAGCATCCCCCGCGTGTCGTGTAACCAGCAAAGAGCAGAGAGGCGCGTAAATGCGGTAATCAGGCCAGAAGGAGATCCAGCAGCCGCTGCAGGTCTTCCTCCGAATAGTACGCCAAGGACAGCACGCCCTTGCGCCTGCTCCCAACCACAGCGACCTTGGTCCCGTATCTCCTCGAAAGATCCTGTTCCGCACTGCGCAGGTGTGGATCTTTGGTTCGGGACCGGCCGGGTATTTCACGTGAAATACTCGGCCTCACCAGCGCCTCGGTCTCCCGGACAGACAGTCCGCGACGCTCGACCCGCGCCCAGACCTTTAGCATGGCCACCTGGCTTCCGGCAGTCATCAGCGCCCGAGCGTGGCCCTCGGTTATCCGCCCCGCGTCCAAGCTGGCCTGAATCTGTGGTGGCAGGTGCAGCAGCCGCAGTGAGTTCGCGACAGACGGCTGACTCTTGCCGACCCGCTCTGCCACCTGCTCCTGGGTCATTCCAAAGTCGTCAACCAGGCGGCGGTAGGCTCGCGCCCGTTCCAGGGCCCCCAGATCCTCACGCTGCAGATTTTCCACCAACGCGAGTTCCAGCGCCTCTGGATCCGACAACGGTCGGATGATGGCAGGAACCGTAGCCTGCCCCGCAGCCTCGGCCGCACGCCACCGCCGCTCGCCTGCCACAACCTCAAAACCGTCCGCCACAGGCCGCACCACGATCGGCTGAAGCACCCCATGCCTTCGGACGGACTCCACCAGCCCCGCGAACTCTTGTGGATCCATCGCCTGCCGCGGCTGCAAGGCGCTTGGCCTGAGACGGGAAACCGGGATCTCCGCCGGTCTCGCCACGACCGCTGTCTCTGCCCCAGGGATGAGGGCTCCGAGGCCTCGACCCAAGCCCCGGCGTTGCCCCGTGCCGGATCGTACGGGGCGCTGCCCGGTTCTAGAGGTACCGGGACGGCGACTAGCGGACTGCGACAGGTTCTTTGACACGAGCCGTGACCTCCTCGGCAAGCGCGACGTAGGCTTCGGCGCCCTTCGACGACGGGTCAAACGTGACCGCCGGCTGGCCAAACGACGGCGCCTCAGCGAGGCGCACGTTGCGCGGGATCACCGTCTTGAACACCTGACCGGGAAAGTGGCGTCGCACCTCGGCGACCACCTGCTCGGAAAGGTTGGTCCGGCCGTCGTACATGGTCAGCAGCGCGCCGTTGACCCTCAGGCTGGGATTGAGCTGGCGCCGGATCAGTGCCAGGGTGTCAAGGAGCTGCGACAATCCTTCTAACGCGTAGTACTCGCATTGGATCGGAACGATGACTTCATCGGCGGCGGCCAGCGCGTTCAGGGTGAGCAGTCCCAGCGACGGTGGGCAGTCGATAAACACAAAGTCGTACCACTCCTTGACGGCCCGTAGGGCATCGCGGAGCCTGTGCTCGCGCGACGGGACACCCACGAGTTCCACTTCGGCGCCGGCCAGGTGGATACTCGATGGGGCAAGATCGAGCCCCTTCACCGGCGACGGCATCAGCGCCGAGGCCATGGCCACGCCATTGATGAGGACGTCGTACAGCGAGATGCCCACCGACGCGCGGGAAATCCCAACGCCGCTGGTGGCATGCGCCTGCGGGTCGCTGTCCACGAGCAAGACGTGCGTCCCGGAAAGGGCGAGAGCAGCGGACACATTGACGGCGGTGGTGGACTTCCCCACGCCGCCTTTCTGGTTCGCAATGGCGATGACGCGTCCCATCGATCAAACCCCTCTTTCGGTAGTGCCGGCGATCTCCCTCCGCACGTCCCGCCTGACGGAACGTTAATCTCTAGAGACCCAGCGGACGCGTCACGGGCACGCCTGGTCGTCTCGGGTACGCTGGCGGCGTGGCCGTAACCTTGGCGACGTCCACCACCGCCCGGCGCACGCCGCCCGGCAACTCTGCGTAGAGGATGCGCCATTCGCCGCCTCCGAGCAGCGCCGCGGCGCGCCGGCCATGGTCGATTTCCCTCCCCACCCCAGGGCCCTTGAGCAGAATGGCCTTCCCGCCCACACGCACGAAAGGGAGGGTGAGTTCACTCAGGGCCGGAAGTGGGGCGACCGCCCGAGCCACGACAACATCAAACTGCTCCCGCAGCGTTGGTTCGTGCGCAGCGTCTTCTGCTCGAGAGCCCACAATCTCGACGGATAGCTCGAGTTCCACGACCGCGACTTCGAGAAACGCGGCCTTCCTCGAGGCGGCCTCCAGCAACGTCACCACGAGGTCCGGCCGGGCGATCTTGAGCGGTATGCCGGGGAGTCCCCCGCCGCTACCGACATCGAGGACAGACACACCCCGTGGGATGCCGGCCTGCACGCACAGCAGCGAGTCCAGAATGTGCAGGCGGACGGCGTCCAGGGGCCGCGTGATTGTCGTCAGCCTGGCCTTCTTACTCCACTCGGCGAGCAACGCCAGGTAGCGGGCGACCTGTTCGCGCTGTCCCGTCGTAAGGGGACTTCCCAGGATGGCTGCCGCGGGCTCCAGTGCCTCGAAGATCTCACTCGTCACTCGGAACCGTCTCAGCCGGCGCCGCGTCCTGCTTCGGCGCGACGACAACGCGTCGTGCCGCTCCCTCCCCGCGGCTAAAGGTCATGACCTGGGGATGCTCGGCCAGCGTGGTGTGGATGATGCGGCGCTCGGAGGCATCCATCGGTTCGAGTTCAACCTCGCCTCCGCGCGCGACACGCTCGGCCGTCCTGTGTGCGAGTTCTTCCAGCGCCACGCGCCGTCGCTCGCGGTAGCCCTCCACATCCACAACGACGTGTGTTTTGGCACGCGTCTGTCGGGCGACCATCAGCCCCAAGAGCAGCTGCACGGCGTCGAGGGTGGCGCCGCCCCGCCCGATCAGCGCGCCCAGGCGCTCCCCGCTCACCTGCACGGAGATCACATCGTCCTGCTGGTGCACGCGCACGGTACCGGGGAGCCCCATTTCCTGCAGCAGCCGCGCCATCACCGTGTGCGCGATCGCGCCGGGGTTGCCTTTGAGGGTAACGCGAACTCGAGCCTCGCGCGCGCCCAGACCGAGCATCCCGCGGGCGCCTGGATCGACGACCTCGACCTCGACGTCATCGCGATCGACGCCAAGCTCCCCCGCCGCCCTGCCGACTGCCTCCTCCACTGTCCGCCCGGTTGTTTCGACCTGCCTCATCTCTTCTTCGTTCCCTTGGGGCGCTGCGGCAGAAGCGACGGTACGGCCTTCTGAGGGGCCGGCCCAGAGCCGGGGGTGGGCCTCGGCCGTCCGACGACGATGAGGTACTCCACCAGATATGCGAGCGTAGAGACGATCCAGTAGATCGACAGGGCAACCTGAAAGCTCATTGCGAAGAAGGCGATCATGACGGGCATGAAGATGAACATCCGGGCCTGCTGCGGGTCGGAAATCGTCATCCGTTGTTGTAAGTACGTGGTGAAGCCCACCAGGACGACGATCGCCAACAACACCGGCTGGCGAGCCAGGTCGATCAAGCAAGTCGCCGAGAACGCATGCTGGCACGGTACCTTGTCGAGCACCACGCCGAGAAAGGTTTCGCCACCGAAGAGATTCGGCCGCCGCAGTGCGCCGAACAGGCCGTACAGCACCGGTAATTGGACCAGCTGAGGCAGGCAACCGGAAAACGGGTTGACGCTGTTGGCGCGGTAGAGATTCATCATCTCTGTGTTCATGGCCCGGGGGTCGTCGCGATACTTCTCCCGCAGCACGGCAAGCTGGGGCGCCAACGCCTGCATGGCTTTCATCGACTTCAGCGACTTCCGCGTCAACGGATGCAGGACGAGTTTCATGGCCAGCGTCAGCAGGATAATGCCGACGCCGTAGCTGCCGATCCAGCCGTGGAACGTATTCAGAATCTGCACTAGCACGTCCGCGATGGGTTTGATCAACTGCGCACGTCCTCCTCGCTCACCATCGCGCCGCTAAGGGACCGGATCGTAGCCACCGGGATTCCACGGATGGCAGCGCAGCAAGCGCCGCACCGCCAGCCCCGCTCCCCGCCAGGGCCCGTGTCGGGCGACGGCCTCCGCCGCGTACGACGAACACGACGGGGAGAACCGGCAACTCGGCGGCGTATACGGGGAAATAAATCGCTGGTACGCGCGGATCAGTACCAACAGCAGACGGGTCATCACACCTACACCACTAGGAACCTTCGCCAGCACCGCGGACGACCCCCGCCTGCATCAGGAGGTCGCGCACGGCCTCACGCAGCGCGGTGAACGACGCATCGGCTGCCGGGACGCGAGGCACCAGCACAACGTCGAACCCACCGGTCACTCGATCCTGCTCCAAACGAATCGCTTCGCGCACGCGGCGGCGTACCCGGTTACGGCGCACGGCGTTGCCCGCGCTCCGTCTCACGGAGATGCCGATGCGCGTCACCGGCAGTCCGTTGGGCCGGGTATACGACGCGGCCACATCGCCGGTCAATCGTCGGCCCTCACGATACGCGAGGCGGAACGCCGCAACGGAGCTCAGGGACTGTACCTGCGCCGACAAAATAGCCGCAGCCGCCGGCGCCTACACCGTCAGCCGCCAGCGCCCCTTGGCCCTGCGCCGGCGAAGAACGTTGCGGCCGCCAGTCGTGCGGACCCGCTGCAAGAACCCGTGCGTCTTCTTCCTTCGGTGTGCCTTCGGTTGGTAAGTGCGTTTCGGCACGTGCCCTCACCTGCGCTCGGAGGAACAGCCTCCACTATAACACAGCCGGAAAAACCGCCCCAGCGCGAGCAGGGGTGGTGTGGATAACCTGGGCACAACCAGGCCAGGTATCCACAGATTCTCCAGAAAGTGACGGCGCTGTGACAAGCGTACCCCCTGGAACCGCCGGCAGCCCGCGTCGCGATGCCGGGCCGCCAGTCCTCCGTTCAGACTATCCACAGCATTTTTCATTGCTGTGGATAACTCCGGGAAGGCGCGCGGATGGCGGATTCCATCGTGCCGCCGCGCACCCGTGTTCGGCAGGAAGCCTCTCTTCGCTCCACGAACTTCCGGTCACTTCCCCAGGGGCTATCCACAAGCGTGGTCACCGTTCGCTCGCTCACGGACTACCGTGAAATATGCCTCCGCGCGCCTGCCGGGGTAGGACTTTGCGACCCGGCGGCAAACCTCGGTGACCATCTCACACGATCAGACCGCGTACGTCCGCGCGCCGTCGCCCTGCGGCAGCACGACTCGACCTGACGGAGGGCGGCAATGGCGGAGTTCTTGCGATCGATCCAGGACAGCGACGGACCGGCGGCCGCCGCCGAGCCAGAAGTCCGGCTCGCCGTGTATGACTCGCCGCTGGCCGCGCCTCGGGTGGTGTCGCTACGCGGGTCCGAATTCCACGAGTTCGTGGGCGACCTTGCGGCACGGACATACAACTTTGGGCGAGAGCGCGGCGGCCGCATCCCGTACATCGTCATTCGGGAGATCATCGAGAACCTGATCCATGCATACTTCCAGGGCGCCGTGATCAGCATCTTGGACGACGGAAACACGATCCGCATCTCTGACCAGGGACCAGGCATTCCAGACAAGGAGAAGGCGCTGCAACCCGGATTCACGACCGCCACGCCCCAGATGCGCCGCCTCATCAAAGGCGTGGGCTCGGGCCTGCCCGTGGCCAGGGAGCAGCTCGCATTCCTGGGCGGCGCGATCGCCATTGACAACAACCTCACCCGCGGTACTGTCGTCACGCTGACCGTCGGCGCCGAGAGTCCCAAGGCCTCCCCTCAAGTGCTGGAGCGCCCGAGCCGGCCCGAGCCCACACCCCGACAAAAGAAGGTCCTCCTGCTCATCGCCGAGCTGGGATCTGCGGGACCATCGGCGATCGCGAAAGAACTCGCCGTCAGCCAGAGCACGGCCTACCGCGAACTCCATCTCCTGGCACGCTGGCGGCTCGTGGACAGCAAGGGGGGTGGAAAGCGCACGCTCACGGAAGAAGGCATCGCGGTCCTGGGCGAGGTCTTTAAGCCGTAACCCATGACCACCAGCACTCATCCCGGGGGGCAACAGTCATGGCCGTCGACACGTCATCTGCGGTCGGCATCTGGCAAGAAGCGCTCCGCCGTATCGAGAGCCGACTGAGCAAGCCGACATACGAGTTGTACCTCAAGAACATGACGCCGCTGGCGGTCCGCGGGGACACCTTTGTGTTTTCCGTGCCCAGCCGCCACGCGAAAGAGTGGATCGAGTCGCGACACGCCAACCTGATTCACAGCGCGTTGCAGGAAGTGCTGGCGCGCGCCATCACGATTCAACTCACCGTGGTGGAAGAGAGCCCGGCCGCACCCGCCCCGGCCGCGCCCGTGCGCGGACCGGACGGACTCCCGCTGAGCCCCAAGTACACGTTCGACACGTTTGTCATTGGCACGGGCAACCGCTTTGCGCACGCAGCCGCTATGGCCGTGGCGGAGGCGCCGGCCCGCGCCTACAACCCTCTGTTCATCTACGGCGGCGTGGGCCTCGGCAAGACCCACCTCCTGCAAGCCATCGGGCACCACGTCGTCCACCGCCAGCAATTACACCGCGTCGCCTACATCAGCAGCGAGAAATTTACCAACGAACTGATCAACGCCATCCGCGACGACCGAACGTTGGAGTTCCGCACCAAGTACCGGAGCGTCGACGTCCTGCTCATCGATGACATCCAGTTCCTGGCCGGAAAAGAACGGACGCAGGAGGAGTTCTTCCACACCTTCAACACGTTGCACGAAGCCAGCCGGCAGATCATCATCACCAGCGACCGACCACCCAAGGAGATCCCCACGCTGGAGGACCGCCTGCGCTCCCGCTTCGAGTGGGGCCTCATCGCCGACATCCAGCCGCCGGATCTGGAGACCCGCATCGCCATCCTGCGCAAGAAGGCCGAACTCGACGGCCTGAGCGTCCCAGACGAAGTCGCGGAATTCATCGCCCAGCGTATCCAATCCAACATCCGCGAGCTTGAAGGTGCGCTCGTCCGTGTCGTGGCCTACGCCGGCCTGACCCGCGCTCCCATGACGGTGGATCTCGCCGCGGAGATCCTCAAAGAATTGCTCCCGGCCTCTGCCAGCCGGCCCGTCACCATCCAGATGATTCAGAAGGCCACGGCCGAGCACTTCGGACTGCGCATAGAGGAAATGCGAGCCAAGCGTCGCACCAAAGGGATCGCCTTCCCCAGACAGGTGGCGATGTACCTGGCGCGCGAACTGACCGATGCCTCTCTCCCGCGGATCGGTGAGGAATTCGGCGGCCGTGATCATACAACCGTGATGCATGCGTGCGACCGTGTAAAAGAAGCGCTTACTAAAGACACGTATTTTGCCGCAGGTCTGAAGAAACTTGTGGATACTTTGCGCAACTCTGAGTGACGCTCTCGCCGATTGGGGATCTTGTGGATAGGCCCGCGTCTCTATCCCCGGGCTATGCACATCCCTTTTCCCTTGCTATCGTAAGCGTGCACCGGGTTATCCACACTATCCACAGCAGTACTAGTACTACGAGTAGTTTTATAATTATTAATTCCGGAGGAAAGCAATGTGGGTAAGTTGCCCGCAAACAGCGCTGTTAAAAGCAGTGCAGCTCGTAGGACGCGCAATTTCGACCCGCACAACGATGCCCATTTTAGGCTACGTCATGATGGAAACCAAAAAAGACGGGATCAAACTGACGGCAACCGATCTGGAACTTGCGATGCAGGTTGAGGTGGCAGCTGAAGTGAAACAAAGCGGCCAGGTGACACTGCCGGCGCGGATTCTAAGCGAGATTGTAGGCAACTTGCCTACGGCGATAGTCGAGATCAAGGCGCCGGAAGGAAGCACGCAGACAGAGATTAGTTGTGAGACGAGCCACTTTGAGATCTTAGGCTTGCCCGCGACTGATTTTCCAACTTTGCCGCGTGCGGATGGAGACGCGGTAGGTGAAGTCGATGCGGACGTGATGCGCATGATGATTAACCAGACCATTTTTGCCGTCTCCGGGGACGAAACGCGGCCGTTTCTGACTGGCGTGTACGCAGTGCTGGACGGCGCGGAGGCCAAGTTTGTCGCAACGGATGGCGGCCGCCTGGCATTACGCAAAGTCCAGCTCCCGCAGGCGGCGCGGCAAAAGATCGGAGTGATCGTGCCGGCGAAGGCGATGCAGGAGCTGGCGCGCGCGCTGGCGGGCGTGGAGGGCGCGGTGCAGCTGGGGATGGCCGACAATCAGCTGGTCTTTACCGTGCCGGGCCTGCGCGTGTACTCCCGGTTAATCAGCGGACAGTTTCCGAACTACCAACAGGTCATCCCGCAGGAATTTAAGCAGCGCATCCGCGTCCAGACCGAGCGTCTGCTGCGCGCCGTTCGCCGCGCTTCAATCACGGCGCGGGACTCGGCGAACGTCGTGCGGGTGCGGGCCGAGGGCAAGAAGTTGGCGCTGACGTCGAATACGCCGGAGGTCGGCAAGGCGCGCGAGGAGGTCGAGGTCACCGCCGAGGGAGAGCCAATCGAGGCGGCGTTCAACGCGCGGTATCTGATGGACTGCCTCAACAACATCGAGGCCGATGAACTGTTCTTTGAACTCACCGGGCCGCTCAGCCCCGGGGCGATCCGCCCGGCCCACCACAGCGACTATGTCTACGTGCTCGCTCCCGTGCGAGTGTACTCGTAGCGAAGGCGCCTACGAAGTCTCCAGGGTCTTAAAACGAAACCGGACTGCGGCGGCCGCGTCCCCCATGTGCGCGGAGAGTTCCGATAGACCTGGAAGATCCAGTAGACCCGGGAGACTTGGTAGACTGTCTGTAGAACGCGTGTCTATCGAAACGAAACGCATCGGGCTTGCAGCATTTTTGAAGTGGGCCCAGGTGGTTGGTACCGGAGGGCAGGCGAAGATGTTGATTCAATCCGGGCGGGTGAAGGTGAACGGCCAGGTGGAACTCCGGCGGGGGCGGACGCTTGTGCCGGGAGACCGCGTGGAGGTCGGGCCGCGCGTGCTGGAGGTCGGGGGCGCCTAAGATGTACCTGACGCAGTTGCGGCTCGTGAACGTGCGGAATCATCGCCGGACCGAACTGGAACCGGCGCCGGGCGTGAATATCTTCGTGGGAGCGAATGCCCAGGGGAAGTCAACGGTGTTAGAAGCGGTGGAACTGGCGGCCACCGGCCGGTCGCGTCGCGCCGCGCAGGAGGCGGAGCTGATTACGCTGGGCGAAAGCTGGGCCCGGGTATACGCGCGCAGCAGGCGTGCGGATCGCGATGAGGACGTCGATCTGGCGTTTCGGCAAGATGCCTCGGCCCCGCTGGTGCACCACACCTGGAGAGAGATCCGCGTCAACGGAGTGCCGGTGCGCCGGGGGGAGCTGTTTGGGCACGTGCTGTGCGTGACGGCGGGCCCAGATGATCCGGAGGTCGCCCGGGGACGGGCCGCGTTCCGCCGGCGGTTGGTGGATGTGTTGTTGGCGCAGATCAGTCCCGCATACTATTACGTGGCGACGCGCTACGCGCGGGCGGTCGCGCAGCGCAACCGGCTGCTGCGTGGGAAGCCCGTGGCGGCGGCCGACTTCGCTCCGTGGGACGACCAGGTGGCATCGCTCGGCGCGACGGTGACACTGCGACGTCGCGATCTGGTGGCGCGACTGGCCGCGGCGGCGGGCCGGATCTACCGGGAGCTCAGCGGGGGGCGCGAGGAGCTGGTTGTGACGTACGCGGCGAACCTCCCCGGGACGGAAGAAGCTGAGCTCATCCGGGCGGCGCGAGAGGCGATGGCCGCGCAGCGTCAGGCCGAGCGGGCGCGGGGCGTGACGTTAGTGGGACCGCATCGGGATGAGATCACGTTGGAAGTGGACCGCCGGCTCCTGCGACTGTACGGGTCACGCGGGCAGCAGATGGCGGCGGTGCTGGCGCTACGCCTGGCGGAACGACAGGTGCTGCAAGAAGAAACCGGAGAAGAGCCGGTCCTGCTGCTGGATGATGTCGTCATGACCCTAGACGAGTCCCGGCAGGCGCGGCTGCTGGCATTTGCCCGCGGCGCCCAGGCGCTCGTCACGGTCACGACGCTGGCCGCGCTGGCTGCGCTGCCGCCTGATGCCGCGGTATTCCGAGTCGCCGGGGGAGCTGTTGAAGCGCAGCGCGCTCACCTCGCTTAGAGCGATCCTGCGTTCCGCCGCCACGGCGCTCGGTGTGGAACGGGCGGCGCACGAGGCGCTGATCGCTGAGATGTGGTCGGAGATCGTAGGCCAGGAGGCGGCTGCACATGCACACCCCGCCGAGTTGCGCGGGACCACACTGCTTGTAGGGGTGGAGCCGGGGTTGTGGGTGCAGGAACTCTCGGCCCGACGCGGGCAGTTCGTGGAAGCCATCAACCGCCGGCTGGGGGGCCGCGTCGTCGCTGAGATCCGGATCCGACCGGGCCGCGGCGCGGTGGTGGAGCCTGAGCCGGGTGGCGCGGTACCGGTCGAGGGCAGTGGGCCAGAACTATCAGAGCAAGAGCTGAGCACGATTGACCGGACCGTCGCGGAGATTCCCGACCAGGAGTTGCGTGAAGCCGCGCGGCGGGCGATGCACAGCGAGATGATGTGGAGGAAGCGCCGTGCTCAGGGCCAGCGGTCGACAGTCACCAGTCGGCAGTCATCCGAACCCCATGATTGACGGCTGACGGCCGACGGCTGACATTCTGCTGTGTACGTCCACCTCGGCGGTGAATTGATCACGCGCGTCACCGATATCGTGGCGGTGCTTGATGTCCGGCTGGTGTCCAGCTCCGATATCAACCAGGAGTTCGTCGACAAGGCCGGGGCGGCGAAGCACCTGTTGGGAAGTGGGCTCACGCCCGACTGCCGAGCCCTCGTCGTCACCAAAACGGCTGTCATTACGTCCCCCCTCTCTCCTGCGACGCTGGCCCGCCGGATGACCCACCTGCGGCAAGCGGCGATGGCCTGGGAACGCGAAACGTAAGGCTGGGCGCGGGTTTCGCGCGTTGACACCCCTTCCAGGTGCGTGATAAACTGACTTGTGCTGCTTTTTGGCACCCTTACACGCGCTAGGCCAGCAACTTCTGTCTCGCAAGCGCCTGCAGGGTCCAAAAGAGTCTACGATTCGGGGAGGGGCACCGGCTGCGGTAGGCCCCTCTTCCTTTGTTGAAGGGACCAGCGCGTTCTATGGGCAGAAACCCGAAGGTGGCGACCAACCAGCCGACGACGCCCTACACCGCAGAACAGATACAGGTGCTGGAGGGCCTCGAGGGTGTCCGCAAGCGCCCGGCGATGTACATCGGCAGTACAGGGCTGGACGGTCTGCACCACCTGCTCTACGAGGTCGTAGATAACTCCGTCGACGAAGCGCTTGCCGGGCGGGCCACCGAGATTACGGTGGTCCTCCATACCGACGGCAGCGCTACGGTGGTTGACAACGGCGCCGGGATTCCCGTGGATCCGATTCCCAAGATCGGCCGCCCCGCAGTCGAGGTGGTCCTCACCACGCTGCACTCCGGAGGAAAGTTTGGAGGCGGTGGCTACAAGATTTCTGGAGGCCTGCACGGCGTGGGCGTCTCCGTGGTCAATGCGCTCTCAGAGTCGCTGGAGGTGGAAGTCTGGCGGGACGGCAAGGCCTGGCGCCAGCGCTTCGTCCGCGGGAAGAAGACCACCCCGCTGCAGCCGACCGGGGCCTCGCGCAAGACCGGCACCCGGGTGACCTTCAAACCAGACACACAGGTAATGACGGCCACGGAGTTCGACGTCGAGACGATCGCCCGGCGGCTTGATGATGTGGCCTACCTCACCAAGGGGTTGCAGATTACCCTGCGCGACGAGCGCAGCAAGCAGGAGCGGGTCTTCAAGCACGCCGGGGGCATCGCGGAGCTGGTGGCGAACCTGAACCGGGCCAAGACAAAACTCACCGCCGTGATGCACACGGTAAAAGAACGCGACGGGGTGGAAGTGGAGTGTGCCCTGCAGTACAACGAGTCCTACCTGGAGCATATGCTCACGTACGTCAACACGATTCCGACGACCGAAGGGGGGACGCACCTGGCCGGTTTCCGGACCGCGCTGACGCGCGCCCTCAACGACTTCGCCCGCCGGGCGGGGCTGCTGAAAAATGGAGATCCAGCGCTGGTGGGGGACGACGCGCGCGAAGGCATGACCGCGGTCCTGAGTCTGAAGCTGCCCGACCCGCAGTTTGAGGGACAGACGAAGACCAAACTCGGCAACACCGAGGTCAAGGGCCTGGTCGAGT
>Ga0209237_1001736_pt1 | contig 12976 bp, 16 predicted proteins | sample GraSoi013_1_40cm_2_FD_185820 | JGI IMG/M metagenome (GOLD analysis project Ga0209237, IMG submission 185820) | Grasslands soil microbial communities from the Angelo Coastal Reserve, California, USA - Sample 10_02_2013_1_40cm (SPAdes) (version 2) | ecosystem: Environmental > Terrestrial > Soil >... | reverse complement strand
GTAGATCCACGGGACGATCTGCAAGGGAAACGAATCGCGCACGCGGAGGATGATCGCGAACGCGACCAAGAAGAACAAGACCATGCCCGCGGTCGACGCCGCGAAGTGATCTGACGCGTAGTGCCGACGGTACGGCTCGCGCTTCAAACGGACCGAGTCCCACGACGCGAGCGCCCCGGCCATGGCGGGGAGGAGCCAGATGACCATGTCCAGTCGGATTCCAGGCGGCAGAGGGAGGACCTGGGCTTGGCCGCCGAGGGTGAGGAGGAGAACGGCATCCAACAGGAACGCCGCCGCCGCGAGGAACCCGTATCCGTGCGCGTGGCGGGCGAACGCGAGCTGCAGGAGCCCTTGCGTGGCGGACTCGGCCTCGGACGGGTCTGACCGGGCCGCCCGTGACTTTCCGGAACCGGGCCGAAGCAGAGAGCGAGGGATGATCGTCGGCTTTCGAGAAGTCGCCTTGCGAGCCATGGAGTCCCCGTTCGCACCTTCGGCTGGGAGGCTGACGAAAACGAACCGGGTACGTTTACATAAAGGATACGTTGAGAAATACCAGACTTGATACTATTTGGGACAGACATGGGCAACAATGCCGCCTCGCCGGGGCACCGGCGGCGTATCGGTGGCGTTAAATCGAGCGGACGCGTGCACGGGGCGGTGCCACGATGGTTGCGGTCGGTGAGCCGGCGCCCGACTTCGCCCTGCCGGCGGACGACGGGCGCCTCCTTTCCTTGAAGGACTTCCGCGGCAAGAAGGTCGTCCTGTACTTCTACCCGAAGGACGACACGCCGGGTTGCACGAAAGAAGCGTGCAGCTTCCGGGACAACCTCGCCCGGGTGACCTCGAAGGGCGCGGTGATCCTCGGCGTCAGCCGCGACGATTCGAAGAGCCACGTGAAGTTCAAGGACAAGTACAACCTCAACTTCCCGCTGCTCAGCGACGACGATGGGCGGGTCACCGGTGCGTACGGCGTCTGGAAGAAAAAGAATCTCTACGGCCGGGAATACTTCGGGATCGAGCGCACGACGTTCCTAATTGACGAGCGCGGGAAGGTCGCCAAGATCTGGCCGAGGGTCCGGGTGGAAGGACACACGGATGAAGTCCTCGCGGCGCTTTGATCAGAGCAAGGTTCATCTTCGACACGGCGTTCGCAATCTCAGTCTTCCATGATTCCTCCCAACGCAGCGCCGCCGAAGACGATCGTCATCGTGTATCCCGGAGCGGAGGAGAAGATCCGGAAGCAGTACGTTTACCAGACCTACCTCTCCCCCCAGGAACACGACCGCATTAGCCTGATCCCCGGGAACCGCCTCGTGGTCAAATTCAAGGACGAAGTCGTCGGGGAGGGTCAGGCGATTCTCGTGGAGAAGACGACGCTCGAGCGTCTCTCCCACTACGACGCGATGTCGGCCGGATACGAAAACGCGGACGCACAGAAAGAACACGTTCTCCAGACCGTCCTCGCGGGCGTCAAGAAACCCGAGAAGGCCGAATTCTGGAAGGTCTTGTTTCGGTGGCTTTGAGCAGGTGAATTCGGCTATCCCAGAAGAGTCCTTATGTGGTTCGTGGCGTTGCTCTCGCGGCGCGGATGTGGGAAGACCGAGTAATCCGCCGAAGGCGGTGCGTTCATGAAACCTGTGAAGCCTGTTGTCGTCAAGATTGGCGAGACCGTTGTTAACCCCGAGGCGCTCCGCGAGGTGCTCGAAACGATTGGCGTGAGCGACGCGGGCCGCGACCGATTCGTGGCGTCCCATGGAACGGACGGGCAGACCCTCATCGAGTTCGCCGGGCGGGTGTGCTACGAATCTTACGAGCCGGGCCTGAACCCGAACGTCACGCGGATTCGGGAGGATCCCTCGGAGTACTTCAAGAATATCCTGGTTCGCGGCGACGGTTCAATCATGGAACACTCTCAGGTTTCATTCGCCTTGTTGGGCGTAAGCCGGGTCTGTTCTCACGAAATCGTTCGCCACAGAGTCGGGACGGCGGTCAGCCAGGAGTCCTTGAGGTATGTGCGTCCTCCACAAATCAAGTTCTGGATTCCGGAGGAACTTGACGAGGACCAGCGCCAGGCGATGGCAAAAGCCGTCGACGAGGCAGAAAAGGCCTATCGCGACCTCGAGCACCGGGTTCCGTGGGATCAGATGACGATGGATCAGAAAAAGCGCCTGACCTCAGCGCTGCGACGCATCCTGCCGGACGGGATCGCGACGAATCTTATCTGGACCGCGAACCACCGAACGCTTCGCTGGGTCATCGAAATGCGCACGGACTCGTCGGCCGAAGTCGAGATTCGGATGGTCTTCGACCAGATCGCGGAAATCTGTATTCGGGATTACCCGTACCTCTACGGCGATTTCGTCGCCACCGAGCTCCCCGACGGAACGAAGTCTTATCGACCGAAGCTTCGTTCGAAGGTGTAAGTGGTTCCCCGAGCCGACGCAGGCTGGCTAGATCCGGCGAACGATTCGTTCGACAATTTCCGCGAAGTCGCGGACGGGGAACTTCGGAGGGGAACCGAGTAGCTCGCGAATCGAGACGGAGGCGAGCAGGCACCATGCGGCTCCCTCGATCGCGGTTCGGGCGGCAAGCGCTTGTTCCGCTTGGCTCGCGACCACATTCCAATTCACGCCGAATTCGTACACCGCGTTTAGCATCCTCCGGAACTGGCTCGTATTGACGACGCCCTTCGGTTCGAGGAATCCCGCGAGTTTCTTCGTGTACGTCGCGAAATTGATCTTCCCACCTTCCCACTCCTGGACAAATTCGAAGCAGCCGGCGTTCGCGCACACCCCGATGCTGGCGCTCGCGATCGCGTTCTTCGCGCGCTCCGCGGCCGCCCGATGAGCTCCCTTCCCCAGGAGGACGGTCGCGGCGGCCAATGCCCACGAGTGCCCGAGCAGCTCAAAGAGCGATTCCCCGTGGGCCGGGGTCCGCAGCTCGTTCGCGAGGGCTTGCGCATTCTTCCGGAGACGGCCGCCCAGCTGGAGGAACGCGTCCGCATCTCTCCCGTCCTTTAGCAGCTTTGAGACCAACGCGGATTCATCGCCCTTTTCGTCGTGCCAGAGGAAGTCGTGCAACGACTCCGTGTCACGATTTATGCGCTTGTCGAGCGCCGGAAAACTAACCGTCACAAGATCTCTCCCGGGCCAGAATGTAGGTCAGGGCCGATAAGCTTGGCGGACACTCAACCCCGTTTGAAAACCTCGTAGCTGGTGACCTCGGGCGGATGCGTTGTAAGGGAAAGTAGTGCGAAGAAATCGCTCCCTTGGATCGGATCGGAGCGAAGCCGTCCTTCCAGGCGCCGCAGCGAATCCTCGTCCTCGAACAAGGCGACGACCACGCATTCCGTCGCGGGATGCTGGCCTTGTCCGAGCCATGCGTCGCGACAGCCACCGGCCGACGAAATCGCCGCGACGTGTCTTCGGAGGATCGCGAGCCCTTCCGTTTCCCGGCCCTCTTTGAACCGGAACCGCGAGAACCGAAGGAACATGGATCGGCCACCGCGCGCGTTCGCAAAGACCTTGCGGGACCGGCAAGTTTATCTCCGCCCGTCGGCGTGGCGCGACGGAATGTTCAGCCGGAAGAACATCGGGTCCGAACCGCAGAAGTGCGAGAAGTGCGGCTCCGACAAAGTCTACTTCGTCCAACACGCCCACGGCAACTATCCGATCCTCGATTACGTGTGTCCCAAGTGCGACCTCGGCGGGGACCAGGGCGTTCCGGACTGGTACGTTTCCCCCACGGGGAAAGACGAATCGACCGAGGACTGAGACGTCCGGGGTCGGTCATGCCCGATGTGGTCATCCGCGCGTTCCGGGTGAGCGGGTTTGTCCCGGGACCGTGCACGAAGTGCGGCAAGGAAGAGCGAGGCCTCGTGATGTTCGAGGACTATGCGCTCGGGTGGGAATGCCTCGCCTGCGGGGAGATCGGCCGCGCGGATCGGGTCGAGTGGATCGAGGGGAAGGACCCGGCCCTCACGGACCTCGTGGACGAAGAAGAGTGATCAGAGGACGCCGCACACGGGGCAGATGCCTCGGCCGTAGCAACGTTCGCACTTGCGGTCCATCCCGAGGAACGTCGTCTGTCCCCGTCCCTTGCAGTGCGAGCAAAAGCCCGTGTCTCCGCAGCGCGCGCAGGGGCGTTCGATTTTTCGGATCGTGAACGGGACCTGTTGGTTCGTGGGATCCGCCGCCGCCAGTCCGTGCAAGATCTCAAGCGCGGCCGGCCGACCCGACTCGCGGTCTCGGCGAAACAGGAGGGCGGCCTTGAGCATCTGGGCCTTCCAATGCTTCGGATCGACCCGGAGGACATCCTCGATCGCCGCAGTCGCCTGGTCGAACGACTCCACGACCCCGGGGCTGTCCTGGAATTCCACGTCGTACTCGATCTTCCGCCGGAGCAGATCTGCGCGCCGCGCTTCCCTCGCCTTGTCGGAGAGGCGAATCGCCCGCGCGAGGTGCGTGACGACGTACAGCTCGCGCGCCGCCGGGTCGTCGGGCTGTTCCGCCTCCGCCTCTTCGATGAGACGGAGCCCCCGCTCGAACTCCCCCTGATCCAACGCGGCCTTCGCCTCCTCGACTTTCGTCGGCGCCACGATCGAGACGCAAAGGCGCGTCGGGCTTAAGCCTGCTTTCCGAGCCGCGCGAACCTTCATGTCCGGCCCGTCTATCGGCCCTCACATGCGCGATGCGGACGCGTTCGACTCGACCGCGTTTCTCGGACTCGCTCGGTCCGCGAAACGGGATCCCTACCGGCTCTCTTTGTTCGGTCAACATCTCGAATCGGATGAGCGCCCGGTCATCGTGCTGCCGGTCCAAGGCGGCACCCTCCTGGTGACCGACCAACGTCTGCTGGAGCTCCGGGCCCACCTTGAGGTCCACGGGGCCTGGAACGTGAAAGAGTTCCAGGGGTACACGGTCCACCGCGCCTTCGATCGTGCCGCCTTCCGGACCGTGGACCACATCGTCCGCGGCGCCCCCGAGCCCGTGGGGAGTCGCGGAATCGATGACATCCTGGTCCTCGGGACCGCCAACGGAACGGAGGAACTCATCGTCTCGCGGGGCCCCGAGCCGACGCTCCTGGAGTCGGAGTTCACCATGTTGCGTGACGCCGTCCTGGGCCGTCACCCGTAGTAGCTCGCGTTCCCGTCGATCCGACGCAACAGCTCCCGCGCGGGTTCGTACTCGGGATTCACGCGGAGGGCCTGATGGAGCGCTTTGCGCGCCTTCTCCATCATGCCCTTCTTCAGGTAGACCCGGGCGAGGTTCGTGTGGGCGTAGAAGTAGCAGCAGTACCGCGGTGCGGCGATCGCTTTCTCGAGCCAGGGGATCGCCTCATCGAGGCGGTTCAACTCGATCAGATACGCCCCGATGTCATTGTACGGATTCCCGAACGACGGGTCGACCGCGATCGCGCGCTTGCACTCCTCGATCGCGTCGTCGTACCGGCCCAAGAAGCTGAAGGTCCATCCGTGGAACGTGTGCGCCTCTCCCGACGGCGCGAGTTTGAGCGATCGCTCATAGGCGTCCGCGGCCCGTTCGAGCTCCCCAGCACTCTGGAGGATGTACGCGGCTTGGAACGCCCGTCGCGCCGCCTCCTTGCACGGGTCCTCCGCCGGGTCGAAGGCATGCGGGTCCAGAGGACCTCCCGCGAACGTATCGATCACGACGTCCCGGAAGTGCTGGTCGTAGTGGCCCGTCACGCGGCCTTCCCAGGCGTGCGCGAGCAAGTCCTCGACCGCGAAGAGGCGGCCAAAATCCACGGGGGTCGTCATGCACTCGTCTCGCGACCCGTCGACCAACGCGGCGGGCGCCTCGTTGAAGGTCATCTGGAGCGTCTCCCCTCCATTGCGGACGAGTTTCACAAACGCAAGGTCGTGTACGCCGCGGCCCCGCGCAATCAGAAAGCCGGGATCCGCGAGTTGGGGCAAGAGTTGCCGCGGCGGAGTCGCATCGAGCACCAAGATCCGGTCGAACGTTTCGTTGGGAACCGAACGAAGTACCTGGACTCCCTCGAACCCCGCGCCCCGCATCCGTTCAACGGTACGGGCTCGTCGCTCCGGGTCTGTCTCGACGACGACGACCTGCTCCCGCCCCACGACCTCGGCGAGCAGGGCTCCGGGATACCCGCCGCGGCAGCCCGCCACCAAGATCCGGACGTCATTGCGCGGCTCCAAGAGGTCGAGAGCCGCGATCAGGCATCGGGGCGAAGGCATCGTGGACGGATTCGGCCCGGCATGGAGGGGGAGCGGCATGTCGGCGTAGGCGAGCGGGCCGAACAGCTCGGGCAGGAACAATTCCTGCCGTACGCGGAGGAACGATCGCTCCAGTTCCCGACCGCGCAGAAGCCCGAGCCCTTTGAGCTCGGCGAGAAGGTCCTGCCGGGCCCACATCCGCGCCGATCTCCGGAGGATGTTAATCGATGGGTTGGCTAAAAGGTTTCAGTCCGACGCCTCAGAGTCCAAAGTCCTTCGCATAGCGCTCCCGGGCCCTGCGAACCTCGTCGGCCGTGAGGGGCGTCGCGCCGCTTGCTGCGGCGTTCTCCTCAATCTGGGCGACCGTCTTCGCGCCGGGAATCGTCACGGAGACCGCGGGGAAGCTCAGCACAAATTGCAGCGCCGCTTGGGCCATTGTCCGATCCGCCCGCGCGAGGAAGGAGAGCCGCTCCGCCGCGCCGGCCCGTCCCGCGACCATCGACGGCGGCCAGTGGTGGCGAATGTCTCCGGGCGGGAACCGCGCATCCGCGCGGATCTTCCCGGACAGGAACCCATTCCCCAGGGGCTCGCGCGCGATGATGCCGACGTTCGCCTTGCGGCCTTCGTCGAACAGCTCATCGATCCACTCTTGGCGGAACAGGCTGAAGGGAATCTGGAGGACCTCCGGCGCGCCCGCTTCGAGGCAGAGGACGGCCTCCGCCGGTTCGTGGACGGAAACCCCGTAGTGGTCGATCTTGTGTTCAGCCTTCAGTGCCTCGAGGACCTCGTACGTCCCGGGGTCGCCCATCAACTCGGCGGGAGGATTGTGGAGCTGGTAAACGTCGACATGGTCCGTCCGGAGACGCTTCAACGATCGCTCGAGGGCGAACGCGATGTATCCGTCGTCGAAGTTCATTCGGACGCCTCCGTGATAGAAGTCGCCGCCAACCTTCGTGGCCAAGTGCACGTCGTCCCGACGGCCGACGAGCGCTTCGCCGATGACTTCCTCGCTGTGGCCCCAGCCGTAGACGTCGGCGGTGTCGATGAAATTCACTCCGAGGTCGACGGCACGCCGCAACGCTGCGATCGACGCCCCGTCCTCCGTCGGTCCATACGAATTCCCGTGGCCATTCCCGCCGATCGCCCACGCGCCGAACCCGACTTCCGACACTTTCAGGCCGGTGCGACCGAGGATCCGTGTCTTCATCCCGCGTGCGAACGGAATGGATTCTAAGAACCTTTGCAGCGCCAGGCCGGACGGGTCTTCCGAGGAGACTCGTTCACGGGCTCCTCCCAGCCGTTTTCGGTCGAAATCGGGATTGACAATGGCGAGGAAAGGTTCAAACGGGGCCACGAAAGCGCGTGACGTTCAAAGGAGGCTTGGTCCTTCGTGAACGCGAAAACGATCTTCATCGTGTTCCTCCTCATGGCCACGGCCCTCGCTGCAATGACCGCGAGCCCGATGGCGCGCGGAGGCAGTCTGATCAACGGCCAGCTCGCGCAAGAGACGGGTCCCACGACCGCCCTCGGTGGCGGGGACCACGTATTCGTCCGATTCGGGACCGACGCCGCATTCGGCGTGGTGTACGGGACGACCGGGAACCCGAACAACATCTACATCGTCGCGATCAAGGCTCGATACCTCGGCGTGGCCCAAGTGCTGGACCAGTCCGGAGCGAGCGTCGCCTCAAACCGTCCGATCAAGATCTACACCCTCTACGCGGTGAAGCTCGATTCGCTCATCGAGTTCCGAGACGGAAACGGCAACAACGTTGCCGATTATGCCAGGGTGTACAACAGCACGACAGGCGGTTTCACGGATTACTTTAATCGACTCGGTGACACGCTGTACAAGAAGGTCGATCTCAAGACGAACTGGACCCGCAGCCCGATTATCGAGGCGAACGGGACGACCTATCGCAACTGGACATTCAACCTAACGGCGCAGAACCAGCCGTACTCTGCGGTCGCGAATTACACCGGGTCGCTCGCGGGCATCCGGCCCCTGGTGCGCTTCACGTTCCACCTGAACGCTTCGCTGGAGCAGGTTGACAACGTGACGGTGCCTCAGTGGCGGGTGACGGTCGGAGCCAACTCCGCTGTGACGAACTGGTCCCGTATGGCCGATCTCACCGTGAGCGGGAAGGTCGTCCACTACGATCTGAAGTGGGACCAAGACATCGAGGGCTGGACGTACGCCGCCGGGAATACGGCGGGCGTACGTCGTCGGATCCTGCTCGAACTCGGCGCCGTCGTCGGGAACCTGATCCCGGCACCCGTTGTCGATGCTTGGTTCCTGACGCGTGCCTCTGGCACCGCGGAATTCAACAGCACCGCCGGGGCGCGCTCCGCGAATGACACGACGGGTACGTACGCGACCGTGCAGCGGCTCCAGACCCCCAACATCGACTTCGCGGGAAACTGGACACGGATTGCCCGCCTCCTGTGGGCGGGTAACAGCATCGTGGACGGCGTGGTGCAGCCCGTGTACGGCCAAGTCGTCGCCGGTGTCAGGATTAGGGCGATCGGAGAGCAGGGCAACGCGTTCGTCGGGTTCGTCCTCCTCGCGGGCCTCAGTTTCCGGGGCGGGGCTTCGATCGTGCATGACCCGACCGTCAGCACGGACATCCAGGCCGACCTGCAGCTGCCCGGCGGGCCGGCGCCGTTCGCTGGCCTCGTTGGGGCTGCGATCGCGGCGGTCGCGATCATCGCGCTGATCCTCGTCCTCGTGATTGTCGTGGGTCGGCGCCGGAAGCGTGCGAACCTGCCACCACCACCGCCTCCGCCGCCTCCGTGATCGTACACTGGGGGCGCTCGACCGCCCCTCTCCTCGCTTTCGCATCGCGGGTGTCGCTCCACTTCTCTGACCCGTTTACTTTGTAAATCAAAATGTATATTATATCGCTCCGCCTACTTTGGCGGTGTGACGAATCCGGATCCGGTCGACGTCGGAGGCCTTGAGGCGGGCTTCTCGTCCGCGAAGAAGCAGATCCTCCTGACGCTCAAGCGACAAGGGAGCGTATCCCTCGGGGATCTCGCGACGGGGCTCGAGATTTCGAAGATGGCGACGCTGAAACATTTGACTGCCCTCGAAGGAAAAGGGCTCGTCGAGCGCTCCTTCCGGGCCGGAGGCCGCGGTCGACCTCGCGCGTTCTTCGCCCTCACGAGGAACGCCTCCACCTTGTTCCCCGAGGCCTACACCCACATGACCCTGTGCGCCCTCCGATTCATCGACGAGAAGCTGGGACGGGACGCGGTCGTGCGGCTCTTGGAGCAGAGGGCCCAGGAAGTGCTCGACGCGAATCGAGGCCGGATGCCCGACGGCCCCTTGAGAGAGAAGGTTGGGGAACTCGTGAAAATCCGCGACGAGGGCGGCTACATGGCGGAGCTCGGCCACAGCGGCAAGAACGTCGTCGAGATGATGGAACACAACTGCCCGATCATGGCCGTTGCGGAGACGTATCCAGAAGCCTGCGGCGTGGAGCGTGAGCTGTTCCAGAAGCTCCTTCGCGCGGACGTCGAGACGTCGCATCGTGTCGTCGCGGGCGACCCCGTGTGCCGGTTTCTGATCCGACCTCGCCGTGCGACGAGTGACTAGTCCGTTTCGGCCCGCCGGGCCTTAACCAAGAAATTCGCGCCGGGAGATGATGATCAAGACGAGACCGGCGAGGCCCGCGAGCGAACCGAGCAGAAAGATTCCCACATTCAGCAGGGAGGCAGCGCCGCAGAAGACCGCAAGCTTCCAGTTCTTCCGTTGGAGGGCCATGATCCCGCCCAAGAACGCGAACGCCTGCGCATAGAAGATGAGCGACACGAGGAGCGCGTTCGCGGCAAGGTCCGAAGCCGTCATGTTCTGAAGTTCCCCAATCTGGGCCGCGGTCAGCGGCTGCGTGAACGCGACGTACGCACTCCCCGCCCCGATGAGACCCGACAGGATCAGGAGGACGCCGCCGAGCAGCGCCCGCGTACTCGGGCGCGCGGGTTGGGGCCACGCCTGGGGGAACGGCTCCTGGGGGCGCTGACCGAACTCCTCGGGTCGGGGTACCCAGGCCGCGGGCGTCTGGCCCCGGGGCGGAGGCGTTTCCTGTGCCTCCGTGGGGCGCACGAATTCGAGGGGCGGCGGCGTCTCACGTCGCTTCGGCTCGTCGTCGGGCGAATCGCTCGACATGGGTGTACGGCTCCGCCAAGAGGACGAACCTACTTAACGATGACGCGTGGCCCGCGTCGTCTTAATCTCGAGACGCGTTCCTCGGGGCGGGAGTTCCATGGACGTCCGCGAGACATCGGACCTGCTCGACGCGCGCCGAAGGGCCGGCAAGCCGTATCTCGAGTTTCTCCGAGTGCCGTCGATGAGCTGTGGGCTGTACGAGCTCCCGAAGGGCGGTCCGGACCGGCAGCGGCCCCATTCCGAGGACGAAGTCTACTACGTCATCCGGGGCCGTGCGCAAATCCGCGTGGGGTCAGAGGATCGTACGGTCCGTCCCGGCTCGGTCGTCTTCGTGCCGGCCCTCATGGATCATCGGTTCTACGACGTCGAAGAGGACTTGGCCCTCCTCGTTTTCTTTGCTCCACCCGAGGGGACCGGTGCCGCGGGAACGGGCGTCCGTCGTTAAGTAACGAGAACTCCGTCCCGTGCCTCGGTGTCTGAATGATTCCGACGTACGGGTTGACGCACATTGCGCTTGCGGTTCGCGATCCGGACAAGAGCTTTCGATTCTACGAGCAAGTCTTCGGCGTGCAAGCCGTATACCGCGAACCGGGGATGATACAGGTCCAGACGCCGGGCTGTCATGACGTGATCGTCTTCGAACGGAAGCAATCCCATGTCGGCGAGATGAAAGGCGTGTCGCACTTCGGTTTTCGCCTCAGGGATGCGAAAGACATCGAGGCGGCCGTTGAGTCGGTCCGCCGCGCCGGCGGGAAGATCATCGACACCGGCCAGTTCGTTCCTGGGGAACCGTACGTCTTCGCGACGGACCCCGACGGGTACACGATCGAGATTTGGTATGAGCGGGACACCTGAGGGCCACAGGAAGGATCACCCCCAACCGGGCGCTCCGTGACAGACGCCGCCGCCTGACCCGATCCCGCGATGGAGCCGGTCGTGGCTAAGTTGTTACCAATCAATTGATGCCGAATCCTTTCGATTGGCTGACGAGGTCGGGGGAAACGAAGCCGTCTGAATCGGTCCGGTGGATGTGCGTGGCTGCCGTGACGTGCATGGTCTTAGCGTCGCTCATCGCCCCGCAGTCCGCGAGCGCGGAGGAGCCCCTCCGCGCCTCGCTCGACTATTCGATCCTTGCCCAGCCATACCAGAACTCGGTGCCACTCAACGTGACGGGATCTCAAGAGACCGGAATCGCAGTCGACCGAGACCCGTTCAGCCCCTACTACGGTACGATATACGTCATCCGGGGTTACACTTCGCAGTCGGCTGACTTCAAAATTCGGCGGTCGCTTAACGGCGGCCTCACCTTCGGCGATCCGATCCCGGTCGACCTGTGCTCCGGCTTCGGCAACACCACCTGCGCCGTCGAACGCCCCGGCATTGCCGTCGGGAGCGACGGCGTCGCGTACATCGTCGACCCGAACTTTGATTCGGGCACAGTCGCGGTCTTGCGCTCGGTCGACCAAGGGCTCTCATGGCTGCCGGTGGCGTCTTTCAGCGATCTGGGGCGACAGGCATCGATTGCGACAGACACCGCGACGGGAGCCGTCTACGTGGCAGACGTCAACGCCTCCGGTAACGTACTCGTCGTCAAGTCCGACGATGGGGGCAGCACGTGGAGTCCTCCCGTGGCCGTTTCCTCCGGAGCAACGCAGACCGCCCCGGGCATCGCGGCGTTCCAAGACAACGTCACGGTCGTCTTCCTGACGTCCGGCACCGGATCGTGCGGCATTGGATCGTGCGCGTACGTGACCGTCGGGGCGTCCCACGATGGCGGGCTCACATGGCCATCCGTAACGTCCGTCTCTCCAAGGGACGTCTCGAGTGCCTCGGCGCCCTCCGTGGCCGTCTCGCCTAACGGGACGTTCGCGGTCTCCTGGAATTCCTTGGTGGCTTCCGGCGCGGAGGCCACGTTCGTGTCTGTTTCTCGTGACCAGGGAGACACCTTTTCCGCGCCGATTGAGGTGAGCCGATATCGAGGCATGTACGAACTTGAACTTGGCGGCAGCCTCGCGTTCGATGGCCAATCGCGGATGTTCGTGGCTTGGCAATCGTTCAACGAGACGTACACGGGCAGTTCCATCTACGTCGGGAGCTCTGGGGACATGGGCCAGAATTTCACGAACGCCTCGTTTAGCGCCAAGCTCCAAGGAGGCGGGGCGAACGGGTCGTCCTACCAACGCCTCGCCGCCGGTCCGGATGACCACGTGTATCTGACGTGGTACGACTCCCCCCCGGGGGGTGGAGCTCTTTTCCGAAGCGTCTCCGGAGAGGCTTCGGGCGACGTCGATCCTCAGGCGCAGCTCGTGCCAGGTGCGAGCGTTGACGTCGAACTTCGGGAGCCTGCCAGGGGGACCGTCGAAGCCCGTGCGACGTGGACCGGATCGCCCTTGGTGTTCGCCGAGCTGCCTGCGAGCCTCTATGAGGTGTGGATCCACGTGGGCAATGCATCCGCCCTCGCCGGAGCGATTCCCGTGCGGACATGGAAGAGCACGGCGTTCACCGTCCGCCTGGGCGGGCCGGGCTCGCCTCCATTCCCCTGGATCGCGGCGGCCGAGGTGGGCGGGATCGTCCTCGTCGCAGCGGCGGCAACCCTCGCGGCGCTCCAACAT
>Ga0209237_1001734_pt1 | contig 12978 bp, 10 predicted proteins | sample GraSoi013_1_40cm_2_FD_185820 | JGI IMG/M metagenome (GOLD analysis project Ga0209237, IMG submission 185820) | Grasslands soil microbial communities from the Angelo Coastal Reserve, California, USA - Sample 10_02_2013_1_40cm (SPAdes) (version 2) | ecosystem: Environmental > Terrestrial > Soil >... | reverse complement strand
GGGGGTGGATCCTGCCGCCGCTACCGGGGGCGTGCTCGGGAGTCCGCTCGCCGGTGGGGTGCGCTATGCACGAGCAGCGCTCGCGTTTCCCGCCCGCAACGTGATCGCCGTCCTGACCGGGGACGATCCGGCCCTGCGTGGAGAGTACGTCGCGATCAGTGCGCACCACGACCACGTCGGCTTCACCGGTCGGCCGGTCGACCACGATTCGACGTACGCGTACAACCGGGTGGTGCGTCCGATGGGGGCGGACTCGCCGATGCGCCTGGCGACGCCGGCGGAGGCTGCGCGCATCGCCGCGATCCGGGACAGCCTGCGACGCGCGCGACCGTCGCGACCGGATTCCATTTTCAACGGGGCGGACGACGACGGATCGGGGACGGTCGGACTCATCGCGATCGCTCAGGCGCTATCGGCCGGGGAGGGATGGGGGGGGGCGCGCCCGCGCCGTTCCATTCTTTTCGTCTCTCACGCGGCGGAGGAGCGCGGCCTGCTGGGGTCCGCGTGGTTCACCGACCATCCGACCGTCGCGCGGGACTCGATCGTGGCGGAAGTGGACATGGACATGATCGGGCGGGGGGGTGCGACCGACCTCCCTAAGGGCGGGCCCGGCTACCTCGAGGTGGTCGGCGTGCGGCGACTCTCCCGCGAGCTCGGCGATCTGCTGGAGCGGGTGAACGCGGGGGAGCGGGCCCCCTTCACCTTCAACTACGAGTACGACGCGCCGGGGCACCCGTTGCAGTATTACTGTCGCGCGGACCATTACAGTTATGCTCGCTACGGCATTCCGTCGGTCTCGCTGTCGCGAGGGGAGCACGCCGACTATCACCAGGTGACGGACGAGCCCCAATACATCGATTACCGGGACCTAGGTCGGGTGGCCACGCTGGTGCGGGACTTTGCCCGGGTGGTGGCCGATCTCGACCACCGGCCGGCGCTCGACGGCCCCCGGCCCGCCGATCCCCACATGCCGTGCCGCCAGTAAGGCTGGCGTCAACCATCCGCTTGTTCGGGGTTCCGCTTTTCATTAGGTTGAGTCGCCCGTGCTGCGCCCGCCCACTCCTTCACCATGACGACACGTGCGATTACGCTGGCCGAATTGGCGAATCGGTTCCTGGAGTCCTGCGAACGAGATCGCCGTGGATCTCGGCACGGCCAACACGCTCATCTACGTTCGTGGCGAGGGCATCGTGCTGAACGAGCCCTCCGTGGTCGCGATCGAGAAGGCCACCGGCAAGATCAAAGGCATCGGGCTCGAGGCCAAGCGCATGCTGGGCCGGACGCCCGACGGCATTCTCGCGGTGCGGCCGCTGAAGGACGGCGTCATCGCCGACTTCGACGTGACCGAAAAGATGCTGCGCTTCTTCCTCAAGACGATCATCGACCGGCACCTGTTCCGAGTGAAGCCGAAGGTCATCGTGTGCGTGCCGAGCGGCATCACCGAAGTGGAGAAGCGGGCGGTACGCGACTCGGCGCAGTCGGCCGGCGCGAAAGAGGTCTACATGGTGGCCGAGCCGATGGCGGCCGCCATCGGCGTGGGGCTGCCCGTCGAGACGCCGACCGGGAACATGGTGATCGACATCGGCGGCGGCACGACGGAGATCGCGGTGATCGCGCTCTCGGGGATCGTGTCCGACACCTCGATCCGCACGGGCGGCGACGAGCTCGACCAGGCGATCGTGCAGTTCATGCGCAAGAACTACAACCTCCTCATCGGCGAGCCGACCGCCGAGCAGATCAAGATCCAGATCGGCTCGGCGGCGCCGGTAGGCGAGGAGCGGGAGATGGAGGTGAAGGGGCGCGACCTCGTCTCGGGGATTCCGAAGATCGTGCGCGTGCACTCGAGCGAGATCCGGGAGGCGGTCCAGGAGCCGATCCAGCAGATCGTGGATGCCGTGCGGCGCGCCCTGGAGATCACCCCGCCCGAGCTCGCGAGCGACATCGTCGACCGCGGCATCGTGATGACCGGCGGCGGCGCCCTGATCCGTGGGCTCGACGTGCTCTTGCAGCAGGAGACCGGCTTGCCGATCCATCTCGATGAGGACCCGATGACCTGCGTGGTCCGGGGCACCGGCCGGATCCTCGATGATCCGGAGAAATACCGCAACGTCCTGACGACCTAGCGGGATGGCGCTCCGAGCGGATCGCTACGCGTCGCGGGCGGGCACCTTGCTCTTTCTGGGGTGCGTCGGCCTATCGCTCGCGGCGATGAGCCTGCCGCCCGCCTGGCGCGACCCGGTCGCTGCCGCGCTGCGCCAGACGATCCTCGCGCCCTTCCTCGAGCTGCAGCAGCAGTCGGAGTTACTGCGGACCTCTCACAGCCGGTTCGAGCGAGTCGTCGCCCAGCGCGACTCCGCCGCCCTCGCGGCCACGTTCCTGCCCGAGCTCCGCAACGAGAACACGCGCCTGCGGGTCCTTTTGGGCCTGGGCCAGCGACTCGGCACCGGTTACACCCCCGCGGAGGTCCTCCATCAAGCCGCCCCCACCGACCCGCTCACGCTCGAGGTGTCCGCCGGCCGCCGGCAAGGCGTGCGCCCGCTGGCCCCTGTTGTGAGTCCTGAGGGCCTGGTCGGGGTCGTCTTTGCGGTGGACGCGCAGACGAGTGTCGTCGTCACCTGGGCCCACCCCGAGTTCCGCGCCAGCGCCATGGCCGCCGACGGCGGGGTCTACGGCATCGCGGCGCCCCATGGCACGGAAGGCCCGGGGGTGTGGCTGCTGGAGCTGCGCGGCGTGCCCTACCTCCAGGCCGTCCCCGTTGGAACGGTGATCCTCACCTCCGGGCTGGGCGGCGTGTTGCCGCGGGGCATCCCGCTCGGCACCGTGCTCGGCGTCGTGGGCGAGACGGAGGGATGGGAGCGCACCTATCTCGTGCGCCCCGCCGTCCAGCCGGCCGGCGTCACGCACGTGATGATCCTGGGGGCCGCCCGCAACGGCGCGGATCTGCACAACGCCTTCCCGCCCGTCCAGGAGACACCGTGAGGCGCAGCGACAAGTACCGAGTCTGGGTGATCCTGGCGGTCTTGGTGGCGCTGCAATTCTCGGTGCGTAACCGTTTGGGGAACGAGCGCACCGCGCCTGACTTCCTGCTGCTGGCCCTGCTCATCTATACGATCCGCTCTCAGCCCGGCCGGAGCGCCGCCGCGGGGTTCGTGGTCGGCCTGCTGCGCGACGCCCTCACACCGGCCAGTTTCGGCGCGGGAGCCCTTGCCCACACCCTCGTCGGCTACCTCTCCGCCTGGGGCAAGGCCGTCTTCTTCGCCGAGAACCTGTTTGTCAACGGGTGCCTGTTCTTCGCCGGGACGTGGTGCCGCAACGTTGTCGTGGCGCTGGCGTCGGGCAAGCTGAAGGGTGGGCAGTTGGGCTGGGAGCTGCTCGTGTGGTCGCCGTTGCAGAGCCTCACGACGGCGGTGGCGGGTGTCGCCGTGCTGTGGCTGTTCGGCCGCTGGCTGGCGATTCGGCTGAGCGAATCATGACCACGTTCCACCCTTTCCGGATGGACCGCCGCCTCCGCGTCGCGCGGGGGATCGTGTGGGGCACGATGGGCGTCATCGTGCTGGGGTTCTTTCGCGCCCAGATTCTTGAGCACGGTCGCTACGAACTGAAGTCGCGCACCAACCGGCTCAAGGCGATCACCCTGCCGGCGCCGCGCGGGGTGATCACTGACCGGCGCGGCGCCGTCCTGGCCGAAAACGTGCCCGGCTACACGGTCTCGTTGCTGCCGGCTGACACCGCGGCGATGCGGGCCACGCTGTGGCGCATCGCCCCGATCGTGAAGCTCGATAGCGCGGCCATCGGGCGCGTCCTGGCCCGCTACCTGCGGGTGCCGTACCAGCCGGCGGTCGTGCTCGCCGACGCGCCGTTTCCCGTCGTGTCCACCCTGGAGGAGCGGCGGCTGCTCATCCCGGGGCTCGTGATTCAGACGGAGCCCAAGCGGCACTACCCGGACAGCGGGGACATTGCGCACCTGATCGGCTACGTCGGCGAGGTCACCGAGCAGGAACTCGCGCAGCGGCGCAATGCGGCGCTGGGGCTCGGCGCGCTCGTCGGGCAGGACGGCCTTGAGCGGGAATACGACGACTCGCTGCGCGGCGCCGACGGCCTCCGCTTCGTGGAGGTGACCGCGCTGGGCCACGTCGTGCGCGACCACGGCGCCTCCCCCACCCTGCGCCCCGTCTCCGGCGCGCCGCTGCGCACGACGATCGACCTGGACCTGCAACGCTTCGTGGCGCGGATCTTCCCCGCCGGGCAACGCGGCGCGGTCGTGGCGATGGACCCGAACACCGGCGAGGTCCTCGCGCTCTACAGCGCGCCCGGCTACGACCCCAACCGCTTCGTGGGCGGCGTGACCCCGGACTACTGGCGCACGCTGAGCGAGAACGAGGCCCACCCGTTCTTCGACCGCGCCATCCAGGCGCGCTATCCGCCAGGGTCGACGTGGAAGCTGGCCCTCGCGGCGATGGCGCTGAAGCGCGGCCTCGTGACGATGCACAGTCACATGCCGATCCCGTGCCGCGGCGGCCTGCAGTACGGCAACCGGTTCTTCCGCTGCTGGCAAGCCAAGGGGCACGGCGACCTCACGCTCCAGGAGGCGATCGCCCAGAGCTGCGACGTGTACTTCTATCAGCTCGGCCTCAAACTCGGTCTCTCCTCGGTGCTCGAGGACGCCAACGCCTGGGGCTTCCGGGGCCGGACCGGAGTCGACCTGCCGGGCGAGATTCCGCCGGAGTTCCCGACCGGCACCGACTACTATGATCGCATCTACGGGTCCCGGCATTGGACCTCCGCCGTCACTCTCAACCTCGCCATCGGCCAGGGGGAGAACGCGCAGACGCTGATCAGCATGGTGCGACTCTACCAGATGCTCGCGAGCGATGGGCGAGAGCACACGCCCTACCTCGTGCACCCGAACATCCCCTCCGACGTCAGCCTCGAGCTCTCGGCCGAGCAGCTCGCCGGGCTACGCCAGGCGATGATTGCCGTGGTGGAGCGGGGCACGGCCCGCGGCGCGCGCAGGGAAGCGATCAGCATCGCGGGCAAGACGGGCACCGCACAGAACCCCCACGGCCCGAACCACGGCTGGTTCATCGGGTTCGCGCCGGCCGACAAGCCCCGGATCGTGGTGGGCGCGATCATCGAGTTCGCCCGCGAGGGTCCGTATGTGGCGCCCCTCGTCGCCCGGGTGATCGCGCGTTACCTGGGCGTCGATACTTCAGCCGCCTCCGTCGTGCGGATGGTGCTGCCGTCCGACACCGCCCCAGCCACGGTGCAGGTGCTTCCCAGCGCACTGCCGGACACCGTCCGGCATGACACGGTCCCCCCGGACACCACGCGCAAGGACACGACCCATGTTCTCGCGGCTCCGCGAGATCGATAAGCCGCTCATCAGCGTCGCGCTGGCGCTCGCGGCGTACGGCCTCGCCACGCTGTATTCGGCGGGACAGACCGACGTCCCCACCGCCGTCGCGACGATCTGGGTGCGGCAGCTCGTTTGGCTCGCGCTCGGCGCAGTCGCCGCCACGCTGGTGTTCCGGACGTCGCCGCGGCTGCTCGAATGGGCGTCCCCCTACGCTTATGGGGCGATCGTACTGCTGCTCATGATCACCCTGGTGATCGGCACGGGGGCGGGAACGGCCGCGGGCAGCAAATCCTGGATCGCCATCGGCGGCCACCGCTTGGGCCAGCCCGCCGAACTGGGCAAGCTGGCCGTGATACTGATGCTGGCGCGCTGGATCGCCGACCGCCGCGAGCCGCCCGCCACGCTGCGGGAGCTCGTCTATCCCGGGGTCATCATGGGAATCCCGTTCGTGCTGGTCATGCTGCAGCCTGATCTGGGGAGCGCCATCGTCTTCGTGACGATCCTGTTCGCGATGCTGTTCTGGGCGGGCACTAAGCCCCAGCTGCTGATCCTCCTCGCCTCTCCCGCCATCGGGCTGATCTTGGCGTTCTCGACGATCGCCTGGGGGGCCTGGATCGTCTTGCTGTTCGGCCTGCTGCTGTGGTGGCGCTCCTACGTGTGGGAAGGCCTGGCGGTCATGATGGCCAATGTGCTGATGGGGGTCGTGGCCTTCCCGTTCTGGCGGCACCTCGCTCCGTATCAGCAGAATCGGCTGCTCGCGTTTCTGAACCCGGAAGTCGACCCTCGGGCCACGGGATGGCACGTGATCCAATCCAAGGTGGCCGTCGGGTCGGGGGGCTTCTTGGGGGAGGGGTTCACCCTCGGCAGCCAGAAACGGCTCGCCTTTCTGCCGGCCCAGCACACCGACTTCATCTTTTCGGTGGTGGGGGAGGAACTGGGATTCGTGGGCGTGGTGGTCGCCCTGACCCTGTTCCTGGCGCTGCTGCTCGTCCTGCTGCGCATCGCCCGCCGCGCCACCGATTCTTACTCGAGCCTGTGCGTCTTCGGCATCGCGGGCCTGCTGTTCACCCATATCGTCGAAAACGTCGGGATGACGGTCAATCTCCTCCCGATCACTGGTATCCCGCTGCCGTTCTTCTCCTACGGGGGATCGTTCCTGCTGGCGTGCTCCCTGGCGATGGGGATCGCGCTGCGGGTCGCCTGGGAGTCCCGCCAGTCAGGGTACGCTGAGCTGTGACAAGGAGTTACCAGCTCGGGGCTGGCGTATCCTCCAGGCCGCTCCCAAATTGTGCCCTTCCCAATCCCCTCCATGGCACGCATGGCCTGGTTCAAGAAAGAACGCAAGCCGCGCACGTCCGAACGAGTCAAGCTGGAGATCCCAGCGGATGCCTGGGAGAAGTGCGACGAGTGCGGGCACATCGATATCAAGGAGCGGTTCGTTCGCGCGCTCAATGTCTGCCCCAACTGCGGTCACCACCGGCGCATCTCGGCCCAAGAGTACATCGACTTCTTGGTGGATGAGGGCTCCTGGCATGAGTTGGACGCCGGCCTCAAGTCGGTGGACCCGCTCAAGTTCGAGAGCTACCCCGAGCGCCTCAAGCTCGCGGTAAAGAAAGCCGGCCCGCTGGAGGCCATCCGCACCGGCTACGCCCGGCTCCACGGCATGCCGGTGGACCTGGGGGTCATGGATTTCAATTTCATGGGCGGCTCGATGGGGTCGGTGGTGGGTGAGAAGATCGCCCGGCTGGCGCGCCGCTCGATCGACAAGCGCATCCCCCTGATCATCGTCTCGGCCTCGGGCGGGGCGCGGATGCAGGAAGGGGTCCTCTCCCTGATGCAGATGGCCAAGACCTCCGGCGTCCTGGCCGAGCAGGCATTCTGGGGAATCCCCTTCGTCTCGATCCTGACCAACCCGACCACCGGGGGCGTGTCCGCCTCCTACGCTATGCAGGGAGACGTGATCCTGGCCGAGCCGGGGGCGGTGATCGGCTTCGCGGGGCCGCGGGTGATCAAACAGACCATCGGCCAGGATCTGCCGGCGGGGTTCCAGACCGCCGAGTTCCTGCTCGAGCACGGCATGGTGGACGCGGTCGTGCCCCGCAGTGAGCTCCGGGACACGACGGCCCAGCTGCTGCGTCACATGGCCGGCCGCCGGCCGGCGGAGGCCGCCGACTGAACCGGTTGTCCTTCGCGGACGCCTGCCGTTTTCTCTTCTCCCGACAAGCCGGCCGCATCAAATGGAGCCTCGGACCCACCGCGGCACTGCTCGACGCACTTCACCATCCGGAGCGCCACTTTCCATCCGTCCACGTCGGCGGGACCAACGGCAAGGGATCTACCTGCGCCTTCATCGCCGCGGAGCTCCAGGGCCGGGGGTTGCGTGTCGGGGTCTATACCTCCCCGCATCTGGTGTCGGTGTGTGAACGGATGACGGTGGACGGACGACCGATTTCCCAAGAAGCCTTCGCCGAGTGGACCAGCCTGCTCATGCCGCACATCGAACGGACGGAGGCGAGCTTCTTCGAGGCGACCACCGCGATCGCCTTTGCCGACCTGGCGGCGCGCGGGGTGGACATCGCGGTGATCGAGGTGGGGCTGGGTGGGCGGCTGGACAGCACCAACGTCGTCACGCCGCTTGCGAGCGCGGTGACCAAGATCGCCCTGGAGCACACAGACTACCTGGGGCACGACCTCCAGGGCATCGCCCGGGAGAAGGCCGGTATCGCCAAACCAGGGGTGCCGTTCATCACGGGAGAGGGTGACCCAGAGATCCGCGACGTCTTGAGGCACGAAGCGCAGGCGCGGGGAGCGGACCCGATTGTGCTGGTGGATGTCACCCGAGCCCCGGTACCCGGCACCCTATTGGGGCTCCGGGGACCCCACCAGTGGGCCAACGCCTGGGTGGCGCTGGCCGTCCTCAACGCCCTGCCGGCCCCGTTCGGGCCCGTCGGCGACGCCATTCCCCGGAGCTTCGCCGCCGCGGACCTCGCCGGGAGGTTCGACGTCCGTGGTGGCGGCCGGTGGATTTTCGACGTGGCCCACAATCCCGACGGCATCCAGGTTCTGGTCGCGGCGTTGCAGGAGCACCGCCCCCGGCGCCCGCTCCATGCCTTGGTCGGCATCCGCAACGACAAGGAGTGGCGCCCCATGCTGGCGCGCCTGCTCCCCGAGGTGGACCGAGTGGTGCTCACCGTGGCACCGACGGTGCCGGGGCACCAGCGCTGGATCGAGGAGGAGCTCGGCGGCTGGACCAACGACCGCGTGATCGGTCAACCGGTCGTGTTCGAGCCCGATTTTCTCCGGGCGCTCGAGCTGGTGCAGGAGGGCGCGGCGACGACGCTGGTGACCGGCTCGTTTCACACCGTCGGCGACGCGCTCGCCGCCTTGCCCGGGTTCGCGCCGGTCGGCTAAATTGTTGCGATGCAAGGACAAGCCTTACCCGGTTTTCGCGATTCCTATCCTGAAGAACTCGCTCTCCGCAACTACATCTTCACCACCTGGCGCGACGTGGCGCGGCGCTACGGCTTTCAGGAGTACGACGGCCCCCCGCTCGAGCCCCTGGAGCTGTACGTGGAGAAGAGCGGCGAGGAGCTCGTGCAGCAGTTGTACACCTTCGAGGACAGGGGCGGGCGTAAGGTCGCGCTGCGGCCCGAGATGACGCCCACCCTGGCCCGGATGGTAGGGGCGCGGGCCCAGGCGCTCAAGAAGCCTATTCGCTGGTTCTCCATCCCGCAGCTGTTCCGCTACGAGCGGCAACAACGGGGCCGGCTGAAGGAGCATTTCCAGCTCAACATGGACATCATCGGGGAGCCTGGCCCGGCCGCCGACGCTGAAGTCATGGCGGCCGCCCTGGACACCCTGCGGGCCTTCGACTTGGGGCCGAGCGACGTACGGCTGCGGGTGTCGGATCGGAGGATCGTGGCCGCACATCTGGCCGCGAGGTACCAGGTGAGTGGGACCGAGCTGCCGGGCGTGCTGGCAGGACTCGACAAATGGGACCGGAATCCGGCGGAGACCGACGCGATTCTGCGGAAGGTGCTCGGGAACGACACGCGCGTGGGACCGATTCTCGGGTTCATGTCTGGCCTTCGGGAGCAGGCGGACGCTCTCCAGAGACTTCCGGTCGCCGAGCCGTTGAATGAGTGTTGCTCGCGGCTCGAAGCCATGGGTCTGAGGCAGTTCGTGGAAGTTGACTTCCGCATCGTCCGCGGCCTGGCTTATTACACGGGCGTCGTGTTCGAATTGTTTGACGCAGGAAACTCGCTGCGGGCGATCTGCGGGGGGGGACGCTACGACGATCTCCTCAAACAGATCTCCGGCATCGATCTCCCCTGCGTCGGCTTCGGAATGGGAGACGTCGTCCTCGGCGAGCTCCTTAGGGAGCACGGGAAGCAGCCCGAGGCGCCGACGCAGCTCGACGCCTTTTTAGTAGCCGTCGGCGGAGAGGACGTCGATCCGGTGTTGAAGCTCGCCTCGCAGCTGCGGGGCGGTGGGCTGGCGGTGGAGTATGCGCTGCGGAACCAGCCGATCCGCAAGCAGCTCGAGCTGGCCGCGGCCCGCGGGGCGCCGCGGGCCGTCATCATCGGCCCTGACGAGCGCAAGGCGAAGGTCGCGATCGTACGCGACCTCAAGACGGGGCGGCAGCGCAAGGTGTCACTGGCGAAGGTGCGGAAGGGAATCTTCAGGTAATGGCGCAAGCGCAACGGATCACGCCACGCGCGCAGGACTTCAGCGAGTGGTACAACGACGTGATCATGCAGGCCGAGCTGGCCGATTACTCGCCGGTGCGGGGCTGCATGGTCATCCGGCCGCTTGGCTACCGCATCTGGGAGCTGATGCAGCGCGCGCTGGACGACATGTTCGCGGCGACGGGGCACCGGAACGCCTACTTCCCCGTGTTCATCCCCATGAGCTTCCTGGCCAAGGAGGCCGAGCACGTCGAGGGGTTCGCGAAGGAAGTCGCGCTGGTGACCCACACGCGGCTCAAGGCCACGGGCAAGACGGGCGCCGGGGCGGTCGCGGTCGATCCGTCGTCCGCGTTGGACGAGCCGCTCGTGGTGCGGCCCACGTCCGAGACGATCATCTACGCGATGTTCGCCAAGTGGATCCAGAGCTATCGGGATCTGCCGCTGCTCCTCAACCAGTGGTGCAACGTCGTCCGCTGGGAGCTGCGCACCCGGCTATTCCTGCGCACGACCGAGTTCCTCTGGCAGGAAGGCCACACCGCCCATGCCACCGAAGGGGAGGCGGAGGCGGAGGCACGCCTGATCCTCGGCATCTACCGGAATTTCGCCGAAGAGTGGATGGCCATGCCGGTCCTCACCGGCGTGAAGACCGACAGCGAGAAATTCGCGGGCGCGCTCCGGACCTATGCGATCGAAGCCTTGATGCAGGACAACAAGGGGCTCCAGGCCGGGACGACGCACAACCTCGGCCAGAACTTCGCCAAGGCGTTCGAGGTGAAGTACCAGACGGCGGCCGGCGCACTCGAGCATGTGTGGAACACGTCGTGGGGCGTCTCCACTCGCCTCGTCGGCGGCTTGATCATGACGCACTCGGACGACAACGGGCTGATTGCGCCGCCGAAGCTCGCGCCGGTGCAGGCGGTGATCGTGCCGATCTGGAAGACGGATCAAGAAAGGTCCCAGGTGTCAGGTGTCGGGGATCAGTTGAAGGCGGCCCTGAGCAAGGCCGGCATCAGGGTCGAGCTCGATCTGCGCGACAACTTGAAGCCCGGGGCCAAGTACTTCGAGTGGGAGGCCAAGGGTGTCCCCCTGCGGCTCGAGATCGGGCCGCGCGACGTGGCGGCCGGGCAGGTCGTGGCCGCCCGGCGCACCGGCGGCAAGAGCCCGCTGCGGCTGGAGGGGATCGTCGCGGCGGCACCGGCAGCACTGCAGGAGATCCAAGCGGGCCTGTTCGCAACGGCCAAGCAGCGCCGTGAGGAGCACTCGCTGCGTGGGGCGACGAAGCAGCAATTCCTCGAATTCATGAAGGGGAGCGGTGGCTTCGCCTACGCGGGCTTCTGCGGCGGGGGCGAGTGCGAGGCGGCCATCAAGGCCGCGACCGGCGCGACGATCCGCGTGCTGCCCGACCCCGAGTTCCGTTCCCCGGAGGCGCCGAAGACGTGCCTGTGGTGCGGCGAGCCCAGCGTCGCGGAGGCGGTGTGGGCGCAGGCGTACTAGGGCCGTTCCAACGGTAGGAGGCTACGAGGTGATAGCAACGTGCAACAGGTTGGAACGGCCCTAGGGTTCGACCCGGCGCTGCTGCGGGCGATCGCCGAGCGCGTCGGAACCCCGGCCTACGTCTACAGTGTCAACCTGATCCGGGCCCAGTACCACGCGCTCGACGACGCCCTACAGGGCAGCCGCCATCGCATCTGCTACTCCGTCAAGGCGAACGGGAACCTGGGCGTGCTGCGCGTGCTGCAGGGGCTGGGCGCGGGCGCAGATATCGTGTCGGTAGGCGAGCTGCGCCGCGTGCTCGCCGCCGATTTCGATCCAGATGCGATCGTCTTCTCGGGCGTCGGCAAGACGCCCGCGGAGCTGGAAGAAGCTATCCGCGCCCGGGTCGGGTTTCTCAACATTGAATCGACCAGCGAGCTGGATGTAGTGATCGCGGTGGCGCGCGCGGTGGGAAGGCCCGTGACGGTCGGCATCCGGGTGAACCCCGATGTGGCGACCGAGACGCATCCGTACACCAAGACGGGCGAAAAGACCGCCAAATTCGGCATCCCGTTCGACGAGGTCGTTCCCGTCGCCGCGCGCATCGCCGCGGAGCCGCTGCTGCGGCTGCGCGCGCTGGCCATGCACCTCGGCTCCCAGATCACGGACGTGCAGCCCTACCATCGTGGCACAGTGAAGCTGCTCGAGCTCGTGACCGCGATCCGCGCCTCGGGGATCGACACGCTCGAGGCGCTCGACGTGGGCGGCGGGCTCGGGGTACGCTACCACAACGAGAAGGCCCCGAGTCCCGCGGCCTTCGCCGCCGCGGTGATGCCGGCGGTGAACGCGGCGGGGCTCGGGTTGCTGTGCGAGCCGGGCCGCTACCTCGTCGCCAACGCGGGGGTGCTGCTCACCCGGGTGCTCTACCGCAAGCACGCCGGGGGCAAGGAATTCGTGATCGTGGATGCCGGCATGACGGATTTCGTGCGCCCGAGTCATTACAACGCGCACCACGAGATCATTCCCCTCACCGACGGCGGAAGAGGAGGCGACCGGCCCGAAGAGGTCGTGAGCGTGGTGGGCCCGATCTGCGAATCGGGAGATTTCCTCGCGCTCGATCGGAAACTGCCCGAGGTGCGACCGGGCGAATACCTGGCCGTCATGGGCACGGGGGCCTACGGCTTCGTTATGAGCTCGACCTACAACGCCCGGCCCCGCCCCCCGGAGGTGGTGGTAGAGGGGGACCGCTACTACGTGGCGCGTCAGCGCGAGACCCTGGACGATCTGCTGCGCGGCGAAATCGCCGCGCCCACGACCTGGTACCGGGCATGAACCGGGTCCTGATCCTGGATTACGGCTCCCAATTCACCCAGCTCATCGCGCGGCGGGTGCGTGAGGCGCACGTCTACTGCGAGATCCATCCGCCCAGCCGGGACCTGGCTTGGATCGAGCAATTCGCCG
>Ga0209237_1001732_pt1 | contig 12987 bp, 14 predicted proteins | sample GraSoi013_1_40cm_2_FD_185820 | JGI IMG/M metagenome (GOLD analysis project Ga0209237, IMG submission 185820) | Grasslands soil microbial communities from the Angelo Coastal Reserve, California, USA - Sample 10_02_2013_1_40cm (SPAdes) (version 2) | ecosystem: Environmental > Terrestrial > Soil >... | reverse complement strand
GGGGGTCACCTCGAGATTCTCGAAGAGCTTGTACTTGTGGCAGACCAGCTCGCGCAGCCCGCGGTAGCCCTGCGGGTCGCCATAGGTGAGGGCGTCGGCGCCCTCGGCCTTGATCATCTTGGCCGTGGCTTCGACCATGCCGTCGTACGGGAACGACGCGGGGTCCGGGTAGCCGCCGCCGAACTCGTAGAGCGGTTTCGAGACGGGACGGGCCGTCGTGACCGAGCCGCCCCATCCGATGCGGGCCCGGGTCGACAGGAGCTCCTCGAAGCGGGCGGTCGAGTTCTGAGGTGTCATGACGGTTAGCATACGACAACGGCCGGCCCTATAATCACCTCACGATGCTCTTCCGGTACTCGCGCTGGGACGGTACCCAGCACCTCGCCGACCTCGACGCCGACGACCTGCTGGCGGCGATGTCCGACGACCTCATGTCGGACGGCGATCTGTGGAACGCGCTCCGGCGCATGTTCCAGCGGGGGGTCCAGGACCCCAAGGGCCAGCGGGTGCCGGGCATCCAGGACATGCTCGAGCGGCTCCGCAAGCGCCGGCAACAGCAGCTCGATCGTTACGATCTGGGCTCGGCCCTGGAAGACATCAAGAAGAAGCTGGACGAGGTCATCCGGACCGAGCGCGCGGGGATCGAGCGGCAGGTGCCAGACCAGGCAGCGCGCGCGAAGAAGCTCGAGCCGCTCGATCAGCTGCCCTCGGACCCGGCCGGGCGGATCAAGCAGCTCCAGGAGTACAACTTCACCGATCCCGAGGCGGAGCGACTCTTCCAGGAGCTGATGAAATCCCTCCAGCAGCAGATGCTCCAGCCGTTCATGCAGGGCATGAAGCAGTCGCTCGAGGGTCTGAGCGCCGAGGATCTCAAGCGCATGCGCGAGATGATGCGGGACCTCAACCGCATGCTCCGCGAGCGCGCCGAGGGTGACGAGCCCGATTTCGAGGCGTTCAAGGCGAAGTGGGGCCAGAACTTCCCCGGCGTCGAGAGCCTCGACGAGCTGCTCGAGCAGCTCGGGCGGCAGGCCGCCCAGATGCAGTCGCTACTCGACAGCATGTCGCCGGGGCAGCGCCGCCAGCTCCAGGAGATGATGTCGAGCCTGTTCATGAAGGACGAGCGGCTGGAAGCCGAGATGGCCCAGCTCGCCATGAACCTCGATCAGCTCGGGCTCACCGAGGAGCTCCGCCGCCGCTACGACTTCCGCGGCGACGACGAGCTGACGATGCGCGAGGCCATGAAGCTGATGGACGAGCTCCAGCAGATGGAGGAGCTCGAGCGCCAGCTGCGCCGCGTCCAGGCGCCGGACGATCTCGAGAAGATCGACCCCGCCGACGTCGAGAAGCTCCTCGGCGAGGAATCGGCGCGCGATCTGGAGCGGCTGAAAGAGCTGGCGAAGAAGCTGGAGGAGGCGGGCTACCTCGAGCGCAAGGGCGACCGGCTCGAGCTGACCGCCCGTGCGATCCGCAAGCTCGGCGACAAGGCGCTCCGCGACATCTTCGCGCACCTCAAGCGCGACCGCTTCGGCCGGCACGTCGTCGAGCGGCGGGGCGCCGGCGGCGACCCCACCGACGAGGCCAAGCGCTACGAGTTCGGCGATCCGTTCCTGCTCGACCTCAAGGAAACGCTGATGAACGCGATCGAGCGCAACGGCGCGGGCACCCCCGTGCGGCTCTCGCCGGACGACTTCGAGGTGTTCCGCACCGAGCTCTCGACCCAGGCGTCGACGGTCGTGATGCTCGACATGAGCCGCTCGATGATCAACAACGGGTATTTCCTGCCGGCCAAGAAAGTCGCGCTGGCGCTCACCTCGCTCATCCGTGGCCAGTTCCCGCGCGACAGCCTCTGGATCATCGGGTTCTCGCTCTACGCCCGCCAGTTCACCGCTGAGGAGCTCCCGCGCCTGGCGTGGACCGAGTGGAACATCGGGACCAACATGCACCATGGCTTCCAGCTGGCGCGGCAGCTCCTCGGGCGCCAGAAGGGCGGCAACAAGCAGGTCATCATGATCACCGACGGCGAGCCGACCGCCCACATGGAAGGGATCGAGGCGTCGTTCTCCTACCCGCCGACGCGGCGCACGTTCGAGGAGACGTTGAAGGAAGTCCAGCGCTGCACGCGCGAGGGGATCACCATCAATACGTTCATGCTCGAGCAGAGCCGCATGCTGACGGCCTTCGTCGAGCAGATCACGCGCATCAATCGCGGGCGCGCGTTCTTCTCCAGCCCGGAGCGCCTCGGCGAGTACATTCTCGTCGACTACGTCCGCAACAAGCGCCGGGCTGGCTGACCGGGGATCTCGAGGAGATTCGTCCGAATTCCCCCGACGCCGCTTTCAGGCTATCTGGCGGGCGGCGTAGACTGGACGTCGGCCGCGATTACACGCTCGTCGTGGCCGAGCGTGGTCCAACGCCTGCACATCACCACGGCGGCGCGGCACCGGTGTTATCCTGCCGGGCTTCGCTGGATAAAACAGCGACTGGTCCGGGCCCTGTTCTGCAAGCTCTCGGGAACTCAGCAATCGCCAGAAGCTTGAACAGGCTGCGCCCGCGATATACAGAACATGGCTGTTGGATAACCCAGTTCGGGGAAATACACGTCAGACGAACAGGAATGAGTGACTCAGCTAGACTCGTTCGTCCATTTGAAGCCAACGACGAATCAGCCGTGGTCGGGGTGTGGTATCGCTCGGGGCGTGCTGCATATACGTTCCTTCCGACATGGCAGACGTTCACCGTCGAGAATGCTCAGGCGGTATTTCGAAATGTCATTCGGCCGAAGTGCGACATTTGGGTGGGCATTCTTCATCAAACGGTCGTGGCCTACTTGGCAATGAACGGCTCGTACATTGACCGGATGTACGTTGACCCGATCGAATGGCGGAAGGGATGGGGGACTCGCCTGGTCGCTCTCGCCAAGGAGCTATCCCCGCGTGGGTTGGAACTCCATACACATCAAGAGAACCATGCGGCTCGTGCGCTCTATGAGAAGCAGGGTTTCGTTGCGGTCAGGTTTGGCCTGAGCCCGCCGCCGGAAGGCGCACCGGATGTTGAATATCACTGGCTGCAGTCTAACCTCGGCATCCAGCCGACGGCCTTCAGCCGCGGCTGATGCCGGGAGTTATACGCTCCTGTGGAGGACTGATGAGCGATCTGGATCCAGATTCTGACAGCGTGCGCCTGGCTCTTGAGCTCGCCTGGCGCGACCACCACAATGCCAGAGACCAGACTTGGCGCGCAGTTCAGATTGAAGCCGTACTCGGCGCAGGTCTCGTAACCGTCGACGCTCAGTTCGGAAAGCTCGCCGCGACCGCAGCCGCCGCCATGCTCGTTGGCCTCGTCGGCCTCTTTGGGATCTGGATTTCCCTGCACCACCGCGTGCTAGAGCGTCGGAAGTTCGTCCACATCGTAAACTTCGAGCGCTTCCTCCGTCTTCAGCGCAAGGATCTCATCCCAGTGGCTAAGGATGACTCCGAAGGCGGGGTCGCTCTGCCTGCAAGACTGTCCTTCTGGGCAGTGTTTAATCCTCGACGCCGAAACACCTCGGTATTCATCCTACGTATTCACGTCGCAGTGATCCTGTTCGCGCTCATCGTCCTCCTGGCGAGGCTCTACGCAACACAGGCCACCGGCGGGTTCGGTGGCGTATAACAAGCCGCTCCACCCAGCGGCGGAAATGGTGAACAGTGGAGACCGAAGATCGGGAGCCGCCGCGGGTGAGCTCCGGCGTTAGACAGCCGAGGCGAGACTGAGCATGGCCGTACCTGACTTCCAGTCGCTGATGATGCCGCTCCTTCGAATAGCGGCCAATGGCCAAGAGCACTCACTCGCGGAGGCTCGGGACGTTCTGGCCGCCGAGTTCAAGCTCTCTGATACCGACCGGGAAGAGCCGTTGCCGAGCGGGCGGATGATTGACTTTGACTTGGCCGTAAACACATCGGCAACGTACAGCGTGAAGCGGCTCGACTCCGACTACTTCGATGAAACGGGTGCTGTCTAACAATTGCATCCAGCCGACGGCCTGCGGCCGAGAAAGAGGCCTCGTGCTAGCTTAAGCCGGTGGACTTTGAGGTCGTCGGCCCGCTGCGCGATCTCGAGACGATCGCCACCGGGCGGGCGATCCGAGAGTTGAGGCGATTGCATAGGCGCTATGGCAAGGGCCGGTGGCGAAAACGGAAGGCTATAGCCGCCCGTTCGGCTCTTGGACGGCACGGTGCATAGGGCAGAGCTGCACTGGTACGAGGCGCACGGAATCGGCCGACGGCAAATGAAGATCAAGTTCCCACTACTGGACTGAGGAATGAAGAGAACAACCAGATCGCGAGTCCGCGTCGTTGTCTGCATCAAGAACAAGGGATACGAGGCCTCCCTCGAATTGTGCAAGTTCTATCGGCTTGTACCCGACCAGGACGCCGAACGACGAGGATATTTCCGAGTCATAGACGAGAGCGGAGAAGACTATGGCTATAGTGCAAACCGGTTCCTGTCGATCGAGGTGCCGAAGCCGGTGGAAAGGGCGTTGCTCAAAGCGGCGTCGTAATTGCGCGTCGCCGAACCGCGCGCTGCTGACCGCGATTGTTTAGCCCGCAACCCCAGCGCATGAGACCCGAGAACATAGGATGCTCATTCACGCGGGATACTCAGTGCGGACATAATCAGCAGGCAAGGACGCGTGATTCGGAGCCCAGCCGACGCGGGGCAGCGAGCGCGTGCCGCGTGGTCCAGGCGACCCCTGCCGCACCCGCCCGCCGGCCCCGACGCTACGCGAGGTTGTAGAGCCGAGCGCAGTTGTCCCAGAGGATCTTCCGCTTGCTCGCCTCAGAAAGCGGGAGCTTGAGGAACAGGTTCGTCGCCTCCGGGAAGTGCGAGTCGGAGTGCGGATAATCGGTCGAGAAGACGAGCGTGTCGTCGCCGAGGCGCTGGATCACCCACTCGACCTGGTCCTCGTCGGGATCCACGCTGATGAAGCACTGGCGCCGGAAGTACTCGCTCGGCAGCGCCGAGAGCTTCGCGGCCTCGCCGCTCTTCGACATCTCCCAGTACTCGTCGAGCCGCCAGAGAAGCCAGGGCAGCCAGCTGCAGTTACCCTCGAGGAACGCGACCCGCAGCCGCGGGAAGCGCTCGAGGACGCCGCCGACCGTCATCGACGCCACGGCGGCCATCAGCTCCACCGGATTGTTCAGTCCGCCGGCCATGGTCGTGCTCGGCGCGGTGAGGAACCGATTCACGAAGTGCGTGTCCGAGTAGTTATTAGGCGCGGGATGAAAGCAGATCGGCACGCCCCGTCGCTCGGCCTCCGCCCACAGGGGATCCATCGCGGGGTCGTGCAGATTCACGCCGTTCACCGGATTCGGCATCATCTGGGCCGCGATGAAGCCGAGCTCGGTGACGGCCCGATGGAGCTCGCCGGCCGCGAGCGTCGCGTCGTGGAGGGTCACGAGCGCCGCCGCCTGCATGCGCTGGGGACTCGGCTTGCGGAAGTCCGCCATCCAGTCGTTCCACGCCCGGCAGAGCGCCAGCGCGAACGCGGGATCGAACGCGTCCACGCAGACCACCGGGAGCGTGCGGAAGAGCACGGCGATGTCGAGCCCCTCGACGTCCATCGCGCGCTGCTGCGATACCGCGTCGAAGCGCGCGGCCGCGTAGTCCTTCAGCACGGCGCCGGCTCGCTTTTCCGCGTCGACCCGGCCTCCGCCGAGTGGCCGCGGAAACGTGTAGTCGCCGACCGTCCACTGGCTGGTGTAGGCGCCGCGCGTGGCCGTCGGTCTGGGCGTCCGGTCGCGATAGGCGGGGTCCAGGTAGCGGTCGTAGAGATCCGACGGCTCGATGACGTGGAGATCGCTGTCGAGTACGCGAAAGCCAGCTCTGCTCATTTCTGACTCCTTCCGGAGTGGTCGGCGAGAACCTCGGCGACGCACGCGGTCACCTTGACGCCGGTGGGCAGGTGCAGAAACTCGTTTGGCCCGTGGGCGTTCGAGCCGGGCCCCATCGCGCCGGTGATGAGGAACTGGGCTTGCGGGAAGCGCTCGCCCAGCATGCTCATGAAAGGAATGGACCCGCCGAGGCCGGCGAACATCGCCGGCTTGCCGAAGTGGGTCGCCGACGCGCGATTGACCGACTCGAGCAGCTTTGGATCGGTCGCCGGCGCGTTCCAGCCGTTTCCCGCCTCGCCGTAGGTCTCGAGCGTGACGCGAGCGCCGTACGGCGGATCCGCCTCGAGGATCTCCTTGAGGCGTCGCACCGCGCGTCCGGCGTCACACGTGGGCGGCAGGCGGAGCGAGAGCTTGAGCGACGTCTTCGGGCGCAGCACGTTGCCGCCGTCGGCCGGCAGCGGAAGGCCCGCGGCGCCGGTGATCGCGAGCGCCGGCCGCCACGTGTTGTTGAGGATCAGCTCGTGCGCGTCGGTGCTCACGGGCTTACCGCCCGGCAGGAATGGAAAGCGATCGTAGATCTCGGCGCCGAGCACGCTCGCGACCTCGCGCGCCTCGGCGAGGCGCTCGCGCGGGATCTCGACGTGGAAGTCGCGCGGGAGAACCTCGCCCGTCCGCGCGTCCTCGAGCCGGTCGAGGATCTGCCGCACGATGCGAAAGCTCGAGGGCACGATGCCGCTCGCGGCGCCGGAATGCACGCCCTCTGTCAGCACCTCGACCGTGAGGACGCCCCCGACGACGCCACGAAGTGAGGTGGTGCCCCAGAGCTGCTCGTAGTTGCCACAGCCCGAGTCGAGACAGACGACGAGGCTCGGCGTGCCGAGCTTCGCCTTGAGCGCGTCCACGTAGTACGGCAGATCGTGGCTCCCGCTCTCCTCGCACGCCTCGATGAGCACGACGCATCGCGAGTGCCGCGCGCGCTGCTCCTGGAGCGCCTGGATGGCGGTGAGTGCCGCGAACGTGGCGTAGCCGTCGTCACCGACGCCCCGGCCGTAGAGCTTGTCGCCGCGGCGCAGGGGCGTCCACGGCCCGGTGCCCTCGGCCCAGCCGACCATCTCGGGCTGCTTGTCCAGGTGGCCGTAGAGCAGCACGGTGTCGACTCCCGTGCCGGGCGCTTCCATGAAGAGCAGGGGCGTGCGCCCCTCGAGCCGCACGACCTCGATGCGCAGGCCCTCGATGGGCCGGGAGCCCGCCCAGCCTCGCAAGAGCTCGACGGCGCGATCGATGTGGCCGTGCTCGCGCCACTGAGCGTCGAACATGGGCGACTTCGCGGGAATCGTGATGTAGTCGGTCAGGGTCGGGACGATGCTCTCGTCCCACGTCTTCTGAACGAAGTCGCGGACCTTACCGGAGTCGAGCGCCATCGCGGGCTCCTCAGGAGGCGATGCGGAGGCCGGAGCGGATCTCCCAGAGCTCTTGCAGCTCGAGCGGCGCGTCGACGATCCGGGCGAGCTTGCCGCAGAGGCGACAGTGGATGAAGGCCGGCTCGCGGCCGACGTACGTGCTGTCGCACTTGGGACATCGGGTCGGCGATCCGGAGAGGAAGCGCTTCGCGGCCCGCTGCAGGGTGTGCTCGGGCCCCAGCCGGATCACATTGGCCGGGGCCGCGATCTTCTGCTGCTTCACCCGCTTCGCCTTCGCCAGCTTCATGGGCGAAGGCCATTGTACAGCAGAGGAACTCCTGCGCCGGCGTCAAGAAAAGGCTTCGAGAACAGGCCGTGTGAGGAGCGTATCTTGTGCCGGATGAGGGTCGGCGTGGTCCTGGACGGGCGGCGGTCGGCGGCGGAAATCGCCGAGCTGGCGCAGCTGGCCGAGGCGCAGGGGCTCGTGCACGTGTGGCTGTCGGGCGGCGCCAGGACGAAAGACCATTTCGTGAGGCTCGCCCTGGCGGCCGCCGCGACCCGTCGGATCCGACTCGGCCCGGTCGCGCTGAGCCCCTTCGAGATGCATCCGGTGAGCATGGGTCTGGCCCTGTTGACGCTCGACGAGATCGCACCGGGCCGGGCGAGCCTGGTGCTCGGCGCCGGCGGCGATCTGGCGGCGACGCTCGGGCTGCCGGCCAAAGGTCGCGTGGCGGCGGTCGAGGAATGTATCGACATCGTTCGCGCGCTAGCGTCGGGCGGCGAGATCAACTACGCCGGCGCCCACTACCGGGTCACCGGGCTCTTCTCACCGTGGAGCCGTGTGCGGATGGATCGTCTCTATCTGGGCGCCAACCGGCCGCGGATGCTGCGACTCGCCGCCCGCAAGGCCGACGGCGTGATGGTGACCGATATGCCGCTCGGCTACCTCGGCGCGCTGCTCGGCCGCGTCCGCGCGGAGCTTGCCGAGGCACGGCGCGAGGCGACGCCGTTCGCGCTGAGCAACTGGTTCGTGTGGAACGTCCAGGACACCCTCGCCGAGGCCGAGCGCTTGGCCCGTCGTCAGCTCGGCTTTCGGCTCTACTATATTCGAGACGTGGCGTCCTCGATCGGCCTCAGCGAGCCCGAGGCTCGAGAGCTGGAGGCGCGACAGCCGGAGATGCTCCGCGCGATCTTCGCAGGGCGGGAGCCCTGGTCTCCGGCGCCGCACGTCGCCGATCTGCTGATCAAGCATCTCACCCTGACCAGCGATCGCCGGGGGCTGGAACACTGCCTGGAACGGCTCGTCGAGTTCGAGCGGGCGGGGCTCAGCGAGATCGCGCTGGCGCCGCACGGAGATCCAGCCGCCGCGATCAAGTTGATCGGCACCGCCGTGATCCCCGCGATCGACCGCGAGGGCGCCTCCGGGGTTGCGTGACTGTCGGCCCGCCCATGTCGTATCCTGTCGTCCACTGGAGGACGAATGATCAAGCTCGACCACCTCACGATCGCAGTGACGGACTGCGAGAAGTCGCGTGACTGGTACATCGAGACACTCGGGCTGAAGCTCGAGTTCGAGATTCCAGAGCGCCGCACCTCCGCGGTGCAAGACGAGTTCGGCTTCACGTTGTTCCTCGCCGAGACGCCCGGGGGACCGGGCAGGCCGAGCTGCGTCTTGACGTTCCAGGTCAGTGACGTCGAAGCCAAGCATCGCCAGCTGGTGGCCGCCGGCGTCAAGTTCGTGCATCCGCCTCAGAAAACCTTCTGGGGCTACGGTGCCGACCTGAAGGATCCCGACGGCTATCACATCTGGTTGTGGGACGAGAAGACGATGCGGGAGAAGGGCGAAGTGTGAGCGAGCTGGTCTCCACCCGCTGGGACGCCGAGTATCGCGAGGGACGGTACGTGGCGGAGCCGCCCCTGCCGTTCGTCGGCGAGATCATCGCCACGCTGCGGGCGCACCCGGCGGCGCTCGCGGGCGCCGGCCTGTACGTCGGCTGCGGCAACGGTCGCAACTATCTGCCGCTCGTCGACACCGGGTTGAACCTCCAGGGGCTCGACGTCTCCCGGGAAGCCCTCGACCAGCTCGCCGCTCGCCGCGCCGCCCTGGCGGCGCGACTGACGTGCGGGGACTTTCGCCATCTCGACGTCGACGCGGCCTTCGACTACCTCATCGCCCTTCAGGTCTTTCAGCACGGTGTCGACGCCGATGCGGCGACCTACTTCGCGAAGACGGCGGCTGCGCTCAGACCTGGCGGGCTGTTCTTCCTGCGAGTCAACTCGGCGGCGACCGCGGTCTACTTCCGTCACACCGTGGTCGAGCAGAACCGATGGGGCGGGCGCACGGTCCGCTACCACGAGGGGCCCAAGGACGGGCTCTGCGTCCACTTCTACGCGCGCGAAGAGCTGCAGGCACTCACCCGGGACCGGTTCCATCTCCTGGCCGGGCCACGCGAGCTCGTCACGCGCCGCACCCCGCCGAAGACGGGCAGCTGGTCCCAGTGGGAAGCCGTCTGGCAGAAGACGATCAGGTGACGCCGTGGCCGCAGCCACGCCGGCAGGCGTGGCCGCGACGACGGATGAAGCCGGTTCTGGTGTTGAGTTAGTCCCCGGACTGGATCGAGTTCAGGGGGTCGAGGCTGCCGTCCAGCCCCGGCCGGCGGTGGTCCAGCTGGATCACGATCTTCTTGGAGCCCCTCGTTTCGTAGGCCGCTTCCACCCTGTCGCCGAGCGACAGGTCGTTGAGCTGGCCCTCCGACATCCAGAGCCGAGTGCCGTCGTCCAGGACGATCGAATGGTCGGCTTGATCGATCCAGCGAACCGTTCCCTTCGCGTCCTCGGCAGCTGCAGACAGCGCAAGCGCGAGCGTCAATGCGAGCGCGAGTGCCATTGCTTTACCCATGTGGTCTCCCTCCCAGGAGTGAACTAGTTCCACAGTGATAGAGCAATCGGCGTGCCGAAGGCTCCGAGAGCGCCGCGCTTGATTTCCTGAGGACTTGGCCGTGGGGGAGGAGTCCTACGCGTCCCTGTTCCGTGGCAAAACGCGACAGAGCCGTGGCGAAGCGCGACAAGCGTTCGCCTCGCGGGCGACCGTCGGCGCGGCGCCCCTCATCTCGACAGAAAGCCGCTCAAACCCGAGTCCGCGAGGAAGCGGAAGATCGAGAGCGCCGGAATCAGCGTCGTCTCGCCCGCCACGGGCATCTCGAGGATGCGCTCCTTCATCTCCGGAATCGCCACCTTCACAGTGCGGTAACTTTCGACGATCCCGACCAGCTCGCCAGTCTGTGTGTCAAACACCCCGCCTCCGCTCGATCCGTAGCTCACGGAGGCGTCCACCATCCGTGCGGGACCCGTCACGACGAGCTCCCCGGGGGACGAGGCAATCTGGCTGACGACGCCCCTCACCACGGTAAATCGCTCGCCCCACGGGAACGCGACGAGCAGGATCTCGTCGCCGAGGCTCGCGACCGTCTTCAGGCGGACGGGGACGACGTTGAGATGTTCCGTCTCGATGATGGCGAGATCGAGGTCCGGGCTCACGAAGGCCACCGACGCTGGTACGACGCTCGTGCTGCCCGGCAACCGGACGTAGATCCGCTGAGGGTGGGAGGGCTCGACGAAGTGCCGGGCGGTGACGATCCAGGTTCGTCGCGCCCCGGGATCCGTCGCGACGACGACCCCGGACGCCGCGCGCCGGAAGCCCCCGTCCCGCTCGGACCGGAGCTGCACGGTAGACGCGAGGACGCCCCGGATCAGCTCGGCCCGGTCCGGGACGCGCGGTGCCGAGATGCAGCCGGCTCCGATGAGGGCCACCGCCGCCAGCGTGACCAGGCGCCTCATCCTTCGTCCTCGGTCGCCTGGCGCTCGAGGATCCGGTAGAGTGTGCTCCGGTCGATGCCCAGGAGTTCGGCGGCTCGGACCTTGTTGCCCCCTGCTTCCTCGAGCACCTTGGTCACGTACCAGCGCTTCACGTCCTCGAGCGTCATTCCCGCAGCCGGCAGACGCGGGGCACGGTCGGGCTGCTCGCGAAGGTGGAGAGGAAAGTCGTCGAGCAGGAGAGTCTCCGAGGACGACAGGGCGACCGCGCGCTCGATGACGTGCTCGAGTTCGCGCACGTTACCCGGCCAATGATAGCCGGTGAGCAGCTCGAGCGCTTCGGGCGTAAGGCGCTTGACCGGGCGCCCGGTCCGCTGGGCGAAGGTCTCGAGGAAATGCTGGGCGAGCAGCGGGATGTCCGACGACCGCTCGCGCAGCGGCGGCACCGTGACCGTGACGACGTTCAGCCGGTAGTAGAGGTCGTCCCGAAATCCTCCCTCCGCGATGAGCTTGCGGAGGTCGTGGTTCGTCGCGGCCACGACCCGGACGTCGACCGGGATCGGGTCGTTGCCGCCGACGCGGCGGATCGTCCGCTCCTGGAGCGTCCGGAGGAGCTTGGCCTGGAGGGGCGCCGTGAGCTCGCCGATTTCGTCGAGGAAGCAGGTGCCGCCGCCCGACGTCTCGAGGAGACCACGCCGCGCGACGAACGCGCCGGTGAACGCGCCGCGTTCGTGGCCGAACAGCTCCGACTCGAAGAGTGTCTCGGGCAGGGCGGCGCAGTCCACCACGACGAACGGGCGGCCGGCGCGGGCGCTGGCGTCATGGATCGCCCGAGCGACGAGCTCCTTGCCGGTCCCGGTCTCTCCCTGGATCAAGACCGTCGTCTCGAGACTCGCGACGCGCGCGACGAGCTTGTAGATTTCCACCATCTGGTGCGACTGGCCGACCAGGGTGTCGAAGCCGTAGCGCGCCTTGAGCTCCCGCCGGTACTGGAGGTTCTCGCGAGCGAGTCGCCGCGCGGCGAGTGTGCGCCCGACGACGATCTTGATCTCCTCCATCCGGAACGGCTTGGAGAGGTAGTCGGCCGCGCCGGCGGCGACGGCGGCGATGGCCGTCTCGATGGTCGCGAAGGCGGTCAGGATGACGACCGGCAGGTCGGGCTGGATCGTGGCCAGACGCTTGAGGACGCTGAGGCCATCGAGGTCGGGCATGCGCAGGTCGACCAGCGCCATGTCGAACGGCTGGGCCGCGACCAGCTGCAGGCACTCCTCACCGCCGGCGGCGACGCGCACCCGGTAGCCCTCTCGCCCGAGCGCCTCGGCCAGCAGCTCGCGCGCGACCTGATCGTCGTCCACCACCAAGAGCAGCGGAGAGGGGACGCTCACGGACCACTCTCGACGGCGGGGAGGATGACACGGAACGTGCTGCCACGCCCCTCGTCGCTCTCGATCTCGATTCTCCCCTTGTGCTCCCGCACGATCTCGGCCGTGATGAACAGTCCGAGCCCGGTGCCGCGTCCGGCTTCCTTCGTCGAAAAGAAGGGGTCGAAGATGTGCTTGCGATCCGTCGCCGCGATGCCATGTCCCGAGTCGGCGATCGCGATCTCCACCTCCCCCTGGGCCGGCCGGGCCAGGGTCGTCACTTCGACGCGTCCGCCCGACGGCGTGGCGTCGATCGCGTTGGTCAGGAGGTTGAGTATCACCTGCTGGAGCTGGTCCCGCTGGCCACGGACCAGGGGCAGCGCGGGCTCGGCATGCACGTCGAGGCCAAGCCCGGCGCTGGCGAGTCCCGGACGGACCAGCACGGCCGTGTCCCGCGCCAGATCGTTCAGGTCGACGGCGCTGGACTCACCGGGCACACGCCGGGTGGCGTCCAGGAATCGAGCGATGATCTCGATGACC
>Ga0209237_1001731_pt1 | contig 12988 bp, 7 predicted proteins | sample GraSoi013_1_40cm_2_FD_185820 | JGI IMG/M metagenome (GOLD analysis project Ga0209237, IMG submission 185820) | Grasslands soil microbial communities from the Angelo Coastal Reserve, California, USA - Sample 10_02_2013_1_40cm (SPAdes) (version 2) | ecosystem: Environmental > Terrestrial > Soil >... | reverse complement strand
GATAGCCTCCCCCGCTACGTCACGTTCGACCTGGAAACGACCGACAAGGACGTGGAGGTTTGCGAGGTTGTGGAGATTGGGGCGGTGCGCGTGGTGGGCGGCGAAATCGTGGACCGGTTTCATACGCTGGTCCAGCCCTACCGCCCGATCACGCCCGGCGCGACCAAGGTGCACGGCTACACCGATGCGGATGTGCGGGCCGCGCGATCGTTTGCCGAGGTGTGGCCCGAGTTCCGCGCCTTCCTCGGCGACGACGTCCTCATCGCGCACAACGGCCAGCATTTCGACATTCCCGTGCTGCGCCGGCTCGCGGCCGGACGGGACGGCGTGGACAGCCTAGTGTTCTACGACACGCTACCGCTCGTTCGCTCACTCTCCCGCGACAGCGCCAAGCTGGAAGACCTCGCGCTGCGGTTCGGCATCGACGCCGGCCGGGCGCATCACGCGTTGGACGATGCGGTCACGCTGGCCCGGGTCTATCGCGAGCTCGAGCGCCAACGGGGTATCCGGGCGCGCAAGGCGGTGCTCGTCAACCTGCTTGATTACCTCGGCCTTGCTTTGGCCTTGGAGCAGGGAGCAGGGAGCCCTAAAGGAGTTCCTGACGATCCCAGGGAGCAGGTGCTGCTCTTCAACGTCGCGAAGTTTTACACGCTGGGCCGATACAGCGACGCCCTCGCGTTCTACGAGATGGAGCGCGAGCGCACCGGGGCAGCCACCGCGCCTCCCGTCGACGAGGTGATCCGGCGGCTCGGCGGGCGCGCGCTGATGACGCGCCTGCGGGCCGAGCCCGACCCCGCTCAGCGTTATCCCGCGGCGGTGGCCCGGCTGCGCGCCCTGATGGATGAGCCTTCACCCCCTGACCCACTCTCCACTCCGTGGAGAGGGGGAACGCTCAGTGAGAGTATCGACCGACTGCTCGAGCGGGTCGCGCTCTCCACGTCGGAGGGCATCGAAGTCGCGCGCGATCGCGTCAACCTGCTCACGCTGCATTCGACCAAGGGTTTGGAGTTTTCGCGCGTGTACATCGTGGGAGTGGAGGATTACCAGATTCCCGGGCTGCGCGAGACGAAGGAGAATCGGCGGGCGGAGATCGAGGAGGCGCGCCGCCTCCTGTATGTGGGGATGACGCGGGCGCGGGAGCGGCTGGTGCTCACGCGGGTCGAGCGGCGGTTCGGGATGGAGGCGGGGGGCAGCAGCTTCCTCGAAGAGATGGGGTTGACAGCCGGGACGGATCTCGGCGCTGGCTCCTTCCCGGGTGGCCGCCCATTATAGAGGCTCCGCTACTTTCGGAGCCCCCTTGGCCGATTCGGTTGCCCGCCTCAGGCTCGCGCTCGCGGACCGCTACGCGATCGAGCGCGAACTGGGCCGCGGGGGCATGGCCACCGTCTACCGCGCGAGCGACGTGAAGCACCGCCGCACGGTGGCGATCAAGGTGCTCCTCCCTGAGCTGGCGTCGCAGCTCGGACCCGAGCGATTCTTGCGAGAAGTCGAGATCGCCGCCAGTCTGAATCATCCTCACATCCTCCCGCTGTACGACTCCGGTAGCGCCGATGGGTTCCTCTTTTACGTCATGCCGTACGTCGAGGGCGAGTCGCTGCGCGACAAGCTCGAGCGCGAGAAGCAGCTCGCGGTCGAGGAGGCCCTGGGTATCACGCGGCAGGTCGCTTCCGCGCTCGGTTACGCGCACGCCCGGAACGTGATCCATCGGGACATAAAGCCCGAGAACATCCTGCTGCACGAAGGCGAGGCGATGGTCACCGACTTCGGGGTCGCACTCGCAGTGAGCGCCGCGGCGGATGAACGGCTGACGCAGACGGGGATGGCCGTGGGGACGCCGGCCTACATGAGTCCCGAGCAGGCCACGAGCGAGCGAGGCTTGGATGGTCGCAGCGACGTGTACAGTCTTGGCTGTGTGTTGTACGAGATGCTCGCCGGCGAGCCGCCGTTCACCGGACCAACGGCGCAAGCGTTGATCACCAAGTGCTTGGTCGATCCCGTCCCCGCGGTGCGACGGCTGCGGCCCGCCGTGCCGGTGGGCGTCGAGCAAGCGTTGACGAAGGCGCTCGCCAAGGTCCCGGCCGACCGGTGGGCGTCGCCGGTCGCGTTCGCCGAGGCGCTCACCGCACCGGCCTCCACCCGGCCGCCGTCCGTTGCGGTCCTGCCGTTCCTCAATCTCAGCGCGGACCCGGAGAACGAGTACTTCGCCGACGGGATCACGGAAGACGTCATCGCCCATCTGTCGAAGATCCGCGCCCTCAAGGTGATCTCGCGCACGTCGGTGATGGCGTTCAAGCAGCGGGAGCAGAGCTTGAAAGAGATCGGGGCGAGACTCGAGGCCGCGACACTCCTCGAAGGCAGCGTGCGGCGGGTCGGCGATCGGGTGCGGATCGTGGCGCAGCTCATCGACGCACAAGCCGACCGACACCTCTGGGCGGAGACGTATGACCGTCAGCTCACGGATGTGTTCGCCATCCAGACGGACGTGGCGCTGCACATCGCGTCCGCGCTCAAGGCCGAGCTGTCTCCTGATGAGAGGTCCAGGCTGCACAAGGAGCCCACCGGCGATCTGCTGGCCTATCAGCTCTATCTTCAGGGCCGGCATTGTTACTTCAGGTACACCGAGGAAGGGAGTCGCAAGGGGATCGAGTACTTCGAGCAGGCGATCGCCAAAGACCCCGATTACGCTCTCGCGTACGCGGCCCTCGCCATGGTCTATACGGAGCTCGGGGAAGCCGGGGCGATGCGGCCGGACGAGGCATACGCCCGAGCCAAAGCAGCCAGCGCGAAGGCCCTGGCCCTCGACCCCGAGCTCGGCGAAGCGCATTGCATGCTCGCCTTCATCAAGGCGGTATGCGACTTCGACTGGGTGGGCGCCGAGCAGGAGTTCCAGCGGGCGCTGGAGCTGACCCCCAACAATGCCGACACGTACGACCTCTACGGCCGCATGTGTTTGGCTTTGGAGCGGAGCGACGACGCACTCGCGATGGAGCGACGGGCCCAGGAGCTGGACCCGCTGGCCCATCGGGCGGACGTCGCGCGGGCGCTGCTGCGGGCGGGACGGTACGATGAGGCGTTGCAAGCGGCCACCCGCGCGCTCGCGCTCGATCCCCATTACGCTCGCGGGCATGCGACGCTCGGGTGGGCGTATCTGAAGAAGGGGATCGTCGCGCCAGGCCTGGCGGAATTGGAGACCGCGGTGTCCCTCTCCCCGGGCGACACGCTGTGGCTGGCACAGCTCGGCCAGGCGTACGGAATCGCGGGTCACCTCGAGAAAGCCCGCGAGGTGTTGCGGCAGCTCGAAGAGCTGTCCCGCCAGAGATTCGTCTCACCGTATCACATGGCGGTCGTCTATACCGGTCTCGGCGAGCAGGAACGGGCGATCGATTGGCTCGAGCGAGCCTACGAGGGGCGATCCGGGCCTGTCTACAGCATCAAGGGGTCGTTCCTGTTCACGGCACTTCGCGCGCACCCGAGATTCGTCGCGCTCCTCGAAAAGATGAACCTGTCGCGGGAACTTCCCCAGGATAAGGTTCATTAGTGAAGTATGATCGCGTATGGCGCCCACTTCCGCCTGATAGCCCGCGGGCTGGCCGATTACCTGGCCGGCATCGACCCCAGCGCCCTGGGGCTGGCTGGAGCACTGCTGACACTGATCCGCAGCCGAGGCGCCGCCGGCGGGCACTAAGTGACGGCGCTTCCTCGCCCCTCTGCGTGATCCCCGGGCTTCTCGCCCGGGGTCAGTGAATCACGGTCCGCCGCCCGCTACCACGGCCCCGTCTTCCTATCCGGTACCTGCTCCTGTAGCTGCAGCGCCGGCGCCCCCTGCCGCCCGAGTTCCTTATTGACCGCCGGCAGCTCGGTGGTGAGCATCTGTTGCCAGCGGCGCACGGCGCCCGCCACGCGCTCCTGCTGCGCGGCAAACACGGCCCGCGCCTGCTGGGTAGGCTCGCGATCGGCGCTCTCCACGGCGGTCTCGAGCCCGGCCAGCTCGTCGCCGGCGCCGCCCGCCGCGCGCGAGAGGCTGTCGGCCAGGCGCTCGAGGGCGGCGAGGGAGCCCCCGGTCGCGCGATCGACCGAGCGGCCGGCGAGGGCGCGGACCTGGTCGCGCGCGCTGCGCAGGCTCCCCGCGAGCGCGTGCTGCTCCGCCATGGCATTCCAGATGTCGAGGCCGAGCCGCAGCTGGGCGACCAGCGCGGAGTCGGCGACGTGGACCCGCGGATCGAGCTCGACCCGCATGGTCCGCGTGTACGTTCGCTCCCCGACGCCGAGCCGGACTTCGTAAACCCCCGGTAAGACGAGCGGCCCCTGCGGCTCGGCGACCGTTCCCTGGCCGGCGATCGCGGCGATGCTGTAGCCGTAGCGCGCGGCGGGCGGCGGAGGATAGCGCAGGTCCCACACGAAGCGGTTCAGCCCGACACTACGCGTCGGCGGCTCGAAGCGCGGCAGCCATTCGTCGGCGATTTGCGGCGGCTCCGCGGGCGGCGTCGCGTGGTCGTCGCTCGAGAAGCGGCGCACCACACCGCCGCGCGCGTCGCGAATCTCCACGGTCACGGCCCCCCCCCCGGGCGCCGCCCGCAACAGATAGTCGATCACCGCGCCGGCCGGCGGGTTGGTGCCATGCGGCTCTTCGGGGGGCAGCGGGGTGTCGTTGCTGACGCTGCGGCGCAGCCGGACCGCCGGCGCCGGAGCGAACAGATGGATAGGAGCGCGGAGGGCGGAGTCGCCCAGCTGCCGCAGCGGCGTGACGTCGTCGAGCACCCAGAACGAGCGCCCGTGCGTGGCCGCGATCAGGTCGCGGCCGTGGACCGCGAGGTCGCGCACCGATGCCACCGGCAGGTCGAGCTGCAACGACTGCCAATGGTCGCCGTCGTCGAACGAGACGTACACGCCCGTCTCGGTGCCGGCGTACAATAGCGCCGCACGCTCGGGATCGGCACGGACGGCCTGCACGTACGCCTGGGGCGCTATCCCCGAGTCGGCGCGCGTCCAATGCGCGCCGCCGTCTCGAGTCCTATAGATGTAGGGCGCGAAGTCGTCCACCCGGTGACGGTCCACTGCGGCGTACGCGACGGCCGTGTCGAAGGGCGACGCCTCGAGCAAGCTGATGGTGCTCCAGGGAAGCAGGCCCTGAGGTGTCACGTTCTGCCAGTGCCGCCCTCCGTCCGTGGTTCGGTGAATCAACCCGTCGTCCGAGCCCACCCAGAGCAATCCCGCCGCGCGCGGCGACGGAGCGATGGTGTACACCACGCCGTAGCCGCGCACGGCGGCGTTCGCGACCGTGGTCGGGCTCGTGTCGGTCGCTGCCCGCCGCCCGGCGGCACCGGTCAGGTCGGGGCTGATCGACTCCCAGTGGAGGCCGCCGTCTCTGGTGCGCAGCACCATCTGGGCGCCGAGGTAGAGGGCGTGCCGGTCGACGCGATCGAACACCAGCGGCGACGTCCACGTGAAGCGGTATTTCCATCCCGGCAGCGGCTGCCCGAACGTCGACACGGGCCAGGGTGAGATGTCCTGCGACTGGCCGGTGCGCCGATCGAAGCGATGCACGCCGCCATACGTATCTCCCCCGTACACGATGTCGGGGTCGAGCGGGTCGGGGGCGAGGTAGCCGCTCTCGCCCGCGCCCACCGAGGCCCAGTCACGGAACGTGATCTCCCCGAAGTCGCTGCGGCTCGCGACGCCGGCGGTGCCCGCGTCCTGCTGCGCGCCGTACACGCGGTAGGGGAACCCGTCGTCCGTGACCACGTGGTAGAACTGCGCCGTGGGCTGGTTGTACCAGCTGCTCCAGGTCCGGCCGTTGTCGAGCGTGATCACCGTGCCCTGATCGGTGCCCACGACCATGCGGGTCGGGCTCGTGGGATCGATCCACAGCTCGTGGTAATCATCTCCGCCGGGCTGTCCCTTGAGCACGTCGAACGTCTTACCGCCGTCGGTGGACTTGAGGAGCGCCACGTTGGGCACGTACACGACGTCGGGATTCTGGGGATCGACCGTGACGCGGCAGAAATACCAGTTACGGTTGGTCAGCCGTGGATCGCTCCCCGCGAGCCGCCATGTCGCGCCGCTGTCGTCGGAGCGATACAGCCCAGCGCCTGTCTTCGCGCCCATCAGGGCATACACCCGGCCGCCGCGGCCGACCGCCAGTCCGATGCGGCCGACCGGGCCCGCCGGAAGACCGTGTCCCGTGAGGGCCATCCACGTGACCCCGCCGTCCGTCGACTTGTACAGGCCGCTCCCGGGTCCTTCGTCCGGCGGATACTGCTCCCACGGAGTGCGGCGCGCCTGATAGAGCGCGGCGTACACGACCTGGGGATCGGCGGGATCCGCGGCCAGATCGATGGCGCCGGTATCAGGATCTTTGAACAACACTTTGGTCCACGTGCGTCCGCCGTCGGTGGAGCGGAACACGCCGCGCTCGCTGTTGGGGCCGTACGCGTGTCCCAGCGCCGCGACCAGCACGACGGCGGGATTCCGGGGGTCCACGAGCACTTTCCCGATGTGGCGCGTGTCGGCGAGGCCGAGCGACCGCCAGTGCGCGCCGCCGTCGATGGACTTGTAGACCCCGGCGCCGTAGGTGATGTCGGAGCGGATCGATGCCTCGCCGGTCCCCACGTAGATGACGTTCGGGTCGGAGGGCGCGAGGGCGAGGGCGCCGATCGAGGCGATCGGCTGGTCGTCGAACAGCGGCTCCCAGGTGACTCCGGCATTCCGGGTGCGCCACACGCCGCCGTCCACGGCGCCGAAGTAGAAAGTCGCGGCGTCCCCGGGCACCCCCGCCACCGCCAGCACGCGGCCGCCGCGGTGCGGGCCGATGAGCCGCCAGCGCAGCGCGCCGTACGCGCTCGGCGGGATCGTCTGGGCCCGTGCAGGGAGCGTGGATTGGAGGGCGATGGCCAGCACGCCGAGGAGCGGTGCGGGTCCGATTGGGGTCATGCAGGGGAAGATGCTCCTCGCGAGCAGGACGCGCGAGCCGCTTCGGGGAACCCTGCGGCCAGCTGGTTCATTAATGAACCACAGGCTTGAAACTGTGGTGCGATCGTGACCGTCTCGAAACGTGGCCGCAGTGCTGCGGGATGTCTGTTTGACGGCCCCCCAATCGTCTAATACCCAGGGCACCAGGGTTCACGTTTTCCACAGAAGAAGGAGATCAGCGCCCATGAGCAGTCGTCTCTTCGTGAACAATCGCGGCTTGACGGGATCTGCCGTCCTGTTGGCCACGCTCGCCATCACCGCCGGCAGCCTGGCAGCCTGGAAACGCGCTTCCGGCCGGAGAGCCGATGCGGCGGCCGCGCGCCAGCCCGAGCCCGTCGAATCGGTAACCCTCGCCGTCGCCAAGGAGCGCCAATACCGCCCGACCACCACGTCGGTCGGAACCATCCTGGCTCTCAACTCGATCACCCTGCGCAACGAGCTCGCCGGCACCGTGCGCCAGGTGTCGCTCGTCCCCGGGCAAGTCGTCGAAGCAGGTGCCGTGCTCGTGGCCCTCGACGTCGCCGTGGAGCACGCGGAGCTCGATGCGGAGACCGCCCAGGCCGACCTGGCGGCCACGAGCCTCGCGCGGCTCGAGCGCCTGCAGGAGGCGCGGGCCACGTCTCAGGAGGAGGTCGACCAGGCGCGCGCCGCGCGCGATGTCGCGCAGGCGCAGATCGCGCGGACCCGGGCCATCATCGAGCGCAAGACGATCCGTGCCCCGTTCCGCGCCCGCGTGGGCCTCGCCGACGTGCACCCGGGGCAGTACCTGAATGAAGGCACTGAGCTCACCACCCTCCAGGGAGTCGATGTCGCGGCCAACGTGGACTTCACGGTGGCCCAGGCGGTGGCGGCCGAGCTGCGTCAGGGCGAGCCCGTGACCGTGTACGCGGCCAACGACCCCAGTCCGTTGACGGCCCGGATCGTCGCGGTGGATGCGCGGATCGATCCCACCACGCGCAACGCCATGGTGCGGGCCCGGATCCCGAGTCACGCCCCGGCGCCCGGCGCCTCGGTGCGGGTGGAGGTCCCGGTGGGTCCGCCGACGACGGCGGTCTCGATTCCGGTCAGCGCGCTGCGCAAGGGGCCGGGCGGCGACCACGTCTTCCTGATCGTCGCCGATTCGGCAGGCCGCAGCCGCGCGCACCTGCAACCGGTGCGAACGGGACCGGTGCTCGAGGACGAGGTCCTGATTCTCGACGGGCTCACCCCCGGCCAGCAGGTCGCCACCTCGGGGTCCTTCAAGCTGCGCGAGGCTGTGCTGGTCGCGGGCGACTCATCTCGCTAATCGGAAACGGTCCATGCGCTCTTTTACCGATACCTTCATCAAGCACCCCGTCCTCGCGGCGGTGGTGAACCTCGTGATCGTGCTCGTGGGATGGCGGGCGCTCACGACGCTGCCGGTGCAGCAGTATCCCAAGATCGAGAGCTCCTCGGTGCTGATCACGACGGTGTACTACGGCGCCAGCGCCGAAACCGTCCGCGGCTTTCTCACGACGCCCATCGAGCGCGCCGTGTCGGCCATCAGCGGCGTCGATTACGTCGAATCCACCAGCCGCGCCGGGGTCTCGACCATCACGGTGCACCTGAAGCTGAACCACAACAGCACGGCGGCGCTGGCGGAGGTCACGGCCCGGCTGCAGCAGGTTCGCTCCGAGCTGCCGGCCGAGGCCGAGCCACCGGTGGTCGAGGTGCAGCGGGCAGACCGGCCCTACGCGTCGTTTTATCTGAGCTTCACGTCCTCCGACCGGGAGATTCCGCAGCTCACCGACTGGCTCACCCGTAACATGCAGCCGCAGCTCTCGACCCTGGCGGGGGTGCAGCGGGTGGACGTCGTGGGGGGTCGGCCCATCGCGATGCGGATCTGGATCGACCCAGACCGCCTCGCCGCGCTCAACCTGGCACCCGGCGACGTCCACGCGGCGCTGCAGCGCAACAACTACCTCGCCGCGGTGGGCCAGACCAAGGGCGACCTGGTGCAGGTCAACCTCCTGGCCAACACCGACCTGCGCACGCCGGAGGAGTTCAAGAACCTGGTCGTGGCCGAGCGTAACGGGGCGATCGTGCGGCTCTCCGACGTCGCCCGCGTGGAGCTGGGCGCGGAGGAGGCCGACTTCATCACCAAGTTCAGCGACAAGGAGGCGGTCTACCTCGGTGTCTGGCCGATCGTCGGGAGCAATGAGATCGAGGTGGCCAACCGGCTCCACTCCGAGATGGTCCGGATCCGGCCCACCCTGCCGAAGGACATCGACATGCAGCTGGCGTACGACGCCACGGTCTTCATGACGGACGCGCTGCACGAGATTTCCAAGACGCTGGTCGAGACCATCATCATCGTGGGCCTCGTGGTGTTCCTGTTCATGGGCTCGATCCGGACGGCGCTCGTACCGCTGGTCGCGATGCCGGTCTCGCTGGTTGGGGCAGCCATCGTGATGTACGCCTTCGGCTTCAGTCTCAACCTGCTCACCATCCTCGCGATCGTGCTGTCGGTGGGGTTGGTGGTGGACGATGCAATCGTCGTGGTCGAGAACGTCGAGCGCCACGTGCGTGAGGGCAAGACGCGGATCCAGGCGGCGCTCATCGGTGCCCGGGAGCTGGTCGGGCCCATCATCGCGATGACGATCACCCTCGCCGCAGTCTACACGCCGATCGGATTCCAGGGCGGTCTCACCGGCTCGCTCTTCCTGGAGTTCGCGATCACTCTCGCTGCAGCGGTAGTGGTCTCGGGGCTGGTGGCGGTCACCCTGTCCCCCGTGATGAGCTCGCGCTTCGTGAACGAGAAGGGCCGGGAAGGACGGCTCTCGAAGCTGGTGCACCGTGGCTTCGAATCAGTGCGCCGGCGGTACGAACGGCTGCTCGATGGCGCCCTAGGGATGCGCTGGGCGATCGTCGCAGCCGCCGTGCTGGTCATGTTGGCGGCGGTGCCGCTGTACCAGAACTCGCGGCGGGAGCTCGCGCCCATCGAAGACCAGAGCCACATCAGCCTGTTCATGCAGGCCTCGCCCGACGCGTCGCTGGAAGCCACCAACAAGGCGTCGCTGCAGGTGGTCAAGGCGGTCACCTCGTTCCCCGAGGCGAAATTCATGTGGTCGATCACGGCCAACTGGGGCGGGTTTGGCGGGATGGTCGCAAAGAACTTCAAAGCGGACCACCGAGCAGATGTACGGCCAGGTCTACGGCGCGGTGTCGCAGGTGCCCGGACTGCAGGTGTTCCCCCGCCTCGACCCGCCGCTGCCTTCGCCCGGCCAGTACGACGTCGAGCTGATACTGGCCAGCGACGTGCCACCCGAACAGATGCTCCAGACGGTCGGAGCGGTGCTGGGCGCCGGCTGGCAGAGCGGCAAGTTCCTGTATGTCGACACCGACCTCAAGATCGATCTTCCCGAGGCGCGGGTCGTGATCGACCGCGACCAGGTCGCCGACCTGGGGCTCGACCTTGCCAGCGTAGGCCGGGAGCTCGGAACGCTCTTGGGCGGCGCCTATGTCAACCGGTTCAACTACTTCGACCGCAGTTACAAGGTCATCCCCCAGATCGGCAATGAGCGCCGCACCACGGTCGGCCCGCTGCTCGATCTCAAGATCAAGACGCCGAGCGGCCGCCTGGTACCGGTCTCGACCTTCACGCACATCGAGTCGAGCACCGCGCCGCGCACGTTGAACCGGTTCCAGCAGCGCAACGCGGTGCGGATCTTCGGCGGCGTCAAGCCCGGCGTCACCAAGGAGGAAGGCCTGCGGGTGCTGGAAAACGCCGCCGCCGCTGCGGCGGGCCCGGGCGTGGGGCTCGATTACGCAGGCGAGTCCCGGCAGATCCGCCTCGAAGGGGCGGCGCTCACCGTAACCCTCGGCTTCGCCGTGATCCTCATCTACCTGGTGCTCGCGGCGCAGTTCAGGAGCTTCCGGGATCCGCTGATTGTCCTGGTGGGTTCGGTGCCGCTCGCGATCTCCGGAGCCCTGGTGTTCAGCTTCCTCGATCTCACCACCATCAACATCTACTCGCAGGTGGGGCTGATCACGCTGGTGGGACTGATCGCGAAGAACGGCATCCTGATCGTGCAGTTCGCCAATACGCTCCAGTCGCAGGGCGTGGCGAAGCTGGCCGCGCTGCGCGAAGCGTCGCTCACCCGGCTCCGCCCGGTGCTCATGACGTCGGCGGCCACCGTCTTCGGGCACCTCCCTCTGGTGTTCGCCACCGGGCCGGGATCGGCGGCCCGCAACAGTATCGGGACCGTGCTGGTGGCGGGCATGACGGTGGGAACGCTCTTCACGCTCTTCGTCGTCCCGGTGTTCTACTCGCTGATCGCGGCCGAGCACCGGCCGGACACGGACGCGGCGAGCGAAGGTCTCGTACTCGAACCCGGCTTTGCGGAGGAAGCGGCTCATGCGTAGGGCAATTCTCCTCGCCTTCGTTGCGCTGTACGGATGCGCCTCCGCGCCGGCCTACCGATCATCCTCGGTGCGGCCGCCGGCCTCGTTCCGCGAAGTGACCGAGGATCGTCACCCCCTGGCCCCCTCTCCCGATGGGAGAGGGGGAACGCAGGACGGTCCCGTCGTCTCGCGCGACTACTGGGACCAGCTGGGCGACACTACGTTGTCCCGCCTAGTGGGCGAGGTGCTGCGCGCCAATCTGGACGTTCGGTCGGCGCGCGCTCGGGTGAGCGCCGCTCGCTCGGACCGGGTGCGCAGCGTGCTGGACCTGACGCCCTCGGCGACCGTCGCGGCCGGTTACTCGCGGCAACGGCTGTCCACGGCGAGCTTCCCCGGTGCGCTCGGCGTGTTCGCGGACCAGAACGTGTGGGACGCCGGCGTGAACGCCTCGTGGGACCTGGACGTGTTCGGCGGCATACGCCACACCGTCCAGGCCCGGGGCGCGCTGGCGGACGTGGCCGAGGAGAGCCTGCGCGATGTGCAGGTGACCATGAGCGCAGAGGTGGCCCGCGCGTACTTCGAGCTGCGGGGAGCACAGGAGCAGCTAGAGGTCGCCCGCCGCAACGCCGAGAACCAACGCCACACGTTCGAGCTCACGCAGGAGCGCCTAGCGGCGGGGCGCGGCAGCGCGTTCGATACCGAGCGGGCGCAGGCCCAGCTCAGCTCCACGCTGGCCTCGATTCCCGCCCGCGACGCCCACGTCGCGGCGGCGCAATACCGCATCGGAACGCTGGTGGGTCGCTCACCGACCGAGGTAGCCCGGGAGCTCGAGCAGACCGGACCGCTCCCGTCGCTACCGGAGGTGACCTCGATCGGGACGCCAGACGCCGTGGTCCGCTACCGCCCCGACGTAGCCGCGGCCGAGCGGTTCGCCGCCGCACAGGGGGCGTTGGTCGGAGCGGCCAAGGCGAGCTACCTGCCGCGGCTCACCATCGGAGGAAGCGCGGGCTATGCCGCGCCCGAATTCAATGCGGTGGGCAACCAGGGGACGCTGCGCTACGTGGTGGGGCCGGTGATCACGTGGCCGGGCCTCAACCTGGGACGGGTGAAGGCGGAGGTGGACGCGGCGCAGGCACGGGAGGACGCCGCCCGCGCGCAGTACGGTCGCGCCGTCCTCGCCGCGACGGAGGACATCGAGACGAGCCTCGCCCGGTATCGCGCAGCGCGGCTCCAGGTCGAGCGGCTCGAGGAGGCGAGCGCGGCGAGCGAGCGCGCGGCCGAGCTGGCGCGCCTGCGGTTCCGCGAAGGGATCACGGATTTTCTTCAGGTCCTCGATGCCGAGCGGACCGAGCTCGAGGCTCAGGATCGCCTGGCCCAGGGACGCATCGACGCGGCGACGGCGTACGCGGCGTTGTACAAGGCGATCGGAGGCCCATTATCTTGACGGCTTCCGCGCCGCAGCGAAACCGGCAAGGGGGAGCGTGGGCCATGCGGGCCAGAGTGATTGCCGTCGGAGTCGCCCTGTGTGTCGCCTGTAAGGCATCGGAGCGGGAAGTGCCAAAGCCACCGGCCAAGCTGGTGGGCGTACGGGTCGTGGACTTGATCCCTCTCTCATTGAGTGGGGAAACCTGGCAGGACGCCGAGCCGTTCCTGGCGC
>Ga0209237_1001725_pt1 | contig 13008 bp, 11 predicted proteins | sample GraSoi013_1_40cm_2_FD_185820 | JGI IMG/M metagenome (GOLD analysis project Ga0209237, IMG submission 185820) | Grasslands soil microbial communities from the Angelo Coastal Reserve, California, USA - Sample 10_02_2013_1_40cm (SPAdes) (version 2) | ecosystem: Environmental > Terrestrial > Soil >... | reverse complement strand
GGAGGAGGAGCTGGCGCACGCGCTGGCCGACACCGGCGCCCGCGCGGCCGTCGTGCTGAGCAGGTTCTATCACAAGATCAAGCATCTCCAGCCGGGCACCGCGCTCGAAGTCGTGATCGCGGCCAAGATCAAGGAGTTCTTGCCGCGCCTGCTCCGGCTCGCGTACACCCTGCTCAAAGAGCGGAAGGAAGGGGATCGGGTCGAGCTGGCCCCGGGGGACGTATGGTTCCAGTCGGTGATCCGGGCCCGGCCGTCAGCACCGCCGCGCGCCGGCCCAGCTCCATCCGACGCCGCGTTGCTCATGCTCACGGGCGGCACGACCGGGATCCCGAAGGCGGCGCTGCTGCGGCATCACGGCGTGCTCATGGCCGCGCTACAGCTCAACCGCTGGTTCCGGCCGATCCTCAAAGAATGGGACGACGGCATCGCGTTCGTGTTCCCGCCGTTTCACGTCGCCGGCAACGTGGGCATTCTCGGCACGGCGCTGGTGGGGCGAAACCCGGCGGTGCTCATCCCCAACCCCAGGGACGTGAACGATCTCCTGCGGACGATCCAGCAGGCGCGTCCCGCCGTCCTGCCCGCCGTCCCGACGCTCTACAACGCGATGCTTGCCCACCCTGCCGTGCGAGCCGGCAAGGTGGACTTCTCGTCGGTCAAACTGTGTGTCTCGGGGTCGGCGCCGCTCCTCGCGGAAACCAAGCGGCGGTTCGAGCAGCTGACGGGTGGGCGGATCATCGAGGTGTATTCGCTGACCGAAGCCTGCATGGCCTCCGTTGGCACGCCCGTGATGGGCACCTATAAGGAGGGCGCGGTCGGTATCCCGTTGCCCGACGTCCGGCTGCGAATCGTGGACATGGACGATCCGAGCGAGGAGCTCGGACCCGGCGACATCGGCGAGATCGTCATCGAGGCCCCGCAGCTGATGGAAGGCTACTGGCGGAATCCGGAGGCGACCCGGGAAATGCTGCGCAACGGCCGGCTCTATACCGGCGATCTAGGGTCGCTCGACGGGGACGGGTATCTCATCATCGCCGACCGAAAGAAGGACCTCATCAAGGCGAGCGGCTTTCAGGTTTGGCCTCGCGAGGTCGAGGAAGTCATCGCAACCCATCCGGCGGTCGCAGAGGTCGGCGTGGCGGGCGTCCCGGACGCGCATTCGGGAGAGGCCGTGATGGCCTGGGTGGTCACGCGGAAAGGCATGGGCCTGACCGAGGAGGAGATCCGCGACCACTGCCGGCGGCACCTCGCCGCCTACAAGGTCCCGAAGCGCGTGGAGTTCCGCGAGGCGCTGCCCAAGTCCGCCATCGGGAAGCTGTTGCGACGGGAGCTCGCTCGCGAGTTTCGCGCGGCGCGTCCACCAGCGTAAAGTTGTTGAGTGGCCGCAGCAGAGCGGCATCCGGATCGCCGGGCGGCATCGGAATCGTGCGGCGTGCCGCTTCGGCGCGATCTTTGCCTACACAGCATCGGCTCCGATGCTGCAACTCCTGCTATCGCTCGTCGCTTCCGGTACCGGGGGCGCATGGCCGGTGAGCGGGCCGTCCCAGACGGTGGACTCGGCGGGACGCCCGGACTCAGTCGCCCGCAGGACGCGCGCCCTGCGGCCGCGCCCGTTGCTGCCCGTGCTCTGGTCGAATGACTACGGCGGTGTGACCGTCGGGCTGCGCGGGCGCCCGGCGCGTGACGATGACGCGGAGCGCGGCCTGCTCGTCGCCTCGGCGGCGACTCGCGGCGGGGCCGCCAGCGCGATCAGCTTGTACGGTCGCTGGAACAATGCCGTCGCCCGTGGCCCGCGGCGCGTCGCGATGAGCGTGGCGGCCTGGTCCGTCGAAGGACGGAGTGGCGCGTCCATCTCGTTCGATCGCTCCTGGCAACACGGCGACATCGGTGCGGTCCGCCATGTCGGGGTGGTCGCGCTGTGGATGGCGACGACCAACCTCGGCTACTTGGACCCCCGCTTGTGGGAGGACGCCGGCTCGATCGAGGTCGGCCCGTGGATTTCCACCGTGGTGCGCCATGGCGAGACGGTGCTGCGGGCCAGAGGTGCCGTCAGTCTCGGGCTGGTCTATCAGCACGCGACGCCCGTGGTGGCGTCGGGGCGGCCGTACCTCTACCACGGATTCAACCGCACGACGGGTGAGGTGAGCGTGCGCACCCCGGTGGCTCGCGGGACCACGTTCGGCGCGCGCGTGTTCGCGGGCGCGTACCTGGGTCCGTCCAAGCCCGTACGCCAGCTCCGCATTGCCGTCGCGGGGGCGGATCCGTACGCGACCTTCGCGAATCCGTTGCTACGCAGTCGCGGCGCGCTGCTGGTGCGGCCGGACTTCCATTACCACGCGCCCGGGGGCCCAAACCTGCGGGGGTTCCGCAACGATCTCGGGGGGCGCTGGGCTGTGGGCGTGAACCTGGAGCTCATGCGGACGGTGGCGCGCCGGAATGCGGGCTTCCTGCGGGAAGTCGCGCTCGGGGCATTCGTGGACCTCGGCGTCGCGGACACGCTCGTCGCGCCGTCGTCGTCGCCGGGCCGGTGGTACACGACGCTGTACGACGGCGGCGTCGGCATCGTTACCCGGCACCGGGTGAAGGACATGGAATGGACCATGCGCTTCGAGCTGCCGCTCGCGGTGAATCGCTGGGACGTGGCCGCGCACGACCCGGCCAACAGCACGCGCTTCGCGCTGCGGTGGCAGGTGAGTCTCGAGCCGAGCTTCTGACCGACGTTACGGCTTGGCGGCTTGCTTCTGGGGATCGTCCGCCGGATTGACGTAGGTTAGGGCAAACGGGCCCATCGCGGTGACGGAAATGAAAGTGGCGCCTTGCGCCGCGGCGAAGTGGTGTGCTTTCGCCGGCACCGTTCCCTTGTCGCCGGCCTTCATCGGCTTCGCCTTGGATGCGTCGAACTTGTCGCCCATGCCGACCAGCAGCGTGCCCTTCTTGACTTCGACGACCTCGTCGGTGGGGTGGAAGTGGGGCGGGATCTTGTAGCCGCTCGGCATCGCCAGCTCGGCCGTAAACATCTCCGCCTTGCTCGGGTCACCGCTCACGACCGTCATCCTCGCGCCCAGAGGAAGCGCTGCCGGGGCTGGACCCCACTTCTTTGCTGCCGGGGCAGCCTGGGCGTGAATTGCGGGGGCTATCGCCAGCAGGAGGCACGTCGAAAGGCCGAGACCGCGCATAACAACCTCCGAAAGGGTGAGAGGGACCGCTGCCATGATGCAGCGTCGGAGCGATAAGCGGAAGAGCGTTTCCTCTTGCTACACTCCGTGCTCATTCGTGCCCCGCAGCATGATGGGCGCCGCGTTGAAAGGCGAGAAACTCATGAACCGCGGCGATGGCCGCCGGGTCCGTGGTCCGGATACGCACTTCGGCCGATAGACTGCCTCGCTGGTTCACTTGCGGGCGCGCTGGTGTTCCGCAACCCTGGCGTCGACGACGGTCCACCACCCCTTTGAATCACGCCGCAAGTCGAACACTGCCTGCACGCCCTCGACCTTGTACTCGACCACGGCTTTCGCCCGCGAGCCGTCCACGTCGAAGCTCAGGATGCGCAGATGCGGCTTTGTACCGACCTCCCGATCGGGAACGATGCGCAGGGGCTGACCAAACCTAGATGGCGTGACACCCGGCTCCAGCAGGTGGTCTGAGACCTCCAGCGGTACCGGGCCTGCGATCTCGGGATGGAGGTAAGGGGCGAGCGCAGGATGCTCGACGATCAATTTGAGCACCGGTCTGGGAAGGAGCGGCTGTGGTTGCTGGAGACCCATAGCCACGACCAGCTGGCAAGCGAGAATTTTCATCGAATGCGCTCGATGTAGTCCCGAGGCAGGCCAAGGCGCCGCGCCAGATCGCGCAGCGTGTCGGCGTACTCGCGATTCGCTTCGCCTGGCGCCGGCGTCGTAACGAGATTGAAGCACAAGGCGGCAGTCTTCGTGCCATCCGGCCCTTCGGCCACGACGGGCTCCGCACGATACGCTTCCAGCCCCGGACCAGAGTACAAAGCATCGATCTCGTTGCGGGGGAGGTCCATCAATACTCCATATGCCGATGAGCCGGGCTCACGCACCAGGGTGGCGCGGTTCCCGATGCGAATCGTGTACCCGGGCAGGGCAGCCCGCCGCACGTTCGCGGGATGCACGCCCTTGGATCGGAGCGCGTCGGCGTCCATGAATAGACCGTAGAAAAAGACCGGTGGAGCCATCATGTATCGAGGATGCTCTCGGCGAGACGCTTCGGCGCCCGGTTGCGCCAGGCGGTGATCAGCGCCTCGCGAACGGCGCCCTTCGTGGCGGCCCGCAGCCGGACGTTGGTCGCCCCGCCGCGACCCCACCCGCCCTTGACCGGCGCGAACGCCAAGGGCCGGGCTCGTACGAACAGCTCTTGCTGCTCGCGGGTGAGCTTCACCATGCCCCAGCCGGTGCGCGGATGACCCAGGGTCGCAAAAATCCGGCCGGCCACCCGGAAGTCCGGGTGGCCCATGTGAGCGGCTTCCGAGGCCTGCGGCAGACTCAGGGCGATGTTGCGAAACTCGCGGGCGGTCATGTTAGGCATAAGCTGCGGGCGGGAGCCGAACGCTTCAAGCGGCACTCCGCGGAGCTCGCAACGCGAGCGCGGTCCACGTTGCGCCGAGCGCCTCGACGACACTGAAGACGAGCAGCACCGCCGGGGTGAGTTTGAGGGCAACGTAGACGATCAGTGCGGTAAGCACCAACGTCCGGCCCCAAACCGTCCAGCGGAAGAACGGAACCACTTCTTGCCGGGCGGCCGCAACGTAGTACAGGGCGATTCCCAGGACGACGGCCCCGAGGATGCGGATGTAGACCTCGGTGGTCGGTGGGATGCCGAGGATGCCGAGCAGCGTGTTCGGGGTCAGGATGAGCGTGACCCCTAAGAAGATGAGATAGACCCCGTACACGAAAACCGTGGTGGCCGCGCGACTCATACAGCTCCTCCTTATTCTATTCTCGAACTAACGTGATGCCGTGGGGCGTGCGTCCATCCCGAAATCGGCCTTCAAGCGGTCATACCAGCGATCGTCGTCCAGTGCGCCCCAGGCGACCCACTCCTCGTCGCTCATGGCCTTGCGCCACTGGAGAAACGGCACTGCGTCGGGTCCCACCGGATGCCGCAGCTGCCAGGTACCGCTATCGACGATCTCGAGCACCTTCTCTCCCACCACCGATGGCGGTACTGGGTTCTTCAGCGACGCGCCGAACATCGCGGCGAAGCGGCGTTGCTGTGGGTAGGGCGAAGGAGTCTGCGCCGTCTCGACGCGCCTGGCCATTGGCGTGTCGATGATGCCCGGCTCGACAATCGCCACACGCACGTTGAACGGCTTCGCCTCCTGCGCCAATGCCTCACTGAGCGCCTCCAACGCAAATTTCGATGCCGTGTACGGAGCCATGGGCGAGTTGGCGATGCGTCCGGCGACCGACGCCACGTTGATGATGCACCCGCTCCGGCGCTGGCGCATCGTTGGCAGCACCGCCTGGATGCAGCGGATGGCGCCGAAGTAGTTCGTCTCCATCACCGCCCGGAACTCGGCCAACGCAAGTTCCTCGACCGAGCCGGTGCGCTCGATCCCGGCGTTGTTGACCAGCACATCGACTTGTCCGCCCTCCTTCACGATGCGTTCGATGCTTTCTCTGACGGACGCATCGGAATCAACATCCATGGCCGAAATCGTGATCGGCAGTTTTTCTTTCGCGGTGATTCTCGCGAGCTCGGGCGCTCGATGAGGATTGCGCATCGTCGCAGCGACCTTGTGGCCGGCTCTCCCGAAGGCCAGTGCGGTGGCCATGCCAATTCCCGAGCTGGTTCCCGTGATAAGGACGGATGCCATGGGTAGTCTTCTCCTTTGCGAGCAGCCGGAGAACAGGAAAACAAAACCGGCCACGTGGGTATCCCACTCAGCCGGTTTCGCGATTGGCTCCCCCCGAGGCCTGGGCGAGCCGCTCGACATCGCGTCTCGGGGTTCATGGCATCTGAGTTGCCTTGCAATATGCGTCCGTGACTGAGCATCGCAAGGCGCGAAGCCCTCTGGCCGCGCGGGGCCCCCGCACCTATCATGGACCTGTCTCCGGCCGCGAGCCCCCTTGGCCGACCCGCTCGGCCGCTTGCAAGCTGTCCTCGTTGACCGCTACACGATCGACCGCGAACTCGGCCGCGGGGGGATGGCGACGGTTTATCTCGCGCGAGATCTCAAGCACGATCGCCGTGTCGCCCTGAAGGTGCTCCACCCGGAACTCGCCTTCACGCTGGGCCCGGAGCGGTTCCAGCGCGAGATCAAGCTCGCCGCCCGTTTGCAGCATCCTCATATCCTGACCGTCCTCGATTCCGGTGAAGCCGCCGGACAGCTCTGGTACACGATGCCGTTTGCGGAGGGCGAGTCGCTGCGTGAGCGGCTCACCCGGGAACGGCAGCTCCCGCTCGACGACGCGCTCCAGATCACTCGGGAAGTCGCCGATGCTTTGGGCTATGCCCATAGCCAGGGGATCATCCATCGTGACATCAAGCCGGAGAACATCCTGCTCAGTCGCGGGCACGCGCTGGTGGCGGACTTCGGAGTGGCACGAGCCCTCCGGAATGCAGCTGGGGAGAGGCTCACTGAGACGGGGATCGCGGTCGGCACGCCAGCGTACATGAGCCCGGAGCAGGCTACTGCAGAGCGAGATCTGGACCCGCGGAGTGACATCTACAGCTTGGGGTGTGTGCTTTACGAGATGCTCGCAGGCGAGCCGCCGTACACGGGCCCTAGCGCGCAGGCCGTCCTTGCGAAGCGCTTCAACGAGCCCCTTCCGCACATCCGCACCGTGCGGGAGAGCGTGCCCGGGGCGATCGAGAAAGCAGTCAGCAAGGCGCTGGCGACGTCTCCTGCGGATCGCTTTGCCACGGCGGCCCAGTTTGCGGCAGCGCTCGCGGCCAGGACTGTGGAAGCACCGTCCGGCGCACGACGGCGGGCGCGCCGCTTCCTCGTGGCCGGCACGGCAACGGTGGTCGTCGCGGCACTGGCGCTCACAATCCTACGGCCACGAATTCCATCCCGTGCGCCTCTTGACCCGAACCTTGTCGCCGTGGCGCCGTTCGATGTCTTCGACCCGAAGCTTGGGCTATGGCACGAAGGACTGATGGATGTACTGTCGCGCAACCTGGACGGGGAGGGGCCGCTGCGGACGGTTCCACCGACCGTGGTTGTGCGGCGCTGGCGGGGCCCGGGCGATCCGGCGTCTGCGGCCGACCTCGCCAGGAGCACTGGTGCGAGGGTGGTTCTGTTCGGCGGCATTATCGGGGCGGGACCGGATTCCGCACGGGTTACCGCGACGGTGTTCGATGCGGGCGCTGCCCGTGCCCTCGCCGAGGTCGAGCTGCCCGGGACCGAGGACCGGATGGACCGGCTCAGCGACTCGCTCACCGTGGTGGTGCTGCGCGCGCTGGGGCGCACTCGACCCATCGGCGCGGTGCGGCTCGCGTCGCTCGGCTCGACCTCGCGGGCAGCGACCAAGGCCTTCCTTACCGGCGAGCAGTTCTACCGACGGGGCGTCTGGGATTCGGCGATCGCGTACTCACGACAAGCGGTCGCGCTCGACTCCACCTTCGCGCTTGCCCTCCGGCGTGTCGGCACGGCCCAATGGTGGTGGGGCGCCGACACGTCGTACATCACCTACTTGCTGCGAGCGGGCGCTCACAACCACGGACTCGCACCCCGCGAGAGCCTGCTCGTCGCGGCGGACTCAGCGTGGGGCGCGCTGTCCCGCGCTAACGGCCCCCCTTATTGGCCGTGGCGGCGTCGGTTCTTCAGGGTGCTCGAGGACGCGGTGCGCCGCTACCCAGACGACCCGGAGATCTGGTACCACCGGTGTGAGTTGGCAGTCCACGTGGGACTTTCCCGCCCCCCGGTGCCGCTCGGGCCGCGCGATGCCCTGGAAGCTTGCGAGCGAGCGATCGAGCTCGACTCCGCGTTTGCCCCCGCATACGTGCACGGACTTGAGCTCGTGCTCGCGTGGCGGGGCCCCGCGGCGGCGCGCCGCCTGATCGCGGAGGAACTCACCCTCAACCTGACGCCCGAGCGGGCTGCCGCGCTCCACCTGGTCGACAAGCTGCTGGATCCGAGCGCAGCACAATCGTCGGAGATCTCGCAGACGCTTGATACGCTCTCGCCCGACGCGCTGTCCACCGTACAGGGGATCATGACTAGTTGGCCAGACTCGGCAGAGACCGCCGTTAGGCTCGGCCGGCTCCTGACCCTGCGGCGCGGCTACCACTTTCTTGACTCAGGCCTCGTCGGCTGGACCCTGGCGGCGGCCCTGGCCTCCCGAGGGCACTTGCGCCAAGCCTCCATGAATCGCCGATGGACGACTGTATGGCCGGGCCCGCTGCTGGCCGCAGAGCTGGCGTACTTGGGGGCCATACCACGCGACTCCACGGCCGCGCTCTTCGACCACTGGTTGCGGACGAACAACCGCTGGGTGGGCGTGGCTCTCGTGTGGTGGGCCACGACCGGTGACTCAAACTCTATCCAGGAGCTCCGGCGGCGCGCCGACTCGCTCGCACGCGCGTCCGGCGACGCCGAGGCTCGGCATTACTGGCGATCGATCGCCAGTGTGAGCAGGCCCTGCCTTGCCCTCGCCCGGCATGACAGCGCAGCGGCACTCGAGGGGTTCGTCGTCCTGGCGGACTCCAATCAGCTGGAGGACACCTACACGCTACTACGCCTCCAGCGCATCGAGCTGCTCGCCCGACTTGACCGAACGCGCGAGGCAGCCGAGCTCTTGGACCATCACAGCGGCGGCCTCCCCATGGGGCAGGGCGGATTTGGGACGCGAGCTCTCTGGGCACTCGAGCGTGGCCGTGTCTTCGAGCGCCTCGGGCAGCGCGACAATGCTATCGCCGGCTATTCTTTTGTAGCCGACTACTGGCGCAACGCGGACCCTGAATTGCAGCCGTACGTCACCGAGGCGCGCGCGGCGCTCAAACGGCTGAGCGGGGTGCGGTAGGTGGCGTCGGGTCCAGGGGGATCCGCTTCATCGTCGAGGTGATCTCGCACGGGCGCCCGGCTCCCCATAGTGCCCTACCGACTGTAGTTTCCCCCCTCCATGCTCCCCCTCCTCTTCCTTCTTGTAGCCGGCGATACCCTTGTAGCCGGCGATACCACCGGCTATTGGCAACAGCAGGTCGCGTATCAGATCGCCGCGGCGCTGGACGAGCCGTCGGGGGTCCTCACCGGGCACGTGCGCATCAGTTATGTGAACCGCTCCCCCGACACGCTGCGCGACTTCTACGTTCATCAGTACCTGAACGCGTTCCGCCCCGGCTCCCGCTGGGCCGCCGCCGACTCGGCCGAGCAGCGCGAGCGGTTTCAACACATGAAGGACCCGGATTACGCCTTCGAGCGGATCACGGCCGCGACCGTCATGGGCCGCGCACTCCGACCCGATTACCCCTATGCCCCTGACTCGACCATCGCGCACTGGACGCTGCCGCGGCCACTCGCCCCCGGCGATTCGCTCGTGGTCGAGATCGACTGGCAGGCGCGTCCATCCACCCTGCCGCGGCGCCAGGGACGCCAGGGCCGGCGCTTCGACTTCGCGCAATGGTATCCCAAGGTGGTGGTGTACGACCGCTACAGCTGGGAAGCCCACCCGCTCTATCCGGGAGGCGAGTTCTACGGCGAGTTCGCCACCTACGACGTCGCGCTCGACCTGCCGCAGGACCAGGTGATCGGCGCCACGGGGGCGCCGGTGGAGGGCGACCCGGGCTGGGAGAAAGCGAAGGCCGACGCCGCACTCAGAATCGATTATCAACGCGACTGGTACCACGCGCGAGGCACCACGCAGTGTCCGGCGGTGGCCGCTGGGCGCAAATGTGTCCGGTTCCGGGCCGAGCAGGTCCATCACTTCGCTTTCTCCCTCAACCCGGACTACATCTACGAGCAGGGCCGCTACGGCGACGCCGTGGTGCGCGTGCTGTACCAGCCGGGCGACCGCGCCACTTGGGGCCAGGGGAAGGCCGTCCAGAACACCGTGCTGGCGCTCGCGTGGCTCGACTCGCTGTTCGGGAAGTACCAGTGGCCCCAGCTCACCAACGTGCACCGCATCGAAGGCGGCGGGACCGAGTTCCCGATGATGATCATGGACGGCAGCGCGTCCATCGGCCTGATCGTGCACGAGACCGGGCACCAGTACGTCATGGGCCAGCTCGCCAACAACGAATGGCGCGAGGGATGGCTCGACGAGGGGTTCTCGGACTTCCAGGAGGGCTGGTTCTTCGAGAAGCACGGAGGCCCGCCGGCGTACGACGGGCTCGAGCCCTCCGTCCTGTGGCTCGACCTGGAGCGCTGGAGCGAGCCGGTCTCGACGGTGAGCGAGCATTTCCGCGATTTTCTCATCTACCAGGAAATGGTCTACGCCAAGGCGCAGCTGTTTTACGAGCAACTGCGCTACGTGGTAGGCGACGACACGATGCGGCGCATCCTGCGCGAGTATTTCTCCCGCTGGAAGCTGAAGCACGTGGACGAGGACGCGCTTCGCCGCGTCGCCGAGGAGGTCTCGAGGCAGGATCTGAAGTGGCTGTTTGGCGAGTGGCTCCACGCCACGCCGCTCATCGATTACCGGCTGCGTCGGGTGGAACGGCACCGGCTCGCAGACGGGCGCTGGCGCACCGTGGTGACGGTCGAGCGCAAGGGCGACGGCCGCATGCCGGTCGAGATTGGCGATCGCGATACCATCTACGCCCGGGCGACCGGGGAGCCCGCTAGCGAGCGGATCGAGTTCACGAGCGCCCGGAAGCCCGGCCGTCTCATCCTCGACCCACGCGGCCGCACCCACGATTACGACATGCTGAACAACCGGGAGAAGCGCTCGTTCTTCGGCAGTCGAGGTGCGGGGCAGTTACGCCTGGACGACCCGACGCGCGAGACGGCCCGGCGCGACAAGCTCGTCACCGCGTTGCTGCCGGTCGCCTGGTCCAACGATTTCGGCGGCGTGACCCTCGCCCTGCGCAACCGCACCAACTACCTCGGCCGCTACGAGCGCGGTCTGTCGCTGGCGTCGGTCGCGACCCAGGAGGGCGCAGGTCGCGATCGGTTCGGCTTCTACGGTCGCTGGTCCAACCCGATCCGCCATGTCGTGCCGCGCACCGAGACGAGCCTCGCCGCCTGGGCCGTGGAGGGGCGGGCCGGTGTCGCGGTCTCGGTTGACCGCGCGCTGCGCGCGCACCTGGGTTTCGGCGCCGATCCCCACGTGGGCTTCGATGCCCTCTGGATGGCCACGACCAACCTCGAGTATCTGGATCGCCGGCTGTGGGACGACGGGGGGACAGTCGAAGCGGGGCCCTGGGTTTCCACCACGCTGCAGCGCGGGGCGGCGCTGCTGCGCGCGCGGCTCGGCGGCCGCGGCGGGGTGGGCCCCGGCTACGGGTCTTCGAGCCGCTACGACGTGGCGGGCTTCGGACGCTTCACGGGCGAGGCGAGCGTACGGGCGCCCTTCCCGCTGGGCACGACCATCGGCGTGCGGCTGTTCGGCGGCGCGTACGCCGGGAGCTCGGTGCCTGTGCTGCAACGCCGCATTCCCATCGCCGGCGCGGACCCCTACGAGACGTTCACCAATCCCTTGTTGCGCAGCGCGGGCGCGCTGTTCGTGCGGCCGGACTTTCATTATCACGCGCCCGGCAACGGCAATCTGCGGGGCTTCGGAAGCGACCTGGGCGGCCGCTGGGCGCTGACCGCCAACCTGGAGCTGACCCGCTCGGTGTGGCGCCGCGACGGGGGTATCTTGCGGGATGTGGCACTCACCGGCTTCGCCGACGGCGGCCTCGTGGACACGCTGGCGGTTCCGCCGACCGCTTCCGCGGCGGGCCGCTGGTACACGCCGCTGTACGATGGGGGAGTGGGCCTCGTGACCCGTCACCAGATCCGAGACCTGAGCTGGACCATGCGCCTCGAGCTGCCGCTCGTGGTGAGCCGCTCGACCTACGCCCGAGACCTGCGACCCAACGAAGGCAGGCTGGCGTTCCGGTGGCAGCTGAGCCTAGCCCCTAGCTTCTAATGAACGCGAGCGCGAACGACCGGCGCGGCTTCTTCCGCGAAGCGTTCACCCGGCTGATGCGCGAAGTGGCGACCCGCACCGAGCAGCGGGTCGCGCCGCGGCGCTACTTTCGGCCGCCCGGCGCGGCCGACGAAATCGCGTTTCTGGCGTCGTGCACGCGCTGCGGTGACTGCCTGCCGGTGTGCCCCGTGAACGCGATCATCAAAGCCCCACCCGGGGCGGGGCTCGCGGCCGGCACGCCGATGATCGATCCCGCCATCCAGGCGTGCGTGGTGTGCGCGGACATGCCGTGCGCCCATGCCTGCGCCACCGGCGCCCTCGTGCCGCCCGCCGGCGGCTGGGACGAAATCCACATGGGCGTCCTGGAGCTCGACCCCGGGCGCTGCATCACCTTCCAGGGCGTGAGCTGCGGGGTGTGCGCCCGCGCCTGCCCTGTGGGGGAGCGGGCGCTGGCGATGGATGCGGGCGGGCATCCGGTGCTGCGGCCCGAAGGTTGCGTTGGGTGCGGGGTATGCGTGACGGCCTGCGTTACTTCACCGTCTTCCCTGCAGCTGAGGCTGGCAACGGATCTATGAGTGAGTGCGGAATGCGGAGTGCGGAGTGCGGAATTGTAGGGGGAGGTCGTTCGCCGAGCGACGCCCGCCCTGATACTCCGCATTCCGCATTCCCCATTCCGCACTGGGGGGAGGGGAAGAGTGGCTGACCTCCCCTACCGCGTCGAGAAGCCATGGGGCCACGAGCTGATCTGGGCGAGGACTGATCGCTATGTCGGCAAGATCCTGCACATCGAGCCCGGACACGTGCTGTCGCTCCAGTACCACAATAAGAAGGATGAATCGATCTACGTGCTCACGGGCGAGATCATTCTGCGCCTCCAGCAGGGGGAGACGCTGATCGAGCGGCCCATGGCGCAGGGAGCGGCCTTCCACATCGCTCCCCAGGTGATCCACCAGTTCGAGGCGGTGGTGCCGAC
>Ga0209237_1001724_pt1 | contig 13009 bp, 14 predicted proteins | sample GraSoi013_1_40cm_2_FD_185820 | JGI IMG/M metagenome (GOLD analysis project Ga0209237, IMG submission 185820) | Grasslands soil microbial communities from the Angelo Coastal Reserve, California, USA - Sample 10_02_2013_1_40cm (SPAdes) (version 2) | ecosystem: Environmental > Terrestrial > Soil >... | reverse complement strand
CCAGGCGATGACGAGCAGGAGCGCCATGCCCACCAGCGTGAGCACCAGCTCGGGCAGCAATGCCCGCAGCAGGTCGCGCGAGGTCGCGAGATCGAGGGTCACCGGACCGCCGTGACCGAAGCCGCGTTCGCCCGCACCGACTGCACGAGCTGCCGGGCGCTCGGTTCCATCCGTTGGAGGATGGGCTTCGGGTACACCCCGATCCACACGATGCAGGCGAGCAGCGGCACGAGCACGGCGATCTCGCGCAGCGAAAGGTCGGCGAGCTTTTCGTTCACGCTCTTGTCGAGCGGATTGAAAATCACCCGCTGCAGCGCCGGGAGCAGGTACATCGCGGCGACGACCACGCCGGCCGTGGCGATGGTGGCCGGCAGGGGGTACGTCCGAAACGTCCCGAGCAGCACCAGGAACTCCCCGACGAAGCCGTTCGTGGCCGGAAGCCCGATGGACGACAGCGAGACGATCGTCAGCACCGCCGCGAGCATCGGCACGGTCTTGGCGATCCCGCCGAACGCCTCGATCAGACGCGAATGCCGCCGCTCGTACAGCATACCGGCCAGGAAGAACAGCGCGCCGGTCGAGATGCCGTGGTTGATCATCACCAAGAGGGCGCCCTGGACGCTCTGGAGCGTGAGCGCCCAGATGCCGAGCATCACGAAGCCGAGGTGCGCAACCGACGAGTACGCGATCAGCTTCTTGAAGTCGGGCTGGACCATCGCGACCAGGCCGCCGTACAGGATGCCGATCAGCGAGAGCGCCACGATGACCCGCTGTACCGCCGGATGCACCGCGACCGCCGGGAAGAGCGGCAGCGCGAACCGCAGGAAGCCGTAGGTGCCCATCTTGAGAAGCACCCCCGCGAGCAGCACCGACCCCGCCGTGGGGGCCTCCACATGGGCATCGGGGAGCCAGGTGTGGAACGGGAACATCGGCACCTTGATCGCGAACGCGAGGAAGAACGCGCCGAACAGCCCGAATGCGACGGACCCGAGTCCGCCGATGTGCGCCGTCAGGTGCGCGTACGCAAACGAGTACACACCGGTGCGCTGGCCCACGAGGTACACGAGTGCGAGGATTGCCACCAGCATGAGCAGCGAGCCGAAGAAGGTGTACAGGAAGAACTTGATGGCCGCGTAGATGCGGCGCTCCCCGCCCCACACTCCGATGATGAAGTACATCGGAATGAGCATCACCTCCCACACCACGTAGAACAGGAAAAGATCGAGGGCCACGAACACCCCGATCATCCCCGTCGTCAGGACGAGCAGGAGCGCGTAAAACCCGCGCTCCCGCGTCGTGATGTAGGCGTAGCTCCCGAGCACCGACAGGGGGACCAGGAACGTGGTGAGCAGGACCATGAACAGCGAGATTCCGTCCACGCCCACCGTGTAGCGGATGCCCCAGCTCGGGATCCACGGCACGTCGAGGATGCACTGCATGCCGTCCGTCGGCGCGAACGTCCACCACAAAGGCACCGAAATCGCGAATTCGACGAGGCTCGTTGCGAGCGCGACGTGCTTGGCCCAACGCGGCGGAGCCAACACCACGACGAGCGCGGCGACCAGGGGCCAGGCGAGCAGCGCGGTGAGCACCCACTGGCGGTACATCGGCTACCGCACCGCCGCGCCGACCACGGCCAGGACGCCGATGACGAATAGGACCACGTACACCCCCACCTCGCCCGTCTGCAGCCGGCTGCCCAGCCATCCCGCGGCCCGCGATGCGGCGGCGGTCCCGTTCACGAGCACGCCATCTACGATGCGGGCGTCGACGATCTTCCAGAGCACTTCACGGGAGAGCCACATCACCGGTCGCACGATGATCGCGTCGTAGAGCTCGTCCACGTACCACTTCTTCCAGAGGAGTCGGGCCAAACCCCTCGCGGGCGGCGCGAGCCGCGCCGGTACGAGCGCCTCCGGCTTGAGGAGGCGGAACGCACCGACGATCCCGAGCACGGCGATCAGGACCGCGCCCGCCACGAGAGCCCACTCCGTCGCGTGCGCGACCTCGAGCGACGCTGGTCACCGGCTCGAGCCAGCGCTCGAGGAACGCGGTGCCGCCGAACAGCTCGGGGACATTGAGCGCACCGCCGAGCACGGTCAGGACGCCGAGCAGCGCGAGCGGCCCCGTCATCACGGGCGGCGCCTCGTGCAGATGCTCCCGCTCGCGCTCGCCCGTGCGGTTCGGCCCGTGGAACGTATAGAGCATGAGCCGGGTCATGTAGAATGCGGTGAGGAGCGCCGCCGCGAGGCCCATCGCCCAGAAGGCATACCACAGCGGTCGAATCGTCGCCTCCGCAAACGCCGCCCCGAGGATCTCGTCCTTCGAGAAGAAGCCGGCGAAGGGCGGGATGCCCGCGATGGCGAGGGTCGCGATCCACATCAGGGCCCAGGTCCACGGCAGGTAGTGTCGCAGCCCGCCCATGTTCCGCATGTCCTGTGCGTCTTCGTCCGTATGGGTCGCGTGGTAGGCGTGATGCATGGTGTGGATCACGCTCCCCGACCCGAGGAACAGCAGCGCCTTGAAGAACGCGTGGGTCACGAGGTGGAATATTCCCGCCGCGTACGCGCCGGTGCCGGCGCCGACAAACATGTAGCCGAGTTGGGACACGGTCGAATACGCGAGCACCCGCTTGATGTCCCACTGCTTGAGGGCGATCGTGGCGGCGAACAGCGCCGTGAGCGCGCCCACGCCTGCGACCACGGCGCTGCCGAGCGGCGACAGCGCGAACAGCACGCCGCAGCGCGCCACGAGATACACACCCGCGGTGACCATGGTGGCAGCGTGGATCAGGGCCGAGACGGGGGTCGGCCCCTGCATCGCGTCGGGGAGCCAGGTGTAGAGGGGGATCTGAGCCGACTTGCCGGTGCAGCCCAGGAACAGGAACAAGGTGATCGCGGTGGCGACCGCCCCGCCGGGCATGAGGGCGGCGGGTGCCTTGGCGAAGACCGTCTCGAAATCGAGCGATCCGAAGCGGGTGAAGATGAGGAACATCGCCACCAGGAACCCGAAGTCCCCGATGCGGTTCACGATGAACGCCTTCTTGCCCGCGTCGGCGTTGATCTGCTCGTTGAACCAGAAGCCGATCAACAGATACGAGCAGAGCCCGACCCCTTCCCAGCCGACGAACATCACGGGGAAGTTCGCGCCCAGGACGAGAATCAGCATGAAGAACACGAACAGATTCAAGTAGGCGAAGTAGCGCGCATACCCCGGGTCTTCGTGCATGTAGCCGACGCTGAAGGCGTGGATCAACGCGCCGACCCCCGTCACGACGAGGATCATGACGGCCGCGAGCTGGTCGAGCTGGAGCGCGAAGGTGACCTGCAGGTCGCCCACGGGGATCCACTCCCAGTAGCGGAACACGAGCGGCGCCGTCGCGTGGTGGCGCGCGAGCTCGGCCACCGCGATGGCGGCCGCAGCGAATGCCAGCACGAGCGTTCCGACGCCCACGATGGAGACGGCGCGCTTGGCGGTCGGCCGGGCGAGCGCGAGTGCGCCGTTCACGACGAAGCCCGCGAGCGGCAGCGCCGGTACGAACCAGAGGAGGGACAGCGGCACCGCGGGCATCAGCCCTTGAGCAGGTTGATGTTCTGTAAATTGACTGTCTGCCGGTGGCGATAGATGGCCAGCATGATCGCGAGCCCGACGCCGGCCTCGGCCGCGGCGACGGCCATCACGAAGAAGACGAAGATCTGACCGGCGACGCCGAGCTGCTGTGCCAGCGCGACGAACGTCAGGTTCACGGCGTTGAGCATGAGCTCGACGCACATGAAGATGACGATGGCGTTGCGACGGAGCAGCACGCCGGCGACGCCCAGGGCGAACAGCACGGCCGACACCGCCAGCGACGGTCCGAGGAGCATCAGAGCTTCCGTTTGGCGAGCACGACGGCGCCGACGATTGCGGCGAGCAGGAGAATACTGGTGATCTCGAACGGCACGAGATAGGCCGCGAACAGCGGTCGCGCCACCGCCGGCACCATGCCCTGCTCCGCCGCGGCGCGCGCCATCGCCCCCGGCGGGAGCGCCAGCCCCGGTGGCGGCGCCGCCCGGCCGAGCTCCAGGAGCTGCACGAAGAGCCCCCCTGCGAGCAGCACCCCCACGCCGAGGCCCGCCGGGCCCTTGAGGTCGGTCGGGCCGGCCCGGCCGAGATTGAGCAGCATGATCACGAACAGGAACAGCACCATGATGGCGCCGGCGTACACCAGCACCTGGAGCACGGCGATGAACTGCGCGTCGAGCAGGACGAACAGGGCCGCGAGCGCGAACAGCGTCACGACCAGCCACAGCGCGCTCGCCACGGGACTGCGACGGGTGATGCAGGACAGGGCACTGACGACCGCCAGTCCGGCAAACCCCCAGAAAATGATCAGGGTTCCGTCCACCGGTCACTCGCCCTTCGGGTCGGAAGGATCCCACAGCGTCGAGACGGGGTGCGTTTGCGCGCACAGCCGCTCGAGGTCGTACACGAACCGGTCGCGGGAGTACTCCGAGTTCTCGTAGTGCACGCCCACGTGGATCGCCTCCTCGGGACAGACCTCCTGGCAGTATCCGCAGAACACGCAGCGGAACTCGTCGATCTCGTAGATCAGCGGATAGCGGTTGCCCTGCTCGTCCTCCCCGGGCACGAGCTTGATGCAGTTCGCCGGGCAGATCTGGGGGCACAGGCCGCAGGCGACGCACTTGGCACGCCCCTGCTCGTCGGTGAGCATGCGGTGCGTGCCCCGCCAGCGTGGCGACAGCGTCCAGTCCTTGCTGCTCTTTTCCTCCGGATACTGCATCGTCACCTTGGGGCGCCACAGGTGGCTCAACGTGAGCGCCATGCCCTTGAGCGTGGCGCGCAGATACGAGACCTCCGCACCCGGCCGCTTCATCACCTTCACCCCGATCGCCATCAGGCCCGCCCTCCTTGCTCCACCACCGAGCCGGCGATGATGTGGCCGCGGTCGAGCACGAAGAACAGGGGCACCGCGAGCACCAGGTTCAATGCGAACAACGCGAGCGCGAACCGGCTGTCGTAGGTCCAGCCGAGCCGGTCGTGCAGGAACCAGATCGCGGTCGCGATCACGGTCACGTAGGCGAGCGCGAGCGGCAGCATGACCTTCCAGCCGAGCGCCATCAACTGATCGTAGCGGAAGCGCGGCAAGGTCCAGCGCACCCAGATGAACAGGAACAGGAAAGACGTCACCTTGGCCGAAAACATCGCGAGCGTCGCCAGCGTCTTGAGGGTCGTCCAGGGAGGCGTGTTGTCCCAGGTCGTGACCGGGATGTCCCAGCCACCGAAAAACAGCGTCGTCATCAGGGCCGACGCGGTCACCATGTTGGAGTACTCGGCGATGTAGAACATCGAGAACTTCATCGCGCTGTACTCGGTATGGTAGCCGGCGATGAGCTCGCCCTCCGCCTCCGGCAGGTCGAACGGCAGGCGGTTGGTCTCCGCGAACGCCGCGACGATGAAGATGAAAAACGCCAGCGATAGCGGGAACACGTTCCACGTGAACAACGACCGTGATTGCTTGGCGATCACATCGGTCAGGGTCACGTTTCCCGCGAGCAGCAGCACCGCGACGGTGCTCATGCCCAACGCGATCTCGTAGGAGATCATCTGGGCGCTCGCCCGCAGGCCACCCAAGAGCGAGTACTTGTTGTTCGACGACCACCCTGCCACCACGATGCCGTAGACGCCGAGCGAGCCGAACGCGAGGATGTAGAGAAAGCCGACCGGGAGGTTCGCCACCACCATGTCCACGTCGCCCCAGGGTGTGGGGAGGGGCGCGGCGAACGGAATGACGGCGAACGTCAGGAGCGCCGGGATGAACGACATCGCAGGCGCCAGCATGAACAGGACCTTGTCGGCGCGCGCGGGCAGCGTCTCTTCCTTGACGAGGTTCTTGAGCCCATCCGCCGCGGGTTGCAGCAGTCCCTGCGGGCCGACGCGGTTCGGACCGAGCCGGTCCTGTATCCACGCGCAAATCCGGCGCTCCGCGAGGGTGAGCAGCGCCACCCCCACCATGATGACGGTGAACACCACGACGATCTTGACGATCGAGCTCACCAGGAAAAAGGTCATGCCGGCACCGCGGCGGTCGCAGGCATCGGCGCGCCGGCAAACCCGAGCCGCGCGTAGGAGAGCCCGCGAAACGCTTCCACCGACACCGCCAGGCGGTCGAACGCCTCGGCGGCGGTGCCGACGTGCCCACCGCCCTGTCCCCCCCCCAGGGTCGCGACCAGCTCGGAAAACACCCACCACGCGGGCCGCGCCATGCCCGGCGCGGATTTCGCCTGGAAGTAGCGCTGCACGCGGCCGTCCCGGTTCACATACGTGCCCTCCTCCTCGGCGACGTTCGCGATCGGCAAGACCGCCTGGGCGTCGCGGGCGCGTTCGGGGAGCACGGTGCCGACGTAGATGAGCGCCCCCGCGGTGCGGACGGCGATGTCGGGCTCGTCGAGCACCAACACCACCGCGGCGGTCTCAGCCGCGGCCACGGCCGCCGCGTACTCCCGGCTGTACCCGAGCAGCTCGGCCCCTCGTGCGTTGGGCGCCCGCTCCGCGCGGAGCGCGAGGTTCGGGACGCCGGCGAGCGGCGCTTCCTCACCCATCACGACCTGGAAGGCACCGCTCCACTCGAGTCCGCGGAACAGCTCGCGCGCGAAGAACAGCGCCTCCGTCGAGACCTTGGGGGAGACGAGGGCGACCGCCTGGCCGCCCGCCCCGCGCAGCCGGCTCGCTACGAAGTCCAAGGCCTCGTCCCAGTCGGTGGCGTGGAGCTCGCCGCCACGTCGCACCAGGGGGGCTTCGATGCGGTCTCCGCGGTTCATCCAGCGGTAGTTCATGCGCCCGTGGTCGCAGATGAAAAACCGGTTCACCTCGAGATTCGACCGGGGGCGCACGCGGACGACGACGTTCTCGCGGGTGTCGAGCGTGACGTTGCAGCCCTGCGAGCAGCCGGTGCAGATGGAGGCGGTCTTGTCGAGCTCCCAGGCGCGCGCTTTGTGGAGGAAATCCTTGGACAGGAGGGAGCCGACGGGACACAGATCGACGACGTTGCCTGCCCACGGATGATCGAGGCGCCCTTCGGAGTGGATCCCGATGTAGGCGCGGTCGCCCCGCTCCGACACGTTGAGCACGGGCTCCTGCGCCACGTCCTCCATGAACCGGACGCACCGCGTGCACAGGATGCAGCGGTTCGGCACGTACAGCACGTCGGGGCCGAAGTCCTCGACGGGGTTGAAGCGCTTCGCGTACTGCGGGCTGTACCGCGTGGCGGGACGGCCTTCCTGGAACGTGAAGTCCTGCAGCTCGCACTCGCCCGCCTGGTCGCAGATCGGACAGTCGAGCGGATGGTTGATCAGCAGCAGCTCGAGCACGCCCATGCGGCCGCTCTTTGCCTGAGGCGACTGCGTGCGCACGACCATGCCCTCCGCCGCCTGGGTGGCGCAGGCGATCTGCAGCTTCGGGGCCTTCTCGATCTCCACGAGGCACATGCGACACACGCCCACCACCGGCAATCCCGGGTGATAGCAGTAGTGCGGCACCAGCACCCCGGCCTGCTTGGCGGCCTCGATCACCAGCGTCCCCTTGGGCACGCGCACGGGGACGCCATCGATTGTCAGGTTGAGCAGCTCGTCGCCCATCAGGCTACCAGGAGGGGCTTCCGACGGCCCGCGATATAGTCTTCGAATTCGTGCTTGAACTTTTTGATCCCGGACACGACCGGCGCGGCGCACGAATCCGACAGCACGCAGATCGTCTTGCCGGTCATGTTGTCAGCCAGATCGAGCAGCAGATCCAGATCGGCCGTCTTGCCCTGCCCCGAGAGAATCCGCTCGAGGATCTTGGTGGTCCATGCGGTGCCTTCGCGACACTGGGTGCACTGCGCGCACGACTCGTGCGCGTAGAAGCGGGCGAGCCGCATGATCTGGTAGACCATATCGGTCGAGTCGTCGAACACGATCACGCCGCCCGAGCCGAGCATCGAGCCCTTCTCGACCACGCCTTCGTAGTCGAGGAGGCAGCTCTCGGTCTCCTCGCGGTTCAGGATCGGCACCGACGAGCCGCCGGGGATGCACGCCTTGAGCGTCCGGCCGGGCGGCATCCCGCCGCACAGCTCGTACAGCAGGTCCTTGAGCGGGAAGCCCATCGTGACTTCATAATTGCCGGGTCTCTGCACGTGGCCGCAGACGGAGAACAGCTTCGTGCCGGTGCTCTTTGGGGAGGCGAGCGACAGTCCCTTGTACCAGGCCGGTCCCTTTTTGAGGATGAGCGGCACCGCGGCGAGCGTCTCCACGTTGTTGATCGTGGTTGGCATGCCGAACACGCCGGCGGCGGCGGGGAACGGCGGCTTGATCCGGGGATTGCCGCGCTTGCCTTCGATCGAGTTCATGAGGGCCGTCTCTTCACCGCAGATGTAGGCGCCCGCGCCGCGGTGGAGGTAGAGCTTGATGGCACCGAACACGCCCGCGGCGCTCGCCTCGGCGAGGGCCTTCTCCATGACCGCCCAGGGCTCGGTGAACTCACCGCGGATGTAGATGTAGACCACCTCGGCCTGGATCGCGTGGGCCGCGATGGCGGCGCCCTCGAGCAGCGCGTGTGGCGTCCAGCGCATGATCTCGCGGTCCTTGAACGTGCCGGGCTCGGATTCGTCGGCGTTCACGCACAGGTAGTGCGGCTTCTTCTTCTCCTTGGGCATGAAGGACCACTTGAGCCCCGTCGGGAAACCGGCACCCCCCCGCCCCCGCAGCCCCGATTCCTTCACGCTGTCGATGATTCTCGCGGGCTCGGTCGTGAGGGCGTGCGCGAGCATCTCGTAGCCGCCGCGCTTCACCCAGCCCTTGTAGGTGCGGGCGTCGGCCTCGCCGAAATGCTTGGAGAGGAGCACCGTCTCCCGAGGGTGAGGTTTGTGAGGGTAACCCATCACCGCTCCCCTGGCCGGCTGTCGTGAATGCGGGATGCGGGATGCGGAATGCGGAATGCATCGCGCCGATTTCGAGGCAAGGGGTAGACTCCGCGGATCGAGCCTCCCCAATCAATTCCGCATTCCGCATTCCACACTCCGCATTTGTTCTTCACTTGTACTTCCTCACGAGGTCCGAGACCCTGTCCGGTGTGACGGACTCGATAAAATCATCGTCGACCAGCACGGGCGTCGCGAACCCGCACGCCCCCAGGCATTCCACCTCGATCACCGTCCACTTGCCGTCGGGGCTGGTGGCGCCGAGCTCCTTGGCGCCGGTCGCGTCAAGGAACGCTTTCACGACCGCCTCGGCACCGCAGATATTGCACGGCGACGTCGTGCACACCTGCACGAAGTGCCGCCCCACTGGGTGCTGGTGATACATGGTGTAGAACGTCACGACACCCTTCACGTACGCCGGCGTCAACCCCAGCACCTCGGCGACCTCGGCCATGTTGCGGTCGGAGATCCAGCCGCGGGCCTGCTGCACGAGCCACAGCGCGGGCAGGAGGGCCGCCTGCTCGGTCGGATAGCGCGCCAGGATCTCGCTCAGCTGCTCGAGGGTTTTGCCCACGAACACCGGCTGGTACTCTTCTGTGCCCGGCTGCGGTGTCGGATGCGCGCCGACACTCATCGATCGACCTCGCCCATGACGATGTCGACCGACGCATTGATCGCGATCAGGTCGCTCAACAGGTGCCCCTCTGCCATCTTGGAGAGGGCCGACAGGTTGATGAACGACGGCGGTCGGATGCGCCACCGAACGGGCTTCGCGCTGCCGTCCGACACCAGGTAGTTGCCGAGCTCACCTTTGGGGTTCTCGATCCCGACGTAGGCCTCACCCACGGGTGCCTTCACGCCCTCCATGACCTGCTTGAAATGGTAGATCATCGCCTCCATGTCGTTCATGGCGCGCGACTTGGGAGGGAGGATCACCCGCGGGTCGGCCACGTTGACGGGGCCGTCGGGGAGCCGCACGAGCGCCTGCTGCAGGATGCGATTCGACTGGGAGCACTCCTCGAGACGCACGAGGTAGCGGTCGTACACATCCCCGTGCTCGCCCACCACGACGTCGAAGTCGTACGTCTCGTAGTCCAGGTACGGCTTGTCCCGGCGCACGTCGTAGGGGACGCCCGAGGCGCGCAGCATCGGGCCCGAGAGCGAATGGTTGATCGCTTCCGCCGCCGTGAGCGCGCCCACCCCCTGGGTGCGGCCGACCCACACGGCATTCCGCGTGAGCACGCGATCGATCTCGCTCAACGTCCGGGGAAAGGTCTGGGTGAAATCGCGCAGCCCGGCGACGAAATCGTCGGGGATGTCGGCCATCATGCCGCCCACGCGGGTCACGCTCGTCGTGAGCCGCGCGCCGGTCCACATCTCCTGGAGATTGTAGATGCGCTCGCGTTCCTGGAAGGCCCAGAGAAACGGAGTGAAGGCGCCGAGGTCGATCGACGTCGTGCCGAGCCAGACCATGTGCGAGATGATCCGGCTCATCTCGCACGCAATCACCCGCAGCACCGTGCAGCGCGGCGTGATCTCGATGCCCATCAGCTTCTCGGCCGCGAGCGCGAAGCCGACGTTGTTCGCCATGGGCGAGAGGTAGTCGGTGCGGTCGGTGAGCGGGATGATCTGGTTGTAATGGCGGTAGCCGAGATGAGGGATCACCCGGACGACGGTCTCGCCGTCGAGCTCGACCACGAGCCGCAGCACGCCGTGAGTCGCCGGATGCTGAGGCCCGAGGTTGATCAACATGTGCTCGCCCGCGAGGTCGGGCTCGGGAGGTGTCGACTCGGGGGCGTCGGCGACCGCGAGGGGCACCCGGACCGGCTGGCCCCGGGCGTCCAGGCCGGGGGTCGCCAGGTCGAGCTCGACGGTGCGCTTGCTCATTCGGTGTCGGCGAGCTTGCCGCGGTCGCCGTGGCGCAGCCGCTCCTTCATGTCGGCGGGGAGCTCGTCGTACGCCTCGGCGATCGACAGCTCCTCCATCGAGTAGTGCGCCTCGGGGTTGGCGCCCAGCGCCTGCCGGACTTGCTCGGCGCGGCTGAAGCGGCCCCGCAGGGGAAAGTCCTTCCGCAGCGGGTAGCCTTCGGCGTAGGTCTCCCACATGAGAATGCGGCGCAGATCGGGGTGACCGCGGAAGGTGACGCCGAACATGTCGAACGTCTCCCGCTCCAGCCAATCGGCGCCCCGCCACAGCGGCACGACGGAATCGACGGTCAGGTCGCCGTGCCCGTCGAGCTCGACTTTGACGCGCAGGTCGGCGCGGCGGGCGAGCGACCGCAGCTGGTACACCACCTCGAGTGGTCGCTCGCGGTCACGGTACTCGACCGCGGTGACATCGACGAGGTAGTCGTAGCCCTGCTCCGGCGTATCGCGCAGCCACGTCATCGTGTCGAGCAGGGCTTCGCGTGCGATGTAGACGATGGTGTCGCCGCACGACTCGAGCCCGCGGCCGATCGCGTTGCCGAAGGTCGCTCGCAGGGTCTCGACGGTGGGGTTCACGCCGAGCGGAACTGGTGGACAGAGTTGCCGAACGGCTCCGAGATCTCGTCGATCTGCTCGGGAGGGAGTCGCAGGCCGCGGTCGTCGAGCGGCTGCTCCTCGCGACGCGGGACGCGGTCGAACAGCGACTCGCCTTTGATCTTCTTATGCAGCAGGAGCACGCCGTACAACAGCCCTTCCGGGCGTGGCGGGCACCCGGGGACGTAGACGTCCACCGGGACGATCGTGTCGATGCCCTGCACCATCGCGTAGTTGTCGAAAATGCCGCCGGTGGACGCGCAGGCCCCCATCGAGATGACCCATTTGGGCTGGGGCATCTGGTCGTAGATCCGCCGGATGACCGGGGCGAGCTTGAAGGGCAGCCGGCCGGCGCAGATCAACACATCCGCCTGCCGCGGGGAGAAGGCCTGCCGCTCCATCCCGAAGCGGGCGAAGTCGTAGCGGCTGGCGGCGGTGGCCATGAACTCGATCGCGCAGCAGGCCGTGCCGAACGGCATCGGCCACAACGAGTTGGCGCGCGAGGCGTTCACCGCCCAGTCGACCAAGGCCTGGAACTTGGCTAACAGATAGTTGGGACTCTGGCCGGCCACTTCCTTCGTCTCGATCACGTGCTTCACGACCGCTGGCCCTCCCGGTTCAATCCCACTCGAACGCCCCGCGCTTCCACACGTACACGTAGCCGACCGCCAGGATGACCATGAACACCAGCATCTCGACGAGGAGGAACCCCGTGCCCGGCCCTCCGACCCCCCCGCCCCCGAAATAAATCGTTCCCCAGGGAATCAGGAACACCGTCTCGATGTCGAAAATGATGAAGAGCATCGCGACGAGGTAGAACTTCACCGAAAAGCGCTCACGCGCGTTGCCGAGCGGCGGCATCCCGCTTTCGTACGGGCTGTCCTTGAGGGGAGTGGGCTTGTGGGGAGCGAGGAGATGCGACAGCCCGATCAACAGTGCTGCGTTGAACGCCACGAAACCGAGCAGCAGCAGGAAGGAGAGATAGGGCTGGTTCATGTGAGTTCGTGAAAAAATTCACTTGACCCGTCGAAACGTATCCGGGCGCGACGGCCTTGTCAACCGAATCGAGTGGCGTAAGTGTCGATGGCGCCGATATATTGCCGCCCCATGTCCATTAAATCTGATCGCTGGATCCGGCGCATGGCGACCGAGCGCCGCATGATCGAGCCGTTCGCGGAAAACCAGTCGCGCGCGGGTGTGATCTCCTACGGCGTTTCGTCCTACGGCTACGACATGCGGGTCGCACCGGAGTTCAAAATCTTCACCAACGCGCTCTCGGCGGTCGTGGATCCCAAGCGCTTCGATACGAAATCGTTCGTCGAGTTCACGGGCGACGTGTGTATCGTGCCGCCGAATTCCTTCGTGCTCGCCCGGTCCGTCGAATATTTCCGCATTCCCCGTAACGTCCTGACGATCTGCGTCGGCAAGAGCACGTACGCCCGCTGCGGCATCATCACCAACGTGACGCCGTTCGAGCCCGAATGGGAAGGCTTCGTCACGCTCGAGATTTCGAACACGACGCCCCTCCCCGCGA
>Ga0209237_1001723_pt1 | contig 13012 bp, 13 predicted proteins | sample GraSoi013_1_40cm_2_FD_185820 | JGI IMG/M metagenome (GOLD analysis project Ga0209237, IMG submission 185820) | Grasslands soil microbial communities from the Angelo Coastal Reserve, California, USA - Sample 10_02_2013_1_40cm (SPAdes) (version 2) | ecosystem: Environmental > Terrestrial > Soil >... | reverse complement strand
CCATGCACTGTTACGAATTGATTGTAGAGATCAGGCGAAAGCAGATTGTTGTTAGGAACCGACAATTGACTTCTGAAAGTCAGCGCGAGGAGCCCGGCCGCGACGAAGAAGAAGAGTGATGTTACGAGATAGAGTATCCCGACCTCTTTGTGATTGGTCGTGAATAGCCAACGTCTTGCTCGCGCGGGCACTATCTCGTTGCTCATTTTGTCAAACCAGTGCTATTGTACCAACTCAGAAAGGCGGGTACGGACATCACGTCAAGAGTGGCCGTCATATAGTAGTGACCGGTGCCGCAAAGCTCGAAACATTGGATAGTGTAGTTTCCGGCATGGTAAGGCACAAACCAGATAGTGTTGGTTCGTCCTGGAATCGCATCTGTCTTGATCTTGAACTCGATGATCCCGAAATCGTGGAAAACGTCGTTACTTGTCACATCTAACACAATCGTTGAATTTACGGGAACCCTGAACATGCCGACGTCTTGGTGAATTGTACCGTTGGGTCTAGGGTAACTAAAGGTCCAGTAGAACTGGTGACCGCTCGCCTCGAGACGAGGGCAGCTCTGCCCCGCTGCCTGTGTCTGGTTGTAGGCCGGAACTCCGTAACACCATGTGGCAGCTGGCTCGCTCGCGGGGAAGAGAACGTCTACGGCGGCGAAAGAGGTGAAAATCAACACGGCCAAGAGGATTGTTGACAGAGTGACTGTCACCAAGACGTTTCTCCCATGACCTCTGCCGATAGGAATCCGACCAAGCCTCGGCGTGTCTTCAGGGTCTTGGGACGAACGCCTGTCACGGTACCTGACAATCAGGTATACCATTAGCGCGAAAACGATTATTCCCACGACGATGGCTAGATCGGTGAAGATGCGGTAGAGATCGTCAAACACAATCTGAGTGTTGGAGACTGCCATCTTAGGGTCTCAGTTTTTCTTCGGTTCCAATCGGTCGTTTTTAAAGCGTTATGCACTGACTATAACGAATGCAAACGCAGAGACTATCTCAGAACCAAATCCGATGAAGAAGTGAACCTTCTAACCGTAATCGCGTTTAGCATGACCACGGCTAATAGTGCGGAGGCAACCGCGAGGTGGGCGGTGCTTACTAGAGGATTCAGATCGGTCTTGACGGTCACCATACCTAGCAAGATTTGCCCGAGAAGAACAAGGAAGCTGATGGTTGAGAATTGGAGGATTCTCCTTTCCTGTCTGAATCGTGTCCACGCGATTATCGTGGTCCCGAGTACGAAAAGTCCAACGACTAACGTGAACAGCCTGTGGGTCCATTCTACCAGGACTGGTCCTGATAATGTGGGGATGACCTGTCCGTTGCATAATGGCCATGAATCTGTGCCCGAACTGCCGCATGCAACCCCAGAACCACTAAAGACAACATAGCCACCAATGACTATCAGCACGTAGGTTGAGAGAGCTGACCCGTAAGCTAGGATTCGAAGGCCCGCAGTTCCCCTTGATAACGCCATAGTTCTATCAGCCGACCCTGGCGGCTCTTCGCTTCTATTTAGCCAATGACCATGAAGAACCCTTACTTTGACCTGAGGACCTCGTCGGTCATGTTCTCCAATAACTGACCTGGATTCGTTCCTTTCACGACACTGCTGGAGACCAGCACACCACGGGTTCCGAGCTCAAGTGCCTTGCCGACGTCCTCTGCCGTGGTCACTCCTGCGCCACACAGAATATCAACGGAGTTGTTGACCGACCGGATTCGCCTGATCGCATTAGTGATCAGCTCTGGCCTAGCTTTCGAAACCGCAACCCCAGTTCCTATGAGGTCTGGAGGTTCTATTGCGATCATGTCCGGGTTAAGGGAAGCAACCGCCGCACTAACGCCAGGTGTGTCAGTGCATACCAGAGTGACAAGGTCAGAGATTCTTGCCAGGGAAAGAACCTCCTCAATCTCTGAGATCTTGATCCGCCTCTCAGAGTGATTCAGAAGGGTTGCCGATGCACCCGCAGCCTTGACCGCCTCGGCCAGCACATGGCCCGTGTATGCTCCAGGCTTGATTGGGTCAATGTGTTGGCTAAAAACGGGTATCTCAACAGCCTCAGTTACGGTTTTCAAGTCGGTGAACTGTGGCGCAACCGCAATGGTTACTCCGCTATCTCTCGAAACCTGATCAGCGATTTTCGCAAGCTCAACGCCTCTCTTCCCTGTGGCCTCAATGTAAGTCTTGAAGTTCACAAGTATGAGGGGGGTTCGGATTCGTTCTATTCGACTCAACCCCTAGCGTTCCGCGGAAAGGCCAAGACTCGTGCGTGAGAGATCTTCATATTCGGAAACGAGCTCCTTGTTCCCCAAATAGGTAGGGACACGTTGGGAGATACTTACAGGTTCGACGTCTAGAATTCTCCCTTTTCCAGTGCTAGCTTTTCCACCGGCCCTCTCGGTGATATACCCTATGGGATTGGATTCGAACTGTAATCGGTACTTTCCATCAGGCGCATCCAGCAATTCCGGATAGGCAAAGAATCCACCGCTACATAATACCTGGTTATAATCGCCGACAAAGGACCCTCCGTACCGGAACTTCAACTTCTTTTTCTCGAGCGTGTCGGCAAACTCGTGAACTCTCGGGGTCCATTTGTCCCGCGATCCTCCGATCCCGTAGACTGATCCTTTCTGGGGCAGACGGTGGGGTTCTCCGGTTGAGATGAACTTGGAGGCCCCCGTGCCCCTCCCCGCCGGGGCCGCAAGATAGACACCGCTCTTTGTTCCTACGACCGCTTCAACGTAGGGTCCGTAGAGGAAATAGAGCGCGGACAAGAGGTCGCGACCTGTTGCTGGCAGAGGTTTGTCGTGATAGATTCCGATAATCGTGCCCATGAGGTTGTTTGTTTTGATGTTCGAGGATCCGTCTAACGGGTCAAGGGCGACAGTGTACTCACCATGATCGGCAGTCATGACTGTCTCCATCTCCTCGGAAGCGACTTGTCTAACGAGCCCGCTTCTTAGGAGCTTCTTTGTCAGAAGTCCATTCGACCATACATCGAGCTCTGTCTGTTGCTCCCCGTAAATGTTCATGCCTTCCGTCATTCCCAGCGTTCGGGGAATCTCCCGGACGATCCTTAGGCTCAGCTCGGCGAGAAGCTCGACAAGCTTGCTAAGACTCCGGTCTTCGGTCTCAAGAAGCTCGCGCAGTTTCCGTGCGGCCATCGAGGACCTACTTCTCTACTGTGCTACTACAAGCTGTAATGCCTTGTCGACTCCGCGGCCGTTGAATATGATCTCCTTCAGAGCCGACGCCATCTTGAGCGGTTCTTGGTGCTGCCAGACGTTTCGACCAACGGCGAGGCCAGCAGCCCCTCCGTCCATTGATCCCTTAACTTGGCTGAGAAAAGTCTCGTCAGTTGGAGCCTTGGGGCCGCCCGACATGAATACCTTGATCAATCCAGCGGCCTTAACCGCCCAGCTGAAAGTCTCAGGCGATCCAGAGTATTTTATTTTGACCGCGTCAGCCCCAACTTCAAGGCCTGCTCTGGCAGCGTATGATACTATTTCCGGGCTTGTGTCGTTCTTCACAGCCTCACCTCTTGGATAGATCCAGGCGATAGCCGGAATACCGTCATCGTGTGCTTCTTCCTGAATCTCCCCAAACTCTTGCAGCATCAAGCTCTCATGAGCGCTGCCGAGATAGATGGTGTAACCGACACCTTTCGCTCCTAGGCTGACAGCTTCTTCCACACTGCAAACCTGCGTTGAGACAGGTTCACCCTTGGGTAGGCTGGTTTTTCCATTGAGTTTTACAATTAGCGGGATTTTTCCCGTGTAGTATTTTTCAGCAATGCCCTTGTGGAGAACTAGTCCAGTGAATTCTCCTTTCGCCGCGATATCGAGAATGTAGTTTGGATCGATGTTCTTATCGTTAAAGTCCGCTGAGGGTCCGTGTTCGAAACCCTGGTCATATGCCAGTAGCATCCCCTTCCCGTCTCTAAGAAAATTATTCATGTTAGCCTTCAAGGATTGTCTAAGGCTCAAAATTCCCTCTTCCCCACTTTAAACTAATCCCTAGTCCCAAACCCATGTTCACAGTGTCAAGGAAACCGTTATCGGACGAAAGAAGTGATGAAACATCATGTCCAAGCGCATCGTGATCATCGGGTGCGGCGTTTCTGGCACAACTGCCGCGTTTCACGCACGAAAAACAGACAGAACCGCACAGATAGTTCTACTTGGCGACGAGGAATTGCCCGAATACTCCCGCTGCGGGCTCCCATACGCTTTCAGCCACGTAGTGCCCAGCCTTGAGGCACTGATAGGACATGACGAAGCCTTCTATGAGCAGATGAACCGGATAGACCTCCGCCTCGGCTGGAAAGCCACAAGCGTCAACACGGAGAAGCGAGGTGTTGAAGCCATCAGGACTAAGGACGACTCGACCGAAACTATCGAGTACGATACGCTAGTTCTCACGACAGGAGCACGGACCAGCACAGTGCCAGTCCCGGGATCAGACCTCAAGGGAGTATTCACCATCCGCACAATGAATGACGTCGAGAGGTTGACAAATCATCTAGCTGAAAACCACGCTAAACGGGTCGCAGTTATCGGAGCAGGGCTGACAGGTTCAGAAATGGCCGAAGCACTGCTCCAACGCGGCTTGGCTGTTCTCGAGGCGGAGATCGTCCCAGAAATTCTCCCGGTAATCCTCGACCCTGACATGGCTTTGATCATAAGGACACGCGCTGAGGAACATGGCGTTGAGTATCATCTCCAGTCAACCCTAGAGGAAATTAAGGGACGCAATGGTCGAGTCTCGAGAATCCGCATAACTGGAACAGAGCATCCTGTGGACGCGGTTGTCATAGCGGTGAGGGTGAAGCCGAACACCGAGTTGGCCAAAAGTGCAGGGATAGCGCTGGGAGAATCAGGTGGAATCAAAACTGATGAGCGAATGGCCACCTCTGCGCCGAACGTGTACGCTGCGGGGGACTGCATAGAAACATATGACAGGATCACTCGTAGGCACGTGTTCTTTCAGCTCGCAACAACAGCCGTGCGACAGTCCTTGGTCGCAGGGATCAACGCGGCAGGAGGCAACGCAAAATACCCCGGATCGACAGGGGTGACAACCGTCAAATTGTTCGGTCTAGAGGTTTCCTCCTTCGGACCTACGACAGCACTTTCGGAAAAGTTGGGAATACGCCCAGTATCTGTCAGAGTGACCGGGTCTACGCGGCTCCCATACTACCCAGGTGGGAAAGATCTCACGGTCAAGCTTCTGGCGGATCCGAAAGACGGTCGACTTTTAGGCGCTCAACTCGTGGGCGAGGAGGGCGCTACTTTGCGCGCCAACTTCGCTTCCATGGCCGGACATTTAGGGTTGACCGTACAGGAGTTCGAGGAGATTGAGACATGCTACTCGCCTCCGCTCGCTCCGGTGTGGGACCCGGTGACGATAGCGGCCCAAGCGTTGCTGCGGAAACTCCAAACTTCACAGTTAGCAAAGTCACGCCCCGTTACAACTGTGGAGAACTAGATAAATTGCGAGTTCTCGTTTGCGACTCCGTTCACCCTGATGGATTAGCGATCCTCCGAACCGCAGGCTTCCAAGTCGATGACCAGGCGGGCATTGACAGGACAAAGCTGCTAGAATTGATACCGAGCTACGAGGTCGCTATTGTTCGTGGTCGAACAAAGATTGATGCCAGCACAGTCAAGGCAGCAAGAAAACTCAAGATCATAGGGAGAGCGGGAGTGGGACTCGATAACATAGACGTCGAAGCCGCAAAAGGGGCGGGAATCCAAGTCTGGAATACACCAGGCGCACCCTCGACCAGCGTAGCCGAGCTAACCGTTGGTCTCATCTTGTCGTTGCTGAGAAAGATTCCTCTAGCCGACAAGGAGATGAAGGCGGGTCGCTGGATCAAGAACCAGCTAATGGGTGAAGAGTTGCAGGGAAAAAGGGTCGGGGTCATCGGCCGCGCAGGCCGAATAGGGAATGAAGTGTCAAGGATTCTCACAGTGGGTTTCCAGGCGGAGGTACTTGGCTACGACGTCGTCAAGCCCCGCGGCGTTCCGGGACTCAGCTATGACTTCACCGAATCCATCGAAGAACTCCTGCAAAAGGCTGAGATTGTCACGATCCACGTTCCGTACACCCCTCAGACTCACCATCTTCTAGATGGTAAACGGCTTGCGATGATGAGGCGAGGTTCCTACTTGATCAACACTTCGAGAGGGGACATTGTCGAGGGTCCGAGCCTCCTGGAACTGCTTCGGCAAGGCCAGCTGGCCGGCGCTGGGCTCGATGTCTTCCATCTTGAACCCCCGGTTGACGAATGGGAGAAAGCGATAGTATCCCTGCCGAACGGAGTTACCGTAGCAACCTGCCACATTGGCGCCCAAACTCACCAAGCTCAGCGAAAAGAGAGCGTAGAGCTTGCTCAGAGGATTGTATCCGAAGCGTCAAAGACACTCGCCCAATCGGCAAGACTCTAGCTCTTCGGACAAGTGCTAGCATGAATCGCCCAGAATCAGCCCTGATATCGAATCTGAGACATGCCTAAAATTTCGCCCATAATTCGTTCGAGAATCGGCGACGATTTCCCGTCTCTTTGCCCAGCGATCCAAGCCAGGACCCTGCCCCGAATCGCGAGACTCGCCCGTTATCAATGTCAGACAACTAATCACCTCTAGAAAAAGAGGGGGGGTATTGCACAGAGCATCTCTCGACGCGAAAGAGGAGCCCTCGGACCCTTGTGAAGGTAACTCTCGGGTTCTAACGACCCAAAACCGCGGTCATTCTTATACGACCCCGACTTTATGGGTATATTCGGTTGATAAGCCGAGGAAATGCAATTGCGTCTCGAATGTGGTCGAGTTTGCAGACCCAAGAGACTACTCTTTCCAGACCCAACCCAAAGCCGGAATGGGTAACCGTTCCAAACTTTCGCAGGTCCAAGTACCACTCGTAGCTTTTCGGGTCTAATCCTTCTTCTCGAATCCTCGCAAGCAACGCATCATACTCCTCAATTCTTTGACCGCCGCCAGTAATCTCGCCATAACCCTCAGGAGCTAAACAGTCTACCGACAAGGTCACCTCCGGATTCGAGGGATCAGGCATGTGATAGAACGCCTTCGCCTTCTTCGGATAATGCGTAACAAAAAAAGGCCGGTCGAACTTTACTGTCAGCAGTTTCTCTTGCTCGTATCCAAGATCATCGCCCCACTTGATGCCTGTCTTCTCGCCACCAATCATCTTGAAAGCCTGATCGTAGGTGACTCTCTCGAACGGCGGCTTTACTTTCTCTAGATCCTCCAGTTTCCGCTCGAACAGCGCCAGTTCGGTCTTACATTTTTCCACAAGCGTCGTTACGATGTGGCTCAATAATTGCTCCTCCACCCCGATGATGCAATCCAGATCACACCACGGCGATTCAGCTTCCACATGCCAGTACTCGGTCAAGTGGCGCCTTGTACGAGACTTTTCCGCTCTGAACGAAGGAGCAACAGTGTAGATGCTGCCCACGCTCGCGATTAAAGCCTCAGCGTACAACTGCCAGCTTTGCGTCAGGTACGCCTTTTGGTCAAAATATTTCACCTCGAACAACGTGGCACCACCTTCGACAGCAGCCGAGGTGAGAGTTGGAACATGAACTTCGGTGAAACTATGCTGCTCAAACCATTCGCGGACAGCAGCGAGGACTACGGCTCGCACTCTAAGAATTGAGCGCATCTTGTCGCTCCTGACGAACAGATGCCTTTTGTCCAGGAGAAACTCGGGACCGTGGAACTGTTTTGCGATCGGAAACTCCTCAAGAGCAGAATACACAATTCGCCCATCATCTGCCTGAATCTCTCTCCCGCCAGGAGCGCGAGGATCAGGCTTCACCTCACCGTGCAACTCAACACTTGACTCTATCCGAGCGGACTGAAATTCCTTGAAGGTCTTCTCGTCAACCTTCCCTTTTCGCAGGGTAGACTGGATAACTCCTGAGCCATCGCGCAGTAGGAGGAAGATTATTCCGCCACCGGTGCGCTTGTTTTGCAGCCATCCGCGGACGTGAACCTGCTTCGCATCATGGGTCCCATGCAGGATCTCTCTTATCGTCGCAACTTGCTGCATCTCTGGACCCCGCAAAACGCAACGTTTGACCAGCCCTCGGATTATTTAAGAATCCCAATGCGTCCTCCAAATGGTACGACATGTCAGAGCTGAGAGAACGATCAACGAAGAAGCTTGCAGAGCTGAAGGCCTATCTCGAAAAGAAGGTTGTTGAAGACGAGGAAGAGATCAGAACCCTCAGATCTTTCCTTGAAGTGATTGATCTCCTACTTACCGAGCGAAGCTATCGGAGAGTTGAGGTCCCGAAAACACTCGTGGAAACCATGAAGAAACAGGAGGCGCCTCCGCAGAGCATCAGAACCATCAGCGGAGTGGTGCTGGCTGACATGCATGTTGATGGCCCAAACCTTCGGGTCGTGCCTGGCGAAGGAATGAAATTTGACACTAACACTCCACCCTTCCGGCCGTTCCTCCTGGGAAAAGTGCTTGAGCCAATGCAGAAGAAAGACGAGGAAGCAGTTCGAAAGGGCGGATTATCCCCAGATCGAGTCTTGTCTTTTGACCTTGATCAGCATGGCAATCTTCTGAAACAGCTGCATGTCAAGAATTATGGTGACGAGACCCGTCTGAGCGAGATCAAGAACGCTGTCCGGTGGACCTTCCGGAAAATGTATGAAAAAACCGTCGGCACATAGGTTCCGGCAGATAAACCTGGAGCCTCTAGTGTCTTACGGTGCGACCCTCAAGATCACTTCTGACTGCGCTTGCATAGTCAATGCCGTATGTAGCTTGAAGATAGTCTCTTACCGCCATTGCCGATCGGGCCTCCGAGATGAATCCTTCCTTGGGAAATTGAAAAGCTTGCGCCTCGCCGCAGGACTTGCACTTGGCGATGACGCTGTCATAAATTGTTCCTCCTGACTTGCCGAAGTCATGGTCCACCGGCTCCAATTGGCCACCACAATGACACTGGGTCTTCAGAATGGTCGCATAGGTGGCCTGTATCTCCCGAAAGTGTCCCTCAGCATCTCGAAGCAACTGCTCCTTCAGCTCTAGATACCTAGAGTCATTCGAAAGCTCAGGCCTCTCGCTTTCGACTCTCCGAAGCCCGTTCTCAAGCAAGTATGCCATCGGGTTCTGCGATGAAGCCATAATGTACCATCAATCGGGCCTCTTGAAAGAATAGAGTGGTACTCGTCTTGAACCATTCAGGTCCTAGAAGACCGGCATTGCTCTGGAGAAGGTTCTCCTGCGGAACATACTTGGACTCGATTGTGGCCCGAACAGTTCCTCAGTTTCCATCACGAAGCGGGTAAACCTTAAGAAATCCCATTCTCCCTTGCTCTCGAATTCCAACTAAGGAAGGTATGAAAAGAATGTCAGCACAAGGAACCCAAGGAGTGCCTGTATACATCCTAAAGGAAGGAACAGGACGATCAACTGGTAAGGAAGCTCAGAGGAATAACATCACCGCTGCAAAGGTTGTAGCGGAAACCGTACGCTCCACCCTTGGGCCTCGAGGGATGGACAAGATGCTAGTAAGCAGTATTGGTGACGTGACGATCACGAACGATGGAGCTACCATAATGAAAGAGCTTGATGTGCAGCATCCGGCCGCGAAAATGCTGGTTGAAGTATCCAAGACCCAAGATAACGAGGTCGGCGACGGAACCACGACTGCCGTCCTCTTGTCTGGTGAACTTCTCGAGAAGGCCGAGAAGCTTCTGGACAAAGATGTCCATCCAACAGTGATCGTTGATGGTTACAAGAAAGCTGCGGAGAAGGCGATCGAGATCCTCGACAAGTTATCGATTCCGATTTCCGAGAAGGACGATGTGATTCTGCGACAAGTCGCGACAACGTCCATGTACAGCAAAGGCATCGCGGTCGCGAAAGAACACTTTGCAGATATCTCAGTCAAAGCCGTCAAGCAGATTGCTGAGAAAGTTGACGGCAAAATCAAAGCCGATATCGATCTCATCAAGATTTTGAAGAAGCACGGAAAGAGTCTGGAAGAGACAGAACTCGTAAAGGGCATTGTCATTGACAAGGAACTTGCGCATGCTCAAATGCCCAAGACGATAACGGGCGCACGAATCGCTCTCCTTAACGCCAAGATCGAGGTAGAAAAGACAGAGTTCGATGCGAAGATCAACATCAACAATCCTGACCAGATGCACCTGTTCATCGAAGAGGAAGAGAAGATGTTGGTGGAAATGGTCTCCCAGATCGAAAAGACCGGAGCGAATATCGTTTTCAGCGAGAAAGGAATAGACGACGTTGCGCTTCACTACCTAGCCAAGAAAGGAATTGGCGCAGTCAAGAACGTGAGCAGCGGTGATCTTGAGAAGCTGTCAAAGGCAACGGGCGCAAGAGTCGTTGCTAGCGTCAAAGACCTCGCGAAGGACGCGTTGGGAGAGGCAAAGTCGATAGAAGAGGTGAAGATCGGCGATGACAAGCTCATCTACGTTCGCGACGCCAAAAACCCGAAAGCAGTCACAATAGTCATACGCGGCGGAACAGAACATGTCGTCGACGAAGCGGACAGGTCCCTTCATGACGCGCTGTGCGTAGTAAGAAACGCCCTGGAAGACGGCAAGATCGTTGCCGGAGGCGGCGCGCCCGAGGCAGAATTAGCCAAGAGACTCCGGGAATACGCAGTGAAAGTAGGCGGAAGAGAACAGCTTGCCATAGAAGCCTTCGCAGAATCACTCGAAGCTGTACCAACGACCCTAGCTGAGAACGCGGGATTCGACCCAATTGACGTTCTCGTCGAATTGCGTTCAAAACACGAACGTGCCGGAAGCCCGTGGTTCGGAATCGACGTCTTCTCGGGCGAGGTGAAGGACATGCGGAAACTGAATGTCCTCGAGCCCTTGAGGGTAAAGCAACAAGTGATCAAGTCAGCCTCCGAAGCAGCATCGATGATACTGAGAATCGATGACGTGATAGCGTCCAAAGGAGTCGACAAGGGTGCTGGTGGCGGAAAGGACTTCAAGCCGCCTGGCGGCGATGAAGAGTTCTAGAACGACCCTTCTCTTCCCCTTCAAGCGCCTGTCTGAACGTTCTCGCGTAACCAATCTTGCGTCGCGAGAGGCTTGAAACATGTCCTTCTTCTCAGGAATGATTTCCTTTCCTCCCCTTGATTCTGAACGATTCTCTTGGATCGAAGGAGACGATTCGCCTCGCTACGGATTTTACTTTCGCAGGGGTCCGCGGAGACCACTCGTGCGTCGCGGGAGCGTTGACACATACTCCCCTTTTTCCAGATCGGCTTTTCAGGGTGAAATATCCCATGTTTCAAATGCGCCTGTTCAAATTCTATATCAGGGCTGGGAAGGGGCGATTTTCAAGTAGGTGCGTTTTTCGCGAGGTTTAACGGAAATTACAGAGATCTCCTGAAGCCCTCAGATTTCCCGGCGACAACCGCATCTTCATATATACTTGGCTTAATTACGGGGCTAGGTCTCCGTTAGTTTCTTCCTCATATTATGAAGGATATTCGGGGGAGTCCACACAGAGAAGACCCTAACGTATCGCGGAGAGGCGGCGGCTCTTATCATGCTCGGGGTCCCTTGCTCCTTGTAGCCTTTGATGAAGGAATCAACGTATCCTTCGAGAGTCTTGTTGAACGAGAACCAGTAATGACCTGAATAGAATAGGAACTCTGCTAGGTCCCAAGCATAGTTCCCTCGGTGGCGAGCTTGCTCAAGGTCAACGAGTGTTACCTCACCTTTCTTTTCTACGAGAAAGTTCTCCGGCTTTGTATCGCCTAGCGCGGCTTCTAGCTGGTGGGCACCCGCCATCAGTTTTCCAGCTTGGTACGCTGCCTCCCGCTCCCTCTGCCCGATTTGAGCAGCCCCCGCCAATCTCGGAAGAAGACTCGACAACTGGTCGCCCGAAACGAAGGAGAACAGTATTGTTCTAGATTTCTGGTCAGCCCCCAGAATCGAGGGCACTGGTATCCCACGACGTGACAAAAGGTCGTTGAAAGCATACTCTGCCTCCATCCGTCTCTTCCCAGATATTGAGAAGTGCACCGACCCTAGGCCGAAGAGGCTGAGAGTGACCCATTTTAGAGACACCCAGTTCGTGTACCGCTTAGCAACCAGTTTCTCGTTGTCGACCTTCACTAGGAAAACGTCGTTGACGAAGCTGCCGATTCGTCGAATCGAAACTCGACCCGTCGGGCGGTACATCCTCACGATCTTCAGAATAAGATCCATTTCCTCAGGCAAGAGAGCTTCTCCATGAACGACCCGCTACGAAGCCAGGGACCAGTCTTCCTAAATATCGTTCAGCTACCGAGCCTCCACTCGGGCAAGATTGTCGACCGAGAATGTAAGTTCGCACAACCGACGAAACTTGCTCCTCTGCCTTGTTGGCACCTTCATTCTCTTTCTCATTGGCTCCTCTACAGTGCTCCTTATCCTTGCATCAACGAGTAGAGCATTGCCCAGGGGCACCCCGCTGGGATCCTTCACACTAGAATTGAGCGCAACGCTGACCCTTGTAATCTCCCTCATCGGAATCCCAATCGGGTTCACGTACATGTACTTCTTCGGCGGGGTCATATCAACTAAAGCGATTAAGCTCTATCTCTACATCACGAAAGGAACCCACGTAATCGGGTCCAAGACTTCAGAACTCTCAATTGTCCAAGCTTCCCGAGGGTTGAAACTGAAACTCCGCAGACAGATCATGTTCTTCGGGTTCATTGTTGCAGTTGTCGTGCCCTTTGCTACCTACGAGTCCAATCATAAAGACATCCCGTTTTTCTCACCTTTAGCGCGAACAACCGACCTCGTGAGCCTGATTACGCAAGATTTTGTAACGCTTACGATGACTGCATCTCTAATGCTCCCCCTGGTTGCCCTTGCCCTCCCTTAGTTCGGCGGGTTGAGACTTCGAAGCATCGATGTCGGGCCTTTTCACACCACTGTTCTAACCACGGTGGTCGGCGCGTCAGGGGGCTTCTCGC
>Ga0209237_1001722_pt1 | contig 13012 bp, 10 predicted proteins | sample GraSoi013_1_40cm_2_FD_185820 | JGI IMG/M metagenome (GOLD analysis project Ga0209237, IMG submission 185820) | Grasslands soil microbial communities from the Angelo Coastal Reserve, California, USA - Sample 10_02_2013_1_40cm (SPAdes) (version 2) | ecosystem: Environmental > Terrestrial > Soil >... | reverse complement strand
AGCAGGGGGACTAGCGCAGCCGAAGCTTGGAATCGAAGAGTAGACATTGACCCCTGGGGCGACGACGTCAGGCTTGACCTTGTCCTGAGGTTGTCCAAGGCCTACGCCTGGGGATTGAAGCGGAGGAGGTCCTATTGACGAGAAGGACGCGAGAATGTCAGCGCTTGGTCCATCACTGAAGAATTCTTGCGGAGAGGTTCCATCGACCGTTACCATCGCAGGGGCTGCAGCGGCCATGAGTAGACCATTCGGACGCGAGACCATTACAGCCGGAATCGTGGGAACAGGTGTCGTGCCGTCTTGAGCCATTGCGACGGGGTCTCCTTGCTGGCTGTTGTAGACGATCACACCTATGGCTCCTGCGTTCTGAGCGTTTCGTACTTTGGTGGTGAAGGTGCAGGCCCCTCTTGCAATCAGAGCGATCTCACCTGCTAGGTTCTGGCTTATCGTTGTGCACCCGTTGGCGGGCGTTGTCGTGACGAAAGTGGCTGTCACTGCAGGTGCGAAATTGGCGAATTGTCCAATTGCAGCTCCAACAGTACCAACGCTAGTCGTCGATACTGGGATTCCGATGAAGTGAGGGTTTGTTGAGGCGCCTACAGTTATGACCTTGTCCGCGATGCCTGGGGATTGTACGCTTCCAGCTCCAGGGCCACTGTTGCCAGCGGCGATTGCAACTACGACCCCCGCATCGACCGCAGCATTGACTGCGTTAACCAAGACATCACTTGGCTTGGCAGTTCCACCGAGGCTGAGATTCAGGACGTCCATTCCATCGGCGACAGCCGCATCTACGGCCTTGGCAATGTCATGGCTTGACGCGCTGAGCACGTTACCAGGGAAGACGTTGTAGTTGCCGAGATAGGCCTTGGGCGCGATGCCGCTGAGGTTACAAGCTGGTACGAAAGGAGCGCACGTGTTAGCCACACCTGCGGCTATTCCTGATACGTGCGTGCCATGCTCTTGGGCCGCGTGCCCGTCGAAGTTGGTGCGGGTCTCGAAAACCTTCGCCACTATGACCTTGTTGCTCACAAAGTTGCACTGCGTATCAGCCATGCCCACGGCAGAGTCGATCGCGTCGCACTTTGGAAATCCGGCGAGAGCGGGCAATGTATTGTCAGTCAGGAAGGGATGTGTCTGGTCGATTCCAGTGTCGATAATGCCTATTTTGACGCCGGCTCCTGCGTTGCTCTGGCCTCCCACGGCGTTCCAAAGGGTGGGTGCGCCAATGAGAGTAGGCGATCTGTTCATGTCTACTCGGTAGAGATAGTCTGGGACGAGCCAGCTGGCTCCGGGAGTGTTCAACAGGTCGTTCATGTTATGACCGTTGAGGTGTACGGCGAGCGCGTTTAGAGCGATTGAGTATTCATCTACAACTTGTACATCTGCGGCGTGGTTGTTCAACCAGCCTTTTGCAAGTCCTCGACCGTTTGCGAGGTAAGCAGCGTAGGACACGGCAGCCGCCGAACTCAAGTCGAGCTTGTGGCCGGGTGTTGGCATTGTTTTAGCGTAGCCCGGTACGTGGCCGTCGTAGCTGGCCAAAGGCTGGTCTTTGAGCAGGATTATGGCGTAGTCTGTTAGGACACCATTATCGGTCGGTGCTGCGTCCGTGCCACTGTAGATAGCTCCGGTGAAGATTGGGGCGAGAGAGAGCACTGTAATGAGAACTACTGAAAGAAGTATTGCTGTCTTCAAGGATATTTCCGAAATCGTCTATCGGCGTAGCGGTTTTAACCCTTGTGGTGATGTCTACGCTTAGACATTCGGAGCAACACCACGATACCATGAGATTTACCTAGATATTTGAAAGCTGGGCGAAGTTGGACGAGAGGTGTCCGATCCCACAGTTTTTGTTTGACTCGCTCGGCAACCCCGAGAGATTCGACGGCTTCTAACAATGCATATAATTGGGGTTTTCCCCCTGTGAACTGAAGACGACGATTCTACTAATCGGAAGGATCAGCTATTGTCGGAGGTAGAGACTTGCCCAGTTTGCGGGAGACCCGTCAGCAGGAAGAACCTGTCGAGTCACATCAGGAAGGTACACCCGAAGCGGGCTTCAACTCTTCTTCAGCCCAAGGCTGAGACCAAGCTATCAATCGGGAGACGATCTCGATGGTCCAAGCGCGTAATAATGTATGCTCTGATCGGCGTGTTGATTGTTCTAGTTTCGGCAGCAGCAGTCGAATTCGTAAGCACGAACACTCTACGCATGCACATCCATCCCCAACTCTCTATATCGATACTAGGAGCGTCTCAGATCGTCCCTGCTAACATAGGGATAGACCAGAACCTTTGGAAGAACCATTCCCTGGATCACTATGGCGTTAACGGTGGTTCTCCCGTCATAACTAGAGACACCTCCGGGATCATTCATGTAGAGTCAAATACCGTCAGAAATTTCACTCTTCACGAGTTTCTCGCAATCTGGGGAGTGTCCATCGATCAAAATCAAGTGGTAGGCAACCCCGTTAGGCCTGGCCAATCGGCATGCATTCTCGTGAACGGTATCGCGACCCAGCCAACCACCGATGTAGGATTTGCTGATAAGGAAAATATTACTCTCGCAATTACCAACGCTCCTCAATGCTCGGCAACTAGCTAACCTAAGTGTACCGACCCTCTCTGAGACAGCTGAGTCTGGGTGGAAAAAATGAGGGGAAGGCAAGTACTGAAGATGCCTCTTCTTAGCCATGCGGGGCTCTCGTCCCTCCGGGACGAATCTGGTTGGCCAGGTTTCTGATACGGCTTTGAGCCGTTTCAAGTCCTTTCATGAGAGTTTCCGGGAATCCTTAAACTCGAATCTAGAATACACCTCGGTGGCATGTTGCCAATGAGCACAACACATCGCATCGTATTTGGAAACTGTCGGAGTATGAAGGAGATTCCTGATGAATCAATCCAGCTCATGGTCACGAGCCCACCTTACTACAACGCACCCTTCGATTATCCCAATATGTTCAAGGACTATGACGAGTTTCTCGGACTAATCCGCGACTTTTCCCAAGAACTCTATCGAGTCATGGCTCCCGGCCGCATAGGCTGCATTGTGGCCGACGATATGCTTGTGAAGGGAGAGAGGTACCCTGTGATAGCTGACGTGACTAGATTGATGCTGGACTCTGGGTTTCGGTATAGGGATCGGATTGTGTGGGTCAAGCCCAAGGGCTACGTTCGAATAAGCCGTCGAAGCGGCGTCGTAATGCAACACCCATATCCCATGTACTTCTACCCTGACAATATTCAGGAGAGTATTCTCATATTTCAGAAAGGCAGGTTCGACTATTCGTATCTTCAAAAATTGACCTCGACAGTTCTGGAAGAATCCAAGATTCCTCTCCTTGACTACAACAGTGAGGGATGGTACATGACCGTCTGGAATATTACGAATGTCCTTCCACTTGGGAAGAGGTTAGAAAAAGGGATAGCGGCATTCCCGGAGGAGATTCCGAGACGTCTAATCAGGCTCTTCAGTTACGCGGGAGAGACCGTACTAGATCCTTTCCTGGGATCAGGAACGACCTCCAAGGTCGCGATGGACTTGGGACGTAGCAGTTGGGGGTACGAGATTGACCCTGGCCTTAGACAAAGGATAGAGACGAAGCTTGGAGTCGACCAAGGGGCTTCACCAGAGAATGTCGAGTTTCAGACTAGAGAAGATGAGCGAACGTAGATAGCCTCACGCGTCAAAAACTCGTACGAACGCCCTCTCGTCCTAGCCCACTTGTCCTAGCTGAAGACGGGCGCGCCAAAGTCGAACGCGGCGATTGACAGATCTACAATGTCGACGATTCCATTATTGTTGAGGTCGGCGTTGGGATTCCACTTCGGTGTTCCGGGTGTGGAGTCGAATGCGGAGGCCATCATCGAAACGTCGATGATGTCGATGGTTCCGTTATGGTTAAGGTCGGGACTCTTCGAGAGGATGCAGCCTTTCGCGCCGGTGAGGTTTGCGGAGCAGCCGATTCCGAGCGTGTAGGAGTTTGTAGGCAGTTCCAGAACGAAGACGACTGAACCTCGCGAGCCAAACATGACCGTTAGGTTGAGGGTCTTTGTGATTATTAGAAGGCCAGATGTCGCGTTTACCACTGTCACGGTCAGAGTTGCCTTCAATGTCCGACTTGTCTGATTGAGTGAGAAGGAGCCGGTAACTGTAACGTTCACATCGTCAAAAGTTCCTTTCAGAACAATATTGCCGACCACAAGTATCCTGGATGTTGTAGGTCTACCGTCGGGTGTCACGAGTGACAATCCCACTCTATACGATCCTGGCGCAGTGTAGCTGTGTGTTACAATAACTCCCGAGCCAGAGGAGCCGTCTCCAAAGTCCCATAGATAGCCGAGTATAGGGTTTAGATTACTGAAGGAAATGCTACCGGAGCCGTCGAATTTTACCTGGACCCCGACGGCTGGAAAGGTTGGCGTGAAACTAAATGCTGGGACAGTTTGAAACATGATGAGCTGTCTTATGGTCCCCGTCTGTCCGGTTATGTCTTGAACTGTCAGTGTGACATTTACGCCCTTAGAGGGAACGCCTACAGGATAATCATGGTTGATAATCGGGTTTGCGGTCTTGACTATCGTGCCATCTCCGAAATTCCACGTATAGGAGACTATTGCGCCGGATGGGCTGAGGCTGCCGTTGGCGTTGAAAAAGAAGAGGTCTCCGACAACAACGCACGTCTCGCAGGGTGTCCAGTCGAACGTGGCAAAGGGCGATGATGAGGCATGTACGCTCAGTGGCCGGCTTCCCAAGAGAGTTGAAGCTGAGGCTAGTACTATCAGAACTGCGACCATGACAACCAGAGGTCGCCTCATGCAGGTCGGCCCGGGACGATCAGTAGCAAGCTAATATCTTTATCCAAAATCTCATTTGCCGTTCTTCGGGACGCTCGTATCGCACGAGCGTCAAGGCTGAAATTGCTGAGTTCTGCCTAGTTGTTCCAGTAGGGCCTGGTCGTTATGAACTGGAGCTTTGCCTCTAGGAGGTCTTTGTAGAACTCCTCGTCATTCTCGTGCATCTTCGAGAGAACTCTGCTGGCCGTTTGGGGTCCGATACCGTAGACTGACTGAGCGATCACGGCCTTCTTCCCATATGCGATAACAAGGTCCGCAGAGCGGCGTGCTTTCATCAACGCCTTCTGATCGTTCTCATCCAACTTTTGCTTCTCGCGCCTTTTCCGGAGAATACTCGCCGTATACGCGCTCGACCAGAAAACAGGTGCTAGAAGCCTTGACCCGCAACTCTCACATGCCGGGTGATCAGGAAGACCACCCATGCTTACCTCTGTAGTGAGAATCCCGCATTCGAAGCATAGCAAGTCAATGGATCGTCCTTCGATCGAAATGCGCAATCGTGCCATGTTGTCCGCAGCTACGTTTTCGGGCGCAATGAGTTCGGGAATGTCCACGTGCCGATAGAGAATATGGTAGGCTAATGGTGTGGGCTTATCTCTTGATCGAAAGAACTTGATCTCCAGATTCCGCTCTTTGATCCGCCGGAAGATCTTCTTGACCCCTTCAAAGTCGGCGCGTTCGACTTGAGCCTCACGTATTGTCTCGTCGTAGATTGGAGTTAGTCTGAATCTTACCTGTAGCTCTTTCATTGCACCGCCGTACATGAGCCGGCCGCGGCTCAATGCTCCAAACCTTTCAGCGATCTGTTTCATCTGTAGTTCCCAAGGAAAGTGTCGGTGCAGCACTCCATGACACGCGCCTCCCAGGACTGGCTCGTCAACTCCGAAGACTTGGTTGAGGAAGAGATCTTCGAGGTCGAGGTCGGCTGTGTCCGCTGTCATCTCGTAGAGTATCCGGTACGAGTCCCACCACCACATTCGTACAAGACCCTGGCGCCGAAAGAGCTCTTCGATCACCTCACCCAAGGTGAAGTTGAGGACGTCTCCGAAGTGGGTGTGAATGATGATGTACCGATCAAACCCTTCGATTAGAACTCGGTCGTTAGTCGGGACGGGGGCACCAGTCTCCCTGTGGGTCTCTATTTCTTCGACGACCCTTCGCACTCCGTAGGGGTCCGCGGGCCATACTCGCGAGAACTTCTCGACAACGGGGGCGCGAGTCTTCTGCTCGTCCAATGACCTGTCGATCTGTTTCCGGTACTCTCCGACTCGGACTGCCAGCGCACGTGGTACGGGAAGTATCTGTCCGTCCCACCCCGGAATAGCAGCGGTTGGATCGTTGACCGGGAGAACGTACACTTTTCCGTCATCGGCGATCTGTTTCATCTGCCAGACCCTTCCCTTCACGATAAAGTTCAAGCCTACATGGGCCATCGTGAGCATGAACTCTTCGCCGAGTATTCCAACTGATTGCTGGTTGGTTAGATCAATCACGGGATAGCGTCGCTCATCCGGAATCATGCTCAGATTCTCGTAGTAGTAGATCCTTGTCCGGGAGGTCCGGTAGAGTGTTTGATCGTCTCGTCTAAGATACCCCATCTTCCCCATGAAATCGACGACCTTCTCCAGCTCAGCAGCCTCCAGCTGAGAGTAGGGAAAGGCGCGTCTGAGAACTTGCGTGAGATGGGCAAGGGAGACGCTGCCTTCCGAGTCCATCAACAAGCCAGCGATCTGGTGAGCCAGGACATCGAGTGCCTTGTGGTGGATGACTGTTGGTTCGAGCCGGCGTTCCTTTGCTAGTTCGATGACTCCTATCGACTCCAACAGGTCCTCCGTTGAAACAGATACTAGAACTCCCTGCGACGTTCTAGTGAGACTGTGCCCGGACCTTCCCACGCGTTGGACGAGACTGTTTACCTGGCGAGGGGACATGTATTGGACGACAAGATCCACAGAGCCTATGTCAATCCCCAGCTCTAGTGTACTGGTGCAGACGAGTCCCTTGATCTGGCGGGCCTTGAACGCCTCTTCGGAACGGACCCGCTCTTCTTTGGGAAGTGAGCCGTGGTGGACCATTATCTTCTGGTCCATCATGTTGAACTTCGAACCAAGCATCTCCGCGTTGACCCGGCTGTTGACAAAGATCAGAGTCGAATCATGCGCATCGACAAGATCAGATACAAGGGCAAGTCTTGCAGCCGCCTCTGGAGCAGTGTACAGGCGTCGAGCGAGTTCTTGATCCTCCTCGCCGGGTGGAGGATATTCGATCTTGTACCTCGTATCCTTGCTCAAAGGAATCTGCACAATCCTGACCGGTTCAGAGCCGCCGAGGAATCGAGAGATCTCCTCAGGGTTTCCAACAGTCGCTGAGAGCCCCACCCGCTGGAATCCCTCCTTGAGGATCTCTCTCAGTCGCTCTAGCCCGACTGTCAGCTGCACCCCCCGGCGATCTCCAGCCAGTTCGTGAACCTCATCGACGACTACAGCCTTGACGTGTCGAAGGTGCTGTCTCATCCTCCTTCCTGGAAGAACGGCCTGCAACGTTTCTGGAGTGGTTATCAGAAGATCCGGGGGTCTTGCAGCCATTCTCCGGCGATCAGCTTGTGGCGTGTCGCCGTGTCTGACCTCAACCGTGAAGCCTAGTTTGACTGACCAGACTTGCAATCGTTTGAGCAGATCTCTGTTTAATGCTCTTAGAGGAGTGATGTAGAGGAGGGAGATTCCTTGTCGATTCTTGTCTTGGACCATCTTGTCTATGAGTGGTAGGAGAGCGGCCTCCGTCTTGCCTGACCCTGTGGGGGCAATGACCAACACGTTCTCCCCCTGCATGATGAAAGGAATCGCCTCTGCCTGAGGAGGAGTAGGGGCGCGGATCCCCGTCTCCTCGAGGAGACCCTTCAAGGACGGTGAGAGCAGGGTGAAGGCTTCTTGCACTGCTAGATTCCCGATGATAGAAGTTGAATTACACTCTGAGAAATAAACTTCGTAGGTGACCAAAAGTGCGTTCAGATTGCGTGAAGGTTTAGAGCTGTAGGAGCTGCGGAGGATTGTAGCGAAGAGTCTATTTTTTCGAGGTGATCTTCATGACGAAGTCTCGATAGGCTTCAGGTTTCATGAGTGAGTGGAGATCCTTCTCCATATCGTCAGGGCGGATTATTGTAATCCATCCCTTCTCGTAGGGACTCTTGTTGACAAGCTCAGGAGCCTCAGAAAGTTCGCTATTAATTTCAAGCACGACACCGGAAACGGGAGAGTATACATCGGCAACTGCTTTCACAGATTCCACCGTTCCAAGACTCTGCATCTGGGCCACCCTGGTTCCAACTTTGGGAAGGTCGACATAGACGACCTCGTGAAGAGAGTCTTGTGCATAGTCCGTCACGCCGACCCGACACTTGTCCCCTTCTATCTTGATCCATTCGTGATCCTTGGTGTAGTGAAGGTCCGAGGGGAATCGAAACTCTTTCAACGCCTGAGGCACCAGATACTACGTTCGTATAAAGATTCGAGGAAGAGTCTGTACTATGGTGCGATCGTAAATGAACCGGTTTTCACGGAGGAGCTTATGAATGGAATTGATCGTGACGATTCGCCCCAAGCTATCCCCGCCGAGAACAATAATCTAGACCCCACATCAGAACTCGTGAAGGCTGTCGTTAGTGTAATGTTCGACAGAGTCTGGCCAGCGCGGAGAAGAATGGGATGGGAACTAGTAAAGAAACCGCTCCCAGAAGGAGGTTCGGAACGCCCTCCAATTTCTACTATTATCCAGAGGTCTATTGACGGATTGGGATTTGTAACTTTTACGGTCCATGTCTGGAACGAGGTCTGAGAGAACGAGAGGTGATGACTGTACGAAAGCTTGTTTGCCGCGAAACTCGGCTGCTGAGCGGGCTGGACCAATTCGAAATAAGCTACCGTAACATCGTTGGACGTGACATTCTCGATTGACTGGCCGACGCTATTCCTTATCGGATCGACTCTAGCCTCGATCTGGTACGACCCAACACTCAGCCCAAATGTGTCCCACGTCACCGATAGGCTTGCTTGACCATTTACCGCTAGGTTGAGGTATTCCTTCTTTGCTAAGAGGGTGGTGTTGTCCACCGTTATGTTTACCGTAGCGTTTTCCGGTTGGGAACTGAGGTTCGAAACTCCGGCTGTAATGTTCACTTGGTCCCCAGAGAAAGCTGCAGTGTAAGGATGGAAATCGAGGGAGATGATTGCAAGGTCGAAGAAGACTCGTGTTACTTTTATTATTTCAGAAGCAAATCCTTCTACGCCGTCACTGTCCGTAACTCTCAGTACCACTAGGAAATTGCCGGTAAATTGGTAATCGTGAGAGGTTCTACTGTTACCAGTCGTTAGGGTCAACCCATCTCCCCAAATCCAGTCATAAGAGGCTATTGCAGCGGCTAGGTTGGGTGTTGTGCTGTTCGAGGCGTCGAAGGTTAAGGGTACATTCTCAACAGCCGTACCGTTTGTTGACGTCGTGAAGATTGCTCTGGCAGGCTTACAGAATACTCCAGACGAACAATCCTTGTTCGCAAATGAGCCGTCAGCCCTGGGCACTGCGAGCGATGTGTTGATACCTAGGCCGAGAAGTGTCTGAAGGATGTGGATCTGAGACGCACCGGTTCCTGTTACATTAAATGTCACCCGGAAAAGAGTGCCACTGGCTCCGTCGCTAGTCGCAGCCCCCAAAAGGGCTTCACCGAACGTGACTACGCCCGCTCTGTCAACGGACAAGGCGCAACCTAGGCCGGCACCATTTACGCAGTCTCTGGAGATTAGAGTGACTCCGAGGTTGTCAAATATGCCTCCAGATGTGGCGGACAAAGGATTCAGAATGGTATTGTCACTCATGATTGACACTACGAAGGAATTGAACGAGGGCGAGTCGGTCAGATTGACCGAAAAAGTCAGTTTCTGTCCTGGCAGATAGTTTAGACCAGTGATGATAGCGGGATTTACTGCCATCTTTGGTGACGTCTGAGCGTGTATTGGCATCGTAATGATGGGAACTGCGAGGATAGACGTTAAAACGAGCAATATGATTTCTGACGAATGGTCTGGTCCCAATTCTTGAGTGACCTCGCAGAAACCTCTTAGATCGACTCAGTTGATTGAGAGCCCATATTATAAGGCTGGGTATTTCGATTGTGTAAGAATCTTTGGGATCTCAAATCCATTATCGGTCTAACTCTTTCCCGCCTGAATCTTCTTCAAGAGTGCGGGGACCTGCCGCCAACTCTTTGCCTTCAGAACTTTCCGCATGTCTCCTACGCTCCGGTTCCAAGGCCTCTCGTAGAGCAAGCCCCATGCGGTTGGGCTACGTGAGATTAGAGGCATAAGGTCAGGGGCGTCATCGATGTAGACATCATAATCTAGGAGAATTTTGTCTCTCCAGCCTAACACCCTGACGAAACGGCGATATCGAACCTTCTGACTGTCGACCCAGCTTCTTGCGGGCTCTACAGTTCTCCTGCTACGACCAGTTACAATGTCCAAGTCGCCAAACTTCTCGATCCGCGCAACCTTCTCGGCGATATCAGGCTCTGTTGGAGGAATCTTTTGCCAATCGTCCCATGATTCGTCTAGTATCCGGTAGAAGTCGTCTTTCGAGATTGGAGACCTCTTCCACCACGACCAACTGTCAAGATCTTCCATCCTGAAACGTGTTCCGAACTCTTTGTTCGCTCGCTCACACCAGACAAGCATCGATTCAGCTAAGACCCCGTCCAAATCCACTGCAATCTTCAGCCTGTCAAGAGAGACTTTCGACAACGGCTTTGAACTCCCGGAATGGAAACGAGGCTTTAACCTTGAGAGCATCGACCTCGCGGAGCCGCCATGCGGAAAAGCGAAGAAACGCTAAAGACATACACTTTCGATTGGAACACGCAACACCCCAAAACAACACGGTACGAAACAAGAATGACTGATCCAACGGTCGTAATAATTGGATCCTTCCTGCTCGCTTTCAAGGCAATCTTGATCGAAGGAAGCGAAGTTGCCATTCTCTCCCTTGCCACGATAAAACAACTCGGGAGGAATAACATCCTCTTCGGAGTCATCGCCGGAGGACTAGGCTCCATCCTCACCTTCCTAGTTGTCTGGAGGATTTTCCTCTTGCTTCCTGCCATCATTATCGATCTTGCAACCGCAATCGTTCTCTTCTACTTCTCAAGCCGGTTCCTCCGAGGCTTCATCAAGTATGCAATCAAACACAAGTCATTCCGAGAAAAAATGGCTCGAATGGAAAAAGAAGTAATTGAGAAGGACCTCAAGCGAGAAGGTGCAGTCGACTCAACTCAGCCCATCCGGTTCTCCGTCCCCAACTCTCTACCAGTTCTGACCATTACTCTTACTGAGGGATTCGAAGCGAGCCTCGTCCTAGCAGCTGCAGGTGCGTTCAATATTCAATGGACACTGATTGGGGCGGCCGTCAGTCTAATCGTTCTGATTGCTGTATCCGCGGTCTCCTACGACTATTTGATGCGAGTACCCAGATGGTTGTTAGATCTGATGGCCGGAGTCGTTCTTCTCTCCTTCGGACTCATCTTCTTCACTAGCGGAGTTCTTTCTGCGCTGACTGGGACAACCTGACGGATCGCTTTCGCGTACTATCGCTTCCTTCCATAGACTGCACAAACAATTCCGGCAGTCAACGGAACGGAGACTGCGTCAACAAGACCCTCCTCGCTTAGCAGAGTAGCGATCTGTTCTCCGGTTCTTGCTCTCAAGATGGACCTGCCCAAGTAGCTCAATGTCCTACCCCAAGCTTCTGAAACCATTCGGCCGAAGACAGGGAAAAGACCGAGCAGATAGTCGTAGTAGAAGAGGCGAAAGAGACGGTTACGTGGACGAGCGAAATCCAGTGATATCACAAACCCGCCGGGGACCGTGGCGCGAGCCATCTCGCGAAAGGTCAATTGGGCATTGGAGACATTTCTTAGGGCGAGACTGATGGAGGAAGATCCGAAACAATCGTTACGGAAGGGGAGATTCTCAGCTCGGGCCAAGACCCAGTCAACCTTGTCCCCAACGTTCCTCGCTTCCAACCTCCACCTAGCAGTCTTCAGCATCGAGAGAGTGAGGTCCACACCGACAACAAACCCGTCGCGAGAGACGACCCTGGCGAAATCTGCCGCTAAAAGTCCGGTCCCGGTAGCAACGTCAAGTATACGTTCACGGCCTACCGGTCTGATGCGATTTACAACGTAGGCTCTCCATCGCTTGTCCTGTGCAAAGGAAAAGAGTCCTAAAAGAATATCGTATTCTAACGGGACCTTTGAGAATAGGCTCCGGACATACCGGGCCTTAGCGTCAAACACGGGCTAGGACGTGGAAGCCTTTGGTGTGGCTGGAGTAGATCTTCTGTAACTGTAGGCGAGACCGGCTATTCCCACAACGATCAAGATCACGGCGAACACGATAGGCAACAGTTGAGCAGCAGCGTATAGGACAAGCCAGAGGATTCCCAGACCAGCGATTAGGGCACCCCAGCCTAGCACCATGGTCCTGGGTGGAGCATACGTGTTCCCTGGGGGAAAGACAAATGCTTCAACGATCATCCATGCACCGAAGAACGTGAAGATCAGGGGAAAGACTGCAAAAATATTCAGCCCCGTGAGGAGTGATGCGAGGATAAGGCCCCCGAGAATTATCAGGAAGACGCTGGCGTTGAGAGGGGCCCAAGGAAGACGATTCATTGCAGATTCAAACAGTTCTCGGGCTATGCCCTGTTTATAGTACTATTGTACTTGAATCGATGAGCCCGCGCGAATCCCTGTCAGACATGCTGATAGATGTTAGACTCTTGAAAGGTTCCTGTGTTCATCTCTTGCTCAATCTCTCGCAACATGAGAATCCGCTTGTAAGTAGGCGGATGCGTCATGAATAGTTGAGCCGCCTTGCGCCAGTTCGACTTTGCCTCAGCTTCCATTGCCATCTCCAACTCCCTCTCACTCAGGACACCGTCGTGGTCAAGATCGTATTTTGACTTCTGATCAATGATCTGTGCCACGTCCTGTTTTGCCTGCGCCGGATCTTCGATGAAGAAAGCCCTAGCACCGTGCGGCTCGCCAGGAGCTATCGACAAGCCGTAGGCAATCTTGGTGAGAGCACTCTCAAGCTCCCTAGGCTGCTTGGTA
>Ga0209237_1001721_pt1 | contig 13014 bp, 16 predicted proteins | sample GraSoi013_1_40cm_2_FD_185820 | JGI IMG/M metagenome (GOLD analysis project Ga0209237, IMG submission 185820) | Grasslands soil microbial communities from the Angelo Coastal Reserve, California, USA - Sample 10_02_2013_1_40cm (SPAdes) (version 2) | ecosystem: Environmental > Terrestrial > Soil >... | reverse complement strand
CCTCGGCCCCTTTCGCGAAGCTCTTGACCCAATCGAATATTTGGTGAGCTTCCTCTCGCAATTTGCTTCCTTCCATTACTACACTCTTCATTGTCATTTCTTATTGCGCTCCAAAGACTGTCACATTCCTAAACCGGGTAGGCGACGCACCGTGCCCTGTAATCATTACCTGTTGCGGCTGACCCTTTCCACAGTTCGGTGTCCCCCATAATACCCAGCTCTTCTTGTTGCCAACGGCATCGCAAGAACCCCAGAATTCTGGGGTAATCCCTGAATACGCCGGTCCTCGCACCATCTGTTCCACGCTTCCATTCTTGATTATGTAGCCTTTCTCAGTGTTGAACTGGAAGTTGTACCGTTTCTGGTCGATGCTCCAACCATAATTCGTTACCATCAAAATTCCGTCCTTCGTATCTTCGATCATCTCGTCGTAGTCCCAATCCCCGGCCTCAAGACTAACATTGGTCATGCGGATAATCGGTAGTCGGTAGCCTTCCGCGCGCATGCATCCATTGCTCCTAGCCTCTCCGACCATCGCGGCCGTTTGACGAGACATCAAGAACCCAACGAATTTCCCATTCTTCACGGCATACTTCCGCTGCGCCTTCACACCTTCATCATCATAGGCGAATGTGCCCAATCCTTGACCATGATTGATCGTCGCGTCCATGACCATGTTCACATGCTCCGATCCATACTGCAACTTCCCCAATTTGTCAGGTGTCAGGAAAGATCGTCCGGCAAAGTTCGCCTCATACCCCAGTGCCCTGTCGAGTTCGATCGGATGCCCACACGACTCATGAACCTGCAATCCCACCTGATCAGCTGAGAGGATGATGTCCTTCTTGCCTTCGGGACACTTGATTGCCCCATTGAGAGCGATGACGTCCTTCTTCAACTCCTCCGCCTTCTCCGGAAATTCTAGTTCATCGATCAACTCGTAACCCTTCAACATCCACTGCTGATCAGATCTTCTCTGCATACCGGTCGGACCTTTCGCAGCAACAACCAATCCTCCACCAGAATAGATCATCCTCTGAAATATCCTCGAGCCTTCTGAACTGGCAAAGTATTTCTCGATGGACGTGAAGACGAAACCTCCTCTTCTGAGGACTACTCCCTCTGCTTTCATGCGTTCGCAGCAATCATTCAGTAACTCGTACTTTTTCTCCATCGGAACGTTGAACGGATCCTTTGCAACCGGCGACAACCAAGAATCAACATAGCTCGGTTCCTTCGCGAACTGGATCTTAATCCCGACCTTCGCCGCGCCCTTCGCCAAGGCAACAGCCTTCAGCGTGGCCTCCCTGATCCCATCCCGGTTCATTTCATCAGTGTCCGCAAAACCCCAACCAAGACCTCCATACAACACTCGGACGCCAACACCGAGCGAGGTCAATTCCTCACTACTTGGATTATCATTCACAACTTGTGTGGCCTCGTTCCGTGAATTCACAAGGCGAAAATCGGTGTAGGTCGCGTTCTCTTTGGCGGCGGTTTCGAGAGCTATCTTTGACAGCCCTTCACCCATACCCTTGATAGAGCTCACGGTGCCCTGCGTCAGGAAATACTTGGTATTAGCCCTTTCTGACCTCGGAACCAAGGTTGCCAGAGAAGGCTGGAGATTCGGACCCATGGATGATTCGCATGACTCTCCAGAATATACCGGCGGATAGACAACAGCAACTTCCGTGTACTCATCAGACGTGAGTATTAGTCTGGTTGATTTGAAGAGGCTCTCCGAGAGAAAGCTCCCTTCCGAAAGCACACTCAGACGTGTAATACTCTCAGAACCAGACTTGATCCCTAGAGAATCATTCCTGTCGAAGCTGGCCATCTGGCTGAATATTCTATACGCTGAGCTGAGAAAATGGAACGTGAACGACTACTCGACGCCCGACTCGCCGAAGGTCACAGCTCCAAAAGTCATGCAACGACTAACCACCTTCCTGGACTACCCTAGGTAAACTGTATCTCCCAGACCACTATCAGTAGAGTCCCCAGGAGCACTAGGGGACAATGAGCGAAAGATCCAGGCAACTGTTCTCGACCATTCCATGGTCTGGAGAATTCGCTAGGCTAGTGCTGATGGGCGCAGCCGCCCTCTTCAGTTTCTCAGGCTTAGAGCACATCTTCGTCCCCTACGACCTCGTTGCGATAACCGCAACACTTCTCGGAGGAATCCCAGTCTACAGAGAGACCGTCCACTCACTCAGGCGAAGACGGGTCACGATGGAAGTCTCCATGACCGTCGCCATAGTAGCATGTCTCATCATACGAGAATTCACAGCTGCCGTAATCATCACCTTCTTCGTCCTACTGGCCGAGTCTATCGAAGAATATGCCGTCGACAGAGCTAGAAACACTGTATTCCAATTGGGAGAAGGCAACTCCCAGAACTGCTCTCATCCGCCGGGGCAACATCGAAGTCGAAACCGATCCCAACAGTCTCTCATCGAATGATATTGTAATCGTCCGGCACGGAGAACGCATACCCGTAGACGGTACAATCGTCAAGGGAGACTCATTCGTCAACCAATCCATGATAACCGGCGAGGCCATTCCATCCGGAAAAACACCCAGGAGACACAGTCTACGCAGGCAGCATCAACGAGTCCGGACTCTTGGAAATCCGAACAGAGAAAGTTGGCACAGAGACAGTCTTCGGCAAGATCATCAAACTCGTCGAGGAAGCCGAGCAGAAGAAGGCCCCGATACAGAAGATCTCTGACAAGCTGGCAACAAGGCTGGTCGAATTTGCAATAGGCTTCGCCTTTCTAGCCTTCTTGGTGACGCAGAATCCTGTTTCAGGCATCTCGGTCGTGGTCGTTGCCGGGTCGTGTGGAGTTGCCGCTGGGACCCCGCTAGCGATTGTTGCGATAATGGGCAAAGCTGCGAAGAAGGGCGTGATCGTAAAAGGCGGAAGCTACATCGAAGAGCTAACAAGAATAGACACCGTCGTTATCGACAAGACTGGGACGTTAACACTCGGCAAGCCAGAGGTCATCAAGGTTCAGACCCTTGACGGACATGTCGAAGGACACGTACTGGCTCTCGCAGCCGTTGCTGAGAAGCATTCCAACCATCCCATAGCGCAGGCGATCGTTCGGAGAGCTGGTGATATGCAGATCGCCCTGATCGCACATTCCACCTTCAAAGTTGTCGCAGGCATGGGAGTCATATCAGACCATGATGGACAGCGGATTCTCGTGGGAAATCCTCGGCTGATGAAAGATTGACGTTTCGGAAAACACTCTCGCACAATCCGTGAAGGGCGCAACCACTGTTCTAGTTGCGCATGACCATAAAATCTGTGGAATAATCTCGCTTGCCGACAAGGTGCGACAGGAGAGCAAGAAAGCGATAATGGACCTGAAAAGCATGGGAATCAGGACAGTCATGCTCACCGGCGACAATGAAGTAGTGTCGAAGATGGTGGCAGATGCTGTTGGCGTGGACGAGGTCTATGCTCAACTCTTGCCACAGGACAAGGTGACCAAGATTGAGGAACTTGTAGCGAAAGGCCGACATGTTGCAATGGTTGGTGATGGGATCAACGATGCCCCCGCTCTAGCTCGTGCAAACGTTGGAATCGGAATGGGAGCCGGGACCGATGTTGCGATAGAAGAAGCCGATGTTGTACTGATGACAGACGATCTGGAGAAGATCGCGAACGTGATCCGGATGAGCCGACAAGGCTACCGTGCGATAATGGAGAACTTCTACGGCACCATAGGCATCGACGGAATTGGTGTCATACTAGCTTCCATGGGGCTCCTTAATCCCTTACTCGCAGCGACAATCCACACTGCTTCAGAACTGGTCTTCATAGTCAACTCTGCAAGATTGATGAGATAAGTTGACGCGAAACTCTCGACGGGAATTGATCTCTTCTCGGCAGTCCATTTATCCTTGACAATCGCTGAGTAGGCGTGTCCTAATTGGTAACTCTTCTCGGGCTTTCTGTCGCAGTCATACTTGTCATATTTGCATTCTACTCTATATTCGGACTAATGGGAACAACGTTCGCTGTTGGAAACCACAAAGAATGGAGGGAGCTGATAGCCAATCCGCCAGACTATGGACTGGAATCGACCAAAGTCAACTTCGCCTCGGAGGATGGTACTCCTATCGCTGCGTGGTGGCTATCCTCCAAACGAACAAATCGCGAAAAGGGAACCATCATCCTAATTCATGGATCCGGCGGCAATCGGTCGAGCATGCTTTCGAGAGCATCGTTCCTCGTCAAGAACGGCTACAAGGTTCTCGCAGTTGATCTACGTGCCCATGGCGAGAGCGGAGGCAACTACATGGGGCTAGGATATCTCGAGGCGAAAGATGTGATCGCTGGAGCAGAATATGCCACACAACACAATGCTCCTCGTCCAATTATTGCGATGGGTTACTCCTTGGGAGGGGTCGCCGCGTTACATGCCGCGTCCCAATCTAACAAGTTAGATGCGGTCATAAGCGACAGTGCCTTCGTCAGCCAGGCTGATCTCTTACAACGAGCCCAGAGAATTCTCGTCAAGGACAAGAATACGCCTTTGCCCATGAAACTAGCTATTGCAATGACGCGATTACCGTTTGTGGAACAATCGGTCGAATTCTCTTTCTATCTCCGCACACGTCTCTGGCTTAGCAATCGAGACCCGAAGCTGAGTGCTCTCACCGCGGTCAAGAAGCTCAACGGCAAACCCGTCCTTTTCATTTCTGGCGAGAACGATGAGATCGCTCCCCTAGAAAACGCGAAGCGAATGTATGAGACTGCAGACAGCAAGATGAAGGAACTAGGGGTTATGTACGGGATGGACCACTCCACTTACAAGCCAGACTACGAACCATACGAGCAAAAAGTCTTGGAGTTTCTGGATCGCATCACAAAATCAGACGACAGGCGTGCGGAGGTGCAGCCAGAATTTATCAGTGCATTATAGCCATTCTCACAACCCCTGAAGCTACTAACCATAAGCCAATTCGCTCAGTGACAAAACTGACGTTGCCATAAGGACAAGTTCTTGATGAGTGAGACCGAGCTCAAAGAGTGCCAATACTGCGGACGGAAAGTGTCCAAACTTGTCCCGGTGACGGCCGACGACATCCAGAGAGTGTATCCACCGAGACTTGCATGGGACCAGGCGTGCGAGGACTGTCTCCCTAAGATTCAGGCCATGTCTAGGGTTGTACCGGAGTACAGTCTCAACCGCGCCCTTGGATACCTATCAACAAGAGTCCCGATCCTAACTGCCGGCCTCGCGAGTCTAGCGGTCGTGGTTACAGTGCTCTCGGGCGGGACAATAATAGCAAGACTGTCACCATCCATGTTCGTGGGTATAGTAGCGGTCTTCACAGGATTGCAAATAATATGGGTCCGTTCACGAGATCGTTACGGCTCAACGCATGACCTCCGGTGGTCATTGAACTCTAGACCTGTGGTGCGAGGACTCGCAGTCTTTATTGCGGGAATACTCGTTTTGATTCTTGCCGCTTATCTCCATTTTTGAATAAGGCACTGTTACGGTAGCTAGCTAGTGCCGGCAAAATAGCGGAACTATCACTATCTTGGCAACATTCGGGAAGTATGAGTGAAAGCGACCCAAAAAATGGATAAGGTTAAATTGTAACTTCGCGGGAAGCGGCGGCTTACCGTAACAAGCGGAGTTAGTTTGGATCTATGTGGAAATCTAGGGTCGCAATCTCATCCTTCGCAACATCAGTCTTCATGGTACTGCTCATGTTGGTCGCGCCAGCAAGTGCAAACCATCTAGGATTAAGTTGCAATACAACATTGGCTCCCGCAGGCGCGTCGATATTCTGTAGCACGGCTGCCACTCAACCCGTTCCCAGCCAGTGGTATCAAGACTCCAATCACATTAGTGCTTGTGACAGTCAAAGAATCTGTACCTTGACCATGCCAAACTCTAATCCCTCTATCATCGAGGCTTGTGACAGTTCAAGCGGGGACGCATGCACTCACGGCACTAGTTGTCCCGACACCACAGGTACGAGCAACTGCTGGCGCGTCATACTATGCACCGGGTCCGGATGCTCCTCCGGGATTGGTGGACAAACTGTGCCGATGAACAAGCTTGCCCTCTTGTCCCCCTACTTTGGAGTCGCTTCCCTCGTTGCAGCCGGGTCAGTTTTGGCCGCTGTAGCCTATCTCAGGCGAACAAAAGCCGAAAAGACCAAATGAAGATCAAACCCTCCTGTCAGGCATCCCCCGGCCGGACACCTCAGGACGGCTCCCTCCTCCGCTAGTACGGGAGAGACGATGATAGATGAAACTGAGACGTAGAAAACCCGGCGGCAAACCAGTATCCTCGGATACAAGGGAACGTTTCAACGATCTTGTCACTGGCTTCATTTCAGATAGTCAGGAGGCGAGAGAAGAAGAGGGTAACAGAAAGTCGTTCATGCATTTTCCTCGTCTCACGAGACGCAGGTTTGCTCTCCTTCTTCCTCTACTGATCTTTGCATCACTCGTCATAGAGCAAGAAATGTACGAGTCGTTCGGCCCAGGCTCCTGTCATGCGGGGGGAGGACTTGCCGAGCTGCCGCACAGGGTTGGACTAATCGATACCCTGGCCCATAGTAATCCTGACAAGGAGTTCATCCAAAGCGTGCAATCGGTCTCCGAGGCGTCAGGTCGCACCTTCAGGTACTTCTCATCCGACACTTTGTCCCTGGATAGTTTCGTGAACCTTCCTCTCGGAGGCTACTCCATCCTCATTTTGAGGACGCATGCTGGGTACAGTAACGTCACAACCTCCCATCTCGAAGTGGCAATCGCGACGTCCGAGCCATACGATAACTATCGACATGTCAGCGACCAGTTGTGGGATCAAGTTGCAGAGGTGAAGATTGATGGTTCCTTCTATTTCGGGCTCACCCCACTCTTTGTCTCGCAACGGTTGTGCGGAACCTTTCCTAGGACAGTGATATTGGCTATGGGATGCTACACGATGGACAGTAATGATCTTGGGAGAGCCTTTGTCTCAAAGGGGGCGTCTGCCTTTGTTGGATGGAAAGGGATCGTCCATGAGGGGGAGACCGACATTGCATTTTCCCGATTGATCCCGCTACTGCTCGCGGACACAAGCGTCGATGTCGCAGTCCATCAGGTCATGCAGTCAATGGGTCATTATCCTTCGCAACCTGTCCTCTCCTACTACTCCGGCCAATAATCAGTTCCTTTCATATTGTCTTAGTATCGAACCCGAGATAGGCAGTCGAAACCTCGACCCATCCTTCCATCCCTTCCCCGTACGTTCGGTAATAACCGATAGGTAAGACGAAACCATATCGCATGGAGGACACTCACCAGCCCCCTAGAGAAGAATGAGTCCACTCATACCATTCGAGACACTCCAGATCCTCCTCGCCAGCATCATCGGCGGGATCTGGGTCGGATCAACAACTTACACCGCCAAACGATTGGGCAGCGGTGCTGGCGGACTCATAGGCGGACTACCCGCCATCTCCGCCGTAAGCTACCTCTTCATCGCCCTCAACCAATCGCCGCAAAACGCGTCCAGGGCAGCTTACGCTTTCCCGATCGGACTGACCATCACATTCCTCTACCTGCTCGTCTACGCCAGCCTCGCAAGTCACGGCTTCAAGATCGCATTCCTCTCCGCCCTCACAACGTGGCTCCTCCTAGCCGCATTGGACGCGATCCTCAATCTGCCCACACTAATCCAGCCCAGCATCCTCCTCCTACCCATCTTCTTCATGGGACTTTACGTGCTGAAGGTCCGACTCAAACTACCGTACACACCGGGCGTCCCGATCAACCCATCACGCAAAGAATTCCTGCGGAGGGCCATCCTTGGCGGAGGGGTCGTAGGAGCCGCGGTCACAATATCACAGCTAGGAGGACCACTACTAGGCGGTGTAGCCGCGGCTTTTCCAGGAATATTTTCCACAACAATCTACTCCACCTACGAGGCCGAAGAAGACAAGACGGAGGGAATACGTGTCTCTCGAGCTCTGACAAAACCGTTGATGATGTCGGCCATGATAATCGCGTATCCGTACAGCCTGATCGTCACCTGGGCATACGCCACCATAGGCCTTGTAGAAGGCACAATCATCGCCTTCACGGGCGGAATTATCTGCGCACTTCTCGCCTACCTCTTGATCAGTAGAAGGAAGATCTAGACCGTATTGCAAGACCAGACCAAACAACATCATCACTACGGCTGGATACCCGATCATCCCGACCCGAGAGATCAACCCTACGCCCCACCAGTCGACCTCATCAAGAAGCTACCGCAACACGTCGACCTACGTCCCCATTTTCCACCCGTCTACGACCAAGGCCACCTCCACAGTTGCACGGCAAACGCGATCGCCGGCGCGGTCCAGTACGACATGATGAAGGAAAAAATCCATCCCTTCCGCCCCAGCCGCCTATTCATCTACTACAACGCTCGCGCCCTCGAAGGCAAGACCGACCGGGACTCAGGCACCAAGACCAGGGACGCAATCAAGAGCGTCTCCCGCCAAGGAGACTGCCCAGAATCCCTCTGGCGATACCGAATAACTAGATTCGCGGAAAAGCCGCCTCGGAAATGCTATCGATTGGCCATCAGGCACAAAGCCCTAGAATATCAGAGGCTCAAACAGACCCTCAACCATTTCCAGGCATGCCTAGCCAGCGGGCATCCATTCATTGCAGGCCTGAAGGTTTTCAAGAGCTTCGAGAAACATCAGATCCGTCATAGTGGTCGCGGAAGACTTCCTATACGGGGAGAGAAGCCGGTCGCATGGCACGCAGTCCTAGTCGTCGGCTACAATGACAAAGATCGACGCTTCATCCTCCGAAACTCTTGGGGAAAGAACTGGGGATTGAAAGGATACTTCACACTCCCTTACGAATACCTGCTCGACTCCGACCTTTCAAAGGACTTCTGGACAATCAGATTCGTAAGTTGAAAAAGAACCCAATCACGAAATCGGCTGCGCCACAACCTCTCTCCCATCCAGTAACTCCTTGAGCATCTTCACATCCTCGAACATTGTGTCTTTCAATCGAACATCATACAAGGCAGCTGCAGGATGATACAAGGGCAAGAAGAATCTGCCCTCCTTTCTGAAAACTTTCCCGTGAACACTCGTCGCTGAGTAATCATCACCCATCAAAGTCTTAATCGCCGGAGTCCCTAGTGGGACGATAATCTTCGGATTGATGAGTCGAATCTGAGGCTGAAGATACAAGCTAGCGCAAGTCTCAATCTCGGTCTTCCTAGGCGGCCTGTTGTTTGGTGGTCTGCACTTGACAATGTTCGTGATGAACACCGAGGATCGATCTAACCCAATCGACGCCAAGAGTTCGGTAAGAAGCTTTCCCGCAGACCCAACGAACGGACGACCGGTCAAATCCTCTTGAGCCCCGGGACCTTCACCGATGAACATGACCCTCGCATCTGCGGGTCCCTCACCGGGCACAGCTGTCTTTCGTTCCTTGTGCAGATCACATTTTGTACAGATCCGCGCTTCCGCGCTTATTCTTTCCAGTTCCCGCGACAATTACCCAGTTTCCTATAGCAGATTTTTCCGGCCGAGAAGAGCGAATACATTCCAAGCTATAAGTCAAGACCTCACAACCGGACCATTGACACGCATCAGTCCGAGTATTTGATCATGTCTAGTCCAAAGCGACTCAACCCTCTCGAAAAGATCAATCCGATTCTAGAAAAGTACGGTCTGATCCTGGAATCCGACCAGCATCTCCCGAGCGTAGTAAGCGCGATTGTTGGCAAACCCATCCACAGCTCCTGGTGGGGACACCCGCAAGGAAACACGATCTATCAGACTCTAGGCATTCTAAGCCAAGACCCGGATATCTTACTCACGAAACTTCTCTCCAGAAAGACGACCTTTATCCATCGAAGGCTCTGGCCAGGATTCCTCACACTCGCAACTTCCCATGAGCCCTGGCAACTAGACCATCTCTCTCCCGAGGCCAAGCGACTACTGGACGCAATCCAACAGAGAGGAAAACTATCTACAAATGATCATTCGAAGGACTCTGGCGTAAAGATCGGAGTCCTTGGAAAGGCAGCCCGCGAACTAGAATCTAGACTCCTAGTCTATGGCCAGGGCTTCCATTCCGAGTCAGGTTCTCACGCGAAGCGTTTGAAAACATGGGACCAATGGGCCAAGGACACGAAATACGAATGGAAAAAGATCGACCCCGCCACGGCCAAACAAAGTTTCGAGAATATTGCCCTGAAGCTCAAAGAACGCTACAGTGTCCGGCCCAAACTACCATGGGATAAATCGTCGACTCCAAAAACTAGAAAGAAGGCTGTTTGTCGGAAAAGCTAGGCCCGGTTCATCTTATTCCGGTACTGATTCCGTCAGTGTAAAGCTCCACTCAAACGTAAGCACCGTACCCTACTGCCATTTTTGTCGGGGGTCCACGGTATCCACATTATGATATGATACTCTCATGTCAGGGACAACTACACTTGGTTGAAGGCTCATCTGAATAAGTACCGCACGTGGGGTTATTGACAGCGGAGTCATCCGCGTGACTTTTCCCGTGACCGGAACCCTGAAAAGATCAGGCGAATATTTTATGTAACCATAGAGCAGGCCGATCGCGACAAGAAAATCTCCCTCAGTGTCAACGTATTGACTTGTTAGCTCTTCTGAGAGTATCAGAGGCAAGCCGCAATCAAGAAGTGTATTCACGCGATATCTGTTTCGTTTGTTTTGCGACTTGTAATTTCGAATACCCCGAGTGACACCAGAGATAAGATAAAGGTTGGATGCCTCCTTAACACGGAACATCCCCTTTTGGGGCGCCTTGGTGTCCGGTATTAAGCCCAAGTCCAAGTATGCTAGTTCATCAGTTTGACTGTGCTTGTTCCAATGTTGAAATATCAATTTCGGCCAAATAGAAAGCTGGGCTTCGATTACTGATCCTTCGGTCACTGGATGTGGACTTTGTGGATCTTCTGGATTCTTGTAAAGGGAATCCCACTCCCAACCTTCCACCGCGAAGGTAACCGTATCTTCCCTCATGCCACTTCCGTCAGCAAATTTTTTCAAAGGCACCAATAGTGGCCCGCGGCATGTGATAAAAGGCCGTCAAGACTTAGACTAAAACGTAATGGGTCGTAGGGGATTGATAGTCGTTGTTGGTGAGATTAGGATGGCCCTGTTATTTATTCGGGTACTGATTCTGTCGTCAGTTTACCGTTTATGACTTTGACGAACAAGTACCTATTGTCCCGGATGATTATTGTCAACTCGTTATCTCCTTCTTGAATCTCGAGAATGTCCTGCCCCTTGATCCCGTCATACTTGGCCATTGCTATAGAGACCGATCCTGTTTCTCCAAGTTCTCAGTTCCTGATTAAAAGCATTGACGGTCTATGCTTACTCTATTTCTACCGTGACAGGGGATTCAGTCTTTCCCGACGTGGTTCCTCTCTCCGTGAAGACATGCCGTCCCCAGCGAACCTTGATCTTCGCCGACAAGTCATACTTTCCCTGACCCAATTCTTTCGCGGGCAGCTCGAAATTCCGGGTTACCGAGAACAACATATCCTGCGCCTCCACCTCAGTCTTCGGATACAGAATAGTCTCGAACTCGGTGGCGACGGTCATCCAGACACGATAGGGCAGTTCGGGGTTTCTGGTCCAGAAGAATATTGCTCTACGCTTGAACTTGTCAGTCTTGATCGGCTTCGACAATAACGGTCGATTCCTCAACAGTTCGACCCAGAAGATCATCAAGAGCCCGGCATCATGCTCATCATACGCTTTCTCCCAAAGGTCACGGGTGAAATTTCGTCGTATCCCACCGTTCAGTTTGAAATTGACAGTGATCGCTAGATTATCGCCGAGCTTAGCCTTCTGAGGGCTGCAGAGTATTGCAGTGTCCTCTATCCTGGCCCATTGAGGGCCTTCCATCCTTGCAAGAGTCCTTGTCGCCGCCATACACAGGTCCCTAATACTAGGCTCCTTCACAAGATGGTAATAGAAAAAGGTCTTTCAGGGCTCCCTCCTTGCCCTCATATTCACCTCAACTCATTGGCAGAGTACTCGTTGAGGTTGTTGCGGGTATCGCTCTTCTTATGCTTGCTACATCTTAAGAACTGGTCGCCCGCGAAAAAAGCCACGGCCATTGGTATGTCCAAATTGATTCAGTCGAAGAAATCCCGAACACTTGAGGAACGTTATGAGATGCTGAGGAAGACACTGGCTCACTATCTTCTTCTCCAGGTTGGCACATTCGTAACTTCAGCCGGTTTCGACGCGATCGGTCCGGCGATGAACATATTGACCGATATGAAAGCCAGCCTGAAAGTTCAGGAGATCAAGGGAAAAGGAGAAGGGAATAATGTGGAATCTCTCAGCCAGAACTTGGCCGAGAGCATGGGCGAGACATTCGACAGCGACTATGACGTCGAAACAGGAGAGGGATTCCGGATGGTGAAACTTGACCGATGCGGGTGCATAGAATCTGTAGTGGAACAAGCAGAAGCATATGGACTGACCAAGCCCCAGGCTAGATCGATCTTCTGCGGCACATGCATGAGCAGCTACAAGAAAGCGGCCGAAACTCTTGGCGTGGGCTTCAAAGGAAAGCTCAGCGGAGCACACGGCTGTTCGATGAAATTCTCCACAAAATAAGTAAGGGAACAATGAAAATTACAAATGAAAACGTGCTCTCCTAGTCTTCACTAGGAATGAATCTGTTTACCGTGTAACTTTCTCGCTTTCGAAAAGGGCCGCAAACGCTTATTAGCAATGCCAGGGGTGGTATTCACAACTCAGAGTGGTATACTATGGCACTACTGCAAGTCGAACTACCGGAGACGCTACATCCAGAACAACGTCAAACCGGCCACTTCATACGTCGGACACAAAGTATCTGTCCAGAATGTAATAGGATTCTACCGAGCACTGTTTTCGAGCGTGAGGGCAAGGTCTTCATGAGCAAGACCTGCCCAGAGCACGGAGAGACCGAGGAATTATACTTCGGATCTTACG
>Ga0209237_1001719_pt1 | contig 13021 bp, 10 predicted proteins | sample GraSoi013_1_40cm_2_FD_185820 | JGI IMG/M metagenome (GOLD analysis project Ga0209237, IMG submission 185820) | Grasslands soil microbial communities from the Angelo Coastal Reserve, California, USA - Sample 10_02_2013_1_40cm (SPAdes) (version 2) | ecosystem: Environmental > Terrestrial > Soil >... | reverse complement strand
GGTGACGGTGAGTCCGGCGTCGGCGACTCTCTCAGTGGGCGGCACGGCACAGCTGGCCGCCGTGACCAAGGACGCGGCTGGGAACACGCTCACCGGGCGGACGGTGACGTGGGCGAGCAGCAACACCGCCGCCGCCACGGTGAGCGGCAGCGGGCTGGCGACGGGCGTGGCCGGCGGGACGGCGACGATCACGGCGACGAGCGAAGGCCAGAGCGGCACGGCGGCAATCACGGTCACCGCCCCGAGCTGCGTGACCAGCGCCGGGGCGTGGCAGAATAGCGCCCTCGCCGCGCAAACTGGGGCTTTTGAAGCCCGGTTCGACGCCACGCCCAACACCGCGAACATGGACGGCGTGGTGGGCCTCTCCAACGGCCCCGCGGCGGCGTGGACGGACTTGGCCGCGATCGTGCGCTTCAACGCCACCGGCGCGATCGACGCCCGCAACGGCGGCGCCTATGCCGCCGCCGCCGCCATCCCCTACACCGCGGGCACGGCCTACCACTTCCGCCTGGACGTGAACCTCCCGGCGCATACCTATGACATCTATGTGACGCCCGCCGGCTCCACGGAGCGGCTCCTGGGCGGCGGCTTCGCCTTCCGCACGGAGCAGGCGGCGGTGAGCGTCCTGAACAATCTGGGCCTCTACGCCGACGTGGGCAGTGAAGCGGGCTGCAACCTCGCCGTGTCGTCCTGGACCCCGCCGCCGGTGGCCACGGTGACGGTGAGCCCGGCGGCGGCGAGCGTGGCGGTCGGGGCGACGCTGCCGCTCACGGCCACGCTACGGGACTCCGCGGGCAACGTGCTCTCGGGCCGGTCGGTCAGCTGGACGTCCAGCACCCCGGCGCTCGCGACCGTGGCCCCGACCGGCTTCGTGACGGGCGTCGCGGTCGGCGCGGCGACCATCACGGCGACGAGCGCAGGCAAGAGCGGCACGGCGGCGCTCACCGTCACCCTCCCCAGCGCCAGCAACAACTACTACGTCGCGCCCACGGGCACCGACGCGAACCCCTGCACCGCGAGCGCTCCCTGCTACACGATGCAGCGCGTCAGCCAATTCCTCGCTCCGGGCGATATCGCCCACTTCGCTGCGGGGAATTACTCGTGGAGCTCGGCGCAGGGGACCGTCTCCGCCAGCGGCACGGCGACCGCTCGCATTACCTACATTTCTGACGTGAAATGGGGGGCGAAGATCACCGGGACCGGACCCTGTGAAATTACCCGGAACCTCGGGGATTACGTCGATATCGTCAATTTTGATATGACCGGCCCCTGTTCCACCGGGTTGCAGCAGGACGCCAATTACGGCCGGGTGATCGGCAACCGCGTCCATGACTTGCCCGGCTGGGGCGGCTATGCGGGGATCCTCGTGGATTGCTGCCGATACATCTTCACGGGTAACCAAGTCCTCGGCAATGTGGTGGACAACGTCGGTCCCTTTGGGCAAACCAACCAGATTCACGGCATCTACGTGGCGGGTCCCAACAGCATCATCGAGAACAATATCGTCACCCGAGCGGCCGCCGCCTGCATTCACCTGTGGCACAACAGCACCCACGAGATCATCTCCAACAACGTGGTGGCCAACTGCGGGGGATCCGGCATCGCGGTCTCCGCCGACGCCACCATCACGACGGCCGATTACGTGACCGTGGACAACAACATCGTGGTGATGAATGTGGCCAGCACCGCCTATGGCATCTATGAATGGCCCGCCGTCGGCACCCACAACGTGTTCAACAACAACATTGTCTATAACTGCCCCGGCGGGTGCATGAACCTGATCTCTGGCACCCAGTCGGGCACCATGACGCTCACGGCTGCCCAGTTCAACGCCCTGTTTGTGAACTACACCGGGGATATGACCGGGGATTACCATCTCCAGAGCGGCGCGGTGCCGATTGATGCGGGCACCACCGCCTGTGCCGCCGGGGTCACGACCTGCGTGCCCGGGACCGACTTCGACGGCGTCCTCCGCCCCCAGGGCCGCGCCTCCGACATCGGCGCCTATGAGTGGCATTGATGCCGCCAGTAATGTCAGCGATGCCCGGGGTTGCACGCGATCACGCCTTCGAGCGTAGACCTCCGGGTGTGAGCGAGTCAAGCAACGTCTTTGGCGTGGGGGCCGCTGCCCCCTCGCGACACCGTGTTGCAACCACGGAACGGATCAGCTCGTTTCAGGCTGTAGCGCGCCCTGGTGTTGCGAACGCTCAGCAGCACCAGCAACTGGTGGCGTGGCATACAGTTGCATGGGAGCAGGCTGCGCACACGGACGCGAACCAAACCGGTGTGGAAATTGCTCGATGACGCAAGGCGATGCTCTCCCTCGGCGCCTGTACGCTACCTCGCACCGAGCCGGGCTGGGTGGCGTTCACGCTCGCGTCCCTTCTGCTGTTCCCCTCTTGCGCCGAGCCGGACGTCAGCAGGCCCGGCGGCCGTCCGGAAACGCGTCCCATCAGCGCCGAGTTAACCGGCTCGACCGGCAACAACTATTACGTCGCGCCGTCGGGCTCGGACGCGAATCCCTGCACCGCCTCCGCGCCCTGCTATTCCATGGTGCGCATGAGCCTACTGCTCCAGCCGGGAGATACTGCCCACTTCGCGGCAGGGGCGTATTCTTGGGACCTGCAGACCGTGTCGGCCAGCGGCACCGCGAGCGCGCGCATCACCTACATCTCCGATGTGCGGTGGGGCGCGAGGATCACTAGCACCGGCAAGCCGCAGTTGGCCACGGTCTTTATTCTTCGCAACCTCGGCGATTACGTGGACATTGTCGGCTTTGACATCACGGGCCCGTACTCTACCGGGCTCATGCAGGATGGCAACTACGGCCGGATCATCGGTAACCGCGTGCATGACTTGCCCGGCACAGACGGCTATGCGGGCATCCTTGTGGATTGCTGCTCCTATCACCTAACGGGCAATCAAGTCCTCGGCAATGTGGTGGACAACGTCGGTCCCCTTGGGGGCACCAACGAAATCCACGGCATCTACGTGGCCGGCCCGAAGAGCGTGATCGAAAACAATATTGTCACCCGGGCTTCCGCCGCTTGCATTCATCTCTGGCACGGCGCCACCAACGTGATCATCTCAAACAACGTGGTGGCTAACTGCGGGAGATATGGCATTGCGGTATCAGCTGATTCCACCATCACGACAGCCGATTCCACGACGGTCGCCAACAACATCGTCGTGAACGTCGCGTCGAGCGGTGGCTATGGCTACGGCCTCTATGAATACCCCGCGACGGGCTACAACAACGTCTTCAACCATAACATCGTCTACAACAACCCCGGCGCGAATGTTTCCCTGCGCACCGGCACCGAGTCGGGCACCATGACGCTCACGGCTGCCCAGTTCGCCTCCCTCTTCGTGAACTACACCGGGGACATGAACGGGGACTACCATCTCCAGAGTGGCGCGGTGGCGATCGATGCTGGAACGACGGCCTGTGCCGCCGGAGTGACGAACTGCGTGCCTCTGACCGATTTCGACGGCGTCGCCAGGCCCCAGGGCTTGGCCTACGATGTGGGCGCGTATGAGTGGCATTGATGCCGTCCTTTAGACCGCAGTTCGTCACCTGCCCTGCGGCCGGAGGAGACATCCTGGGCGCCGCGCGACAGAAGCAGATCATCGTGGTCCACAGTTGAACTGAGCGCACCTGGCGGCGGTCCCCGCGGAGGTCTCGGGCGTCCCACAGCTAGGCGAGCACTCCGTGGTCGGGAAACGTGCAGGACTCCCATAGTCACTTGGGCGCGCGTTGCGATCACGCAACACTGCAGGGCGGTTAGGGCCCATATTCTTCTACGAATTCCCCGTGGTCGGCAGGCACCGAGCTTGCACGGTTAGCTCCCCGCCATGGTCCCTTCAGGCACCCGGAGCCCGACTGTGTCCGTGCTCCACGTTCTCGCCCCGGCCCCAGTCGGAGGCTTGGAGGCGGTCGTTCCGGGGCTGACTCTGGGAGCCCGCGGGTCGGCAGTGGAGGCCCGCGTCGCTGCCGTGATCCCCCCTGGCGAGCTCGACCACACGTTTCTGGCGCCGTTCCGGAACGCTGGGGTCGAGGTATTCACGATCGAAGTTTCTCGGCGGGGCTATCTGCAAGAGCGGGCGGAGGTTGCGCGCCTGTGTAACCGGCTGCGTCCTGACGTGGTTCACACTCACGGCTATCGGGCTGACGTACTCGATGCAGCTATGGCACGTGCCCTAGGCATTCCCGTGGTCTCGACAGTCCACGGTTTCACGGGTGGTGACAGGAGGAATCGCTTCTACCAATGGCTGCAGCGCCACGCGTTGCGGCGGTTCGACGCCGTCGTAGCGGTGTCCCGAGCGCTCGTAGACGACCTGGCCGCGAGCGGCGTTCCCCGCGAGCGGCTCCACTACGTGCAGAACGCGTGGTACCCCCCGGGGCCTCCACTCGACCGGGAAGCAGCGGGTCGGGCTGTCGGACTGGCACCCCATGCCTTTCGCGTGGGGTGGGTCGGACGGTTGAGTGCGGAGAAGGGCCCCGACATTCTGGTCGAAGCCTTGTCGCAGCTGGGGGACGTTCCGGTGACGGTCTCGTTCGTGGGAGCCGGCCCACTACGGCAGTCACTGGAAAACCGCGCAGTGGCCCTGGGGGTGGCGGACCGGATTCGTTGGCACGGCCTCGTACCTGGTGCCGGACGCCTGCTTCGAGCGTTCGACGTGTTCGCGCTGACCTCTCGCACGGAGGGGACCCCCGTCGCGCTGTTCGAAGCGATGGCAGCTGAGGTGCCAATCGTCGCTGCCGGCGTCGGAGGAGTCCCTGATGTCGTGTCGACCGGGGAAGCGCTCATCATCCCTCCCGAAGATCCCCGAGCTGTGGCCACGGCGCTCCGGGAGGTGTTTCGGAATCGTGCCGCGGCCCGGAGGCGGGCATGCGCAGCTCGAGAACGGCTGGAGCGAGAATTCGGCCTCGCCCTCTGGCTCCAACGCTACGAAGCCGTATACCGAGCCGTGCGCCGCCACAGCGGATCCCGGACCCGATGAGCACCACCGAATATGGGGCTCTAGCCTCTGACGTGAAGGGCAGTCGCGACCGCAGCGGTGCGCCGACTCGTAGCCTCCCACCGTCTCGTGCCGCCGCCGCTCGGCGGCACGGCAGCACACGCGTCCTGATGCTCGATCCGTCGTTCTGCGCGCCGGGGTACACCCACAATCTTTGCAATGCGTTGGTGGACGCCGGCTGTGAGGTCAACCTCTTCACGGGTCCGCATTTCGAGCGCGTGAGTCGCTGCTGGCGGGAAATCACGTATGCCCCACAGATCGCGTTTTATCGGCGGACGCAGTTGCGCTCGTATGAGGCCGGACGCCTCACGCGGCCGGTGTTCCCTTGCCCGCCTCACCGCGGCGGTCGGCCGATACGATGTGCTGCATCTGCATTTCCCACCCGTCCTTCCGGTGGACGCCCGGTGGTTGCACCTAATTCGACATCGAATCCCCGTCGTGCATACCGTTCACAATCTCTGGCCGCACCGCGCCAGCCGGGATGCGAGCGACCGACAGCGGCTCCGACGACTGTACCACGCCTGCCATCAGCTCATTGCGCACACTGAGGACACGGTCCGAGGCTTGATCGACGAGTTCGGGGTTCCGCCCGAGCGCATCGCACGGATCCCGCACGGCAATTTCCGGCAGTTCTGGAATCAGGAACGGGCGTCGGTGCCGGCGCTCGACCACCCGGCGGAGCCCACCCCCACGATCCTCATGTTCGGGGAGCTGCGGCCGTCGAAGGGCGCAGACGTGCTGCTGCGTGCCGCGGCGACTCTTCGGGACCGAGGAGTGGCCTTCCGCGTCGTGCTGGCTGGGGCACCGTTCGCCGCTACCCAGCCCATTCGCGACCTGACGCGCGAACTCGACCTCGAGGATCGCGTGGTGTTCCACCTGCGGTACGTCGAGGAGGAAGTGGTACCGTCGTATTTCGAGGCCGCCTCTGTCGTCGCCCTGCCCTACCGTACCATCGACCAGAGCGGGGTAGCCATCGCCGCCCTCACCATGGGGCGTGCGATTGTTGCGACGCGGATTGCTGGGTTCACCGACCTGGTGGAGCAGGGCGAATGCGGACTACTGGTGCCAGTGGACGATGTCGAGAGCTTGGCAGCGGCGCTGGAGCGCCTCCTCACCGACGACGGCCTGCGCCGACGCTTCGAGAGAAACGCCCGGCGCTACGCCGAGACGGCGCTCGCCTGGGAACCCATCGCGGAGTGCACCATCGACGCGTATCGCAAAGCTGGCGTCCTTTGGGCCGCGTGCTCGAGAACTCCAGGCAATGCAGGTAGGTGAGCTAGCTGAAGGGCCATCGCCCGCAGCTGCTCGGCCGCCTATCCGAGTGCCCAGCGAGGGTTGAGCCCAGCTGTGTAGGCGTGAAACGCGGCGTCGCTGATGCTCGCCGGAATATTGATTCTGCGGAGCGCCCAGGGGTCGGCGCCAGCGCGGTTCAGACCGGGATCGAGCGTCACGGCAGCGCGATAACCCGCAGCCCGGACGGCCGCCCTCACGCGCTCGTCCCAGAGGCCGTACGGGTAGGCAAAGAAGTCGGGCATCACTCCGCTCTCGCGTTGAACGACGTGTCGGCTCGTGACAACTTCCCGCTGCAACTGCCCATTGGTAAGCCAAGGTAGAGAGCGATGCGTGGCTGAATGCACGCCGATGTCTACGCCATGCCTTGCCGCTGCGACGATCACGTGCCAGTCAGCGGGCCGGAGACACTCAGAGACAGCCCAGTCGCTTCGCAGCCGAGTAGCGCCCCGGATCGCGTGCTCGTCACCGCGGAGTTCCTCGAGCAGGTAGCGTCGCGCTATCGACCCTGGTAGGTCAGGATGGTCCCACCAGAACGCGTCTGAGCGGCCGGGTGCCTCCGCGATGACGAATATCGTGGCCGGGATGCCGAGACGCGCCAGGACTGGGACGACGTGCTTGAAGGTGCCAGCGTACCCATCATCGAAGGTCAGGGCGGCCACTCGCAAGAGCTGCTTGCCACGCTCGATGCGCTCCACCAATTCGTGCAGGGGCACGATTTCGTAGTGCCGGATCAGCCAGCCCAGCTGCATTTCAAACCGCGCGAGCGGCATGTGGAGGTCGGCCGTGGTGCTTTGGGCCGCTTCGCCGTCCCCCACGACGTTATGATAGCACAGAATGGTCCCACCGCGTCGTGCGGCGCGTGGGATTCCGAGCACGTCTAAGCCGAGGTAGAGGAGCGAGCCGAGCATTCGAATGGCCCTGGAGCCTGCGCCAACCCGCGCCCTCACGAGTTCCGTTCGCGGGCCGCTCGGCAGGTCGTCACAGCCACTGCGCCGTGCCTGCCCGAGCCACGCCATCGACTTCCTCCGGCCGTCGGGGCGAGACCCCGGACGAGTCGCTGTCGAGCGACATCTGCGATGCCCAGAGCTTCCGGTACGTCTCGCAGCGCTCGAGCAGCCGTGCGTGCGAGTCGAAGCCGACCATCCGTCCCTGCTCGAGGACGATGATCCGGTCCGCATTGCGGAGCGTGGAGAAACGATGTGCGATCACAAACGTGGTCCGATAGCGCATCAGACGCTCGATCGCGGCCTGCACCTTGGTCTCCGACACCGAATCGAGGCTGTTAGTCGCTTCATCGAGGAATAGCAGCGGCGCGTTCTTCAAGAGCGCCGCGGCGACGCAGATCCGCTGCTTCTGCCCTCCTGACAACCCGCGAGCTTCGGGCCCGGTCCCGACAACCGTCTCGTAGCCGAGCTCCATCTGAAGGATCTCATCGTGCACGCCCGCCGCCTTCGCGGCGACAACCACTTCTTCCATGGTCGCTTCCGGTCGTCCGATGCGGATGTTGTTGGCGATCGCGTCGATGAAGAGAAACGGCTCCTGAAGCACGATCGAGCTCTGGCGCATGAGATCCCGGTGCCGGAGATCGCGCAGGTCAACGCCGTCAAACAAGATCGCGCCGGCCGTGGGGTCATAGAAACGCAGCAGCAGCGACAACAGCGTTGACTTGCCAGCGCCCGTCGGTCCCACGATGCCGATCGTTTCGCCTCGATGTATCACGGCAGACATGTCGCTGAGGGCGGGCCGGCCGTGGTACGTAAATGACACGTTCCGAAGCTCGATCGTGGCGGGCCCCTCGAGCAGCGGCCGTGCGCCGGGCCGGTCCTGGATCTCCGGCACCATCTTCAGGATCCGGTCGAGACGATCGAGGTCGGGAATAGCCTGGCGAACATATCCGTAGATGTTGAGCAATCCGAGCACGGGGCTATAGATCGCCATCACCGCGAGGAGCAAGCCGAGCAGCGACTGCCACGGCATGCGCCCCGCCGCCACATCCACGCCGCCGATGACCAAGATGAGGATCAGCCCGGCGCCCTCGACGCCCTCGAGCAACAGGCGCGCGAGCCCTTGCGTGTCGATCTGTCGCAGCACGCTCCGCCACAACTGCTGGGAGATGTGTCGGGCACTTTCCAAGATTTGGCTCTCTCCCGCGTTGACCTTGATCACTCGGATCCCGGAGGTCAGCTGGAGATAGCTGTCTTGAAGCGAGACCCCCTGTTTCTGCTCCCGTCGTGCCGCCTCCGTGAGTCGCCGTCCAAGCCAATAGACCGGGACGCACGCGAGCGGTGCGACAACGAGCCCGATGAGCGCGAGCTTCGCACTCATCGCCCAGGCCGCGACCATCAGCCCGGCGAGCTGTGAGAGGTAGAGTACCAGCTGGCCGAACTGGACCGTGACGAGGCGCACGGTCTTCGTGTCGTTGTAGGCGGTCATGACGAGATCGCCCCGGCTGCTCTTGTCAAAGAAGCCGACCGAAAGCGTCAGCAGCTTTTCGAGCACCCGCCGCATCCACTCCAGCTCGACACGGCTGGCCAACCGGCCCGCCAGCACTTGAGCGGCGTACACCCCAGCCGAGCGCACGAGCCAGACCGCGCATACGGCTAGCGCGCCCACGAGCAAGACGCGGCGGTTCACACCCCCAGGCCCGTTGAGCATGATGAGCACCTGGCGCAACGCCCACACCATGCCGCCCTGGAGGGTCCCCTGCGTGAGCGTGGCCAGAAGAAAGGCGACGGCAAGTCCGGGATGCTGCCGCAGCGAACGCAACCCGAGCAGGAAGGCGGTGAACGTCGTGTGCCCCGTGCCGCCCCTTGTCGTCATCGCGTCACCCGCCTCGTTGTCCCCATTGGCCATCCTTTCCGCGCACCCGCCGTCTCTACCGCGTCGCGGCAGCGGGCACTGCATAGGGCGCCCGCTGCAACATCTCCGCGACGAGTTCCCCGACACGCTCGGCCGCGTGACCGTCAACTGGCCCAACGAGGGCCGCCAGTGTCACTTGCGGGGATCGCGAGGGTTTCGGTCTCGGCGCATGCACCGCCGTCGCCAGCCCCTGGACCTCCCTGGTCAAATCCTCCAGTCCGCGGACCTGGGTAGCGATCCCGTCTGGGATCACCGGTGCGGGACCGTGGAGGCCACCGAACTCTGTCGTGATGACCGGCTTTCCCAAGAGCGCCGCCTCGAGGACGACGGTTGAGTGCTGCGTCACCAGCGCATTGCACGCGCGCACGAGCGTGAGGATGTCATCCGCTCGATGCAGCGTCACGCGCTCCGACCCGTGCCGCCGCATGAGCCGGTCCCACAGGTCACGCGGATCGGAGGGGTGCGGCCGCAACATGACGCGGATGCCGGGCACGGCGAGGAGCGCGGAGACGACGCCCCCAACGTAGTCGGGACCATGCATCCATTGCGCGGCGAACAGCACGGCGAACGTCGCTGGCTCGAGGCCGAGCGCGGCCCGAGCTGTGCGTTGCTCGTCCGCGCAGGATCGCGCCAGAAAGTCATAGCGAGGCTGCCCGGTCACACGGCACCGCTCCGCTGGGACACCGTGCCGGACCAGCCCCTGCACCACCTGTTCGTTCGTCACGGCCATGCAGTCGGCGGCCAGCCACCACCAAGAGGGGTGGTCCCCCGCCACCCCGTCCTGCACGCACACGGAGGGAATCCCCCGTTGACGGGCTAACTGCACGAACGTCTGTCCCCCCCACCAGCGGTCGTTCCCAACCAGAATCACCTCCGGCTGGAGCAGGTCGAGGGCAGTGTCGGCCGCCCACAGGTGTCTAACCTGAGCGTCGAACTTGGACACGTAGAGGTATCCGACGAGGCCTTCCAAGGACAGCGCGTCCTGCGAGTCTTCCGCACCGGTGAAGGCCTGATGCCTGCGGAGCTCGCGCCGCGCGTCGCCCCACTGCGCTCCAAACGGCCCCGCTCGTAGCCCGAGCGCGCCGTGGGGGCCGCAGTCGCATACAGCGGCACCGGCTGCGGCAACCAGGCCGGAGCCCCCGCTGAAGTCCAGCCGGACGACCGATCCCACGCCGGCCCGAGCGAGGGCGCCTTCGACCACGCCAAACATGTGCGCTATGGGCGTCGACTCGGAGACGACCAGCACCCGCGGGCGCGCGCGCGCAAGCCCGTGCCTGCGCAGCCGCGCCCTCATGGCGTGGCGCGCCGCCTGCTCGGCTTTCGGGAGAGGCACCGGCGGCAGGGCCGACCACGCAGAACGAGCCCAGCGCTCTCCTTCCAGGAGCCGGCGGGGAGGCCAGGTAGAAACGGCCTCCACCAGCCGCGCGACCTGCCGCTCGAGAGCCCGGGCAAGGCCCACGTCGGCCGAGAGGATGCGGCAGGCGCCGATCTGCCCGCCCACGAGCAGATCTTCGAGGGCCGATGCGATGACGGAGAACGAGGCCAGGTGCCTCTGGATCGTCATGAGGTTGAGCTCTCCCAACCCCACGCCGCAGACGGTCGGGAACACGCTGCCGATCGAGCCGTGTGCGACCTCGAAGGACCGGACGAAGGCACGTTCGTGGATCTCCAGCAGGCGGCTCGGCGAGATGCGCTCCGCCGTGCGGATCACGCGCGCTCCTGCAGGCCATCCCGGGCTGGGCCCGACGCCCTCCGGCAGGTGGAGGAGCACTTGGGCCAATCGGTTGCCACGCCTGCCAAAGGCGCCGAGGCGTCGTACCATCTGCCGTGCGCGCCACTCCAGCACACGACGCGCGCCGCCGCGGGTTTCGAGGTCCACCACGAGCAGCGACGGCCGGGCATCCCAGGCTCTAGTCAGCATCAGCCACCGACCCCCACGCCCCCTGGTGCTCGAGTGCGGCCACAAAGACTCTTGCGAGGCTGTCCGCGGCCAAATGGAAACCGCTCAACGTGTGAGATGCAAAGGAACTGCGGCTGCTTGGGTATGCACCCAGCATACCCTGAGCCCGACTCGACTTAAGCTGCTTCCCCCCATGGCGTTCACTAATGCCCTTCGCACCCCAAGGGCAGTCGAGGTGTCGCACTCGGCCATCAGTCGTTGCGCGTCTGCGACGCTCGAGAACCGCGAGCGACGTATGGGCGTAACATGAATCTGCCGAGGTCATTATCGGCTCCGGCGAGCTCGCTGCACGGTTGTTGTGCGCCTCGCTGCTGCGCTGCGGCCCGACGAGCAGCTAAACCGCACCCACTAATTGGGGCGATCCTGGTCGCCGTCGGACTTCGTCAGGTACAAGCGTCCCGTACGGATCAGCGGATTGACCTGGCCGCGCCTGGCGGATGGCAGCCGCATCAACGCCGTCATACAGAAGTGGCCCTTCTCGAGGGGCTGCAATCTGGTTGGAAAGGCAGGCTGGTCATCGGTCAGGCTCTCCAGCTTGAACCCCGCCTCCTCAACTCCTCGTGCCGCAGACGCGGAGGTGCAGTAGAAGTCGACATAAGCGACCCCGAGCTCTCCCGCAGCCTGGAGGATCGCGCACGCCAGCACTGGCTGGGCCGCCGCATTCCCCAAGAACTCCACCACCCGCATGACGGCTTCCGTCCGGCCCCGAACCTGCTCGACCCGAAACACGGCCAAGCCGATCACGCTATCGTTACTGCGACACCTGGCGAGTCGAATCTCGTACCGTAGGCGCGGGTGGTGCAGGTACCGCCAACGGATGAACCGAGCATCCCGTGCCGTGCCCACGATCGTTCCGGCAACGTGCTCCTTCCAGTAGCGGTCCCAGGCGGGCGCGAGCTCCTCTCGCCATGGCAAGACTTCCACAGTGCTTCCGGACGCCCTGGCGCCGCCGGCCGGGGTCTCTGCTCGGTAGCGTTCGCAGATGCGTGTAGCGGCGTCCAGACCAAGGCCCTCGTTGCAGTCGGCGAGCAGTCGCGCTGCGAGGGAGACATCCACTACACCGACCCACCGGGGCACCGCGCCGACCGTCTCGAACTGTGCCGCGCGCAGCAACTTGGTGGCCGTGGGGTTCGCACCGTTCGTCGCCACCACGTCCAGCCCCAGCTCCAGTACGGCAGACAGCAGCCCGTAAGCCACATTGTGACGCCGATACTTGGGGCTGGCGAACCAGTGTGATAGCCAGACCGCGGAGCCGGCGGTTCCTTCGAGCGTCACCTCGCACCCTGTCAGACCTAGCATCCCGACGATCGCGTCGCCCAGCCAAGCGAGCATAACCGTTGGCCCGGCGAGTCGCCGCTGCGGCACCAGACTGCCATCGAATTGCCAGCGGAGCAGCCGTTCGTCACGACTCAGCACGTGGCCCGCGTGCCATTCTGCGTCAATGAACCGCATCAGGGACGGGATGTCCTGCTCTCGACACAGAGCCATTCGAATGGTCGGCTCGGTCACAGTTCCTCGTCGTGACACATCGGGATCGTGAACGTCAGGCATCGAGTCCCGAGACTGGGGGGTCCGCGGCGTATCGTTGCCCGCGTTCTTCGGACTCCCCGACGACGGGGGCGGCCAGCGCCTCCCGCAGCGCCGCCACCAACCAAGCGAGCAGCACAGGAGAATCAGTGCCGACAGCGATTGCGCAGGCCAAGCGAGCAGTGTGTTCCCAAATCACGACGACGTCCGACAGGTGCATGTATTCGGCCCGCGCCGCAGCACCGCGCCACAATGCGACCCTGGGCCGCTCTTCTCCGGGCGTCCAACGAATCTCAATATCCTTGCCGCTCACCGCGGGTGCGCTATTCAGACCGAGCCCCGTGCCTAACGCCTTGGCCA
>Ga0209237_1001717_pt1 | contig 13022 bp, 13 predicted proteins | sample GraSoi013_1_40cm_2_FD_185820 | JGI IMG/M metagenome (GOLD analysis project Ga0209237, IMG submission 185820) | Grasslands soil microbial communities from the Angelo Coastal Reserve, California, USA - Sample 10_02_2013_1_40cm (SPAdes) (version 2) | ecosystem: Environmental > Terrestrial > Soil >... | reverse complement strand
GTGCAAGCAGGAATCGTAATCGGGGGGTTTGTGGCCTTAGGGCTAGCGACTGGAGGATTAGGAGACGTAGCTGCTCTCGCTGCGTCCGGGGACTATCTCGGGGCGGCGGCCGTAGCCCTCACCGGAGGAGGGGCTGCGCTCACAGACGTGCTTGGCTCCACCTTTGGTGATGAAGCTGATTCTGCAGCTGCTCAGCTCACAGATACAACACTCACCAACGATGAATCCACATGGACGAACCTATCACCGATAACCACTGGGGAACAGAGGAGCCTCGATAATTATTTATCAACGATGTCGGACCAGGTAGTCGAGGAACAACAAGGAGGCTTATCGCAAAAGACCCTGTACTTGAGGGACGGGAATTATGTCAGGGTTGATAACTATGATGATGCTGGCGGTAGATTGTCTGAGAATAAAATTGGAGCCACGACGACAGATGACTCACACCAGTTGCGGAAATACCTCACGTTCATGGATGAGAATCAAGGGGCCACATTGAACTACAACTTTTTCCTGAGCCCCTCGACTGGCGAGGTTGGTCCTAACCTTGGATTCTCCACAGCGCTGGTAGGAGCGATGGTGGACTACGACATCGGTTTCCAAATCTTCAATCATGCTTGGTGGGAGGTCTTCCAATAGCACCATGCAGGAACCGGAGGCCCTTTCGTGGCTCCTAAATAACAAGAACGAAACGGCGCTCGCCACGAACCGTTTCGGGAGGACCGCAAATGCAATCAAAGCTGTGAGAAGACTCTATGCGGCCGGGGCGACGCGGGTCGAGGTGGACGTGATGTACGGCGAGCTTTGGAGAATCGAAGAAGAAGGCGGTCCATATGCGGACGCCATTGATGTGACATTCCCTAAGGAGAAATCCAAGGAGATTCTGCGAGTCATCAGGTCGCTTCGACCTAGCGGTTGGCATGAAGCCGACTACAACTCTTACGAACGCGAAATCGAGGGAGACCCAGCCCCCAGCCAGACGATTCATCTGTGGTGGGAGTAACCTACGAGGCCAGAGAACCAGCGATTACGACAACTGCCAACCCGCGAGCAGCGAGCAGCGAAAATCTTAATACGGATAACAACTTCAGTTTGTATACCGAGTATTTGGTGAGGTGATGGCTCATTTCAACGCGAAGACTAATTGAGAGTGGGGCGAGCCGAGGCTCCCCCGACACTGAAAAGCATGAACGACAGCACGAGAGAGGAGGGGAGGATGAGACATTCCGAGACATAGAGGAGAAGGACGGAACAAGAGGAGACACGGAGATCACCCAGGAGAAGGAGCTTACGAGGCTCATCCAGCAGCTGAAGAGGGTGGTAGACGAGGAGAAGAGGAGGAGCGAGGACTACCTGACCAGGCTGAAGTACCTCCAGGCCGACTTCGAAAATTACAGGAAACGGGTCGATAGGGAGATTCGGGAGATCGAGGAGTTCTCGACGAGCCGCTTTGCCAAGAGGCTCCTTCCCATCCTTGACGAGTTGGACCTCGCCCTAAACTCGGCAGAGTCGAAATCACCACTGACGGAGGGAGTGAAGATGGTTCGGAAGAACTTGAGCGCGGCTCTCGAAGCAGAGGGTGTCAGGAGGATAGAGGCACTGGGGAAGCCGTTCGACCCGGCCCTGCACGAGGCGGTCGATAAGGTGCTGGGGAAGCGGAGCGGGGGGGAGGACATTGTGGTCGAGGAGATAAGGAAGGGTTACCTCTTCAAAGACAAGATTTTGAGGCCCAGCATGGTGAAGGTCGAGGTTGGGATGAAAGGGCAGGCACAGGGGGCCGAGGATGAGGAGGAGGAACAGGGGAGGGAGGGGGGTCTGACATGAGCGGCAGCCCTTCATCGGCGGGGAGGGAGAAGATAATTGGCATAGACCTCGGAACGACCAACTCCGCGGCAGCAATCCTGGAGGCGGGGAGGCCCGTCGTGATCCCCAGCGCGGAGGGTCCGACGGCCGCGGGCAAGATGTTCCCATCGGTGGTCGCCTTCACTCAAGAGGGGCAGCTCCTCGTGGGCGAATCGGCCAAGAGGCAGGTCGTCACCAACCCCGAAGGCACAATCTTCGAGATAAAGAGGAAGATGGGGACGGACTACAAAGTAAACGCATTCGGGAAGGAATACACACCGCAACTAATCAGCTCCTTCATCCTTCAGAAGATCAAGAAGGACGCGGAGAACTTCCTCGGGTTCACGATAAAGAAGGCGGTGATCACAGTCCCGGCCCACTTCAACGACAATCAGAGGCAGGCCACCAAGGACGCGGGGGAGATAGCAGGGCTGGAGGTAGTGAGGATAATCAACGAGCCGACGGCCGCCTCTCTGGCGTACGGGCTGGACAAGCTGGAGAAGCAGATGAAGATTCTCGTCTTCAGCTTCGGTGGGGGAACCCACGACGTCACGGTGATGGAGTTTGGACAGGGGGTCTTTCAAGTGCTTGCGACGAGCGGAGACACTCAGACCGGAGGAGCGGACGTGGACTACGCAATCGTCGACCTCCTCCTCAATGATTTCAAGAGCAAGACTAGGATCGACCTGCGTAGCGACAGGACCGCGATGGCGCGCCTGAAGGAGGCGGCGGAGAAGGCGAAGATCGAGCTCTCCAACCTGGTCTCGACCGAGATAGACCTCCCCTTCATAGCCAGCGACGCGAGCGGCACAAAGAACCTCCACTACGTCCTCTCGAGGTCCAAGCTGGAGGAGCTGGCGCGCCCGATAGTCGAGAGGGCGAGGGAGCCGATACTGCGAGTGATACAGGATGCCAAGCTTACCCCGAGGGACATCGAGAAGGTGATTCTCATCGGAGGGATGACACGGATGCCTCTAGTAAGAAAGTTCGTCGAGGAGACCATCGGGAAGCCGGCGGAGAGAGGGGTTGACCCGATGGAAGCGGTGGCGATCGGGGCGGCCATACAGGGGGCGGTCCTCGCCGGAGAGGTGAAGGATATCCTCCTCCTCGACGTCACGCCGCTCTCACTGGGGGTCGAGACGCTGGGGGGCATCGCGACTAGGATCATCGAGAAGAACACCACGATCCCCACCAAGAAGAGCCAGGTATTCAGCACAGCCTCCGATTTTCAGACGGCCGTCACCATCCACGTCGTGCAGGGGGAGAGGCCGATGGCGGCGGACAACATGTCCCTGGGGATGTTCAACCTCACCGGGCTTCCTCCCGCACCGAGGGGTGTGCCCCAGATCGAGGTCACCTACGACATAGACGCGAACGGAATAATCAACGTCTCGGCGAAGGACCTGGGGACCGGGAAGGAGGCGAAGATCACCATCACCGCTTCCACCAAGCTCTCGAAGGGAGAGAAGGATAGGATGATGAGGGAGGCGGAGCAGTTTGCTGAGCAGGACAGGAAGAGGAAGGAGGAGGTGGAGCTGAGAAACGAGGCCGACTCGAATATCTACACCGCGGAGCAGACCAAGAAGCAGCTCGAGGGGAAGATTGGTCAGCAGGAGAAGGATAAGATCGACGCCGCGGTTCAGGAGCTGAAGAAGGCGCTCGAGGGGAAGGAGGTCTCCGAGATAAAGTCGAGGAACGAGGCCTTGAAGAGCATTCTTCAGGAGATAGGCAGCATGGTCTATCAACAGCAACAGCAACAGCAACAGCAGCAGCAGCAGGCCGCCCAACAGCAGCAGGCGAGGGGAGAGGGATCACGGGGCGGGGGCGGAGGCGGAGGGGGGGCCCAGCCTGAGGGGAAGGTCGTCGACGCAGACTACAAGGTAGTCGACGATGACGGGAAGAGGTAGAGCGAGGCTGACCTCTGATGAGCGACACCAAGCGCGACTACTACCAGATTCTCGAAGTCCCTCGCGACTCGAAACCTGACGAGATAAAGAACGCCTACAGAAAGCTCGCCCTGAAGTACCATCCCGACAGGAACAAGTCGCCCGAGGCGGAGGGGAAGTTCAAGGAAATCTCGGAGGCTTACGCGGTCCTCTCGGACGACGAGAAGAGGAAGCAGTACGACGCGTACGGGAGGGAGGGCGTCTACCAGAGGTATGGGCCTGAGGACATCTTCAGGGGAGCGAATTTCGCGGAGATTTTCCGCGACCTCGGATTCGGGTTCGGCTTCGATGACGTCTTCTCCCAGTTCTTCGGAGGGGGGAGGGCGGCGGCCCAGAGGAAGGGGGGAGACCTCACCTACCATCTAGAGCTTGGGCTTGAAGATGTGTTACAGGACGTGACGAAGGAGATCGAGGTTCCCAGGACGGAGATCTGCGGGACTTGCAGGGGCAGCGGCGCGAGGCCCGGAACCTCGACGAAGAAGTGTGATGTGTGTGGTGGTTCGGGCGAGGTACAGAGGGTTCAGAGCACTGGCTTCGCGAGGCTGATTCGAGTTACGACCTGCAACAAGTGTGGCGGCAGAGGATACCTCATCGAATCTCCCTGCAGGGAGTGCAAGGGGAACGGAACGGTTCAGAAGACGAGGAGAATAAGAGTCGTGATACCCGCAGGCGTGGACGACGGGCACACGCTCCGCCTCCGCGGTGAGGGCGAGGCCGGGGAGAACGGCGTGCAGCCGGGAGACCTCTACGTAGTGATTAACATGAGGCCACACCCGGTCTTCGCCCGAAGAGAGGCGGACATCTACCTGGAGACGAAGACAGGAATCGCCGAGGCGACTCTCGGGGCAGAGGTCAGGGTGCCCACCCTCTACGGAGATGTGGAGCTGACGATACCCTCGGGCACGCAACCGGGGACCATCTTCAAGATCAAGGGGAAGGGGTTGCCGCGGCCGAACTCCTGGGGAAAGGGCGATGAGTACGTGAAGGTGACAGTCGTCGTCCCTAGAGGTCTATCGAGCCGCCAGAGGGAGCTACTGAAGAAGTTCAGCGAGGACGAACAGAAGGGCTAGCTCTAGAACTTGTAGATCATGAGGAAGGGAACCTTCTCGATCTCGCGGACCGCCTCCTTCGCTCCGAGTTCGTTGGCTATCGCCAGGCTGACGGCCCGTCTCCCTGCGAGGTTCACCATCGAGCAGACCTTCATGAGTCTGAGCGCCTCCCTACCGTCGACTATCTCGCCGTAGAAGAAATCCGGGGAGATGTGCATCTTCAGCCTTCCTTCGGTCACTGTCTTCCCGATCAGCTCTTCGTCGCAGATGCTTACGAGCGTACTCCCCTTGTAGTCTGCGGTCCTGATGGAGAAGCCGTCCAAGTCACACTACCTTGGAGACGGAGCGAGCCCCGCACGCCTCGCAGACCATGAAAAGGAGGCGCTTCACCTTCTCCAGGTGGGTATCGGGGCTCCCACAGACGGGGCAGATGACGCCGTCTTTCATGTACCTCTGGATCAGCTGAGAAAATGACTCTTTGTCCTTCCTGCCGATGAAGATCGCACGCTCGCCGTCGAGGGAGGCCGCGGTAGCCAGCTCCTTGGCCATGTACATCAGGAGCCTGTTGGGGTCTCTTCTAAGGAGCTTCGGGAACTCCGCGTAGTTCCTGAATATCGTCTTGTTCCCGACCCACAATACCCCCGGCTCAGGCAGCTCGAGGCGATTCACGTTCGCCTTCTTCGATTCCTTCTCAAGGATGCTCCTCGCTCTCGAGAGAAGCTCCTGGTACGGGCGTGTCATGGTCGTATTGAAGCGTTCTTGGTATTTCAACTCTTCGAAGATTGTTACTGAAATGTCAGTCGGAGTCGTCCTCACGCCGGGGGACTGATGAGCCTAGCGAGGGGAAGGGCAGCCTACGGCGAGAGATTGTTTTAAAAGTGAAAACACAGAAGGGCAAACGTGAAGCTCAGGGCCCAAATCGGGGTCTTCGGCGGTTCCGGCTTCTACACTTTCTTCAAAGGGGCGGAGGGAGTCACGGTAGAGACGCCTTACGGTCTTCCGAGCGCGCCCGTGACAGTCTCCACGATAGCAGGAAAGAGTGTCGCGTTCTTGCCCAGACACGGAGTCCACCACGAGTATCCCCCGCACATGGTCCCCTATCGCGCAAACCTCTGGGCGTTTCAGGAGCTCGCCGTGACCCGTGTCATCGGCCCTTCTGCGGTCGGGTCGCTGAAACCTGAAGCGAAGCCCGGCGACCTTGTCTTCTGCGACCAGTTCGTCAACTTTACGAACGGGAGGAGGGATACATTCTACGACGGGCCTCAGACGACTCACATCGGACTGGCCGACCCCTACTGTCCTGAGCTTAGAAGGGTAGGGCTGCAGGCCGCGAAGAGGCTAGGGATCAAGGCGCACACGAGGGGGACGGTTGTCGTAATCCAGGGCCCGAGGTTCTCGACAAGGTCGGAGAGCAAGTTCTTCCGGTCTCAGGGATGGGACGTGATCAATATGACTCAGTACCCCGAGGTCGCCCTCGCGAGGGAACTCGAGATGTGCTACCTGAACATCTCGGTCGTCACCGACTATGACGTCGGATTGGAGGGTGACCCGGATGTCAAGCCCGTCGCCCATGAGGAGGTAATCAAGGTCTTCAACGAAAACGTCGAGAAGCTGAGGAACCTCGTCTCTGAGATAGTGAAGATGACCCCCGTGAAGAGAGGTTGCGACTGCGGGAGGGCGCTGGCGGGTGCGAGGCTGAGCGCCAAGTGAGCGCGGCAGCTGAGCTGAAGGCTGCGATAAGGAGCATCCCGGACTATCCGAAGAAGGGGATTGTATTCAGAGACCTGACGACCATCTGGAAGGATGGGAAGCTGATGAAGATGACCACGGACCTGCTCTACGAGCGGTACAGAGGGAGAGGGATCGACAAGATCTTGGGAATAGAAGCGAGGGGGTTCATAGTCGGCGCTCCACTCGCCGACAGGCTCGCGGTCGGATTCGTGCCAGCCAGGAAGCTCGGGAAGCTGCCCTCGAAGAAACTCACCATGGAGTACCAGCTGGAGTACGGAAGACAGGGCTTGGAAGTTCACAGAGATTCGATAAGCCGGGGCGAGAGAGTGTTAATCGTGGATGACCTCCTGGCGACGGGTGGGACCTCCTCGGCTGCAGTGAAACTAGTCGAAAGACTCGGCGGGAGGGTGGATGGATTCGCCTTCATCGTCGAGCTCGCCTTCCTCGGCGGGAGGAGGAAGCTGAAGGGCTACGACGTCTACTCCATCGTCACCTACCACTCGGAACAGGACTGATTGACTTGGAGCGCGGAACCGCAGGGATCGCAGTGATAACTGGAAGCGGGATGGAGGGTCAGTTCCATCTGGCTGGCAGAAGAGTTGTCAAGACCCGCTATGGTTCCACCATAACCTACGCCTCACGGGTGGGTGGGAGAGCTTTCTACGTTCTTCCGCGACACGGAGTAGAGCACGACGTCCCGCCCCACAGGATAAACTACCGCGCCAACATCGCTGCCCTCAGTCAACTCGGGGTCAAGACGGTGATTGCCACCACCGCTGTCGGTTCGATGAAGCCTGAGTTCGGGGTCGGGCAGCTGGGGTTGCTCGAGCAGTTCATCGACTTCACGAAGGGGAGGTCGTCGACCTTCTTCGACGGCAGGGCGAAGCACACGGACATGACGAACCCATACGACCGGGAGCTCGGTGAAGCCCTCGTGGGTGCCGCGAGGAAGAAGGGGATGAGCCTCCGGACGGGTCTCGTTTACGTCTGCGCCGAGGGGCCCCGATACGAGAGTGCCGCGGAGATCCGGATGTTCAGGGTGATGGGGGGAGATGTGGTGGGGATGACCGGAGTTCCGGAGGTCGTCCTCGCGAGGGAGATCGGGCTGAGGTACTCCTCGATCGCGATCGCGACAAACTGGGCCGCAGGGATTCAGGGCAGGATCAGCCACGAGGAGGTAGTGACGGTGATGAAGGAGTGCGGAAGGAAGGTGAGGCGACTGGTTGAGGGCGCCATCGCCTCGTTGGAGCGAGCTTAATTACCGGGGGAGGGGTTCGGGGCAGAAGAGAAGGATGACGACGAGCAAGATAGCGGACCCCAAGCTCGCGGGAGAGGGAGAGAAGAACTTCCTCTGGGCAAAGGAGCACATGGGTGCCCTAACGGCGCTGACCGAGAAGCAGGTCAGGAAGAAGCCGCTTGAAGGTCTGACCGTGGGCGTCTGCCTCCACGTCACTAAGGAGACGTCCGTCCTGGTCGACGCGCTCTTGAGATGTGGGGCCGACGTCAAGCTGGCGGGAGCGAACCCCCTCTCGACTCAGGATGATGTGGCGGCCTACCTCGCCACGAGGACGGACGTCTGGGCTTGGCGGGGCGAGACCATTCAAGACTACAACTGGTGCCTGAAGAAGGTCCTCGAGAGCAGGCCGGAGCAGCTCATCGACGATGGTGCTGACCTCCACGTTGCTGTTCACACCTCGAACGCGAAGGGTATCGTTGTTGTCGGAGGGTCGGAGGAGACGACCACGGGGGTGGTCAGATTGAAGGCCCTCGAGAGGGAGGGGAAGCTCCGCTATCCCGTGGTGGCGGTGAATAACGCGCAGACCAAGTTCCTCTTCGACAACAGGTACGGGACGGGCCAGAGCACGATAGACGGGATACTGCGGGCGACCGCGTTACTCCTTGCCGGGAAGAGGGTCGTGGTCGTCGGGTACGGGTGGGTCGGGAAGGGGGTGGCGAAGCGAGCGAGGGGGATGGATGCGAAGGTGACTGTCGTGGAGGTCGACCCGATAAAGGCGATTGAAGCCTACCTCGACGGATTCGAGGTGACGAACATCATGGACGCAGCGAGAAGGGGTGAAATCTTCATCACGGCCACGGGGCAGAAGAACGTCGTCCCGTACGCGGCGATAGAGAGGATGAACGACGGCGCGATCCTCTCCAACGCGGGGCACTTCGACGTCGAGATAGACGTGAAGACGCTACTCTCAAAGGCGAAGTCGGTGAAGGAGGTGAGGCCGCATGTGGACGAGGTCACCCTCCCCAACGGGAAGAGGGTGCACCTGATAGGCAAGGGAAGGATAACGAACCTGGTCGCGGCTGAGGGACACCCGCCGGAGGTTATGCAGATGTCCTTCGCGAACCAATTATTGGTGGCCCTGTACATCAGGAAGAACCACTCGAAGATGGAGAAGAGGATATACGGCGTTCCCGAAGAGTTGGAGAGGGAGATAGCCTATGCGACTCTCGACTCCCTCGGCATCGTGATAAGCGAGCCAACCGAGGAGCAGGCGGAGTACGCCCAGAGCTGGGCGATCTGAGAGGTTTTCGAATCCCGGGATATCTTTCTGAATCTTGACGCTCCAGACGAAGAGAATCACACGTTTCATTGACGCCTCATCAGGAGACATTCTCTAGAAGAAGACTAGCCTTCTCCTGTTCGTGAATCGCTTTGTGGTGGGATTCTCCGCCGCCATCTACATGACTGACCAGATGATCTGGCCAATACAACACCAAAGGAGGACAGCCGTTCGAGGAGAGGGTGCTGGCGAGCAAGACCTGCTCTGGCGAACCGAGGCGGAGCAGGCAACAAGGTTTATAATCGGAAAGACAACATTTCGAGCAAGGTGGTCAGGAAGCTCAAAAAGAAAGGTAACGTGATAATCACTGCGGCGTTACCTTACGCCAATGCGGACCTCCACCTCGGACACATAACTAGCACCTACCTCCCCGCTGACATCCTCTACAGGTACCTCAAGCTGAGCGGGAGGAGGGCGGTCCAGGTTTGCGCCTCGGACGACTACGGAACCCCAATCCTCATCGCCGCTGAGAAGGAGGGTGTGAAGCCAAGCGACTACGTCGCCGAGAGAAACAAGAGGTTCAAGGAGGACCTGGGCTCGCTCGGGATCGAGTACGACATCTTCGACCAGACCAGCTCGGTGGAGAACGTGAAGTTCGTGCAGTACTTTTTCACGAAACTCAATGAAAACGGATACGTTTACGTCGCCGACGTCGACCAGTTCTACTGCGAGTACGACAGGAAGTTCCTCCCCGACAGGTACGTGAAGGGAACCTGCCCCTACTGCGGCACAAAAGACCAGTACTCCGACGGATGCGAGAACTGCGGGAGGACATTCGGCCCGACGCAGATTCTCGAGCCTCACTGCGCCATCTGCGGGCGGCCACCCATCTTCAAGAAGAGCACACACTACTTCTTCAAGCTCTCTGCCTTTGCACTGAAGCTCGAGAAGTGGCTGAGGTCGAACAAGAACCTTCAGCCGGAGCCCAGGAACTACGTCCTGAACTGGATCAAGGACGGGCTGCAGGACTGGGACATCTCAAGAGACATCGACTGGGGGGTGCCGATCCCACTCGAGGAAGCGAAGGGGAAGGTCCTCTACGGGTGGTTCGACAACCACCTCTGCTACATCACCTCCTCCTTGAAGCAAGTGAAGAAATCTGAGAAAGCCGGAGTGAGATATTGGAATGGCTCCACAATCTACCACTTCATCGGAAAGGATATCGTCTACCACCACTACCTATTCCTGCCCAGCATGAGGATTGGGGAGGGGCAGTACAAGCTACCAGACTTCATCCCCACGAGGGGGTATCTCCTGATTCAGGGGAAGAAGATCTCCAAGAGCAGGAACTGGGTGATAAACGTGAGGGACTTCGTGCAGTGGTATCCGGCGGACTATCTCAGGTTCTACCTGACGAGGATAACGCCGTACGCCCAGACGGACCTCAACTTCGACTGGGACGAGTTTAAGGAGAAGATAAACAACGAGCTCGTCGCAAACGTCGGCAACTTCATCTACAGGGCGCTGGTATTCGTGAAGAACAAGCACGGTTACGTGGTCCCCCGGCGCGTTGCTCCCGGCAAAGAGGAGAGGTCGATGCTTACCAGCCTGAATCGGACCACGACCGAGTCAGCCTCCCTCGTCGAGGAGGGACACTACGACCGTGCGCTGAAATCGGTCCTGGAGTTCTCATCGAAGTGCAACCAGTACTTCCAGCACGGTGCACCGTGGGAGGGGAAGAAGGACGAGCCGCGGACGATTCACTATTCTTGCAACTTCGTTGCGAGCCTCTCCATCCTCCTTCACCCCTTCCTCCCCTCGAGCAGTGAGGAGGCCTGGCGTCAACTCGGGTTCAACAGACCCATCGCGAAGTACGGGTGGGAGGCATCGAAGACCCTGAACGTGAAATCCGCTCAGAGAATCCGCGAGCCGAAGCCGCTCTTCAGGAAGGTCGAGGAGGCGGAGATATCGAGACGGAAGGAGGCCCTCCCCGGTGGCACGGAGAATTCAGTCGCATGACTGGAGGGCTTCCAGCCCCTGGGGGAGGGCGTACTCCATCGAGTCGTCGATCACGTCCTTCCCGCGGAAGATCTTCGAAAGCGGGTCGTAGTCGTCGTACTTCGTCGATTTGAACCCCGAGGCGAGCAGGCTCACCTGCAACTGGGAGGTGCCCGCGTAATTGACGCCGTACTCGACGTCGGCTTCGTTCATCACCGAGCCGAGGCGCTTCACCGCCAAACCCACATGGCTCGCAGAGAGAGAGGAGTCGCCGGTAAGGAAGAGGACAGCGTGGCTCACCTCCTTCGCTTCCGCTACCCTGCTGATCGATATGATCGCGCCCGCGAGCGCTTCTTCCGTCTTGTCTATCGAGCCCGAGCGGGAGACCGCGAGAAGGGAGTAGCCGTCCTGCAGGACTGTGCCAAGAACCTTGTTGAGGCCCACGGGGAGAGTCGTCTCGGAAGACTTCGAGAGGAGAGACGCCAGCACCGTGACTGCCTCGCCGTTCGCCAGCTGGTAGATCTCCTTGAGGGTGGCGCCCTCACGGGATGACTTCATCAGAGTATCGTTGTCTATCACAATCACACCACTCGTGGCTGCTCTCAGCCTCCTCAGAGAGACGCCCGCATAGAAGCGCAGCCTCTTCTCGAAATCGAAGGGCATCACGGCCACACCGACCACCGTGGCCCATGATTTCTGAGCCATCTCCGCAACGAGGGGAGCGAGCCCGGTGCCTGTCGCTCCTCCGAGTCCTGCCACGACGAAGACCACCCTCGCCCCGCGCACCGCGTTCAGTATGGTGTGGCGGACGGTGATCGAGAGGCCCCTGACGATCGAGGGCGTCAGCTTCTGCTCCACCGGACAATCGATCAAGACCTTCTTCCCCGCTCCGACGAGCTCGAAATCGTTCTTGTCGCAGGAGACGTACGCAAACCTGTCGATGAGGAGCGATTGCTTGCTTAGCAGGGAGACGATCCTGCAGCCCGCGGATCCCACTCCAACGGCGATGACTGAGTCAGGATTTTGGTCGGGCATAGGCGGGTGCAGCCCCGTTACAAAGGAGGGGATTTACAACCCCTACAACCAAAACAATAAACTTATGGTTTACAAAATGTTGACTGCACGAAGGCGAAGACGGTGAAAAAGATTTCACTTCGGTGACTTTTCTTCCCTGTTCACCAGTCTGTTCACGAGGTCGTCCATCATGTGCCCCGTGCACTCCACCGTCACGCGCTTGACACCGTTGACTGCGAGGGCGGCCTTTCTGATCTCTCTTCCGGTATCGACCGCGATGGGACTGTAGGGCGAGAGCGGTGAGAACCTTATCCTGAGTGTGCCGTCTCCCACGACCGATACGTCGTTGATTATGTTCAGCTCTCCGAACTTTCTGGAAGTCTCCTCCTCCACGAGCTGGTCCAGCTTCTCCGTTACGCTTTTCGTGAGGTCGTCCTGCAAGTTGTCACGAGAGCCTCCTTTAGGTTATATGACCTTTTACGCGTCACCATCTCACCTTCAGGGTAGTCGGGTGTGAAGCCTTCACCTCGTCGACCCTCCCCACGCTCGTGTTTCTTGGCACGTTCCCCAGCCTCCCCTCCTTCAGCTCCCGGGAAATCCGATTCAACGCCGAAGCGTACTCGTCGAGAAACTCGACGGGCTCCGATTCCGTCGGTTCGACCATCAGGGCCTCGCTCACGATCAAGGGGAAGTATACGGTCGGAGCGTGCATCCCGTAATCGAGGAGTGCTTTCGCGGTCTGCATCGCTCCCCCGGGGAGGCCACTCCGGACTGAGACCACCGTCTCATGCTTTCTTCTCAGACCCCTCCCGTGGGTGACGGGGTACGCCTCGCTGTCGAGGAGCCTCCAGAGGTAGTTCGCGGCGAGGACGGCAAGAGAAGACACGTTCCCGAGTCCGTCCGCTCCGAGGAGCCTGATGTAC
>Ga0209237_1001713_pt1 | contig 13027 bp, 9 predicted proteins | sample GraSoi013_1_40cm_2_FD_185820 | JGI IMG/M metagenome (GOLD analysis project Ga0209237, IMG submission 185820) | Grasslands soil microbial communities from the Angelo Coastal Reserve, California, USA - Sample 10_02_2013_1_40cm (SPAdes) (version 2) | ecosystem: Environmental > Terrestrial > Soil >... | reverse complement strand
GTCAAGTCGGTCGAGGAACGCGAGGCCCGGCTCCAGGAACTCGAGAAGTCGTTCGACTCGAAGCGCACGTCGCTCTTGAAGAAGGAAAAGGAGCTGGAGCTGAAGGATTCGGAACTCCGGCTGAGAGGCGAGCAGGTCGAGGCGACGCACGGTGGAGCCGATGCGACCCGGATTCGCGAACTGAAAGAATGGGAGAAGAAGATCCTCGCGAAGGAGAAGGAACTCGGGAAGCAGGAGGTCGAACTCAAGACGATGGAGACCCGGCTCAAGGAGCGCTACGAGAACGCGACTCGGGTCGAGAAGCAGTTCCAGGGTCAGCGGAGGATGTTCGACGACCGCGAGTCGGAATACGTCTCCCGGGAGAAGAAAATCTCCGACCAGGAGGCGGCCTTGCGGGAGCGGTCCACCGAGATCGAACGTCAGGCCTCGGCGGTCGAGGAGGCCCAGCATCAGCTCGACGACAAGACGAAGAAGTACGCGGAGCTGTTCAAGGACACCAAGATGAAGGAAGCGGCCGCAGGATCGAATGAGGCGGACACCCGCCGTCAGAAAGAAAATCTCGATTCCCGGGAACGGAAGCTCCACGAGATGCAGACGAACCTCCAGGCGGAGATCAAACGTCTGAACGAGGAGAACCGCAACCTCCTCGAAAAGGCGAAGGAGATCGAGGAGCGCGAGTCGGATCTGCAGTTGAAGTCCCTCGAATTGGAAAACAAGACGCGGGAGGGACGCGCGCCCGGCATGCGGGACATGGGCCGCGAGGGGCAACTCGAGGAATGGGAACGCCGGCTGCGCGAACGAGAGGAGGATCTCAAGCGGCGGACCTACCAAAAGGAGAAGGAAATGGAGATGCGGGAAGGCGCCGTGAAGGCCCGCATCACAACGCCCGCCGGCGAGGCCGAGGCCGAAGAGGCCATCGCGGTCGAGAAGAAGGCGGACCGCGTGAAGACCGGCACCCCGCGCCTCGACGACCTCCTCTACGGAGGGATTCCATTCAACTCCAACGTCCTGTTCGTCGGCCCCGCGTTCGTCGGGAAGGAGGTCGCCCTCCTGAACTTCATCGCGGAAGGCCTGAAGAAAGGCATCCCCGTCATCATCATCACGACGACCAAACTGCCCATTGACATCGCCAGGGACATCGCTCCGATCCTGCCGACGTTTGTCGAATACGACCAGCTCGGCCTCGTCCGCTGGATCGACTGCACCTCGCCGATGGCGTCTGGTAAGCCGGTGAAGGAGAAGAACGTCTGGCGCGTCAATGGCCCGACGGACTTCGACAACATCTACCAGCTCGTGGGCCAGCTGGACGAGGAGTTCAAGAAGAAACATCCGTACTTCCGGCTCGCGTACCTCACCCTCAGTTCCTCCATCACTCAAGCCGACGAGCGGGAAGCGATGAGCTTCGTCCAACGTCTCGTGAACCGCTTGCGGCAGACGAAGGCGGTGTCCGCCATCGCGCTCGAGCGGGGCATGCACACGGACCAGACCCTCGAGGCGCTCGAGCACATGGTCGACGGCGCGATCCACTTCAAGTCGGACAAGCAGAAGACGGCTCTCCAGGTCGTCGGCCTCGGCGAAGTCCAGACCCACGACTGGGTCCCGTACAAGTTCACGAACAAGGCGCTGATGATCGGCTCGTTCCAGCTCGAACGAATCCGCTGAACCGCGCTCCGATCACGCCGCTTGCTTCCGGAACTGCTGCGCGAGCACCACGCCGGCGATGACCATCGCGCCTCCCGCGATCGCGCCCCCTGTCAGCGATTCCCCGAGGATCACGATTCCGCCGATCACCGCGACGAGCGTGCTCGCGTAAATGTACGCGCCGGCCGACGCCGCGGGAATCCGCTCCAAGGCGCGGAACCAGATTCCGTACCCGACGAACGTCGGGAAGATTCCAAGATACAACACGGGAATCCAACCCGCGAGGCCCATCGTCCGGAGGTCGGCCACGACGCTGGGTCCCGTCGCGAGGAGGAGCGGAATCAGGAGGACCGTCCCGATCAGAAGCGTCCACGCGACGAACGTGAACGGAGGATAGCGCCGAAGGTAGCCTTTGCCAAGGACGGCGTAAAGCGCGGAGAAGATCGCGGGCGGGACCACGGTCAAGGCGCCCTCCGAGGCGCGGAACGTGAACTGACTCTCAGGGCGCACGAAGAAGATCATGACCGCCAGGCCCGCGAACGCGAGGGCGATCCCGGCAGATTGCCACCGTCCGATGCGCTCTTTCAGGAGTGGGACCGCGAAGATCGCGATGAACGCAGGGGCGGAGGCGATGATCAACGCCGCCGTGCCCGCGCTGACGTTCGGATCCGTCTCCCCCAGGTTCAGGAAGAGATGGTAGCCGGTGAATCCAAAGAAGGCGAGGATGACGAGCCTCGGGAGGTCTTCCCTGGCAGGCGGATGTCGGATCTGACGCGTGGCCGCCAGATAACTCACGAAGAGCACATCCGCGACCGCGAATCGGAGGAAAGTGAGCGTGATCCACGACATATACACGAGGGCTTGTTTGATCGCGACGAAGGCGAGCCCCCAAAACAGGATGAGCAGGATTAACGAGGCGTGCAGGGTCCAGGCCCGATCGGGCCTGCCTGACAACGCCATATCCGCGGGAGTCGCAGGCGCAATAAAAAGATGAGCCCGGCGTCCGAAGCCCGCAGCGATTCACAACAGGTACACGTTCGGGAAGTCGAGTACCTCAGCCTTGAACAGGTTCGCGGTGTCCGGTGATCCGCCCGAGAGACGCCGGCTCAGCTCCGCTTGGCCGCGTTCCAGCATCTCCGGATTGTACGAATACTGAATGCGCACGTAGTTCGTCGCGCCGACCGACGTCTTGCGGTTGAGAAACTTCCCGAAGTCCTTCCACCCCGGCGGCTGCCGTGACAGGACGTTCGCCATCTCCACGGCGAAGCGGCCCCCGATGAAGAACGCCTTCCATTCGTTCACGTTTCGCTCGTCGAGGCGGCCCTCCACGAGTTTCGCGACGCCATCCGCGTAGGTCGGATTGATGTACTGACGGAACGCCTCGAGATTCGCCAACGCCTCCTCGAGGTTTCCGACGTCTTCCGGATTCAGCACCGGTTTCGGCGGAGGATTGTACCATTTCGCCTGGTACGGGGCGTACTTCGCGGCGCCCGCTTGAGTCTCCCACTCCGCTGCGGCCCGATCGACGAGAAAATGGATGCGGTTGTGCGCGAGCAGATAGTCGAGGACGAGGGTCGTCTCGACCTTCTCGGCGATGTCGTCGACGTTCCGATCCGCGTACTTGCCGAGGTCCCGCCAGATGATCCGGTGGTACTCTTCCTTGAGTGCCCGGAGCCCCCCCTCGCGGATGTAGATGCCCCATCGGTTGGGAACCAGACGAAAGCTTACGTAGAACGCAACCGCCTCGGGGCCCATCTTGAGCATGTTCGGGAGCGTGGTGGGATCCTTGGGCGCATCGACTCGGTATGCGGAGAGGCTATCGGCGCTGAGCTCGAACGGGCGCGCGGCGTCGAGGAGCGGTACCCGAGCGTGGCCGGGAACCCGCACCGCGTTCGGATCACAGAATTCCGGATGGGCCGACGCGAAGCCACCGAAATCTTCCATCGCGTCCCGATACCCGGGCCGACTTAAGGACTTGGCCTCAGTAGAGGAGACACTCCACGAGACGGCCGTCAACTTCTTTCGGCTCGAGAGGCGCCGATGGCCGGAAGCGAACGACGACGTCTTCCTCCTCGACATCGACGGCGTCGATCGCTTGGGTCATCGGGGATTTGACCTCGGTTACAATCGTTCGCACTTGGTCTGCGAGACCGTGCGGATCCGCGTCCCGCGCTCCTCGGCTCGCAATCAGGCCCGCCGACGTCCACTCCTCGACCGGACCCAGCGCGGCCTCTGCGGCGGCGATCTCGGGGGACAGCCAACGCAGTTCGAGGAAATCGACAAAGTCCCGGCCCTCCCAGCCGCACGTCGGCATGGCCACGGGGCACCGCGGATGGAAGCGGCATCCGGCCGGCGGATGGACGGCGTCGGGCACCTCTCCTCGCGGCAACACCTTCCGGCCGCGGCGAGTCGGGTCCGGCACGGGGACCGCCTCCAGGAGGGCCCTTGTATACGGATGCTTCGGGTCCGCGTAGATACCTTTCGAGGAGCCCATCTCCACGATCCGTCCGAGGTACATGATCGCGATTCGGTCGCAGATGAATTTCGCCGTCGCCAAGTCGTGCGTGATGAACAAGTACGTTGGGCCGTACCGCTGCTTGAGGTCGAGTATGAGCTCGAGCACCCGGGACCGGATGGACATGTCGAGCATCGCGACGGGCTCGTCGGCGACAATCAGCTCCGGCTTGAGGATCATCGCCCGCGCGATCACGGCCCGTTGCTTCTGGCCGCCGCTCAGGTCCGCGGGATACTTCCGGTAAAGCTGTTCCGCCGGCGACAGGCCGACCTCCGTCATGATGTCCAGCGCGGCGCGCTTGGCTTCCTTCTCCTCGGCCGCCTCGTGAATGATCAGTGGGTCCGCGATGCTCTGGCCGATCGTCATCGCGGGGTTGAGGGAGGCGTGCGGGTCCTGGAAGATAATCTGCATTCGCTTCCGCAACGGCCGGAGCTCCGGTTCTTTCATGTGCGAGATGTCGAGCCCGTCGAAGCGGATCGTCCCCGAGGTGGGCTCAAGCAGTCGAAGCACCGTGCGGCCCACGGTGGTCTTTCCGCAACCGCTTTCCCCGACGAGTCCGAAGATCTCGCCTCGCCGCAAGTCAAAAGAAACGCCGTCGATGGCGTGGACCGCGAACTTTCTGCCCCAAAGAAGCCGTTGAATCCCTGAGCGCCTCACCGGAAAATGCTTGACGAGGTCTTGCACCTCCAGGATCGCATCCGTCACAAGAAGTCCTTCCCGAAGTGGCAGGCGGCGAAATGGCCAGGACGATACTCGACCCAAGCGGGCTCCTCCGTCCGGCAGATTTCCTTCGCGTACATACACCGCGGATGGAACCGGCAGGCCGGCGGCGGATCAATGAGATCGGGCGGGAGGCCGTCAATCGAGTACAGCTCCTTCGACTCGAGGTGAATCGTCGATGCGAGCAGGGCCTGCGTGTACGGATGCACGGGCTTCTGGAACACGTCGCGGACGCCACCGAGCTCAACGAATTTGCCCGCGTACATGACCGCAAGACGATCACACACCTCGGCGACGATTCCGACGTTGTGCGTGATTAGGAAGAGCGACATCTTGTACTCGCGACGGAGATCCTCCAGGATCTCCAGGATCTGGGCCTCCACGATTACGTCGAGGGATGTCGTCGGTTCGTCCGCGATCAGGAGCTTCGGGTTCATGACGAGAGACATCGCGATCATGATTCGCTGACGCATGCCCCCGCTGAACTCGTGGGGATAGTGTTTGAGCCGGCTCTCCGGAATCCCCATCGATGCGAGGGCTTTCACCGCCCGCTCGACCGCTTCCTCCCTCGAAACGTCCTCGTGGGCCCGGATCGTCTCGACGAAGTGCTCCTCGATCGTGAACAGGGGATCGAGGCGTGTCATCGGATCCTGGAAGATGAGCGCGATGTCCTTTCCGCGAATCTTTCGCAGTTCCTCGCGGGGAAGAGATGACAGGTCCTTTCCGAGAAACCGTAATGTGCCTTCGACCGTAGTCCTCGGAGGAAGGATGCCGAGAATCGCCTTCCCCAGTGTTGACTTGCCGCATCCTGTTTCGCCGACAATCCCGAGTGTCTCTCCCCGCCCCATCTCGAACGAGACCCCATCAACCGCACGCACGGGGCCCCGGCGGGTGTTGTAGTGGACCCGGAGGCCAGAGGCTTCGAGCACGGCGTCGCTCACGATCTCTCCTTCCTCAGGACCGGATTTATGATATCGTTCAGTCCTTCTCCCAAGAAGCTCAGTCCGATGGTGAGCAGGACGATGATGAGGCCGGGGAAGAAGGATGACCACCAGATCCCGACACTGATTCGGCTCGAGGCAGCGGACAGGTCCAGCCCCCAGTCCGCGGTAGGCGCCTCGACACCCAAGCCGAGGTAGCTCAGACCGGCTGCGGTCAGGACGGCATCCGCCGCACTCAGCGAGAAAATGACGGGAATCGCGACGAGCACGTTAGATGCGATGTAGCGCCAGATGATTCGGCGAGGTGACGCGCCGAGGGCGCGAGCGGCCTCGACGTAGAGCTCTTCACGGACCGACAGGACGAGGCTCCGGGTCGATCGAAAGTACAAGGGGACGTAAATCACGGTCACGGCAAGCCCGATGTTCACCACGCCTTTGCCGATCAATACGGCAATGAGCCCCGCGAGAAGAAGCCCCGGGAACGCGTACAGAGAGTCCATCACGAGGACGAGCAGCTTGTCGATCCGGCCGCCCCTGTACCCGGAGAAGAGGCCGATCGGGAACCCCACCAACAAGGCGACGAACACACCGATGGCCATGATCTCGAGCGATGTGGCTGTGCCGAAGAGCACCCGGGAGAACACGTCACGTCCCACGGGATCCGTTCCCATCAAGTGCCAGTAACTCAGCCACACAACCTGCAGGGCCACGAAGTTCACGGAGAGGAGTCCAGTGGTGTTTCCGTCCGCAAGATGTGTGAGCCTGAGCTGAAAGGCACCGGGCGTTACGTTCGCGAGCGTCCAACGGCGCGCCGAAGTGAGGTCAACTTGGACGAATCGATTCACAGTTCGGATCGCGGTCCGCGGTGACCACGATGCTCCCCCGTCGCCGCTGAATTCGACTCCCAGGTATTGTCCCGCAGCGGTCCCGCTCCCGTCCAAGAGGACCGCGTATCCAACCGCAGTCACCGCGTCCCTATGTACGCGCACGAGGAAATCCGACACTATGAGGGAGTCGTTCGCGGTTGCGGACGTCGCACTCCGGCCATCGATCGCTTGGCCGTATGTCACGTTCATCCACCGCGATGCGGAGAACGTGTAGTAGGTGCTGTTTGCGAGGATCGGGGCGTTCGTCCAAGGAGGAACATCTCGCTCGTCCACAAACGCGTACGGATCCGCTGGGGCAAGCAGCGGCGCGAGGAAAGCAATCAGGACAAAGGACAAAATGATCGCCACGCCGATCCAAGTGAGGACCGCGGGCAGACTTCGTCGCTCCTCCAGGAGCGGAAAGAGCACGCGTCCGAGGATCGAATGCGGGGGGACCCATCGGCGGAGCGAATCGGCTAAGGTGCGTCGGGTGCCCTCGGCCATAGCCACCTACAGCCGGATTCGCGGATCGATCATCGCCCCGATCACATCGATCACGAGGCTGATTATGACGATGATCGTCGCGTAGAACACCACCACTCCTTGAATCATCGTCATGTCTTTGGATGTCACGGAATTGAGTAGGAGGATGCCGATGCCCTCGATCGAGAACGTCTTTTCCGTGAGCACAGCACCTGCAAAGAGGATCGCGAACTGAAGGCCGAGCACCGTCACGACCGGCACGAGTGCGTTCTTGAACGCATGCCGGTAGACGATGGCGCGCCTTGGAACCCCGCGGGCGCGGGCTGCCTCCGTGAAGTCCGCCGAAACCGTGCGAAGCATGTTCGCGCGCACCGTCTTTGCAAAGAAGCCGGAGAGCACGAGCCCGAGGGTGACCGAAGGCAGGATGAGATGGGCCACCGCGTTCACGAAGTGACCGAGGTTGCCTTCGATGAGGCTGTCCACCGTGTACATCCCGGTGCGAACTGCGCACGAGGAGGGAACCGAGCAAGGTGTGTCGGCGCCCGTCCAGCGGCCGTTTGCAGGAAGCCACTGGAGCCACACACCGAACACGAGTTGGAGCACGAGCCCGAGCCAAAAAATCGGGATCACCCAAATGATCGTGCCAAACATGCGAACGGCGAGATCGATGGGCTTGTCCCGATTCGAGCCCCCGAGGACTCCGAGCGGGATCCCAACGAGGGACGCGACGGCCATCCCCCCGATGGCAATCTCCAACGTCGCCGGAAAGCGAGTGGAAATCTGGGTCCACACGGACTGGCCGCGGTATGTTTCGCCGATGGAAAGGCCGAAATTGCCCGTGAAAATGTTCCGCAGGTAGGTGACGTATTGCACGGGGATAGGCTGGTCCAGTCCGAGTTGCTGCCGGGCGGCATCAATCGCAGGTTGCGGTGGGGTATGCCCACCCCAGAGGGCGAGGATCGGGTCACCCGGCAAGACTCGAAGGACGATGAACACCGCGGTCAACAGGATGAGCAGCATCGGGATGGCCAGGGCCATCCGGGCCAAGACGTATGCGAGAAGCGATCCGTCACGGGCCATGGGGCACCCGCCCGGAGACAGGATGGCGTCGGCCGATAAAGACCTTGAGAAAAGGAGAAAGTGCCAGGGCCTCAGCGGTCCCTGGCAACGGCCACGAGCTCCCGTTGGAGCTCAATCGCATATCCTGCCTGCGACAACAACGCGTTCGCGGATGCGCACTGTGCGTCCCCGTATCGTCCCTGGAATACCGGGGACGCGAACGGCAAGTCCGAAGGTACCATGCTGTACAACGGCGTCGCTTGCCCCAGGAATACGAGCGAGTTAATCGCACCCCGGTCCACCGAGTAGGCGATGGCCTGCCGCACCCGTTTGTCCGGAATCAGATTCACGTTGAAGACGAGGAACCGAATTTGCGGGCTCGACCCCAGCTTCACCGTAATCCCCAAGGAGGATTGACGGGCCTGGAGATCGGCGAGGTCGACGGGTGAAATCGTCCGGAACGCAACATCGACCGTTTTCGTCTCGATATCCTGCTTCAGGGCGGCGTCGCTCGACCGGATGTTGATCACCACACGATTCATCACCGGGACCGAGCTGATGCCGTCGACCGCGTACAGATTCGGCTTGTAGTACGTCGGGTTCTTGTCGAGCACGACAAGCGAGTCCAATGTGTGTGTCGTGAGAACGTACGGTCCCGTCCCGATCACACTGCCAACCGTGGATGGTTGTTTGCCGCTCGGGTTGTAGTTCCACGGAACCGGAGCGGAGACCGAGAACGCCATCAGCTGGTTGAAAAAGCTGACGGGGCTGAACAGGTGGAAGGTGATGTTGTAGGGGTCGGGAGTGTCGATCACTCCCGTTGCCGAGTTCCCGGCCAAGTGGTCCGCGCGGAGTGCGCCGACATCGTACAAGAGGAACGCAGCGCTCCCCGCAAGATCGAGCCGCATGGTGCGGTCGATCGACCTCTTCATCACCGACGAGTTGAACTGAGTGCCGTCCGAGAAGGTGACCCCCTGCCGCAGGTGGAAGGTGTAGCTCTTTCCGTCCGCCGAGACATCGCCGTTCGCGACTGTCGGCACCCGGGTTGCAAGCCCAGGAAGCAGGGTCGTGTTCTTCGCGTCGTACACGAGCAGCGTGTCGAACACCTGGTTGATCACTTCAATGGACATGAAGTCGTACGCGCTGGCTGGATCCAGGTCGATGATGTGGTCCGACGTCGACGCGTTGAGCTGGGTTGCCCCGGGCTTGTTGACGATGAACCACTTGTAGGAGACCGGATGGAGTTCCACGTTCTGGACACCGTTCACGTAGGCCACCTGGGCCGCACCGGACCAGAGCGGGATGTACGGCACATCCTCGACGAGAGCGGCCTGGATCTTCGCGAAGCGATCCGCCCGGATGGCCGGGTCGCTGGTGCTGGCTTCGTCTCGGACCCACTGGTCAACTTGGGAGTTGTTGTAGAAAGAGCCTTCGGACTTGGCCCCGGAGATGGCAAGGAACGGCGAAATGTAGTCGTCGGTGTCGAAGTAGTCCGGATACCAGCCGAGGAGGAACATTGGCATCTGCTGCTGGGTCCACCTCGTTTTGTACGCGGTCCAAACGTCGGATTTGAGAGTTACCTGGACCTTGCCGCATGACGCGATGCTGTTCTGCAAGGCCAGTGCGACTGCAACCTCGGTGCTCCCGTAGTGGTTGCTGTTGTTGTACCACAGCTCAATCGGCAATTTCGCGGTTTGTTTGGGGATCAGCGCGTAGGCGCTGACCGCGATTAATGCAATTACGAGGATCACAACGGCCACGATCAACAGACGACTCCGGCCAGCGGAAGCTCGGGCCGGCGGCATAGCGGGTGCAGGTTCAGCCAAATTCTCTCCTCCCTCAGGTCGGACACAACCTGCGCCCGGCCTCTGATTCGGCAAGAACGGGTGGACCTTATTTAATGGTTTCTCGTGGCTCGGAAAAATCGTCGAGCCGCGGACGAATCAGGCGTCGTTTGGACAATCGCTGGACCAAAGACTCGACTCGCGAGGCCGTGAAGTCACGTTCGTCACACAGGAACTTGCGAAGGCCTTCGGGATCGAAGTCACCCTGGACGATTTGATCGCTCGGTGCGACCGGCGGATGCAGGAAGAATTCGTGAATCGCGTCGACATTGTCCGGGAGCGACTGCCGGACATCCGCGGGCAGTGACGAAAGCGAGTGATGTGACCGGAGGAGTCGAACCGCGGTTTTCGGTCCGACGCCGCGGACGCCGGCGTTGAAGTCCGTCCCGATCAGAATCGCCGCGTCGATGAGTTCTTCTCGCGTGAGTCCCAGGGCTCGCAGATTCTCATCGAGGTCCAGGAGTTCCGGCGGCACGGCGCGCGATCGGCCGCGCGACGGAAGGAATTCGGTCGATGCGACCGCAAGGAACCGCACGAGCCGAGGCGCGCCGAACAGGAGCGAATCGTAGTCTTTCGAGCCCGTCGCCCAGGTCCGCCCCTCGCGCGAGAGGTGGGAAGCCTGGGCCTCTCCTTCACTGGGCGCCTGAATCCACGGGATCCCGATGAGCGTCAGGAGTGTCTTGGCCTCTTCCACCATCGTTCGCGTGAGGCGTGAAGTCATGACAGCTTTCGACCACGCCGTCGCCGTGTCGCCGGCCGCGACCGCCGCACTGTACTCCCGTTGCGACTTCTCGCGGGCCCCGATCCGCTTCTGAATCTCCTTCCGCTTCAGGTCAGGCGGACGCCCGTCGAAGACGAACACCGGACGAATGTCGTAGTCGGCGAGGAGGCGAGTCGTTCGAAAGGCCAGTCCGTTCAGGTGCGACGTGATGCGTCCCTTCGAATCCTGCAACGGCTGACCGTTTCGCGTTCGCATAATCGACAGGAACTGGTACAGTTCGAGATTCCCGTCCACCGCGATCGTGCGCCCGCGCAATGCGTCGAGGCTGGTTGGATGACGCACGGTGATCGGCGTGAGCAGGACGCCCATGGCGAGTCTCCTCATTGCATCGTGGGTTATGGCGTTCTCGCCAATGCGAATCGGGAACTCGCCTAGCGGGCCGGGGTCGAAAAGGTCCACGAATCCCGGTTCGCGGCGATCGCCTCGAGCAACGCCAAGGCCTCGGCTTTCGGAAGGGTCAGGAAGAACTTCCCGACGTGCTTGCAGAAGTCCTTGCGGTCGACGAGCTTGCCCCAGTCCTCGCAGTCGTGGAGGAGCGACCGCCCAACCGGATCGAGCTCGACGCGGTAGTCCTTGACCCGTGCGTGGATCGAGTCGCCGTCCCTGGAAATCTCGACGTCCCTCGATTGGATTCGCTTCGCCCGGTCCAAACGGTTCCGGTCCATGAACCGCCCGAGCGCGGCTTCGATAAGGGCATCCTTCGGCACGTCGGCGCCGAAGTCCTCGAGTGTCAGCGACCGGAGGCGGACCTCGGCGGCGGTGGTCTGCTTCCGGAACGCGTCAATCCGCTGCAGCGCACGCGCCTGCTCCTGGGTCTGGACCCCGAGCATGCGGAGGATCTGGATGCAATTCTCCGGTGCGTATCCGTGGAAGTGGTTGTTGAAGAAACCGTACACGGTCTCCGCCTGGGAGGCGACTTGCTGGACCCGCGGCACCCAGGACTTGAGCTCCTCCTCCGAGTAGCGGTAATTATACCACGGATCCTGCCCGTGGCCGTGCCAGCGGAGATAGGCCATGGGGGAGGTCACATGGAGGTCTGGCGGGAGGAGGGGCTCGTCCACGATCGTGTACGCGACCCCGGTGGCTCTGAGGAGGTCGAACGCCTCCATCGTCATCCAAGTCTTGTTGCGAGGCTCGAGCGCGAACGTGAAGTCCCGCGGCAGGACGTCGAGGAAACGGTGAATCGACGCCTCCTGGAATCGAAGTCGAGGCGGGAGCTGGAGGAGAAGCGGTCCGAGCTTCCCGGCGTCGAGGAGGGGGCGCATCAGCTCGCAATACGAGAGGAGGTCCTTGTCGGCGCCCTTCGCGAGGTCGAGCAACCGGTCGTGGGTCACGGTCTGCGGGACCTTCGCGGCAAAGACGAAGTCCTCAGGGGTGTAGCGGGCCCATCCCAGGACCATGCCGGGCGAGGGCGCCCTATAGAAGGTCGAGTTGATCTCGGCCGTGTCGAAAATCCGCGAGTAGGCGCGGAGCTTCGATTCGCTCGCGTTCCGATAGACGGGACCAATCCATTCCTGGTAGTCCCAGCCACTGCAACCGAACCGGAGGCGGACCATCGGTTCATCCGCAATGCGCCGACGATAGATTATCGTATAGTCGGAGCGCGCCGACGCGGAGTCCGATTCGCCCTCCTCCCGCCTCGAGGTTTAAGCCCACCGCGGCAATCGGTTCGAGGATGGCGGAGTCGCTCATCGGCGCCGGCGGCTGGGGATACTTCTCAGGTGGCCTGGAAGCTTATGCGAAGGCGTTCCGTTTCGTTGAAGTGAACGCGACGTTCTACCGTCGGGTCCCCGAGGCCATGGCCCGACGTTGGAGAACCCGGGTTCCAGCCGACTTCGTGTTCTCGGTCAAGAGCCACCGCGACGTTACGCATGCGGGTCGCCTACGGGCGTCGGCGGCCGTGAGGGACGCGTTCGAGCACAGCCTGCGGACCGCCCGAATCCTCCGCGCGCCGTTCGTCATCTTGGAGACGCCGGCTTCCTTGGAGATCGGGTCGGATCAGATTTCCGGGCTGGGCGACCTGGTGAGCATGGCGGACCGCGGGACCCGGGTCGGCCTCGAGGCCCGTGCCTACGCAGGAAAAGCGCTTCCGCGAGAGCTCCGGCGGACGATGGAGGAGACCGGCACTCTGGACGTCGTCGACTTGTCCCAAACGGGACCACGCATCGCCGGCGACA
>Ga0209237_1001710_pt1 | contig 13033 bp, 12 predicted proteins | sample GraSoi013_1_40cm_2_FD_185820 | JGI IMG/M metagenome (GOLD analysis project Ga0209237, IMG submission 185820) | Grasslands soil microbial communities from the Angelo Coastal Reserve, California, USA - Sample 10_02_2013_1_40cm (SPAdes) (version 2) | ecosystem: Environmental > Terrestrial > Soil >... | reverse complement strand
ATCACCGGGACCGCGGCGCGGCCCCACGACGCCGTGCGCCCTCTTGCGCTTTGCGCTTTCAGAGGAGCGCTTGAAGCTGGCGGGCGGTGATCGCTCTAAGGGAAACCGAGTGTTGTGCCCTGGCGGCACGGACTGTCGTCCACTACTCTTGCGCCGGCGGGCGGGCCGCCCGCAGCTTAAGCGCGATCCGTTAGGCGGCGGCACAGACACCACATAGACCGAGGGCGAGGTTGCGCGGAGGAGCGTCGACCCGCAGCTGAGACCCGATCCGTCAGGCGGCAGCCCTCATGTCCTTGCCCCAACAGTCGCACCCGAGCGTCAGAGGTCGCCTGAAGTGGCAAGACCAGGTGGCGCTGGCGGTAGCAGCGGTGTTTCCCGCTGGCGCTCTGGTGGCCGCCGCGCGCACGCAGGAGATATTTTCTCTCGCCACGGTGCTTGTTGCTGCGGTCACGCACAGATTCGTACGCACGTTTCTAGGTGCCTGCGTCATCTCCGCATTGGCGTCATCTCTTCTGCATGAGATCGTTGTACAAGGCTATCTGAATGAAATGTTTGCCGTCCGTCTCATCGCCGGCGGATTCTATGCGTTCCTCGTTTCCGTGGCGGTTGGTGTGCCTTTTGTCGTATACCGTCAACCCGGCCTCGTGGGTGGGCTGTGGCGCGGTGAGGTTCCGCTCGTGCGGGCCTACTGGCGCTATGGATTCTTGCTCAATGCTCTCTTCGCCACCACGGCTGCGGTGCTTGCCATGCTTGCCGACTGCCCAGAATGCGGTCGAATCCTGGCCGCGCCAGGGCTGGTGCCGCTCTGGTGGCTCTTTTACCTCGCCTACTTTGCCTTCATCGTCGTCGCCATCTGGAGAACCGCGGAGCGGTATCCCGGTCCACGAAGGTGGGCCTGGCTCGCCCGAGCCGCCGTCATGTTAGACGTCGTCAGATTCTCGGTTCAACTTTGGAGCGGGCTCGTGCCTACCCTCGCTGTCCGCCTGGGAGAGCGGCGCACCGTTGCGGATCGCTCCGAAGTGGACTCAACCGCCAGCACCTCCCCCGCTGGCGGCGCCAAGAGTCCGACCCAGCCGGCGGCCCCACGGCCGTTCACCACCGTGAGCGCGGGCGGCTCCCACACCTGTCGGGTCTCGGCCGACGGCGCCGCGTACTGTTGGGGCTCCAACGGCAACGCCCAGCTCGGCAACGGGGACACGGCCCCCCGATCGAGCCCCGTGCCCGTACCCGTGGCGGGCGGGGTGAGCTTCGCCGCGGTGAGCGCGGGCTATTTCCACGTTTGCGGGGTCACGGCCGCGGGCGCCGCCTACTGCTGGGGCAGCGGCTACGAGGGCCAGCTCGGCAACGGGACCAGGTGGGGCCGGTTGAGCCCCACGCTTGTCGTCGGAGGCGTGCGCTTTGCCGCCGTGAGCGCCGGCATGCGCCACACCTGCGGGGTCACGGCCGCGGGCGCCGCGTATTGCTGGGGCGAGAATGACGTCGGCCAGCTGGGCGACGGGACCACGACCAACCGATCGAGCCCGGTGCCGGTGGCGGGCGCCCTGAGCTTCACCGCGGTGAGCGCCGGCACCACTCATACCTGCGGGGTCACGGCCGCGGGCGCCGCGTATTGCTGGGGTGAGAACAGCAACGGGAAGCTCGGCGATGGGACCACGACCAATCATGCGCGCCCGGTGCTCGTGGTGCAGTGACCGCGCGTCGACTGGCAGCGTGGTCGAGCACGCGCCAGGAGGCGCGCCGCCACCTCCTGGCTCCGTTCTGAGTTGGCATGGCCGCCGCCTAACCAGCGCGTAAAGCTGACGGCGACCCATAAGTAGGGTAAGAATTGCGTTTGTTCGCCGGCAACTATCATCTTCTACTGGGCTCCGGTGTGCCCCCGGAGTCGGCGCGCCGCAGCTTACGCGCGATCCGTTAGGCGGCGCGAGAGGCACACGCCCGATCGGAGTAGGTAGTGAATCAAAAGGAGTCGTGGACGACGATTGGCCAGCCGGTACCGGAACTGCCGGTAGCAGACGTAGAAAACGCACAGCGGTACTACCGTGATGTTCTCGGCTTTGAAATCGGATGGCTTTATCCAGGGAAAGAGATCGGCTCTGTCTCACGTGGAACTGTGGCCATCTTCTTCCGAAGACGACAAGAACCTTTCGAGCCTGCGGTTCATTGGGTATTCGCTGAAGACATCGACGCCACGTACGAGGAGTTCCGATCGTTAGGTTCGAAGATCGTGGAGCCACTGGAGAAAAGGCCCTGGGGTTTGAGGCAGTTCACCGTTGAGGACCTAGACGGAAACCGTTTCTATTTTCACTGTGACTGAGCAGGCGCCGCCTAACACGCCGCTGCAGACCGACGAACGGCGCGTATCGGTGGCGGCTCAACGCAAGGCCGATCCCGCGCCGTTCGCGGCTGAGCGGCAGCGCGTTAGGCGGCATCACATTACTGAACACAGACACTCATGACTACCACCAAGACGAAGCCGCGCGTGACATCCCTCGCTCCACAGTTCCTGGTCGACGACCTTGCCCGCTCGATCACGTACTACCAGAAGCTCGGTTTCACATTCGGCGAGCCGTGGGACGGGTTTTACGCGATTGGTCAGCTGGACGGGCTGGAGCTTCACCTGAAGGAAGCGCCCAAGAACGACGACGAGCGCCGACACCGGCGTGCGAATGAGCATCTAGACGCCGCGGCCGGTGTTGAGGGCATCGAAGCGTTCTATGCGCAGTGCACAGCGAACGGCGCAACGATCATCAAGCCGCTTACGACGACTCCGTGGGGCACGAAGGACTTCTACGTCGAGGACCCCGATGGCTATATCGTCTGCTTCGGGGGTCGCCCGGCCGCAGACTGAGCGGCGCGTCGGCTGCGCCGCACAACACGGACGCCGCCGCAGCTTAAGCGCGATCCGTTAGGCTGCTCCCACCTTCTTCGGAGGGACGGGCAATGCCTTCACTTTTCGACTCCAAAGCCCGAGACGCCGTCCTCGAGCGCATCGCCCGCTTAGCACCGGAGCGGAAGCCGCTCTGGGGGCGCTTCACGGCCCCGGAGATGATCTGCCACGTGAGCTGCGCCCTTCGCCATGGTCTTGGGGAGCTCGAGACCGCGCCACCCGCCGGCCCACTGGCGCACGCGCCCCTCAACTGGCTGCTGATCCACGTGGTGCCGTGGCCCAAGGGCAAGGGACGGAGCCCGCCCGAGTTTCTGGCCACGCGCCCAACCACGTGGCAGGCGGACGTGACTCGGTTGCGCGACTTGATTCGGCGCTTTGGGGACCGCGGCCCGGCCGCTGAGTGGCCCCCGAGTCGTGTCTTTGGCCGGATTTCCGGACGGAGCTGGGGTGTCATGGAGCATAAGCACCTCGATCACCACCTCCGGCAGTTCGGCGTGTGAACGAAGCCCAGAGTCAGCTCTACCGTTCCTCCTTCATCTCTTCGTTTCCACGCCCGAACTGCTTCCTGTGCGCGTTCTGTTCCAGGATTCACCAGCCATGTACGAGTGGCAGCTGAGCACGCGTCTACGTCTTTTGAGACCTTCGCTCCTTCTCATGGGGATCCCTTTCGCCTGCGCGCCGGCGATCCAATCGACCGGAATGGAGCCGGTCGTCGCGGAGCGCCTGTACTTCGGCCGCAACATTGCTGACACGCTCGGCGTCTCCGACTCCGCCTGGACGGTGTTTGTCGCGGACATTGTTAGCGCCCGACTCCCGCGTGGATTCACGTTTTGGAAAGCAGAGGGCAGTGGCGTGGGGTCGCTGGCCGACCCAAGCGCGAGCCGAGCTTTGTACTTGAAGTCGTCCATCCGGCGGGCTCAGCGGAGACGGATTCTGCGATCCTGGCGATCATCGCCGAATACAAGCGCCGGTTTGGCCAAGAAGCCGTGCTGCGGGTCGCCACAGACGGGCGCGCCAGCTTTTGAGGAGCCGCAGTCCCCGCCTCCCTCGAGCGATGCGAATTCTCGTTCTCACGATTGCACTCAGCCCTGCGCAACGGATCGTTGCCTGTATTTGGGTGACCGGGGTCACTGGCCCGCCCCCCCTGACGGCGCATGTTGCAGCGCGCCACCGCGCTCTCGCCATGGCTGGAGGTGTTCTATGCACGACCTCAACACCCTTTCCAAGATGGTCCCCGTCACGCTCGTTTCGGTAGCCATATTCGGGATGGCGTGCGACGGGCCGGCCCCACTGTCGACGCCCGCTGCACGGCTGAGCAGCGAAGTGGCGCCCGCTGCGGAGGCGTCCTACAGCGTGATCGGGGACTGCGCCCGGGCAACCATGATCGATCCCGGCAGCGTGACAAACGTCGCGGACATGTTGATTCAGCGTGGCACCGTTTTCGATTGCCCCCTCACCGGGGATATCGAAGGCGTCGCCCGCGTCTTCCTGAATCTCACCCTGCGAAACGTCGGGACGCCCGAAGTCGAGGGGCGCGTCTTTGGCGAGACCAGCTTTCTCGTGACCAAGTTCTTCGGCAGAACCGATCTCAACGGAACGTTTGTGGGGCCGTTCAACGGAAGTCTGGAGGAGGTCCGCTTCGGCGCAGCCAACACCAGGCGAGAGGGCACGGGTGACTTTCAGGGTCTCGTGCTGCTCGGTGTCGCCGTGCAGAGTCCTCCCGGTTCTGGAACCGAAGTTGAGAACGGGCGGATCCTCGGACGCCACGAACCGTAAGCCGGATTCACGACGGCCACGTAGCTGGCACCGGTTCGATCGCCCCATCCACCGCTGACCTATTGTGCTGGGGAACGTGCGCCTGCCACCACCGCGCCGCCTCGTCTTCAGTCCACGGCGCGTCGACCTCGCACGCGGTCAGACGGCGTGATAGCTCCAGGGCGTCCTGCGGCCGCTGCGCGGGATCTTTCTCGAGGCAGGAGAGGATGACCTCGTCGAGCGTCGTAGAAACCGAGTGGGGACTGCGCCGGGACGCCGGCTCCGGCGCCGTGTTCAGATGCTGCGCCACCACCTGGTAGGCTGTCTCGCCATCGAACACCAGGCGTCCGGTCAGCAGCCAGTGCGCCACACATCCCACGCCGTAGAGGTCCGCGCGCCCGTCCACCGCGTCCCCCGCCGCCATCTCCGGCGGCATGAACGCGGGCGTGCCGATGATCTTGTCGGCGGCGGTCGCGGCGACGTGCCCCTCCGCCACCGCCCGCCGCGACTTCACGATGCCGAAGTCGAGGACCTTCACGAAGTCGTGCTCCAGACCCATGCGGCAGAGATGGATGTTCGCCGGCTTGACGTCCCGGTGCACGAGCCCATGGGCGTGCGCTTCGGCGAGGGACGCACACACCTGGCGCAGCAGGTGCACCGCGCGGGCCGGCGGTACCGGGCCGAACCGCTCGACCAGCGACTCGAGATCGATCCCGTCGAGGAGCTCCATGACGAAGTAGAGGGTGCCGTCGTCGGTCTGCCCGAAGTCGTACAGCTCGATCGTGTGGGGTGAGCGGAGGCTCGCCGCGGCCTCGGCTTCGCGCTTGAACCGCTGCACGGTGCGCTCCGCCTCGTCGCCACCGTCGAACGCGAGCTTCTCGGGTCGGATCAGCTTGATGGCGGCTGGGCGCGCGAGCATCCGGTGGTGGGCCACGTACACTTCGCCCATGCCACCCCGTCCCAGCAGCTCGCCGAGCCGATAGCTCCCCAGCTCTCGGGCGTCACGCACTTCGCGTCCGAGCCGTGTGATGACCTGCGAAATGAGTGTCCCCACACCTGCTGCCATGTAGGTGGGGATGTGCATCCACAGGAGGTGCGCCGGCGGCACGCTCAAATGCCGCGCCGCGATCGCCGTCGCCATCGCCAACGGATCCATCGATGCCGCGATCAGTGCCACCACCAACGTCCGCGACGGCGTACTCGGCACGATGGCGGAGAAGATCAGGATGACGAGGGCGAGCCGCGATATGGTCGGCCCTGCGGTCATGGCTGTTGTCGACAGGGAGGCGTGCTCGACGGCGGCCACGGCGGCGGCGACGACGACTTCGTAGACCAGGCCGAGCGTGACGAACGACGCGGGATCGACCTTGGCGCGCCGAGTGTACAGGAACACGCCAAGCGACAACAAGCCCACGCTCGAAACGACCACGTCCGCCACCCACGACCACGCGACATCCAGGCGCGGGAACAACGTATGGCCGAGGGTCAGGTTGATGAGGGCCAGGGCCACGAGGAGCCGCGCCAGAATGCCGAGTCGCCGGCCTGCTTCGCGCAACAGGTCTGGAGGGAGCGTGGTGCCGCGTCGTTCCCCGGTGGTGCGGGGGCCGCTGCGCGGTGTGCGCAACGCCTGGATGAGTCTCGACGGGCTCAGAAGTGCCCTCCCTCGGTCAACCTGCTCCGCAGGTCACGCGCCGTTCCTTCCAAATTGCAGATGCTCGGCGATGTAGCGGGTCGCTGCCACAGCGTCCAGGTGAGTCCCCGCAAGCCCGACATGGCCGTCGGGACGCAGCAGGTAGAACGAGGGCCGGGGGATGTGCGCGCGCGCGAGCTCCCGGTCGTTGGCGGGATCGCTCGGAACCTCGTGGATGCGCAGCAGGTCGCCGAGTTCCGGCACCCCACTCGAAGGCGAGACTTGGCCGATCACGATCAGCGTGAATCGCGTATCGTCCAGTTTTCCGAACAAGTCCTCGGTGGGACCGTTCGGCAGAAACTTGAGGCGTAGCCAAGGAAACCGATCGCCGGCGCGCGGGGCCGCCTCGGGCAGCCTGCCAAGTGTCTCCGACAGCGGACTGTTGCGATAGCGAATGCCGATCTGGGAGATGGTCCGAAATGCGAGTCTTTGAACACGCTCCATGCCCATGGCAAAGGCCATGATCTTCGCCAGGACCCGAGTACGGAACTGCCCCGCCAGCCACCCGTCGGAGACCACGAGCGAAAAGGCCCGGTCGGTCGTACTCAGGAGCCGCGTGGCAACCGGAAGGCGTTCGTCCTCGTAGGAGTCGAGCAGCGCGTGACCCGCACGTCCCGACACGACGAGTGCGAGCTTCCACGCCAGGTTGTACGCGTCCTGCAGACCGGTGTTCATGCCCTGCGCACCCACCGGACTGTGGATGTGTGCGGCATCGCCGAGCAGGAAGCAGCGGCGGTCGCGAAAGCGCGCAGCTCGTCGATGATGGATGCGGTACGTGGAGTACCAGCTGCATGCCTTGAAGGACAGCCCGCTGCCCGCTTCCTGGCGCACCGAAGGAATCACGTCTTCGAACGTCAGATCGTCTCGTCCCCGCAGGTTGGGGGGCAGGATGCCGGCGAGCCGCCAGTGATCGGTCCCGCGCATCGGGAAGAACAGGTGAAATCCCTGGCGCCACAGGTAGACGTTGAGCTCGTCGGGCACCATCGTCCCCGTCACCTGCGTATCCGCGACAAAGAACACATGCTCGTAAGGCGCGCCTTCGAAGGGGATGCCGCTCAGCTCACGCACGGCGCTGCGCGCGCCGTCGCATCCTGCGACCCACGCGGCCGTGACTTCGTCGCTGGTGCCGTCCGCGTGCTTGAGGCTTGCCTGGACCTGCGTGGTATCCTGCGCCAGGCCGACCAGCTCCGTGTTCCACTGCACGGCCATGCCCCGGTTGCGGAGGGCGTCGCTCAGCAGCCGTTCGTTGTCGTCCTGGCCGAGGATCAGAAGAAAAGGATACGGGCTCAGGTCGCGCCCGATGTCACCTAACGGGACCCGCGCCGCCCGCCGCCCTTGGACCCAGATGTTGGCCCCAGTGGCGCGCTTGCCGAGCTCGAGCGCGCGATCGACGATGCCGAGGTGCGAGTAGATCTCCAACGTGCGCGCCTGGACGCCCAGCGCCCTCGTCTGGAGGGAGGGACCTGCGTGCCGGTCGATGATCCGCACGCGCACGCCGCGCCGAACGAGCTGATTCGCGAGCATCAGCCCGGTGGGGCCGGCCCCGACGACGAGGACATCAGTATGCGTTTCTACGCGCGCACTCATCTCTCTTGACCTAGACGTTCATCCAACCGAGGCAACCACCTCTAGCGGACTCGTCTGACGCGGTTCATTCTTGATCGGTTTACTGTCGGACGCAAGTCAACCGCGTGCAGCGCGCGCCTGTCGCGATCCCGGTGGTCCCGGCGGCATCTGGCTGCGTTACCGCCGCGAAAGGGCGGCATTCCGGGTAGCGATGAGTCCGGTACGCCACGTCTCATCCCCGCGTGCGCTTACCCAGACGGCGCCGGGCGAGCGCCCGCCGGGCGCGTGGCGCTACTCCTCACACCTCGCGCTCGTGTTGTCGGGTGGCGGTGCTCGCGGCGCGTATCACGTGGGGGTGCTCGCCGGGCTAGCCGAGCGGTTGCCCGGCCTCGAGTTCCCGATCCTCTCCGGGATGTCGGTGGGTGCGATCAACACGTTCTACCTCGCCGCCCACCAGGGACCGCTGCCCGCCGCCGTCGCAGGCCTGCGCGCGCAGTGGGACCGCCTGACGAGCGAGGAGGTCTACCGCGTGCGGCCGGCCCGGCTGGCCGGCTCGATGCTCCGCTGGGTCTGGCACAGCGCCACGGGCCGACGGCGTGGGCCGGTGGCCGTCCACGGGCTCGCCGACACGCGCCCGCTGCGCGCATTCCTGGCCCAGTGGGTGGATCCGGGGGGCGTCGACGCGAACATCGTCTACGGGCGACTCCGTTCGGTTGCGCTCAGCGCGATGTCGTACACGACGGGGCGCTCCGTCACCTTCGTGCAGGGGGCCGCCGACACGCCGACCTGGGAACGGGCCGAGCGCATCGCGGTGCGCACGCGACTCACGCTCGACCACGTGATGGCGTCCGCGGCGCTCCCGATTCTCTTTCCAGCCGTGCGTATCGGCGCCGAGTTCTACGGCGACGGCAGCGTCCGTCAGACGGCGCCGCTCGCGCCCGCGCTGCACCTGGGCGCCCGCGCCATCGTCGCCATCGGGCTGAGGACGCCACGCCGCGCCACGTCCACTCCACGCGCGGGCGATTACCCGAGCGCAGCGGAGGCGCTGGGTTTGCTGTTCGACGCCATCTTCCACGACGCGCTCGAAGCCGACGCCGAGCGGCTCGACCGAGTGAACCTGCTGCTATCCGCGCTGCCGCCGCACACCCCCGCACCCGACGGGCTGCGCCCTGTCGAGCTGCTGCTCTTGCACCCAACGCGCAATCTGACCGATCTCGCGGCAGGGCAGGGCCAGCTGCTGCCACCGAGCGTGCGCCGGATCGTCCGCGCCTTGGGTGGCCAGCGGGAAGCGGCATCCGAGTTCCTCAGCTTCCTCCTGTTCCATCCGGTGCACACGGCCCGGCTGGTGGAGGCGGGATACGACGACGTCCGCGCGCAGTGGCCGGCCATCGAGCGATTTTTCGAGAAGCTGGAGCGGACCGGCGACCGGCAGAGTTGAAAATGCCTCCTCGGCCAACTAGGTTACGCTCGCGGGGGCGACAGGCTTCGACGGGTTTGGCGAGGATATCGCTGCGTGCCCAGGTCGTCAGTCACCTGGTAAAACCACTGGCACAATTCATAACTGCCAATTCAAACCTGGCACTGGCTGCGTAAGCTTCGGCTTCACGCACCTGCGTGAGTGGCAGCCCGCCTGAGGCGGCGCTCACGTATCGCAAAATCGGGCTGGCGTGACCTGGGGCCCGAACGGGTCGCGTAAGAGTTTCTAAGGGCTCGTTGCTGCCGTGGCCGGCGAGGCGCCGCGGTGGTGAGACCACAAGCCTCGTCTACGCACGTAGTGGCGGTATCGGAGTCATTCTCGGACCGGGGTTCGATTCCCCGCGCCTCCACTGAAGAAGTTGTTGGGTTTGCTGGGCTGTTGAGCATTTAGGTCTCTCCGCTGTGCCTTATCTGTGCCTTACGGGTACCGGGGCTCCGCACTCGCGGGGCCCTTTTCACAGCGCGTCCGCGAGCTGCCCTTGCCATGCCGCAACGCTTGCGTTATATACTGAACCATATGGTTCAGTATATGAGGACCCGACTTGATACTTCGTTCGCCGCGCTCTCGGACGCCACGCGGCGTGGCGTTCTGGAGCAGGTCGGACGAGCCGACGCTTCGATCACGGACCTTGCCGAGACGTTCCACATGACGCTCACGGGCATGAAGAAGCACGTCGGCGTTCTGGAGCAGGCGGGGCTCGTCACCACGAAGAAGATCGGGCGCGTGCGGACGTGCCAGCTGGGCCCGCGCCGATTGGAGGAAGAGACGGTATGGCTCGAGAGGTACCGCCAGCGCTGGGACGAACGCTTCGATGAGTTGGACAAGGTTGTCGAGGAACTGACACGAAAGGAGAAGAGCGATGAACGCAAGAATCGAAAGTAAGCCCGGCCCCGTGAAGAACCGCACCACGGTGGAACGGAAGTCGGACCGCGAGGTGATTGTCACGCGGACCATCAACGGCCCGGCGCGCATCGTGTTCGAGGCATTTACCAAGGCCGAGCTGCTCAAGCGTTGGTGGGTGCCCAAGTCGATGGGAATGACCCTGCTGTCCTGCGAGGTGGATGCTCGTGTCGGAGGCAAGTACCGATTGGTATTCGACCACGGTGGCCCCGAGCCTGCCGCGTTTTTCGGCACGTATGTCGAAGTGAAGCCGTACTCGCGCCTCGCGTGGACCAATGAAGAAGGTGGCGAGGGCGGGCCTGTCACCACCGTGACCTTCGAGGAAGAGGGCGGCAAGACGCTGGTGGTCCTGCGCGAGAGCTATCCTTCGAAGGAAGCGCTCGACGCTGCCGGCACCGGAGCAGCCGATGCAATGGTCGAGACGTTCGATCAGCTGGACGAGCTTCTCGTCGCCCTGGGTGAGAGCTCGGGACAGTAACAGAAACGTGGATCTCGCGGTCGGTCGTCCGATAGTCCCGGCTCACACTGGCCGGGGCTATCGGGCGGAGTCGCGAACATTCGATCGACGGGTCCCACGCTCACGGCGCAGCGTTCCGCGCCGGTCGCGTCCTGAGGTGCGCCCAGGCCCAGCCGAGCAGGGTGATGGCCAGGGGAGAGCGCGGCAAACCCGCGCGGCGGACGGGTACGCTCGGCTTTCGTGACAAGCGCTGCAAACTCCGCGGTGGTGCCGGCGAGGAAGACAGACCCGAAGCGAACCAGATCCGTCGCGAGGTCGCGGAAGCCGTCGAGCGGATCGTCAGAGAACCCCGGGTATCGCGCTTGTCCGCGCCCCACGGCGGCGCGGGCGAAGTCTTCGTGCAATAGCGTGGCAGCATCGACGCGATAGCGGACCTCACCGAGCGCATGGCGCACGCTGAATTCCAGCGAACGGTTCGCTCGTGCGAGCCGCCATGGGCATAGAGTCCGCCGCTGCCGCGATCGACTTCGCTGGCCTGATAGACGAAGCCGTACGGAACAAGAACGGGCGAGAGGAGTTCGACGCCGCGTCGGCGCAGCTCAATGGCATCCATGAGTATGAAGCTGTTGCTACCTAACGCATGTTGAGAGCGCGCCCCTCGCTGTTACCATGGAGTCGACCAAGACCCGTGGCCCACAGCAAGGAGCGGCTCTCATGAAACGGACTACCAAGTATGTCGCGTTGGACGTCCACCAGGCAACCACGAGTGCGTCGGTGCGGGAAGAGAGCGGACGGGTAATTGCGCGGAGCGTGCTGCCGACCGACGGCGCCGTGATCACGGAGTTCGTGCGCGGGATGCGCGGAGCGGTGCACGTCGCTCTTGAGGAAGGCACCCAAGCGCAGTGGTTGCACGACTTGCTGGCACCGCTCGTGGATCGGGTCGTCGTCTGCGATCGCCGCGGGGCGCCGCGGCAAGGGAACAAGGCCGATCAGGTCGATGCCGACCAGTTGTCCGAGCAACTCCGCCGCGGCGGGCTGCGCGCGGTCTATCATGGGAGCGCCGACCGCACGACGCTGAAGGAGCTCACCCGGACGTACCAGAACCTGGTCGAGGACGCGACCCGGGTGATGCTCCGGCTGAAGGCGTTGTTTCGAGCCCGCGGGATCCCGGCCTCCGGCAAACGGGTGTATCACCCCCGAGCGCGAGTCCAGTGGCTCGCCCAGCTCCAGGACCCCGGCGCGCGGCTCCGGGCCGAAGCGCTCTACGCCGAGCTCGACGTCCTGCGGACGCTCCGACCCAGGGCGAAAGCGGCCATGGTCACGGAGGCACGGCGCGATCCCGCGTGGCCCCTGCTGCGGACCATCCCGTTCTTCGGATCGGTCCGCGTGGCCCTGCTCCTGGCCACGATGCAGACACCCTGGCGGTTTCGGACCAAACGAAACCTGTGGGCCTACGCCGGCCTGGCGGTCGTGACGCGGTCCAGCGCCGATTATGCGCTCATCGCCGGCCAGGCTGTGCGTCGGCGGCGGCCCCCGCTGACCCGTGGGCTGAATCGCAACCACAATCGCGTGCTCAAGGATGTCTTCAAAGGCGCGGCTACGGCGGCCACGGCGCGGCCGGGCCCGCTGCAGGACTTCTACCACTGCGTGATCGCGCGCGGGACGCGAGAGGAACTCGCGCGGTTAACACTCACGCGCAAGCTGGCGGCGCTCACGCTCCGACTGTGGAAGAAAGGAGAACGCTACGATCCGACGAAGCTGACCACGCCAGCGCGCTAGGCTGGTGCCTCGAGGCGGCGGTGGGGGCGTTCCTCTCGCCAGCGGCTCCCGGTACCAGGACGAGGGTGCGGAGGGCAGTCTCGATAATTCTAGTCCGCCCGGCGAGCAGTCACGCCGAGGCACTCGCCTAACTCTAGGCCCCTTCGCAGAACCCGAAGAAGCGTCAGGCCGGCTCCGTGCCGAGTCTCAGATAGAACCGTGGTTTGCGCGCGCGCGAAACCGTCGTGCTGGCAATTCGTCCCAGTCGGACCGGCCGCTTGAGGGAGGAGACGCATGCGGAAGAAGACTGCTCTGCGAACACCGCAGCAGCGCGAGACTTCGGTACGCAAACCGGGTGGGCTGATTGATCGGGGCGAGAACGCTCAGGACTCAGCAACGGCGAAGTCCGCCCTTACCAATCGCTCTCATAGAACGTGAATTAGACATACCTGTGTAAGATACCCGGCACATCATTCTTGGCTGCCTAATCGCCTCGTTTTGAGCTGCAAGCCGTGAGTTAGACTGGTCAGCCTAAACGGTTTA
>Ga0209237_1001704_pt1 | contig 13047 bp, 11 predicted proteins | sample GraSoi013_1_40cm_2_FD_185820 | JGI IMG/M metagenome (GOLD analysis project Ga0209237, IMG submission 185820) | Grasslands soil microbial communities from the Angelo Coastal Reserve, California, USA - Sample 10_02_2013_1_40cm (SPAdes) (version 2) | ecosystem: Environmental > Terrestrial > Soil >... | reverse complement strand
CTTCTACGACGACTCTCGAATCCATTACAATTGCCTTTTCCAGAACGGCTGGGACCTCGCTGGGCGTACCACCCGAGACGCCTCCAAAGGAGTCGGGCCGAGCGCGACCGTCGGCGAATCCTTCGACCTCCTATCGCGCTCGACGTCTGTTCGCAGGTGCCGCCGCGTTCCTTCTCCTCTTCGTCGCATTCGCCGTTACATCTCGCGACGGCCGGGCGGAGGTGGTTCAACCTCTCGCTCAACCCTTCTCCCCACAGCCGGTGACGTACGGTCCCGGCTGGGAACGCATCGTGAATCCCGATGGCACCGTGGAGATGCACCAGCTACCGACCTTCCAGCGGTGGGATAGCGTGTGGCGGCCCGTCAGTTCGCTCAACCGGTCGAACGCGGATTGGCCGTACCAATTGGCCGAGACGCAGCCGCGATTCTCGGCGACCCGGCTCGGTGCGACGTTCGTCCAAGCGAAGGTTCCCGGCGCGATGTACGAGTTCCGGCCCGAGGCGATCAAGGAGACAATCGTCATTCCGACCGCTCCGCCGACGCCTGGGATTTCCGTGGCGCTCACGACCACGGGTTTGAACCTCACCATCACGAACAACACGATCCGCCTGACCGTTCCCGGCGGCCCGACGATGTGGACGTCCGGCGGGTTCCACGCGTGGGACTCATCGCCTTTCCCGCAAATGTGGGCCGACGCCGTCTCGAGTCTGGCGTTCTCGAACGGCATCCTCAACGTGACGTTGAACGGGGACATGCTCGCCCACGCCGTCTACCCATTGTACGTCGACCCGACGTGGACGCTCAGTTCGACCCTCGGGTGGGGTGCCAGCGTCTTCCAAGACGCGGTCGTGGACCAAGGCGACCGCACGATCAAGATCGGCTGGCTTGCGGACAACTTCAACGACAACGTGAACGAGATCTGGTCCGTCGACGCGGGTGCGGTGACCTTTACGGGCGGGGCGATGCAGCTGCCGCCCGGCTCTTCCGTCCACGCCGGCAGTTCGTGGTACAATCAGCGGTTCGCGTTCTCCGTGAACTACGTGACGCTCGGCAGCGCCGGTTTCTCGTTCCGGCTACAGAACCCGTGGCTCAGCACGAGCAACAAGTACCAAATCGTGGTCGACGGGAACGCGGGAAACGTTCGACTGGAAAAATGGGTCGGCGGGGGCAGCACGGTGCTCGGCAGTTTCACCACGGCGATCCTCGCGGGGACGACCTACCCGGTCAAGATCGTCGCGTCAGGCAATTATTTCGAGGTGTGGTGGCAAGGCACACGAAAACTGGCGGTCACGGATCCGTCCCCGCCGGCCCCGTTCAGCGGCTACGTCGGGGTCTGGACCGCAGCGAGCAGCCCGCAAATCAAGGTGGACGACGTACGGGTGTGGAACACGGTAAACGGCACGATTACGTCGGCCGTGCGGGACGCAGGGACCACGTATGTTCCGCTGACGGAGCACGTCACGTACGTCGGCGGCGCGTTCGAATGGGCGGATTCCCAGGTCCTTTCGTCCACAGACAACGTCGTGTGGTCGGACCCAGACTACGTGAAGGTCGGCCCGAAATCGGCGCTCGATTATTCGATCGCGGAAGGAGACCAGACCCGGTGGTACAAAGACCAAGTCGAACTCCGCTCGACGGACGACGGCACGCCGTCGCTCAACGAAATCGCGGCGACGGAAGCGGTGACCCCCGCGGCTTCAAGACCGTCGGTTGTCTTGGGATACGAACGCTGGCAGTATTACGTGGGCGGCCTCGCCCACATCGCCGACGGGAATCTGTTCCTATCCGAGAGGGACGTTGGGTTGCCGGGCAAGGGGTTCCCAATCGAATTCCGACGCGCGTACAACTCCCTCCAGGCGTACAGCGGGACGCTCGGCCAGGGATGGACGCACAACTACAACGTCTCGCTCTCCGGCTCGACGGACATCACGATGGACGACGGCGACGGATCGCGCTTCGTTTACACCTCGCTGGGTTCCAATCTCTATTCCTCGCCCGCGGGTCTTCAGGCATCGAAATTGGTGAAGAACGGCGATGCGACGTACAGCCTGTTCTGGTCCGGCGGGGCGCGCTGGAACTTCACGTCGGCGGGGAGGCTCGTCCTGATTACGGATCGGAACGGGAACAAGCTCACGCTGACGTACGACGGCAGCAACCGGCTCTCCAAAGTCCAGGACGATTCCGCGCAGTACCTCCAGTTCCTGTATGACGCGAACAGCCACATCACGACGGTGCGCGACCAGACGTTGCGTGCGTGGACGTACCTGTACACGTCGAACCGCCTTACGTCGGTCACCGACCCGCTATCGAATGCGACGCTCTACATCTACGACGCAAGCAACCGGATCGAGAAGGTCGTCGATCGGGCGAACAAGATGACGCGGTTCGTGTACGACGCCTCGAGCCGCGTGACGGACCTGTACTTCGGCCTCTACAACCGCACGACGTCGTCAATCACGTGGCAGTATCGCGGGTACACGATCTCCGGCTATGCGAACGTGCGAACCCGGACGGTGACCGACGCGAACGGCGTGGCATCGACCTTCACGCTCGACGAGCGGGGCACGCCCAAGAATGTAACGGGACCTCTCGCGGGAAGCCCCGGCGCCTGCTGCGGGCGGCCGGGTAGCGAGAGCGCGGCGAGCCAGTGGGATGGGGAACGAAACAAGGTCTGGGCCGAGGATGCGAAGGGCTTCCGATGGCACTACGTGTACGATTTCCGGGGCAACGAGAAGAGCCGCCGCGATCCGACGGGCAACCGGAGCTCGTCGGCGTGGGACAACCGGGATACCGGAACGCTGTTCGTCTCGCTGCTAATCCAGTCGACGAACTTTCGGGGATATTCGACCAACTCCACCTACGATGCGAAAGGCAACTTGATGACGGTCACCGCCGCGGACGGCTCGACTTCGTCGCGGACGTACGACGCGTCGGGCTTCCCGAAGACGTCGCTGGACTTCCGCCACTTCCAGACGAACTACACGTACGACAGCCACGGCTGGTTGACCCAGGTCAAGAATCCGCTGGGCTTCGCTACTTCAAACGGCTACGATTCGTTGGGCCGACAGCTCAATGTGACCACCCCATTGGGATTCCGCACGCAGTTCGTCTACGACTCGCTCGATCGGCGGACGAAGGTGACGGACCCGCTAGGCAACTCTACGAGCTACGTCTACGATGCGAGAGGCGACCTGACCAAGGTCATCGACCCGAATGGGTACGCGACCCAGGTCCAGATTAACGTGACACTGGCCAGCAGGTCGAAGACGATCGAGGCGGGTGGCAATTCCACAGTTTTCGGCTACGACACCCTTGGGAATCTGGTCACCGTCACCAATCCCCGTACCTTCACGACGACGTACCAGTACGATGCGTACAGCCGGAGGACGAACGAGACGACCCCCGGCGGGAACGTTACCCGCCTCACGTATGACCGGAACGGGAACGTCGCAACCCGTGCCGACGCGAATGGCAACCTCACGACGGACGCGTACGACAAGCTGAACCGGGTCACGAAAGTCACGTATCCCGGTTCGGTCGTGGTCACGTATCAGTACGACGCGAACGGCAACGTCGTCCAGGTCGTCGGCTTCGGATACACCCGGACCGAGACGTGGGACGCCCGGGACCGTGCGACGTCGACGGTCGACAACTACGGCTCGTTCACGAAAACCCAGGGCTACCAATACGACGCGGATTCCCACCGGACCCGACTGACATACTCCGACGGCTCCTACGCGGCGTACTTCTACAACGCTGCGGGCTGGCAGACCTACGAGAATCACAGTGACGGTCCGTCGTGGTCTTTCGTGTACGACAACGACGGCCGCCGCACGACGGAAACGTATCCGAACGGCGCCGTTACGACGACAAAGTACGACAAGGCGAGCCGAGTCACGAACATCTGGACGAACAAGAGCGGGAGCGTCCTTGAGTCTTTCGCATACACGTTCGACAAGGCGGGCAACCGCAAGATGATGACGGAGGCGAACGGCTCGTGGGCGAAGTACTCGTACGACAACTTGTACCGACTCCTGAACGAGAGCTATTCGAACGGCCGGTCGATCGGCTACACGTACGACGCGGACGGCAATCGGAACACGTCCCGGGAGATCCGAGTGGGCGGTTCTTTGGTCGTCACGACGAACACTTACGGGAAGGAAGACCAGCTCCTCAAGGCCGTCATTGCCGGCGGCGCGACGACGGCGTACACGTACGACAAAGATGGAAACATGAAGACGAGCGTCACCGGCTCGGCCACGACGACGTACGCGTACGACATCGAGAATCGCCTCACGTCGGTGACGACCTCGTCCTCGACGACCACGTACGCGTACTCGGCGGACGGTAGACGTTTGAAGCGGCTGTCGGGTGGCACGACGACGTACTTCGGGAACGATCCCGTGAGCCCGAGCCGAGTGGACGACACGATTGAGGAGTACTCGTCGACCGGCACGAAGACCACGACGTATCTCCACGGGGTCGGCGCGGACGAGCTCCTTGGCTACAAGACAACTGTTTGGTACGATTACCACGGGGACGCGCTCGGAAGTGTGACACGACTCACGGACTCGACGGGGGCCACTTCCTCTACATACCGCTACGACGCGTTTGGCGCGATTCGCTCTCAGACTGGGTCAGGCAACACCTATGAGTTTGTCTCGCGAGAAGACGAATCCTCACAAGGGCTGTACTATGACCGTGCGCGATACTACGAAACAGGAACAGGACGGTTCCTGAGCCAGGACCCGGTGTCATGCCCAAGTCGCACAACAAGTCGCTACGAGTACGTCGGCGACAACCCCGTCAACCACGCAGACCCGAACGGCAAGGACTTGTGCGCCTGCGGTTGGTGGGAATGGATGACAAACTTCGGAGGCTGCCTCGGGTGTTCCGCATGCATAGGCGTCGTTGGCGGCCTCCAAGCTTCAATCGCCTTGTACTTTGGCCTGGGCTCGGTTATCTGGGCCTTCTGTGGGATAGTTGCCTGGTTACTCACTTGGTATGGCGGACCGGCTGGTGGAGTCTTGTTCGCGACTTTCTTCTCGATCTGTCTCGTCGTCATGGCAGTCGCTTTCACAATGCTTTTCTGGGCGACCGGATGTCTCATCTGTAGATACGCAATAGGTGCCTGCTAGTGGTTATTCGCCAGAAGCACCTGTTCGGGAGGCTGTTCAGCCTGGCGCAAGAGTCCCAGGCACGGCGGAGTTCAGTTCGTGACCCTGAAAGGTTTCGATCGTTCTTCCGTGTCGCGTTCGAAGCTAGAAGCATCGAAAGGCGTTGGGGGCGCCGCGGAGTGTCCTGGTTCCTTCCCCCACTCGTGTTGCTCGCTCTGGTTAGCTGGGTTACAATCGGATATTCGGTCGGTGGAATCGCAGTGGTCACTTGCATAGCCGTCGTTAGCTTGCTTGTGCTCTGGTTTGGTTACAGCCGAGGGCCCTCGAATTAGTGAAATGTCGCCTTGCAATTGGGCGCACATCAAAGGAATCTGTGAACAAGCGCCCTACCAACCGTCAACGTCTTTGAACGGGCTGGCACCGGGATGCCGAGGGCCAAATGTAATGCGGTAAACAGCCCGCACCAACGAACATCTGAGATGGTCTTATTACTATTCAGTTGCTTGACACGACCACAGGGGGGACGGTTGGGCCGCAATTCCGGTTGGCGGATGTCCCGTCTTGGTCGCGGATTGCCCCATGGCGACAGGGAATGAGAATCCTCACGATCCACTCGGAGTACTCAGCCGTTGCTGCGAACACGCAGAAGGCCTCTCGTGCGGTCGAAGCCGCCATAAAGGCGCTTAGGGCCCGTGGGGCGAACAAGGTTTGCGAAGTTGGATGTGGTCTACTCGCTAACACGCCACACCTCCTGAAAGCGTTTTCCTCAGTGACCCTGACGGACCGAACTGAGCAGTTCGAGCGGATCAAAGACAACTTGGCATTGCTCACCAAGCAGTATCGATCTCGTCAATCTTGATGTAGTGTTTGTTGAGCCACCGAGCAATCCTCTCATACCATTTGCCAAACTCGGGTTGGCTGCAAAAGATTGGACCGTCCACCCAGACGCGCCCACATCGAACTCTATCCCGCAGACCAGGGATGTCAAAGATTTCGGGTGGAGCCGGCGGCGCCCGCGGCCAATTGCGGACCCATTCGATTACGTTGGATTCCAATGGGTCAACAAAGAAGAACCCGGCTGGCCGCCGCGCAGGCTTGATGCTCAGCCGCCAAGGAATGGATCGATTGATGATCGACACTTGCTCCCAGTATTCAACGGATCGCGGCGCCGGCGGGAGCGGCATTGGCTCAGGTGGATCGGCAGATCGCGTGTATCTCGGGAGAAACTGGACTTCGCCCGTCGAGCGGACGAATTCCACGAACGCCGTTTCGTCGTCGTCCGTCATGAGGAACACAATCTGTCGACCCATGTCCACCCGCCCTGGAAAATGCTGTTCCCGGCTCATTCTTTTCCATAGTTTCGCGGGAGAGGCCGGCGTCCTCTTGGGAAGCGTCGGATGCGGAGTCTTTTGCTGGCAGATGTGCGCTGCGTTCTCGGGCGGGGGCTCCCCGCCGTCAGGTGGGGGCGGAGGTGGGTGCGGTAGCGCTTGGGCCCGTTGCGAGTGACCCATGGAGCGCAGGCAGAGAGGGGGGCAACGCTAGGTTTATTTGATGGGCCCCCTGAATATGCCCTTTAGCTTTCAGGGACCGAGAGATGTGCAAATGGCTCATCCGCAAACGAAAGTCTTCGAGGGTCGGCCAGACAGGCTGGTTCCCGCGGCGATGATCGCATACCTCTCCTTTTTCATCGCCATCGCCCTGCTCGCCTCCTTTACACTCGCGGTGGACAACTTCAGCCGACTGTTCCTAGGACTGTTCGAAGGCGTCCTCGTCGCGTTCATTTGTGTGACAGCCATCGCTTCCTCCCGCCTGCGTATCTTCGAGGTCGATGGGAAAGGAATCCGTTGCGCCGGCCGCCTCAGGTCGAACTTCGATGTCCCGTGGAAAGATGTTTCTCGAATAGAGGTCGTTCGCCATCGACGAGGGGCTCCTCGGGTATATGTCCTTCGCGCGCCGAACGAAGCGATCTTGGCAAGGTTCAGCCCCGTCGAGCTTGGTACTGCGGCAGGCGAATCGTTTGCCTCCGCGGTTCAAAAAGGCGCGAGCAAGCTTGGGCTGCCGATTTGTCAGAGGATCGGCCTGTGTTGAACTACGGCCTGCGTGCAGGAAGCTTGGGAGGAGCATCGGGCCCTCCATCGGGCTGAAGTCCAGAGGGCCTCGGCGCGGTGCAGCCAATGTTTCTTTGAGAACAACGTTCAAGAGACAGTTCCCGATGTGTATTCCGGAAGAGGATGATCCCATTACCTACTTAGTCGATTTTGAGCGAGTCGTCCGTCAAAGGACCCTGCAGCAAGTCTTCGGTGGGATTGAGTCTTGGCTGCACGATCAGAACGCGCGTGTGAAGGAATCCCTTCCACCCGTGCGAATCGTGGCGAACCATGGCCGTCTTCTGCATGCTGTCCAATGGGCCAAGAACGCGAGGAAACAAATAGCATTTTTCCTTGAACCCGATGGCGCGGATGTGCGAGTGCGCGTTCGGATAACCCCCGGCGTACTCAACGCAGGAGCCGTTGGGGCACTTCCCGACGAGGCCCGTGCAAACTGGACTGACCTGTTGGCAGGATTGTGGGAGCGGTTCGACGAGCCCGGGATGCCGGCCGAAAGTGTAAGCGCACCGCAAATCGACTCGAAAGCTTCCGTGCGAGCGGGCAAGATAGCGATCCTGGTGGGCGGCTTCATGGTCGCCCTGACCGCGTTGGTCTTCCTCGCCTTCTTCCAGCATCCCGCAGTAGCAACCGGACTCGGGTTGGGATTCGCTTCAGGAGGTGCATACACCCTGCTCAAAGGAAGGAGCCTCGTGCAATCTGCAAGACGACGCCTAGTTGCAGAAAAACGGAAGGTTGACCCCTAGTCAGTATGGGAGTCAGCTACCGTCGGGCGGATTCGCGCGACATTGCGTACGCGAGCTTCCCGTTTCGAAGTGCGTTTCGCCGCCGCTCTGAAAACCTCTCGCACCACGCGCCAGCCGAGCCCAACCCGATCTCATCCGCGCCCGAGAATCGGTCCTGTGGGTCAGCCTCGCGGGGAAATCAACTCTTTTGCACTAGCCTGTTGTTCACTTTGCAGGCACAGTCCAGGCGGGCGAGAACGCTCGGTCTCTTGCCCGCCGGGTCCGCGACTTGCTCCGGGACCTCCAGTGAGCATAGGGTAACGAACTGGGTGGTCCTACTCGCACCTCCGAGTCCAGGCTTCCGCCTTCAACTTCGACGACGAGGCCGCGAAACATCGGCCCTTCCGTCAAACTGGCTTGTGTATGCTCGGTCCCGTGTATTTTCCCGCGCAATCTATCCCTGGACCGAGAAGATTGGGCGATCGCGCCTCTTGAACTGCGAACATGCTCACGTCCGTTCCCTTGATGAAGGACCGTGTAACGCTTCCCACTCCCGCCTCGACCGCGCGATTCGCCGGGGCCAACGGGAGGCGTATACTGCGATGGGGATCAAGAAGAGTAGAAGCCCTGCCAAAGGCCCAAACCCGATGAGTGGAGAGAGCGAAGGGTCGACAAGTCTCACGATTTGCATGAGCCCCGCGACGGGTGTACCAATCCCGACGGCATACAACGTGATCTTCGCGAGGAAGTAATCTTTCGATTCAGCTGGATGAAACTCGCGCAGATGCGCAGCGAGGTCGCGATGTGGGATCCGAGTGTCGCAGACCCAACAACGGAAAGGCGCTTGGTCGTACGCCTTTGTGGTTTGCTTCATCGCGACGACCGCGACAGGTATTGTAAAGAATAGAACCATCCACGTTGCCCAGAGCGCAATCGGAACGTCCCACAGCGAATTCGTTAGTCCTCCGTAGAAAAACAGGGTGAGAATTAGTCCAAGTCCAGCGGGCAACGTGATCAGGGCGATGCGCCTCATGGCCCTCGCCAAGAGCCTATGGACTTCCGGATGAGCCACCTGATTGTGACGCGAAAGTTCCTCAGGCGACATCCACTCGCCGCAGATCCCGCATATAGCCTTCGTGGTCCCAGGTTCAGCCATCGCGATGTCCTCCCGGCTCTCGGAAACAGGAACCGTCCCGCCGCCCTGCGAGGGATTGAAGTAGGCGAAAAAGACCTTTGCTTTGATCTAACGCGACCGAAATCCTTCCATGCCGCCTGCAGCATGTTACCATCCCGTTAAGAGAGCCGTTAGCTGCAATGACAGTTGGTTGGCCGCGAGTCCTATCGCCAGTACGACCTCAAAGAGGGACACGGCGACGGCCCTGGTGTCCGCCGAAAGTGGAGTCCTTCAACCCTGCTTTACCTGAAGAGCTTCAGCACCAAATAGGCAAATAGCGCGATGAGCGCTACCCAAATCGACGCGACGATTACAGCGGCATTTTGGCTTTTCGGGGAACCCTTGACGAACTCGCGTCTGGCCCTTTCCCTGCATTCTTGAGTGACCTCGAAAGGCACAAGTCTGGCCGCGTATCGGATTCCAAGCGGAACGAGAATCGCATCGTCCAAGTAGCCTAATACCGGGATGAAGTCAGGAATGAGGTCGATGGGGCTTAGGGCATAGCCCACGGTTAGCGCAATCAGAAGCTTTGCTCGTCTTGGGGTCCTTGGATTCCGGTACGCCAAGTAGAGCGCCAAGACGTCCCACTTGATCCGACTCGCTTTCGCCTCTTGAACAAGGCGAGCCCACCTTCTGGGCCCTCCGTGCTCCATGCTCAGCGATTCGTGGCAGAGAACGGCAATCTTTGAAACTTTCCATTGGCATATCTCTTGATGGGCTTGCCCGGTTTGCTTGCCAGTGTACCGACTTCCCGCCGGGAGCACTCTCAGGTATCACCGCCGAACGCGTTGACGTAGCCTTAGCGCCCCTCCCCAACGCCGCTCACGGAGGAGCGGGTGGTGCGGGCGGGATGTAGGGAGGAGGGCTGGAATACGCCGCCCTAGCTGGAATGGCGACAAGTTCCCCTCGTCGGAACCGATCAAGCGTCCGCCGATACACGATCAGCCAGAGTATGATGGAGACTCCGCCGAGGACATCTCCCGAGATCTCCGCCATTGCGAATGCGAAGGGGATTTCAGTTGGTTGAGAGGGGAGGGGCGTGAGCCCAAGGAACGTAAGCCCTATGACCATCACGGCGACCGCGCTTCCGACGCCGAGAGCGAGGGCGCGAAGGGCCCAGGCTCGGGTGGCACGGTCTAGCAGGTGTTCGACGATCCAAAATACCGCGAATCCCGCGAGCACGGCCAAGACGACATTCACGAGCGTGAACGCCGCGTAGCGCGCCGGATTTATGGAGAACGTATACCCCAGCCATGGGAGGAAGCTCCCGAAGGCCGCGGAAACGGCCACGTTTCCCACGAACGCGACGACGACATAGACGATCATGGCGGTTTGGCTCTGCATGATGCGCGTCGCATGCTCCGGTCCCAGCTCGGATCGACCCGCCCGGAGGTACCGTAAACCGATGACCACCAGGATTGCGTCGATGAACAAGAACACAGCTAGGATTCCACCGGCGGCCACGAGGCCGGCGGACTGCGGGCCGTTCCCCGTCGCCCTCTCCGGGTCGATGGGCGCGAAGATCGCAATCGCTGGCCAGAACGCGACCACGATTGCAACTCTCACGACGCGCTCCACCATGGCCAGACCCATCGCTGCAGTGAAGAGACGGATCGCCGACGTCGTCCTGCTCATTCCCTCCACCAATCCAGAGCAACGTTCCTGCAAACTTAAAAGTGGTGGCTGCTTCGAGGGCCGCGCCCGACAATCATGAGTTCCGAGAATGAAACAGCCGTCCGCAAGCATCCGGGTCGACCAAGAGCGACCCAATTGCGCGTTTGCAACCAAGGCGCGACTGCCACCACCATAAGTGATGCCTCTTGAGTGTCTGGGGCGAGGGACGAACGGGGTGCTTATCCTGCACCACCGGATGACCTTGACATGCGGAGTGGGCAGGCCCAGCTCAACCCGAACTCGACGGACACAGACGGCGACGGCCTCGGTGACGGGAAGGAGCTGTACACCTTCACCGTCAAGAGCCCGGTCCGGTATCCCATCCCGGATTCCGGCTCGACGACCACCAACCCGCTTGCGATATCGCTCGGCGCCCCGGCGTGGGCCGTGAGCAAGGCGTCCGGCATCGTCGGCATCACGCATCCGGACATGACCTGTCGGTCTCACCTTTTATAGACGCGATTCAATCGGGCCCTTCGAAGGTTTTGTATGAACGCCTCATTCGCTCGACACGCCCGACGCCCCGCTCGCGGTTCCGCAAGGCCGCGGTTGCTTCGGCTCATGATCGTCATCGCGGCGATCCTGATCGTTTCGGTCTTACCGGCGACCGCGCGCGCGAACAATTCCGAGACCAGGCCCACGATCGTCCTCGTCCACGGCGCCTGGGCCTCGCCGCCTGGCTGGGACATGGTTGTCGTAGGGCTCCAGAAGGACGGGTTCACGACCGTGACCCCGACGCTCGGCCTGTTGTCGATCGCCGGGGACGTCGCAATCGTCCGCGCGGTGCTTGACGGCATCTCGGGTCCGAAGATCCTCGTCGGACACTCGTACGGTGGGATCGTGATCTCGAACGCAGCGTACGGCCGGTCCGACGTGCTCGGCCTTGTCTTCACCGCAGCGTTCGTCCCCGACCAGGGTGACTCGATCTTCAGCCTCGGCGCGGGCTTCCACACCTCCGAGGCGTTCAACCACTTCATCTGGACGGGGACGCCTTTCGCATCACCCGCCTTCATTGACCCGGCCTTTTTCGCGCAGTTCTTCTGTCAGGACCTCAACCCGAACCTCGAGGCGACCCTGAACGCGGAACAGATCCCGCTCAACTTCTCCATCGCCCCGACCCCGTCTGGGCCGGTCGCGTGGCACACGCTGCCGTCGTGGTACGCCATCTCAGGGAAGGACTTGATGATCGATCCGGCGGAGGAACTCTTCATGGCGCAGCGGGCGGGGGCGACGACCATCGTGTTCCCTGCGGCGAGCCATGCGGGAGGAATCACCCACTATGCAACCGGATTCGTGAAACTCATCGAGGAGGCCGTGCAGCAGACGGCGGATTGAGGGGGCCGGGTTCGACCAAAACCCTTTACGTCGCCGAAGATGTTAAGGAGCCGAGCCAGGTACGCAATTGACAACCCCCTAGCGGTCGGCGATGAAGGTCAAACGCTAAGATGAAAGAGTTCCAGACGAAAAACCAAAAGGTCTCGCCGTTAAAGCCCGGCACCAAGGCGCCGAACTTCACCCTCAAGACGACGCCGGATCAGCATGTCTCTCTCAGGGATTTTCTCGGAAGGCCCGTGGTGCTTTGCTTCTATCCCGCGGATTGGAGCCCCGTCTGCAGCGACCAGCTGGGACTCTATGCGCAGCTCATGTCCGAATTCAGGAAGTTCGACGCGGAACTGCTCGGAGTCTCCGTAGACGGAGTCTGGAGCCATCTGGCGTTTTCAAAGGATCGCAACTTGAACTTCCCCCTTCTCTCCGACTTCGCCCCCAAAGGGGCGATCTCCAGGACCTACGGGGTCTTCACCGAGCGCAACGGCGAATCGGCGCGGGCGCTCTTCGTCATTGATCCGAAGGGGATCATCCGGTGGAGCTACCTCTCACCGGACGGGGTCAATCCTGGAGCTGACGGCATCCTCTCTGCATTGGAGCATCTCAAATCACCCGGCTGAAGCGAGTGATCAGTACGACCTCGGGTTACCAACCGCCGAGACTGACCCTACCCGTCGGACAGCGGGACCACATTGAAGGGCCGCCCGATGCCCGAATGATGCTCGTCGAGTACGGGGATTACCAGTGTCCATACTGCGGCGCGGCCTATCCGATCGTGAAGAAGGTCCAGAAGGAACTTGGAACGAAGCTGCGGTTCGTCTTCAGAAACTTCCCCATCACGACCTCCCACCCGCAGGCGGAATGGGCCGCGGAAACCGCCGAGGCGGCCGCCGCCCAGGGGAGGTTCTGGGAGATGCACGATTTTC
>Ga0209237_1001703_pt1 | contig 13048 bp, 12 predicted proteins | sample GraSoi013_1_40cm_2_FD_185820 | JGI IMG/M metagenome (GOLD analysis project Ga0209237, IMG submission 185820) | Grasslands soil microbial communities from the Angelo Coastal Reserve, California, USA - Sample 10_02_2013_1_40cm (SPAdes) (version 2) | ecosystem: Environmental > Terrestrial > Soil >... | reverse complement strand
TCATCGAGGTCGGGCGGATCGTCCTCGAGGGTGGGGCCGCGGTACTGGCCAAGGACGAAAGGGTGCAGAAGGCTTACCTTGGCGGCTTCGAGTCCGTCGGGAGCGCCTGAACCCTCGGATTGTCCGGGCGATTTCTAGGAGTCAATGCACCACCTCAATTGACAGAGGAGCCTGTAGCTCCTTGACGGAGGTGGAGGATGACCACAAGGTCCCACATGACGGAGGCAGACAAGGCCGAGGTCTGGACGCGGCGAGCTCGGGGTGAACCCGTTCAGATGATTGCCCGGCACATGGGTCGTGACCGTGGCACGGTGTGGAAGGTGGTGACGGCGACGGGCGGTATCCCACCCAGAACGCCGCAGCGCTCATGCCGCGAGTTGACGGTTGGAGAGCGAGAGGAGTTGTCACGTGGGCTGGCGATGGGCGAGTCCTGCCGAGCAATGGCGCGACGGCTGGGCCGTGCGCCCTCGACGGTGTCGCGTGAAGTGCATCGGAATGGAGGCCGACAGAGCTATCGAGCGGCCGAAGCCGATGTGGCCGCGGTCCGTCGACGCCGGCGGCCGAAGCCGGGCAAGCTGGCGCTCTCGTCTGCCCTGCGCGCCGAGGTTGAGGCACGGCTGCAGCTGCATTGGTCGCCCAAGCAAATTTCTGCGTGGCTGAAGCGAGAGTATTCAGACAGCCCCCAGATGCAAATCTCACCCGAGACGATCTACGTCTCGCTCTACGTCCAGGGCCGTGGCTCGCTGCGGGCTGAGCTCAGCAAGCACCTGCGCACGCGGCGGACCTACCGACGGGCCAAGAACGAGATCCGACGGCAGGGTCCGAAGATGCTCCCCGACCCGATCATGATCAGCCAGCGCCCAGCGGAGGCGAATGACCGAGCCGTGCCTGGTCATTGGGAGGGTGACCTCCTCTTGGGCACACCGACGACTGCCATCGGCACGCTGGTCGAGCGCAGCACACGCTACGTGATGCTCTTCACCTTGGCACGCGGGTCTCGGGCTCAGGCCGTGCGCGAGGGCATTGCCGCCAGCATCGTCAAGCTGCCGCTCAGCCTGCGGCGCTCACTGACTTGGGATCAGGGCGCTGAGATGTCGCAGCACCAACGCTTCACTGTCGAGACTGGCGTCGCCATCTACTTCTGCGACCCCGGCCGCCCCTGGCAGCGCGGCACCAACGAGAACACGAACGGCCTTCTCCGCCAATACTTTCCGAAGGGTCGAACCCTGGCTCATGTGACCCAAACCGAGCTTGACAGGGTTGCCGACGAGCTTAACGGACGGCCCCGTGAAACCCTGGCTTGGCGAACGCCAGCTGAGGCTCTCACCGAGCTTTTGAAACAATCTTCGTCGTCCTAGTGGTGCGGCGACCCATTGAGACCGCCCGGACTATCTGGGGTTCTCGCAAGTCGAGAGTGCGGTTAGTCGCTTTATCCGGCGCGGTTAGAGGTGATCCTGCGGTCGCTTCCAGTCCGAGGTGTCGATCTTGGCTGCACTCGCCGGCTCGAGCACGCGGGGCGTCTGCTTCGCGAACTTCGGCAGCGCATCTTTGGCCGCCCACTCGAGCATGTCGAGCTGATCATCGCGCGGCTGGTCGAAGATGAACTGGTTGACGCCGGCCTCGATGTACGGCTCGATCACACCGTAGAACGCTTCCCTGGAAACCCACGGGTCTTCGTCCGCCTTCGGCACCCAGTAGTACAGCGAGCGGTCCAGGGTGTCGGGATCGCGGCCCATCTCGCGGCAGTAGTCATCGAGCATCTGGTTTCGCTCGCGCATCTCGGTCGGCGTACCGAATGCGTTCCATGTGTCACCAAACTTGGCGACGATCTTGAGCATGCGCGGCCCGAACGCGCCGAGGACAAGAGGTGGTCGCGGCTTCTGGACGCTCGCCGGGCGCGAGCGCGCGTCCTTCAGCTGGTAGTAGGTACCGTCGAAGGAGCTCGTGTCCTCGCGCGTCATGAGGTCGACCACTTGAACGGCCTCACGGAAACGTGCGACCAACTCTTTGGTCTCGGGAAAATCGATTCCAAACATCGTGTGCTCCGGCTCGTACCAACCCGCTCCCAGCCCGATCTCCAGTCTGCCGTTCGAGATGTGATCGACGGTCACGGCCATCTTGGCCACGACCTGCGGGTAGCGAAACGTGTTCGACGTCACAAGAATGCCCACCCTGATCTTGTTGGTCCGTGCGGCCAGCCCGGCGAGCAGCGACCAGGCTTCGAAGTAAGGTCCCTCCGGCCGGCTTGGTTGGACAAGGTGATCGCACAGCCAGGCGCTCTCATAGCCCAGCCGCTCGAAGAGCTGCCAGCGCTCGACCGTCTTTTCCCAGGTCATGTTCTGGTCGGTGCAGATACCGAAACGGAATCGCCGGGTCATTCGACTCCTCCTTGCATGAGCACGCTCGCCGTCTCCGAATCGTAGAGCAGCCGCGCGAGCAGCCCGCATCACCGACGCCCACTAGAATCCAGCGATGGGCCTGACCACACTCAAGATGCCGCAGCTCGGCGAATCGGTCACCGAGGGTACCGTCGACCGTTGGCTCAAGCAAGAAGGCGAGATGGTGCGGCGCGACGAGCCGATCGTCGAAGTCGTCACCGACAAGGTGAATGCCGAGATCCCATCCCCTGTCGAAGGTCGGCTCGTGCGCATCAAGGTCTCTCCGGGACAGACCGTGCCAATCGGGGCGGCCCTCGCCGAGCTGGAGGGCGAGGGTGCGACGCCTGCCACCGAGGACAAGCCCCCGGCGCCGGCCGAGATCCCGTCGCGGCCCCAGCCGGCGCCGGCTCCGGCTGACTCGGGCAGGATCAGCCCGGGGCTCCGCAAGCTGATCGAGGAGAACGGTCTCGAGCTTTCGCAGATCCGGGGCACAGGCCCGGGCGGCCGAGTCAGGCGCGAGGACGTGCTGTCCTATCTCTCCGATCAGCGCGCCGCGGCGCCTGCGCAACAGCCGCCCTCACCACCGAGCGCATCTCCCATTCGTGCACCTTCGGAGCGAGGGGACGAGGTCGTGCGCATTTCCGCGGTGCGTCGCCAGATCGCGGAGCACATGGTGCGCAGCGTGAGCACGTCGCCTCATGCATGGGCGCTGCGAGAGGTTGACGTGACCCGGTTGCTCGAATACAGGGAGGCGGAGAAAGATGCCTTCCGCGAGCGTCATGGCTTCCCTCTCTCGTACGTCCCATTCTTCGTCCAGATCGTCTGCGAGGCGCTCCTCAAGAACCCGTACTTGAACTCCAGCTGGACGGACGAAGGCATCGTGCTCAAGCACTACGTGAACATGGGCATCGCGGTCGCGCTCCCCGACACGCTGATCGTGCCCGTCGTCAAGGACGCGGACCTGATGGGCTTCATGGACCTGGCGCAAGCGATCAACGATCTCGCCGTTCGAGCGCGGGGCAAGTCCCTCCGCCCGGAGGACGTGCGAGGCGGCACATTCACCCTCAACAACACCGGCGCCCTCGGTTCGGTCGCGGGGCAATCCATCATCAACCAGCCCCAGGCCGCGATCCTGAGCACGGAGTCGATCCGCCGGCGGCCGTGGGTCGTCGGGGACACGATCGCGATTCGTCCGCTCATGAACCTGACGATGTCGTTCGACCATCGCATCATCGACGGCCTGGCGGCTTCGCGGTTTCTGAATGATGTGCAGGCCGGCATCGAGGAGTGGACGCCGGACAAGATCAGCCTCTAGCGCGACCCAGCCCGTGTCCGTCGACGTAGTCCGCGGTGGCGCGCAGGTATCTGTCGATGGCTTCGGGCTCCGCGGCGCGGCCCATGTGGCCGATCCGGAAGATCTTGCCTGAAAGCTCGCCCAGTCCTCCACCGATGCGGATCCGGTGCTCGCGCAGGAGCCACGCCATGTAATCGGCGACCTGCATGCCGGGCACGCCGTACGCCGCCGTCGTCACAGGGGACGCTGTGGTGATCGGGGACAGCATCTGGAAACCCATCTCCTCCAGCCCCTCGCGGACGCGGTCTCGCGCCGCGGCCAGCCGCCTCCAGCGGTGTTCGACCCCCTCCTCGAGCAGACCGGTCAGTGCCACGTCGAAGGCCTCGACGACGTTGGTCGGCATCGTCGTCGGGTGTGGGTGCCAACCGCTCCAGGCTTCCGCGAAACGTCGCCAGGTCGCCAGGTTGAGGTACCAGCCCGCTGCTTTGGGCCTGCCGTCGGCCAGGGCCTCGAGGGCTCGCGGGCCGGCGGCCACCGGTGCCACCCCGATGGGTCCGCCGATGCACTTGTTGGCGACGGTCACGCACAGGTCCGCCCCCCACGCGTCCATCTCGAAGGGGACTCCGCCGACCGCGGAGATTCCGTCGATGACTGTCAAAGCGCCGTGCTCGCGGGCGACTTTGCAGATTCCCTCGACGTCGTTCAGAACGCCAACCGAAGTCTCGTGATGCACGGCGCAGACCGCCCGCACCTGGGGATGGGCGGCGAGCGCATCGCGGACGTGCCCCGCGGTGATCGCCTCGGCAACGCCTGGACGAACGGTGTGCACGTGCAGACCGTTCGCGGTCGCGACCTCGGCCATCCTGTCGCCGAACAGCCCGTTGGTGGCCACCAACACCTGGTCGCCGCGACTCAGCACGCTGGCGACGCACATCTCGACGCCTGCCATGCCGGATCCGAAGACCAAGTGCACCTCGCCGGTGGTCTTGAACACCTCGCGCATGCCGGCCACCGCGCGCTTGTAGAGGTGCGTCCAGGCGTCGCCGTAGTGGGCGCGCACGGGCCGAGCCAGAGCTTCCAGGACGCGGTCTTCGACGCTTACCGGTCCGGGGATCATCAAGAACTCTCGGTCGTCGATGGCGCGCCTACTCCTCGACCTTCGCGGGCGAAGCGGTTCCGGCGGCGATTCCAGAACCACCCCACACGCCTTCGGGCTCCACGCCGCCACGCTCGAAGCGGTCCAGGCGGTAGATCCCCAACTGCTCCTCGGTGCCGACCCGGATGGTGGGGCCAGCGCAGTGGCAACTCTGCAACCCCGCGCTCACGCCCGCGCCAACACTTCGCGCGCCACCCGATAGCCCGATTTGATGGCGCCCTCCATCCCACCGGGGCCGACCCGGTTGTCGGTGTGCTCACCGGCAAAGAAGACCCGGCCGTCGAGGGGCGCCGCAATGACGGGAAGGACCGAGTCTCGCTGGTCGCCTATCGGCGCCCTGACGACTGCACGCGTCCAGGGGTCGTGCGTCCAGCTCTTGACGACTCCGAAGAGCCGCTTGATCGGACGACCCACGACGGAGCTCATCGTGGCGTCGACGCTGTCGAGAATCTGCTTGTCGGTGAGGCCCGATGGTTCGACGTCACCCGCCGCCAGGCCCGCCACGATGATGGGCCCACCGCCTTGATGGACCGTCTGCTCCATGATGAAACCCGGCATCCGGTCTGTGAAGCAACCCGATCCGATGGCCTGCTTGACCAGCTCGCGTTCCGCGTACTGGACCACCAGACGTGTCGCGTTGCCGTAGCGGAGCTGGAGCAGCGCGCGCACCTTGTCCGCCGGCAGCGCCGGCTCGAATCCGAGCTCGGACACGAGAGGACCCGGCACCGTGACCACGACACGGTCCGCATGGAATGTTTCCTGGTCCGATTCGACGGTCGCGCCGTTTGTCCCCCAGCTCACGACGCGCACCGGTCGGTTGAGCCGGACGTCGACCTTTCGCGCCATCGTGCGCGGCAGCGTGTCGTTGCCGCCCTTGATCTTGCGGTAAGCCTCGCCCCACGACAGCTCCACATTGAGCTCCTGCGCGTCGGCGATGCGAAGGGGGGCGGCCGGAGTCGATTGAGCGATCGCGGCGAGCAGCAGCTCGGCCGGTACGGACACATGAGCTCGCCGCAGCCACTGCGCGACGGTTTCGTAGTGGCTCGGCCGGGTGCGCTTGATCGCCTCGCGAAGCTCGTTGACGATCTCGCCGGCAGCGGCGCGGTCGAGGCGCTCGCCGGCGAAGATCAGGTCGGGGACGTCGGTGCCGAGGCTGAATTCCTCGCTCAGCTCGATGCCATGCCTGGCGCAGAGGTCAGCGATGTTCTGCTGTCCGTGGTAGATGATCTCCGCCCCGATGTCGGCGAACTGACCGCCGGCGAATCCCTCCCGGAGCGTGAACACCCGTCCGCCAACGCGGTCCCGCGCCTCCCACACCACCACGTCGTGGCCCGCGGCCTGGATCTCAGTCGCGGCGACTAGACCGGACAGGCCCGCTCCGACGACCAGAACCTTCATAGCCCCATCACATGATCCGACCGCCGTCGAGCAGGACGACGATTCCCGATGCGTCCGGCCACGAGCTGATGTCAAGGCCCGCGCGAGCGATGTCTTCCGGTTGTGCGATGCGCTTCAGCGGCATCTCTCGCTCCATCACCTGCTGCTGCACCGCGGGATCGATCGCGAACCACATCTCGGTCGCCACCGGGCCGGGGGCGATCGCGTTGCAGCGAACATGAGGAGCCAGCTCGCGGGCCAAGGTCTTGGTCAGCCCGATGAGACCGGCCTTGGTCGCTCCGTACGCAGCCCCATGCAGAGAGCCCGCCACACCACCGTCGCTGCTGACGTTGAGGATCGCGCCCCGCCGTGCCACGAGGTCTGCCTTGAACTCCTTGGCCAGGAAAGTGGGCGCGGTCAGGTTGATCGCGACGGACCGCTCCCACGCCTCGCGTGTGAGCTCCTCGAGCGTGAACTCCTCGCCGATGCCGGCATTGTTCACGAGCAGGCTCACCTCTCCTTTGGCATGCGCAACCGAGGCCAGCGTGTGCACACCCTCGAGGTTCTCGAGGTCGGCGCACACGCTGTTGGCTTGTCCGCCCAGCGCCGCCGCGAGCTCGACGGTTTTGGCCGCATCGGCCTCGCGGCTGCGGTAGCTGAAGACGACGTCGTAGCCGCGCTGCGCCGCCTCGAGGACGAAAGCGCGCCCGATCCCACGCGAGCCGCCGGTGATGACGGCGAGCCGCCGCGGCTCAGCCATGACTCTTCATTCTTTGACGAAGAGCTGACGCGGGAAGTCGGCCAATACCTCATGGCCGGTCTCAGTGACCCGGAATGTGTCGCTGAGCTCGAAGCCCCAGCCTTCCATCCACATGCCGAGCATGAGGTGGAAGGTCATGTTCGGCTCCAATACGGTCGTGTCGTTCTGCCGGAGGCTTGCGGTGTGGTCCGCCCAGTTGGGGGGATAGTTCAGGCCGATCGAGTAGCCGATCCGCGACGGCTTGGAGAAGCCCGCCCGGTTGATGGTCTGGCGCCAGGCCGCCTCGACGTCCTGGCACAGCGCGCCGGGTTTGACCGTGGCAAGCGCCGCGGCCATGCCTTCCGCGGTAGCGGCTGCCACCCGCCGCATATCGTCGGGCGGTTTGCCGAGGTACACCGTCCGCGACATCGCGGTGTGATAGCGCTGGCGGCAGCCGCTGAGCTCGAGGCACGTGGCGGTGTCGCGCCGGAAAGGATTGTCCGACCACGATGCGTGTGGGGTCGCGGCGTTCTCGGCGCTCAGTATCGAGGGCGGATTCGCCGGGGCGTCGCCGCCGAACTGCTCGGTGCCGCGGATCTGCGCCGCTGAGATCTGCGCCGCCGCGTCGCACTGGCGCACGCCTACCGCAACTGCGTCGATCGCCACGCGCATCACGTTCTCCACGATGCGGGCAGCCTGTCGCATCACCTCGATCTCGCGCGGCGACTTCACGGTGCGGACCCAGTTCACGAGGAGGTCGACGTCCTCAAACCGTGCGTTCGGCATTGCGCGCGTAAGTACCTGGAGGTTGCGGGCGGTGAAGAAGTAGGCGCTGCCCTCGTAGCCGATGCGGCCGCCGGAGAACCCGCCGTCCGCGAGCACGGATGCAACATGCTCCATCGGATGCTTGACGGGCGACTCGACGTAGTCGTCCGCATAGCTGAGGATGTTTTCCCGTGGAAGCGTGGTCGTGAGGATCGCGCTCTGCGCGTCCATCCCTCGCCCGACCCACAGCGGCGGCTCTTGCGTTATCGGCACGATCACCGCCTGCGGTACGTAGAAGGACCACGCATCGTAGCCGGTGAGGTAATTCATGTTGGCCGGGTCGGTGACCAGAAGCACGTCGACTCCCGCCTCGCCCATCCTCAACCGTGTTCTGGCGAGCCGCTCCTCGTACTCGTCGTCTGGAAACGCTGCCACGTGCCCCCTCCTTGGCCGGCTACCGGCTGAGCAAAAGATGCTCGAACACGCGCTGAGCCGTGTCGAGGTCATCGAGGTCGATCCACTCGTCCGGCCGGTGCGCGGCTTGCTCGATGTCGCCCGGTCCGAACAAAACGCATGGTATCCCCGCGCCGTGGACGAGGACCGAAGACATCGACCGCACCAGGTCATGGTCCTTCGGTATCTCGAATGCCAGGTAGTCGGGGCCTGCCACGACCTCGGCTTCGAGCCAGGGCAGGCGCCGCCTGGCGGTGGCGATAGCCGTCTCCAGCTCAACCACCACCTGCTCCGCCGTCTCGCCCGGGTTGATTCGCCGGTCGACCTCGATCTCGCAGCGGTCTGGCACGACGTATGGGCGCGTGCCGCCGTGGATCGTGCCCACGGTCAGGCTGGGCGGCCCGAACGCTGGGTGACGTCGACGCCCGAGCTCCTCGCCAATCAACTCGAGCTCGAGCGCGATCCGCGCGGCCGCCGTGACCGCGTTGCGTCCAAGCGCCGGCGATGAGGCATGGGCGGAGACGCCCTTGACTATGACGCGGAAGTTCAGCAGCCCGCGGTTGCTGACGACGAGCCGCATCGCCGTCGGCTCCGCGAGCACGGCGCGGTCCGCGTGAATCCCGCGCGCCACTAGCGCCCGCGTCCCGGCCGAGTCCTCCTCCTCCCCGACGACCGCGGCCAGCGTCACGTCACCCGCCGGTTCTTCCTCACGCCGGCGTAGGTCGAGGAGAGCTCCGATCATCGCGGCCAACCCGCCTTTCATATCGCAGGCTCCGCGGCCGTACAGCCGTCCATCGCCGACCTCCGCCCCAAACGGGTCGCGAGTCCAACCCTCTCCCACCGGGACGGTGTCGAGGTGACCGGTGAGCAGAAGATGCGGACCTCTGCCGACCTTCCATCGGGCGAGGACGTTGGGCCGGCCGGATGCGACCTCCTCCAGGACTACATCGAGGCCGGCGTCCGAGCACAAGCTCGCGCAGGCCTCGGCAACCGCCTGCTCCCCGCCGGTCGGCGAGGGGATCCGGACCAGGCGCTCGAGAATCGAGCGCGCGGAGCGCTGCATAGATCCCGAGCGTCCCACAACCCGCGAGCTCCGGTCGGCGCGGCCTGACGTTCGCTACGATCCGGGCGGCGCGTCAGCGCGACTGGAGGACCGCACTTGAAAGTTCTGATCTTGAGCCAGGCCGACGTGACAGGACTCCTTGACCTCGACGGTCTCCTCGACGCGCTTGAAGATGGATTTCGGGCCCTCAGCGCCGGTCGCGTCGAGGTCCCCGCGCGATCCGCCGTCAACGCCGAGCGCGAAGGGTGGCTCGCCACGATGCCGGGATATGGGTCGGGCCTTGGCCTCGGCGTGAAGCTTGTTTCGGTCTTTCCTCACAACCATGAGCTCGCTGTGCCGTCGCATCAGGCTCTGATCGCGCTGTTCGACCCCGCGACCGGCTCGCCGGTCGCGGTGATGGACGGCACGCGCATCACCGCGATTCGCACGGCGGGCGCGGCCGCTGTTTCCACCCGGCACCTCGCTCGCCAGGATGCGAGGGTGCTTGCCATTCTGGGCGCAGGCGTGCAGGGGCACGCCCACCTCGAGATCCTGCCCCGGGTGCGCGACTTCGAGGAGATCAGGGTGGCGTCGCGGACGCCCGACAGCGCAAGGCGGCTGGCAAAGCTCGATCCCAGGGCTCGCGCGGTCGAAAGGTTCGAGGACGCAGTGCGCGGCGCCGACGTCATCGCGCTGTGCACACACTCCGGCGCGCCCGTAATCCGGCGCGAGTGGGTTTCCCAGGGCTCCCACGTCTCCTCAGTGGGATTCGCGCCGCCCTCCGGCGAGCTCGACCGCGAGCTGGCCGAGGCGGCCCGTCTCTTCGTGGAGTCGCGCGCGGCGGCGTTCCTTCCTCCGCCCGCGGGCTGCATGGAGCTGGCGGGGATGGACCCGGACATCGCCACCGAGCTGGGTGAGGTGCTTCTCGGCACCCGGCCCGGCCGGCGATCGCGAGAAGAAATCACGGTCTACAAGTCGATGGGCCATGCCGTCGAGGACCTGGCCGCCGCGAGTCTCGTCTACCGCGCAGCCGTAGCGAGGAACGTTGGGTCCGCCGTCGAGCTTTGAGACCTCAGCTCTGCATGGTGCGGCGCACGGCCGCGAGCACTCGCTTCAGCGACGGCAGGTAGTGGTCCTCTAGGGACGCCGCTGGAAACGGCACGTCGAATGCGCCTACGCGCGCCACCGGCGCGTCCAGGTCGTAGAAGACCTCCTCCATCAGAGTCGCTGAGATCTCCGCCCCGAAGCCTGCCGAGAGCGGCGCCTCGTGCACGATCACGCAGCGTCCTGTCTTCACCACCTCCCCGCAGAGCGTCTCCACGTCGAGCGGAACCAGGGTGCGGAGGTCGAGCACGGTCGCCGACACACCCTCGTCCGCAAGCTGTTCGGCCGCGCGCAGACAGAGCTCGACGGCGGCGCTCCAGGCCACCAGGGTGACGTCCTTTCCTTGCCGCACAACTGCCGCCTTCCCGAACGGCACGGTGTAGGCGCCGTCAGGAACTTCCGAGCGGCCCGCCCGATAGAGGCGGTCAGGCTCGCAGTAGAGAACCGGGTCGGGGTCCCGGATCGCTTCCATGAGCAAACCCTTGGCGTCGTACGGGTTGGAAGGCATCACGATCTTGATCCCCGGAGATTGGACGAACTGCGCTTCGATGGCATCGGAGTGGAACTCCGGGCTGCGGATGCCGCCTCCGAAGGGCGCCCGGATGGTGACCTGGCAGTGGTAGCGGCCGCGCGAACGCTGGCGGTACTTGCCCAGCTGCGGTCCCAGCTGGTGAAAGCCCTGAGCCGTGAAGCCCAGAAACTGGATCTCCGCCACGGGCACCATGCCGGCCAGCGCAAGGCCGAGCGAGGCGCCGATGATGCTCGCCTCGGCGAGCGGCGTATCGACAACCCGGTCGACGCCGAAGCGCTGCACCAGGCCGCTCGTGGTCCGGAAGACACCGCCCAGCTTGCCAACGTCCAGCCCGAGCACCATGACCCGCGGATCGCTCTCCATCTCCTCCGCGAGCGCGTTGTTGATCGCCTCGACGACGTTTCGCTGCGTCATCTCAGCCTCCGCCGCCGTCGACCAGTTCGGCCCGCTGCCGCAGCACGCGCGGCGGCGGTTCCTGGTAGACGTTCGCGAAGACGTCCTCCGGCTGAGGCGCTGCAGCGCCCATCGCGTGCTCGAGCGCCCGCTCGTTCTCCTCGCGGATCTCCTCGATCCAGGCCGCCTCGCGTTTGGGATCCCACAGACCGAACGTCGCCAGGTACTTCTGGACGCGTTCGATGGGATCGCGGGTGCGAGCCTCCTCGAACTCCTTTGGATCCTGGTAGCGCGATGGGTTGTCGGTCGTGTTGTGGAAGCTCATGCGGTAGGTCACCGCTTCGATCAGGCTTGGGCCGCCACCCGACCGAGCGCGTTCCACCGCGTCGCAGGCGGCATCGTAGACCGCCATCACGTCGTTCCCGTCGACCTCGACACCTTCGAATCCATAGCCGGCCGCCCGCAGCGCAAAGCTCTTGGTCGCGGACTGAACGCGCCGCGAGGTCGAGATCGCCCACTGGTTGTTCTGCAGGAAGAAGACAATCGGCGCCTTGACCACGCCGGCGAGATTGAGGGCCTCGTGGAAATCGCCCTCTGAAGAACCGCCGTCACCTATGTAAGTGATCACCACGGAGTCCTGACCTCGAAGTCGAAGCCCCCACGCCAGCCCGGTCGCCTGCGGCAGCTGCGCCGCGATAGACACCTGGGTCGGGAGAACCCGCACGCCGTCCGGGATGCGCCCGGGGGCGATCTTGCCCAGATACTGGGCGGTGATCACCTCCAGCGGCAGGCCGTGGTGGACCGTCGCCATCAGCTCGCGGTACTGGGGGACCATCCAGTCCCGGGCGGGATCGACGGCCATCGCGGATCCGATGATCGATGCCTCCTGGCCCATGCCCGGGGAGAAGACGCCGAACTGGCCCTGCCTCTGCAGCGCGATGACACGCTGGTCGTAAAGACGCGACTTCATCATCCAGCGCAGGGCATCGAGCAGCAGCTCCTCCTCCATGCGCGACTTTGCCCCGGCGGCGATGGTCCCGTCGGCGCGCAGCACCGAGCGCCGTTCCTGCACCGGCCCATTCTTGCTCAGCGCGGCGCGACCGCGGGCCATGGCTCGCTCAGGCAGGCGCCCGCTGCGCCTGCAGGGCGGCGCGCTCTCCGCTGAGTGCCGCGCCCTCCATGTTGGAGGCCCAGCTGTAGTCACCGCAGAAATGGATTCCGCCGACGGGCTCGGCCAGCTGGTCGAAGGTTTTCATGCGGCCGACGCTGTACAGGGGCATGCCGTGAGGCCAGCGCTGAACCTCGACCCTGACAACTCGATCGCGGTATTCCGGGTGCTGGCGAAACAGCTCGCGGAGCGTGCCCGTCTTGATCGTGTGGTCCGGGTCGTCCCAGATCACGCGTGCGGTGGGGTCTCCGACGATGTTGTGAAAGCAACCGCCACTCTCATCGAAATTTCCCGGCGTTTTGATGATGAACGCATCGAGGTTGTACGCGACGTCGGCTCGAGCCGCCGTGAGCGGATAGTGGCTCGGCCGCGCGTCCCTGGGACTCACCACGATGTTCGTTGTCATGAATCGGCCGTAGCGCACCGCACGCAGGGCGGCGCTCTTCCACCCCGGGAGCTCCGCGATGACGTCTGCGGCCACCGGGGCCGGCAGCGCCGAGACGACCCGCCGTGCCCAGACTTGCCGTATCCCCTCGTCCTCGTCCACCTCGATCGCGTAGCCGCCGTCCCTCGGACGGACCGACTCGACACGTGACCTCAGCGAGACGCGCCCTCCAATTCCGCGAGCAAGCGCCTTAGTAAACTCG
>Ga0209237_1001702_pt1 | contig 13051 bp, 8 predicted proteins | sample GraSoi013_1_40cm_2_FD_185820 | JGI IMG/M metagenome (GOLD analysis project Ga0209237, IMG submission 185820) | Grasslands soil microbial communities from the Angelo Coastal Reserve, California, USA - Sample 10_02_2013_1_40cm (SPAdes) (version 2) | ecosystem: Environmental > Terrestrial > Soil >... | reverse complement strand
GAGGGGTCTTCGTCAGTCCCGCTGATGCAGACACAGATAACGTCGAGGCGTACACGACCTACATCCGCGCAACGCAGCTCTCCCATGAGAGTTCTGAACAAAATCTGAGAAATGCAATCAGACTGCTGGAAGACGCGATTGCGAGAGACCCTTCGTTCGCTCGGGCGCACGTCGGTCTCGCTCATGTTTGGGTCCGGATGGGCAATTATGGATATGAGAACTTCACAACGACGCTCAACAATGCAGTGGCTGAGGCCCAGAAGGCGTTGCAGCTTCAACCGTCGTCGGCAGAGGCTCACGCTGCGTTGGCGGAGGCTTTTCAGTACCAGGACCGGTTTGTAGAGTCAGCGTCCGAGGCCGAAATAGCGATCAGGGGCAATCCGAACATCGCTGAGGCTCACAGCGCACTTGGACTCACATACTCCACAGAAGGAAGACTCGAGAAGGGCCTAGTCCACCTTCGCAAAGCACTCGAACTGGACCCCCTATCAGTCTATCACGCGAGGACAATGGCCCTCGTCATGGGAGTCGCGGGTAGAGCGGATGAGGCAAACGCGCTGATGTCAAGGATGCAACAACTCTTTCCAGACAACTTCCTAGTCTATCTAGGCCTAGCGGACTCATACATGTTCGCGAGAGACTTCGTAACGGCTCAAAAGATGTTGGACAAGGGTCTAGAGATCGGACCAGATGAACCTCTACTCCTGATCGACCAGGGCCTGCTTTACGCGTTTACCGGAAGGAAAGAAGAGGCCCAGGAGGTTCTTCGACGGATTCAGAGAAACAAGAGCGAATCTGTGCGACTATTCTCCCAACAATTCATTCAAGCAGCTCTAGGGAACACGGAGGAAGCCATTCAAGCGTTGATGCGGGGCCCCGAAACCCATGCGTGGCCATTTCTGATCAAGACGCTTCCAGTCTTCGAGGAACTCCGGAAGGATCCTCGCTTCAAAGAATTCAGTCTGAGGATGGGCATTCCAGCATAGCTCAGTCCCAGGCGTAGATCAGATAGATTTGTTAGGCCAATACGGGATTCTAACCTTGTCAAACATGAAATCGATTGAGGTGATGAATTTATTCAAATTGATGAAAGAATATTCTATCCGATAATGAGCGTCTTGGTAATCGCCGTAACCGGTCTTCTTGTCACCACCCTTGTCGTTGTTAAGATGAGAAAGCCGAAACAACGAGCTGTTCACAATGCACTCTCTCTATGGTTCGGCAATCACTTTCACAAGCGGGGACCAATATACAATAAGAATCGTGACGAGACGCGGCAATATCTTCGCGTTTACGGTAACCCAGGCTACTGGTCACCACTACTCGATCGTGCTTGATATTGGATTTGGGAGCGTTGCTCATTAGGTCAGATTAGTTCCGCGAGATATTGTTGACTCGATTCTTTACAGCCTCAGAAGTTGGTAGTCGACAAAGCATGGGTGGTGGGGGTGTCTGGCACATTCTCTAGGAAGCGTTTGCCAACCACCACCCAGTTTCGGATCACCGCACTACGCTGTTTCACGGAAGCTATCTTCGTAGGCAGCTCAACCCACATCTCGACGGTTCGCACTGATTCCATCCGTGCTCCCTTAGAAGAAGAAAGCGGGCAAGCTTAGACTACGGGAGTTATCAGTTTGACTTATCGGATGCCGATCAAGCTGACAAATGCTGTTGGATTCAATGTAACGGCGACCATATCTTCTGCTTTAACGGTTGAAGGCCGTAATTACCGCTTTCCGCGTATCCGCCGCTTACAATTTTTTAGGCGAGAAAGATATGGAGATGGCTATGAGCAAGGGTGGAACCAAGAGGATTCGTGTCGGCATCATCGGCGCTAACCCGGATCGCGGATGGGCGGCGCAGGCACACATTCCTGCTTTGAAGTCGCTCTCGGATGACTTCGAGATCACGGCGCTGTCCACCACCCGACGCGAATCTGCAGAAGTCGCCAGCAAGCTCTTTGGTGTGCCTATCGCGTTCGACAATCACAAAGACCTAGTGAACAGCGCCCTCGTCGACGTCGTCGCCGTCACCGTGAAAGTGCCGTATCACCTCGAACTGGCGACCGCAGCGCTCGGCGCGGGCAAGGCCGTGTACTGCGAATGGCCGCTCGGGAACGGCTTGAAAGAGGCAGAGACCTTGGCCGCGCTGGCCAAGAAAGAAGGCGTCCTTGCCGTGGCAGGACTGCAGGCCCGTTCTGCGCCGTCAGTGGCTTACGTGCATGACCTGATCAAGCAAGGGTACGTCGGTGAGGTGCTCTCCACAACGTTGATCGGTTCGGGAATGGGCTGGGGGCCAACGGTGGAGCCGTACAACGCCTACCTGAACGAAAAGAAAAACGGCGCGACGATGCTCTCGATCGCGCTCGGCCACGCGGCGGATGCGCTGTGTCACTGCCTCGGTGAAGTGCGAGAGCTCTCGGCCACCATGACAGTGCGCCGAAAGTCCTTCACGATCGCGGGGACCGGAGAAAGCAAGCCCATGACCGCGGATGATCAGGTGTTGGTCAGCGGCCTGCTTGATGGCGGGGCCGCGCTCTCGATCCACTATCGCGGCGGCGTTTCGCGCGGCACGAACCTGCTGTGGGAGATCAACGGCACCGAGGGCGATCTGCAGCTCACCGCCGCCGGCGGTCAAGCCCAGATCTTCGAGATGACCGTACGCGGCGGTAAGGGCGGGCAGTCCTCGCTCGAGGTCCTGCCCGTGCCGGTGCAGTATCGATGGTCGCCGCCGCAAGGTCCGGGTCCTTCCACCAACGTCGCCCAGGCATACGCGCGTTTTGCCCGCGACTATCGCGAGGGAACGCATTTCTGCCCCACGTTCGATGACGCGGTCACGCGCCATCGTATGCTGAACGCGATTGAGACGGCCGCGGCAACTGGTCAGCGTCAAACGCTCGGTTGATCGGGCGAGAAGCGTGCCCGAAGGGCGAGTAGAGAGCAAGCTGCCGAGAGCATGTTCCAGATTACACTAATCGCAGTAATCGCTAACTTAGCCATCGGATGATGGTGGTGGGAGCGTGAATTTGGCCGAATAGTTTTCAAGACTGCGTGAAGTAATGCAAGCGTACTGCGAGGCATGTCTTGCATAGAGGTGTATCGCGATAGACCAATTGTGGAAACATGGACGAGCTAGGATCTCGACCATGGTAGTTCTCGGGACACTCTTACTAGGACTAGTCCTTCTCGGTGTACGTCCAGTACCTGTCCATGCTACGACCTCCTTCACGTTCACCGCAGCGGGGGACTATGGTAGTCTCCTAACTGGAACTCGTGGTGCGCAAGTTCTGGCGAAGATACGGACGCTCAGCCCTGATTTCCATCTTGCACTTGGCGACCTACGATACAACACGATGAGCGCGACGACATGGTGCCAGACGTTCAAAGCCTCATTCAACAATGTCGTCCTAATTGGAGGAAACCATGACGACGGTGATACTGACCCGGGACCGATGAACACGTTCGACTATGCATGTCCTTTCTCAGTTTTGGGCGTGCCATTGATCTCAGGGTCGCATCAAGGCAATATTGATCCGAGTGGAAAGACTGCCTATGGATACGATTATGCTTTCGAATATCCGGCGACGAATCCCATTGCAAAGTTCATTATGGTAGATCCTCTTCTCAAATACTACTGTTGTGGATTTCCTGTTCCGACATCATACGCGTACTCAGTAGGCTCGGCAGAGTATAACTGGGTCTCGTCTCAGATCGATGATGCCAAGTCACGTGGACTGTGGACAGTAGTCGGGGAACATTACAACGCCTTCAACAACAACGGGCAACAGGGTTACTCGACAAGCCAAGACCTCGTCGACCTCCTATACGCCAAGAGAGTGGATCTCCTCCTCACCGGGCACGAGCACAACTACCAACGAACTGTCCAACTGAAAGACTGTACCAACAAGAACATCACGAGTTGCACTATTGTAAACCCCGCGGGGGCTGGACCGTACACAAGAGGTGCCGGCACGGTTTATTCCGTCATCGGCACGGGAGGTGACGATCAGTTTGTTTGCTGTTCTGTGGTCAACTCTCCTTGGGCGGCGGGTGCCTACGGATCGTTCGGCGTCGTCAAGTTCGTCGTAACCGATACGTCCATCACGGGATCCTTCCAGGCGGCGATTGGATCCTACACGGATTCCTTCTCCGTAGCAAATGCTCTAACGGGTAACTTTGCAATGTCACCCTTAACACCAGTGGTGAATCAGTCTGTGACTTTCAACGGTTCGGCCAGCGGAGGAATAATCCCCTACTCGTTCGCATGGAATTTTGGGGACGGTGGGGCTGGGATGGGTCGGACAATAACTCATGCGTACACGATGGCTCAAGAGTTCAACGTGACTTTAACCATTACAGACACATCTAACCCCTTCCAGACAGATACGAAAACAAGACTAGTCATTGTAACATCACCTCCATTCGACTATTCCCTATCCAATTCTGGAGGAATCGTCGTACGGCAGGGAGGATCGGGAACGAGCACTATCACGGCCACGTTAAACACTGGTACTTCTGAGCCTGTAACACTATCCTGTATCAGGTCCAGTCTGCCAGCCGGTTCTTCCTGCTTGTTCAATCCGGACTCATTGACTCCCACTGGCTCAAGCATCCTGACGCTCTCTTCAACTCCGTTGACGCCGCTAGGTTCGTACATTGTAAAGGTCACAAGCAGTCCCTCGGGGAGCACAACTACTCCTACTGCTTTCACACTCATTGTACAGGGTCCGCCGCCAGATTTTATTATCTCAGCTGTTTCACCAGTCGGTTTCATCTCAGGCTTAACAGGCACTTCGACGATCACCCTTACACTCCTAAACGGCTTCCATACGAGCATAGACTTGGCTGCGACCGTAGATCCGTCGACCGGATTGACAGTCTCTTTCAACCCTAGCAGCACATACGGTAACACTCCATCGACGGCGACGTTTAGCTCCCGCACGCAAGGGACCTACATTGTGACTATAGCTGGAACCAGTGGGTCCTTGATCCATACGACCAATGTTGCAGTTACAGTAGCCGCTCCAGACACTCCCGACTTTACAATCGCAACCAGTGTCACCTCACTAACAATAACCGCAGACGATCCTGGAATAGCGACAATTACCGTGGTTCCAAAATACGGCTTTGACAATATAGTAGACCTGACCACAACAGCTTCACCGACAGGTCCCGCGGTCATGCTCAGTAGAACGAGCATAAGCGGCTCAGGCTCCGCAACGGTAACTACTAGCATCGGCCCCGATACCGTATCAGGCACATACACCGTTACTATACTTGGGAAAAGTGGGAACCTGTCTCATAAAGCTCAGATGATGGTCGTTGTTAACCGTGCCACGTCACAGACACAGCCACCCAACACAGATTCTGGTAATACAAACAGGATGATCCCGGGACTCGTGTTGTTGACGGTATTCTATCCGATAATGAGTGCGGCGGCAGTCGTCGTAATCGGTCTTCTTGTCACCACCCTTGTCGTTGTTAAGATGAGAAAGCCGAAACAATGAACTTAACTGGGTCAAGAGGCAGAAGCCGATGTCAATCCAGAATACCATTAGAGTCCCGCCAGAGATTTAGATAGCTGGCTTATCAGCCTCCATCTTCCTCCGTAGGCAAATAATTCGGACTTTTTGACAGGCTTGATTGACAGCGTAGCAACGCGCCCAGTTTCAAGACAATTGAATATGTTAAGCTCATGCTCCAGACAAGGATCAAGAGTGAATGCCAAGGTAATTGCGATATTCGTAATCGCAATAGCAGTAGGGCAGCCGGACTCTTCGCAACCGGAGCACTCAGCGTATCAGCATGAAAGTGCCGACTAAAGATAGTACCCGCAGATTAAGACTGCTTCCAGTGTGCAAACAGAAGGGTGTTCGAGCCTAGAGCCGGGGGTGGGAATTGAACCCACCTCAGTCATCCGTTTGTTGGATGTTTACTGCGGGTTGCTGCGAGCTCGCTATCTGCAGCCCGCCGCCTGAACCGTTCGGCCTTCGGTGGAAAAGCTTGACAAAAGCTAGTCCGACCCCGGCACTGCGTTCGTTGGCCCCCGGCAATTTCGACGGTTCCACTATTGCCTTGTATAAGGCTTCCCGGAAATTCGGAGTCGCAAGGCTTCCACTCCGCGGCCTCTCCGTTGGATTCTGCAACGCTAATAGCCGGACCCTCAAGGAATTCGATATTCAGGAGGCGTTCCTGGGATCCCTTCCAAATGCTTAATTGAAGCATTGGCGAGAGCTGATGACGCGATAATTTTGTCACAAGTGAACGAGCTTTACGCATGTCCCAATTGCGCCAACCCCATTGACAATTGTAGATGCGCGTGCCCCTATTGTGGAGAAACAGCTGGTTGCGACTGCGCGATCGGACACGGCAGAGCGACTGGAGGCTGAGCATGAGTCAATCAAACGCTAAGGTCAATGATGTCACCTGGATGACGGGTGGACCTCAGGGTAGTGGAGTTGATTCTTCTGCCAGCATCTTTGCAGGTGCATGCGTTTCAGGCGGACTGTGGACCTTCGGTCTACGTGAATACTACTCCAGCATCAAGGGTCCCCACAGCTACTTCGAAGTGAGAGTCAATGACAATAGAATCATGTCCCATGTCAATGAAGTGGATCTTCTCGCAACATTCGACGCTGAGACCCTGATCCGGCATGCGGAAGAAGTAAGCCCAGGTGGAGGAATAATCTACGACCCTACTTTTGCCAATGTAGAAGTCGACAAAGTCGATACGATCGAGACCTCGGTCGCATTGAGGATCAAGAATAGGTTGGAGAAGCAGGGGCTATCACCAAACGTACAAGGCCTTCTGGAAGAAGCGAAACGTAGAGGCATTTACATCTACCCGATAGCCTACAGCGACCTCATTGCGAAAACCGCCGCCCAAATCGGAGAGCATCAGATCAGTAAGGTATCGAGAATCATGAACGTACTAGCCGTTTCTGCATCCTTAGCCCTGTTAGGACTCGACCTGAAATACCTCAACCTCTCTGTCGAGAGAACTTTCGCTTCCAAGAAGAAAATAGTGGACATGAACGAGATAGGCGCCAAATTCGCGTACGAAGCCGCCAAAGCTGTGTCGAAACAACCATTTCCGATGCAGTTGCGCCCGGTCCAAAACGAGCCGAGACTCCTGCTAATGGGGACAGAGGCTGTCGCCTTGGGAAAGATAGTTGGAGGATGCAGGGTACAGACTTACTACCCTATAACACCGGCTGCAGACGAAAGCGAATTCATAGAGTCGCTCGAAAACTTCGAGCTGATTGACGGGGGAGAAGCCGGGAGAAAAGGATCTGTCCTGGTAACACAAACCGAAGACGAGATCGCGGCTATAACAATGGCGACTGGAGCCGCACTGGCAGGAGCACGATCTGCAACATCAACCTCCGGCCCAGGATTCTCATTAATGGTCGAAGGACTGGGATGGGCAGGAATGAATGAGGTCCCGGTCGTGATAACTCATTACCAGAGAGGCGGTCCCGCGACCGGCTTGCCTACAAGGCACGAACAGGGTGACCTGAAGTTTGTCCTAAGCGCTGCACACGGCGAATTTCCAAGGATCGTCTTGTGCTCAGGTGACATGGAAGAGTGCTTCTACGATGCCATTCGCATCCTAAACTACGCGGAGCGATTCCAGATGCCCTCAATCCATCTCATCGACAAGTCCCTCGCCAACAACAGCACTACCATCCCTCCGCCGAAGGCAGACATGATTCCTATACAACGGGGGAAGCTGATTCAGGAGGGTACTCGGAATGGAGACGGAGAGGAATATCGAAGATTCGCCTTTGTCGAAGACGGAATCTCCCCAAGAGCTGTACTGGGAACGCCCGGATATCGTTTCTGGAATACAGGAGATGAACACAACGAAATGGGCCACATCGAGGAAGACCCGGAGAATCGGACGAGGATGATGACGAAAAGAATGACAAAGCTAGAGACAGCGGCCAAGGAGATCCCCGAGGAAGAGAAGCTGAACTTCTTCAAATCAGCCAAGCCAGCCGATGTAACGATAGTGAGCTGGGGATCCACGAAGGGTCCGATCCTTGATGCCATCAAACTCTTGGAGAGAGACGGAGTAGGTGTAGACTTTTTGCAGATACGACTTGTTAACCCATTCCCGACCCTTGCGGTCCAGCAGCGACTATCTGGTGCCAAATTGCTGGTCGATATTGAGCAGAACTACTCGGGCCAAATGGCCGCGGTGATCGCCGAGAAAGCACTGATCGAGATTAAGAACAAGATTGTAAAGTTCAACGGCAGACCCATGTCCCGAGACGAAGTCTACCTTGCTATCCGACAGATATTGTCAAACCCAGAAGCAAACAGAAGAGTGGTGTTGACCCATGGCGCTTAAACTCTCAGACCTCAAGACAGAGGTCCACAACGACTGGTGCCCAGGCTGCGGAGATTTCGGAATAGAAGCAGGGCTGAAAATGGCTCTCGCCGAACTTCCCATCGACATCGACAAAGTAGCTCTCTTCTCTGGAATAGGTTGTTCCGGTAAGATCGTACATTTCACTAACGTATCTGGAATACACACGCTTCATGGTAGGGTCTTGGCCTACGCTCAGGGTGCTAAGCTAGCCAACCCAGGGCTGGAGGTTATCGCGATCGGAGGGGACGGAGACGGCCTTGGAATTGGAGTTGGACACTTTGTCCATGCAGGAAGAAGAAACATCGACATGACATACATCATCCATGACAACGGTGTCTATGGGCTGACTAAGGGCCAGGCATCGCCAACTCTCCAGTTGGGACTGAAGACAAAGTCCCTGCCCGAGCCCAACATCAACACCAACATCAATCCAATCATGCTTGCACTAGCCGCCGGGTTCACCTTCATCGCCCGAACATACGCATACAATACAAAGCATCTGAAAGAGACAATTAAGCGAGCGGTTACACACAAGGGCTTCGCCCTAATAGACGCACTTCAGCCATGCCCTACCTACAACGACATCAACACAAAGGAATGGTACGGCGGCGAGGATAGAATCGATCCTGCGACGAAGAGATCTATGCCTAGGACATATGATTTGGAGGCGCAGGGCTATGATGGTAGAATCACCCCAGTGATGGGCGAGGAGGATCAGGAGAGGAAACTACTCGGGGTCATTGAAAAGTCGAGAGAATGGGGAGACAGGATTCCTATTGGTGTATTCTATCAGAACGAGACCGTGCCAACCTATGAGGAACGAATACTCGGAAGGAACCCGGACTACCTTAAGCAACCGCCAGCAAGGCAGCAGATCACACGAGCCGATGGTAGATCCATTGTGAATCTCGCAGGTCTCTCGCGAGACCTGCTCTTTGAAACCCTGTTGCTGGCCCAGTAAGCTATTACACGGACGCTATGGTCGCGGAGTTTCTCCGAGAGCGGTTTTTTCCCGCTTCTAGACCGCGGGCACTTCTCTTGCTCGGGCGTTTGTTGTCAAGGTTATCCCGAGTTGTTTCAATAATCCTACCAGGTCGTAGAATAGCTTCTCTTCGATAATCTCCCCGTTCTTCCAGTGTGCCACGGTGCAGAACTCAAGTTCAAATTGATTGTTGGTCGCAGGAATCATTCGCCCATCTGGACCCATGAACGGTCCTATGTTCTTGCCCGTCCATCTTGCAACCGAACAGGTATAGTCCCCGTACCCGAAGAGTATCTTGTACGGATTATTGACGATATGATTGTCGAAGGCCTTGAAGAAGTCAACTGATTCCTTTTGATGTTCATGCCGTCCCCTTGTCGGCTCCGGTTGACCGGGCCAGTACACGGCCACGTTTTCGGCGTGACGTTTCATGAATGTTTCCCAGTCCTTCTTGTTCCAGGCGTCATCCAAAGTCTGCATCAATCGAAGATTTTCTTCAACTGTCATCCCAAATCCCGAGGGTGGGGACAACTCGACTTGGTTTAAGCTTATTGACTATATGGAAAAGTTCCGGTTCGTACCCGCCGACCCTTCCTTTCGGGTCAGTCTCGGTGTTTAGTTATGGCTGGATCTGCTATTCCGTCCTTGAACTTGATACTTGCATGGCTACCGTTGCAAAATGGCATGTTGCTTGAGGCGCCGCATCGGCAGAGTGTTACACGGTTTCGCACCTCGTAAGGACGACCGTCATGAGATTCGATGAGTATGCCTCCCCGAACCCATAATGGACCGCTAACGCCTAGGGCCGGGTCTTCAACAACTCCAATGGATGGCGGAAGCTTGGGTTCAATATCCTGATGGGTCTTCTTGTCATACATGACGAGTCGACCCGCAGGGCAATGATTTGCTTCGCGTATAGCCAATTCCCGGGCTTCCGGCGAGTCACTCTCCTGAGTCAGGCCCCACACTCTGTCGCTGGGGTCACAGAAGCGTGCGAAAGCGCAAAGTTGTTCCGCGTCGTTCAGAGCTAAAGTTGGTCCGTCTATCTTTTCTGCTTGTCTTGCGTAAGGCTTGCGTGTTGCAGTCTCTTTCCCCTCAAACCCGACCTTTTCATGGGTCCCGTCACAGAAAGGCTTGTTCTTTGACTGTCCGCAACGGCAGAGCTCATAGTACTCGCCCTTTGAGTCGAAGGATTTTCCTTCCACCCAGTCCCAGGAAAAACCCTCTTTGTTAGGAGTAATTATTTGAATACTGACGGGAACTCCCCCGTATACACGGTAGGGTCCGCCTTTCCTCACAATGACCTTCCTATGGTGCTCTGACATGACTTTTTGGCTTTCTCTTCTCTTCCCTAAGGGCCTTTCGGTAAAACAATCTCTTGTGTCGGAGCGGTGACGATTCCGAGGCGCTCTAAGACGCGGCGACCCTTAGCTCTCGCTTCGTCTTCCGATGTGACTCCTTGTATTATCAATCGTCCATTTCTGAAGACTGATATCACCAAGCTATCTTCTCGATAAACGAGTACATTTGCGGAGCAGGCGAGAATTTCTCTTGCTCCCAATTTCAAAGAAATTCTTTCTAGGTCTAGTTTTTGCATCGTTTTAGGGATTATGTTGGCAGTGTTTTCACCGCATAAGATCGAGATCTCTCCCTGGTCGTTTCCCCAGGGCTTTGCGGCGGGTGCCGCTCCACATTCTCTGCAGTCAGCTCTCTTAGACAGCTTTGAGAAGACAAAGTCCGGTCCAGCCAGATCGAGCGTCAACAAGCTACTCGCTAATCTGGACGGTTGTCCGAGCAGGAATTTGACGGCTTCATTGGCTGCAATGGCGCCGATTGTGGCGGCAACGCTGCTTGTCACTCCTAGGCTTTCACAGCTCTCGTTGGGGCTCGAGACTAACGAGGGGAAAATACACTCAAGGCACGCCGTATTGGGTGGTTGGAAGAGAGCAGCGTGGCCTTGGTTCGCGATAGCGCTAGTGAAAAGGTATGGCACGCGGGTTCTGATTGAGTAGTTGTTGAGGATGTATCTGGTCCGGAAATTGTCCAATCCGTCCACGATTAATTCCACGCTTCCAAGGAGTTCCTCGACGTTCGCTTCCCTGGCGGTATCAACAATTGGCTCTACCTTCAACCAGGGCATATTCCGCGAAAGCGTATTCGCGATAACTTCAGCTTTCGGCTGGTAAATGTCATCCCAACTTGCGCCGTGGAGACGGTGCAGGTTGGACGGGTCCACGATGTCCTGATCGATCAGACGAAGATAGCCGATGCCTGACCTTGCCAGGTAGTCTGCAGCGGCGCTCCCAACTCCTCCACAACCAACCACTGCAACCCTGGCCTTTCTGAGCCTCTCTACTCCCTCGGTCCCGACACCATGTACGCTGGCATGACGCGCAAAGTATTGATTCCTCTCAGGTACGGGACTCATGTCCTAATCCTTCATGACCATCTGGATCAGCTGACGGAATTAGTTTTCCCCCAGCCGAATTCTAGTTTGCAAAAAGATATTTGACAGAAACACCTCTTGGACGACGAAAGACTGGTAATTCTTGAATCAACGCCTCGCACTCGCATTACGGTCCACATTGTACGGACCGGAAGAAATTCTCACGTTCTCAAAGCTCGCCGATGACTCGGAACAGTTCTCGACAATCTTCTTCCCAGATATCTGGGCCGGCCTGGATTCTATCGAGCTGAGCACTGCTGCTCTCTCAGCTACCAGGAGGATTAAGGCCGGTAGTGGCGTACTTCGAGTTCTAGAACATGACCTAAACACGATAGTACGCCGGCTTGGCACGGTACAATACCTCTCCAAGAACCGGTTCCTACTAGGTGTTGGAACAGGGAATCCCGGACCGAACCCAAGGGATACAATCACACGGATGCTGAAAATGATTGATGAAGTCACGAAGGCCCTTGCAAAGGAATTCAAAGGCCGAGGTGTATCGCCCCCCGAGGTCTTCGTTGCAGCCCTGAGGCTGGGGATCGCCAAGCGGGCGATACGCCGTGCTAATGGTTTGATCCTGAACTTCTGCTCTCCCGAATACGCCGGTAACCTAATCAAAAACCTTAGATTGGAAATTGCGTCCGGTGCAATTGATCAACGAACATTCGCATGCTACATCAAAATTTTCTATTCCAAAGATGAGGCCACGGCCAAGAGACTCTTAATTCAAGAGTTTGCACACTACGACGCCAACCCTCACTACCATGATGTGTTCATTCAGGATGGCACTGCCAACGATATCTTATCCGCTAGCAGGAGTCTCTACTCAATACGCTCACCTGAAATTCCTGACTCACTGTACACGATCAGCGCGGCAAACCCATCAGTCGACCAGCTTCAAAAACTCGTGGACAAGTTTCGGAACGCAGGTATCAATCTTCCCTGCGTCTATCCATATTTTGGTCCCGACGATGAAACCTCGTTCAAACTCGGCATCATGAAACAAATAATGAAGATCAAATAGGATTACGACAAGAAAACTGGCGAGCTCCTGTCTGGTCTGGCACTCTCAGCCTAACCGTGTGCGTGGCGGTGTGCGTCCTTGTCGAACGTGCTCTTACAAGACGCGGAACAGAAGTAGAAGGTCTTCCCGTCATGCGAAGAGGTTAGCTTCGTCTTCTTCTCGTCAACCATCATCCCACAGATTGGGTCTTTTTGCATTACTTCACCTCCAATCATTAGATGCT
>Ga0209237_1001701_pt1 | contig 13051 bp, 10 predicted proteins | sample GraSoi013_1_40cm_2_FD_185820 | JGI IMG/M metagenome (GOLD analysis project Ga0209237, IMG submission 185820) | Grasslands soil microbial communities from the Angelo Coastal Reserve, California, USA - Sample 10_02_2013_1_40cm (SPAdes) (version 2) | ecosystem: Environmental > Terrestrial > Soil >... | reverse complement strand
TCCCGGCACATCGAAATGGCGCAGGAAAGGCCACGAGCCTTGAACGTGGCCGTCGGGTTGACACCTTCGTCTTTGAGCCAGAGGTCGTCGCATTCCAAACGCTCTCCGAGATGCTGCAGTTGATGCAAGGGCGTGAATCCTTCCTTTAACGACACGATGTTCTCGCGGTAACAAACCGGCAGCAGAGGCGCGTACCGCCACATGGTGCGCGGCGAGCCGGCGATCGAATCGCGATCCCACCGGCGTGCCAATTTTTGCAGATCGTACCGGACTGACAGCGGCCAGCCTGCCGTGCTCAGATTATGGATTTTTCCCGCTTCAAACTTCTCGCCCGTCCGGCTGCACTCCAGGTGAGTGATCGCTGTTCCTGTTTCCAAACTGCCTCCTGACTGTAGGTCCCTCTCCCAGAGGGAGAGGGACGGATCTTGCGCAATTTCAATTCATTCACACTTTCACAGCCCGCCGCCACAATTCTCAAACCCCAGCAGTACCGGTTCCGGCACCAGTTCGATGCCGAAACGGTCTCGGACCCCCGCGCGAATTTGCCTTGCGAGTTTCAGAACGTCGGCGGCTGTTGCACCGCCTTTGTTCACGAGCGCGAGAGTGTGCTTCGTCGATAATCCGACGGGCCCAAGAGAATATCCTTTTGAGAAGCCCGCTTGTTCGATCAGCCATGCCGCAGCCGTTTTTACTTCGCCTCGGGGAGCTGGGTAACGAGGCAGGTCTGGGCCGGCGATCGATTGCAGTTGTCGAAACTTCTGTTCTGTGACGATCGGATTCTTGAAGAAAGACCCGGCGCTACGGCAATCGGGATCTCCGTCGACGAGCAGCATCGCTTTGCGCGCACGAATCCGGCGCACAGCGGCGCGAACTTCTGCCAGTGTCGCGTTTGCGGTTTTGCCTTCGAATTCCCGCTGAAGCTCCGGATAGCGAATGTGGGGAAGTCCGCCGTTGCTCAGCGCATAGGTGACGTTGAGCACCGCATAACGATCTTTCGCGGTAGTGTTGAAAAGACTCGTGCGGTACGTGAAGCCGCATCCATCGTGTGAGAGCTCAACGATCCGATCGGCGCTTCTATCATAGGCTCGGACGCTCAGGAGGACTTCGGAAATTTCCTGTCCGTAGGCCCCGACATTCTGTACCGGTGTTCCCCCAACAGAGCCGGGAATGCCGCTGAGACATTCGAGGCCGGCTAAATTCCGTTCGACGCACAAGGCAACGAGCGGATCCCACTCCTCGCCTGCCCCGGCTCGCACAATCGTCTTACCGTTGCTGCTTGCCCATTCGATGCCGCGGATACCGATCCGGATGACAAGACCCGGAAAACCTGTGTCAGCGATCAGCAGGTTTGAACCGCCTCCCAGCACAAAAATCGGCAGGACCTTTTCTTTTGCCCAGCGAATGGCTTCAACAACGGTTTCTTCGTCCGGCGCATCAATGAAGTAGGGCGCGGGGCCGCCAATACCGAAGGTCGTGAGGGGTGCAAGCGCGACGTTTTCGTGGATGAGTGCTTTCACCGAGGTTTCAGTTTAACATTGTGTGATTAAGTGAATCTTCAACTCACGATCCTGATCCTGTATTCGGCCCTCTTCATCGCAATCGGTTTCTTCATCTCGCGTAAAGTTCGAAAGGCTGATGACTTCCTTGTTGCCGGCCGCCGGCTCGGGCCCGGTCTTCTGGCAACGACATTTCTCGCGGCGAACATCGGGGCGGGATCCACTGTCGGCGCTACCGGTCTTGGCTACGCCTTCGGTTGGAGTGCCTGGTGGTGGGTCGGCTCTGCAGGCATCGGATCGTTCATCCTGGCAAACACGGTCGGACCGAAAATATGGAGCCTGGCAGCGAAAAACGGCTGGCGGACGGTGGGCGATTTTCTCGACCATCGATACAACCGGTCCGTTCGCGGCCTCATCGCCATTTTGCTGTGGATGGGGACGCTCATGATTCTCGCAGGGCAGCTCATTGCGATTTCGCAAATTCTCGAAATCGTCGTCGGGCTTCCCAAATGGCAAGGCTGCCTCATTGGCGGCATTGTCGTCAGTTCATATTTTGCTGCCGGCGGCCTCCTCGGCTCGGCCTGGGTCAATCTCATCCAATTCACTGTGAAGTTTACCGGATTCGTTCTCGCCGTACCTTTCGGTTTGGCGGCAGCCGGTGGATGGCACGCATTAGAGCCGACGATGGAAGCTTTACCCGGCCTGGGCGCGCGCGGAATTTTGTCTTATGCCTCCATTCTTGTGCCATCGTTCATCATTTCGCCGGGGTTGATCCAGAAACTCTACGGAGCGCGAGACGAGCGCACCGTACGTGAGGGCGTCAACTGGAACGCCGCCGGCCTTTTGCTGTTTGCGTTCGCGCCTGCAATTCTCGGCATCATCGCGCGAGCCCAATATCCGAACCTGTCGAATCGGGAACTCGCGCTTCCGATGGTCATGACTAAATTAATGCCGCCCTGGCTGGGACTTTTGACGCTGGCAGCCGTGTTTTCGGCCGAGATCAGCGCGAGCGACGCGATTCTGTTCATGCTATCCAGTTCGCTCAGCGTGGATCTCTACAAGACTTTCTTGCGGCCGGCGGCTTCGGATCGTGATCTGCTTTTTGCGGGACGCGTCGCTGCCGTCGCCGGGGCCTCGTTGGGGGTGCTGCTGGCGATCGCTCTTCCATCCATCATCTCAGCGCTTCAAATTTTCTACACGCTAATGGCCGTCGCTCTTTCGGCGCCCTTGATCGTCGGACTCTATTCTCGCCGGCCAACGGCGGCGCGCGCGATTGTGGCAATCATTATTTCGGTTGGTTTAACAGCGGCAACAGGCTCGTCCGTGATAGGAATTCTTGCGGCTTTCGTGATAATGATTACCCCATGAATCGCAGAAGCTTCTTTCTTACTGCTGTGATTGGGGCCTTGTACCCGCCTCTGCAACAGAAAGAAGGATTCATCACCGACGTTGACGGTATTAAGGTCGGCCACTTTACGGATTCACGCCGGCCTACCGGCTGCACCGTCATCCTCTGCGAGCGGGGCGCGGTCGCAGGTGTGGATGTACGGGGCTCAGCGCCGGGAACGCACGAAACCGATCTGCTCAAACCGACCAACAGTGTCGACAAGGTGAACGCGATCGTGCTCTCCGGCGGCAGCGCATTCGGGCTGGATACGGCAACCGGTGTTACCCGCTATCTGGAAGAACACGGGTACGGATACGCATTCGCCGGCGGGAAAATCCCGATCGTGCCTGCGGCGATCCTTTTTGACCTCAATGTGGGTGACAGCCGGATTCGTCCCAATGCGGACGCCGGCTATCGGGCAGCCATGAACGCAAAGTCCGGTTCCTTCGAAGAAGGCAGTGTGGGGGCTGGTGCGGGCGCAACCGTTGGAAAGCTCAACGGTGGAAAGCGGATGAAAGGCGGCATCGGTACCTCGAGTATCAAGCTGCCGAATGGGATCGTGGTCGGGGCAATTGTTGCGGTGAATTGCGTTGGTGACGTTGTTGATCCAAAAACCGGCAAGATTGTCGCCGGCGCGCGCACAGCGGACGGAAAGTCCTTCCTCAACATTATGGAAACCTATCGGTCCGGCCGAGGTGTAGTCCTAAATCGTCAACCCGGGCAGAACACGACCATCGGCGTCGTTGCGACAAACGTGCGATTCGACAAAACGCAAATGACCAAGATCGCCGAAATGGGCCACGATGGTATGGCCCGCGCGATCAATCCAACCCACACTCTCGAGGACGGCGACACGCTGTTCGCCCTCTCCACCGGAACGTCTACGGTTGCCGCAAACCATGGCGCCATCGGCGCTCTTGCAGCCGAAGCGGTTTCCGAAGCCATCCTCCGCGCGGTGATGAAGGCGAAGCCGGTTGCGGGAATCTTGAGCTATCAAGATTTGCGCTAGCGTGTGCATTCCCCTCCTTGCAGTCCCCGCCGGGTACGAAACGTTATCGAATAGCGTGTGCTCTTTGTCGGAGGGATGCTGTGCTGCCAGCCCCAACGTGCTTCTCCCCGCATGAGGTAGGCGGATCGGGCTTCGAGCTCAATTGAAAGGCTCCGGGGATCCCTGCCTTTCTTGGGTGGATACGGCCGCAAGCGCATGCGGCAGGAGCCGCCGAGCGACACGCCGGAGATGATCTCGAATTCCGGAACGTCGCGATGCCAGCCGAGCGCTGTTCCCGTCTTGTATTCCGCAACGAGCGCGTGAGTGAATCGCGAAGCCGGTACTTCGGCCCATGCGGCGACGCGCTCCCGCAGCGGATACAAGAGCAGCGGGATCGGACCCGCCGGGATCAGTTCATTGCTCGAAAAATCGTAACTCGCTCCGTAGCTGATGATGCGTCTCTTCGCGGTGTACTCTTTGTACTTCGCCTCGGATAACGGCAACTTCTCGATCTCATCCAGCAGCGCGGTTTCTTCATCGCGGGTGAGGAAGTCAGGCTGATACACCATTCCCGGCCGCAACCGCAACGTAGTTCCAAACAGCTCGCCCTGATTCATGCGCGAAATCCAAAACTATGTATCATTATTGCAACGGAACCGGACCTTCTCGGCTGTTAATCGGTGCCGGTTCCAGAAAGGATTTTTACGAACTCAGTGCTGCTTTTTCAAAGTCAACGTTGGAAACGCGGTAGCAGTGTTAGCTTTTCAAAAGTAGCGTTAGAAATGCGGCCGCTGTGCTTTAGAAGGGCCCGTCATAGAATAGAAACGACCGTGCCTGGAGGAACGCTCATCAAGCGCTGACGAATTCGTTTGTTGTAAGCAGGATGCGGTAGGTAAACATTTACACGTGGAGGTCCCATGTCCTTTTGCGTGAAGCATACTTTTTCAGTCCAAATACGATGGTATTTGCAAACGGCTGCGGCAGCGCTGATTTTGGCAGCCACCGCGCCGCCTTTGCCCGCGCAGTGGCCGGATCATCCGACTCCCGGAGTGCCGCGCACCGCGGATGGCAAGCCCGATCTGTCCGCGCCCGCGCTCCGGACCGCAGATGGCAAGCCGGATTTCTCGGGAATGTGGGGATGGGTGAACGTCGGCCCGCCGTGCGGCGCGCACTGCAACGATCTGCAAATCTCCCGTGAGTTTCTAAACATTGCCTATAGTCTGAAGGGCGGTCCGCCCTATCAGCCCTGGACGGCGGAACTAGTCCAAAAACGGAAAGCGGACCTCGCGAAAGACGACCCCAACGTTCGATGCATGCCGCGGGGTGCTCCTCGTATATGGACGGATGACTATTACAAGAGGATATTTCAGGTTGAAGGCCGTTTAGTCATACTGACCGAACGTAACATGCAATATCGACAGATTTTTATGGATGGGCGGCCTCTTCCCCCGGATCCGAATCCGACCTGGAACGGCTATTCTACCGCAAGGTGGGAAGGGGACACGCTGGTGGTCGAAACCTCTGGTTTCCGTGACGACTTATGGTTGGACTCGGACGGAAATCCTCTGACCAGCGCCGCCAAAATGACCGAGAGGATCCGGCGCCCGAACTATGGAACGCTGGAAGTCGAAATCACCATCGACGACCCGAAGGCCTATACCGCGCCTTGGACCGTTAGGATCACTCAGCCTCTCATACTCGATAGCGAGCTCATCGATTATTACTGCCTGGAAAACGAGAAGGACTTCGTGCACATGGTAGGTAAAGGAGCCACGCCGCCGAAAGAACAATAACGTCCGACAAGCCTGGTAAGGCGTGCTGGCTCATCCGCCGCGAGAAGCAGCCTGTGCTCGCGGCAACCGAGGCCCTGCACACCAAAATTGCGAGTCGTGTTTTCCTTACTGTTTTCCCTTCGTTGATGCACCGGCCTGCTCTTGTCCGCGCCAGTACCGCTCCAGAACCGGCAGGTCCCGGTTATTTTCGCAGAGATGCTCGAGCAGTTCAGTGTCAGGCTGTACGAAATCCAATCCGTCTAGGGTGCACCGCGGCGGTGGTGGGGTGGAGAATGCGGAAAAACCGAATGATCGCTTCCTTCGGTTACGGCTCAGCAGTCGTGCTAGCATTAGTTGCAACGAACGCGGACAACACAGATCAGGGGAAACATTATGCGTAATTCAAAATGGAATATCGCTTGTGCGCTTGTTGTCTTGGTCTTCATGGGCGCTGCCGATGCGCAGACCCTGCGGCCTGCTCCGGATTCGATCGAAGGACATCTTGCAGCCGGCAAGAACGCCTCGGGAGGCCGCGACGACACCCCTGATTTCTACGGCTTGGTTACGGCACTTTGTGTGGCGCCACTGAACGCCCCTGCTCGGCCGGACGCTCCAGCGCCCAGAGAGAACCCCAATCGCAGAAGCACATACCTCGAGCCGAAAAAGGCTTTTGACGATCTGTATTGGATGGGCACGCCTTCCCGTTCGACTTGGGCTCTGACCACCGGCGACGGAATCATTCTGTACGATACGCAGGGCGTTTATGACGCGGAGGATGTCATTGTCGGCGGCCTGAAAAAGCTTGGGCTCGATCCGGCCAAGGTGAAATACGTCCTTATATCCCATGCCCATCAAAACGAAGTCGGCGGCGCGAAGCTGATGCAGGAACGCTATGGCGCGCATATTGTCATGGGAGCGGGCGATTGGGATATGGTCGACGAATCCATCAATGGCTTTCCGAAGGGAAAGCCGAAGCGCGACATTGTCGCCATCGACGGCATGAAGATCACGATGGGCGGCCGAACGGTGACCATTTATCTGATGCCCGGCCACACACCCGGAACGATTGGCGGAATCTTCCAGGTGCATGACCACGGCAAGCCGCTGACGGTGGCCTATTCAGGCGGTACCGAATTCAACTTCGTGAACGACGTGCCGCATTTCGACACCTATCTCGCTTCACTGCGGAAATTTGCAGCCATCGCGGCGGCCGCCGGCGCCACCATCATCATGGGGAACCAGTCCCAGTTTGATAATGCGGCTTGGAGGCTCAGGATGCTGGCCGATCGGCGGCCCGGCGAGCCGCACCCCCTCGACGTCGGCGCCGCTGCCGTGGCGCGCTATTTCAAAATTGAAGATGAATGCGCGCAAGCGGTGCGCCTCAAGCTACTCGCCAAGTAAACTATTGCGGCAGCGCGAACACGTAGATGGCGTTGTTGCCGCCGGCCATATCCGATTCGGGCGTCAGACTGACTTGGGTTCCCGCAACCGCGCCTCCGCCGGCGGCAATGGCAATATATTGCCGCCCGTTGAGCGAATAAGTGATGGCGCCGCCAATTGTCTGAGAGGGAAGGCGCGTCTGCCAAATGAGCTGGCCAGTGTCGGCATCGAGCGCGCGCAAGTAATGATCCAAGCCACCGTTGAATAGCAGTCCGCTTCCCGTCGCCAGCACTGGCGAGTAATTCGCGACTCGCGTTTCCCAACTCCACACGGTTTTACCGGTCTCTACTGAGATCGCGTCGATGCGACCAACCTTCTCTTTGCCTGGCGGAAAATGAGCGACATTGGTCGTGTTGTAGACAAACTCGGGCTTGGCTTCGCGATCGGTGCGCGCCGTCTCGTCAATGCAAGCATTGGAAAGCGGCATGAACATGATGTTGGTCTTGGGATTGTAGGCGCCCATCGGCCAATCCTTGCCACCCGTAAAGGTTGGGCAGATCCGGTAAGTCTTGTTGACATCCGAAATCACCGACGCCTCGTTCACGCTGACCAATCCTTTTCCATCGATCTTCGAGATAAGGTTCTGCTCCACTGTCTGTTTTGCCCATAAGAATTCGCCGGTCGCCGCATCGAAGCTCCAGGCGATTCCGGTCTTGCAGGGAATGCCGGTCAAGGTCTTGCGGGGACCGCGGCGCGCGTTTGGATTGGTCGCCAACATGCCGGAGGCGTTCCCGTCAGGATTGACCGGCGTGTTGATGATCATCATTTCGAACGTGCATTCCTGGTCCCAATTGTCGCGCGGCAAGGTTTGGTGCTTCCAGACAACTTCCCCCGTCTTGGGCTTGACCGCAAAGCGTGTGTTGGTGCCCGCCATAGTCCCACCGATTGTTCCGCGTTGTGCCTCCGAAGCGGGACCGGCTCCGCTCGATCCGTAATAGACGAGGTCGAGATCGGGATCGTAAGTGAGAAGGCCCCAAACGCCGGTCATCCAGCGCTTGTCAAACGCAGCGCCTCCCCAGGTATCGTACCCGGGCTGGCCGGCACGCGGGATCATCTCGTTTCGCCAGACCTCCTCGCCGTCGGTGACATTGTGGCCAGTTACGTAGCAGCCGAAGCCGGCCACCTGGCAGGTACTGCCCGCGACGACTACGCCGTTCATGACGATCGGACCGCTGGAATTCTGGACGAACAGGTTGCCGCCGCGGTTGCTCTGCCACACCCGGCGGCCTGTACGAGCGTCCAGCCCGACGATGAAATTGTTCCAGGTGGCGAAAATGACTTTGTCGCCATACAGCGAGATGGAGCGCTTGCGCTGCCCGTGGATCGCTGGGAACTCTTCCCGCGCCGGCAATGGGTGGCGGTATTCCCAGAACAGGTCGCCGGTGCCGGCATCGATCGCCTGGATGACGTCCCCCGGATTGCCCAAATACATGACTCCGTCGTGGACAATGGGTGTGATCTCATTCAGACCGGGAGCCATCATGCGTGACCACACCAATTGCAGATTCTTGACATTGCCCTTGTTGATCTGCTCGAGCGGACTGTAGCCCCAGCCCTGATAATTACCGCGGTACAACAGCCAATCGTCGGGCTTGGGAGATCGCAACATCGCATCGGTGACGGGCACGAAATTCGGAACCGTCTTTTGCGGTGGGGGTGCGTCCTGCGCGGGAGCCTGGGCATCTCCTCGAGCGCCTACAACGCACAACAAGGCAACACTTAGCAGCAAATGCCTAATCGGATATCTCATCGCACTTCCCTCTCTCGGTTTCAAACTGGATGACAATAGTTATGAGACTTTAGCGCACTCCGCCGGAACCTTCAATTCGGAACGAACATTCCCCTTCCTCTGCGAGGAGGGGAATACGCTTAGCGGTGTGGGAGGGAGGTGCGATCGTACCGCGCGTCGCCTTCAGTCTGACTCAAGACCAAATGCGTCACCGTGCCATTTGCGTCCAGGAAGAACTCCGCGGCGGCCCCTGTCGATTCAAACCTCGTCTCCGATTGAGGGATCAGAGGAAGGGCGTTCAGGTATAGCTGGCCGTTGATCACGGCGACGGTTTGGGTATTACCCATGAAACCTGCAACAGTCCGGGACCCGCCGCGAAACTCATAGGTTCCGGCGTACTTTGCGAGAACGGCGGCGCTGAGTTGCACGGCGGCGTTCGCCTTGGCCACCAGGCGAACGGTGTCCCGCTCATTTTCGCAAACGGTCTCCAGCATCTCGGTATCCGGTGCGTAGCTCACCGCCAACGAGATGCTCAGAGGCTTGGTCAACGTCTCGGGATCGTCGAAAGTGATCTGAAACTGCATGTGTCCGAAGTCGACACGCCGGAATCTCTCCGTTACGCGCAGGCTTTCGGAATGAGGGTGGCCGGCTCTATCGAGCCAACTCCGGTCATTGAACCCTGAGGTCTCGACCACTAGCGTGTCGCCCTCCCAGTGGCCCACCGAGTAACCTAACCAGCTCGGGTTCGGATCGTTGGCTAGTTTGCGCCCATCCGTGAAGATCTGCCGATAACGCCCGCTGCCACCTTCGTAAAGCAGCGCCAGCATCGTGGGCGACTGGATGATTCGGTACATCCCGGCAAGAATCTCCGAAGGACCGCCCGGAAGGCAATGTGTGACGGGATCGTCCCGCCTGAAGTCCGCGACGCGCTTCATGAAGAGAAGCTCCGCCGCCGGCCGGAAGATGTCTTCATCCTTCGGATCTTGTATCAGGTCGAAACGGTACGGAGTTGATTCCGGCCGCCACAGCCCGGACAAATCCGGCTTGCCATCGGGGGTGCGGGGCGCGGGAGCTATCAGGTCCGGTTTACCGCCGGCCGTCCGCGGAATTCCAGGCGTCCGGAAGTCGATCCATTGAGCACATACGGGAAGTGGGACCAGCGATAAGGCCGCCGCTATCGCGATTTTGTACATGAGAGCTTCCTCCTGCCCGGCTGACTGTCCTCACAAATCCGCCGACTCGTCGGGGTCCGATTATACCGCACCGAGAAAAGGACTGATTTGATTCTGCGGAATCTCATCCCGGCAGTCACTCCACCTGAAACTGAGATCGTCACTTTTTGGGTTCACTTACATGAAAGATTCGATTGCAGTGATTTGGGTCTGAAATCGCGAGAAATTCTCTGACCGATCAACGGCCGCGCCGTATCCTTACGTACGCGCGTGTGGAGGAGCGGTATGAATCGCTGGATCAAGCTCGGAATCGTGCTCGCCGGCTACGCGCTGGCGTTTGTCACAAGTTTCTTCATGACTGCGCTGTACGACCGGCAGTTTTCCCCCGAAGACAACCAGACGATGGGCGGCATGATCGCGGGGGGCGAGATGATGTACAGCAGCGCCGTGTTCCTCCTGGCGTCGCTTGTGCCGACAGGACTGGCCCTGTGGTTCCTGCGGCGCAGCCGGAGGTTCTGGTCTGCTTTCTCGAGCGCAGGGCTCATCTTCGCGATCGTGGGGCTGGCCGCCGTTCTCACGGCGCCCGCCACAACCGGGCTGACGGCTGGCGTGCCCCTTCTCCTTTTTGTGGACCTGCTGAGTCTCGTGCAAATGCTGGGGTCGCCACTGTGGATCCTGAGCTTCGCGTTGTTCGCCGCGCTCGCACCTGCTCCCGACCTGCGCCGGCGCATGCTCGCCGCGCTGGTGATCGAGTTCGCGATCGCCGGCTGCGGACTCGTTCACTTCATGGCGACGCAGCCGCCTATCTGAGCGGATCCGAATGAGGCGGCTGCGGTATTTCCATGGCGGCGTCTAGGCGTAAGCAGGCCGATGCGCGCGGAGGAACGAACGTATCTGGCGCACCGCTAAGGGAATCCGCTCCTTGGGCTCCTTCCACGGGTACATGCTCACTTCGGATTTCGGCGCGAGCATCGCGGCCTCCATCGCAACGGCGTACGGATGCGCCGGGACATCGTCCGGCAGGATCAGTACGGGCGTCTGGCAATTGCGCACGAAATCGCGCGTCACGGTCAAGACGAAATCGGCGTTGGTGCGGTACATCTTCGTCAGATATTTCTCGACCATCTCCATCGTGATGTCGGGCCGGCGCTTGACCAATTCCGGACCCCAGCCGGTCATGCTGCCGTCGTAGAGCAGGGTGGGCATCTCCGGCCGGAAACCGACCGGCTGCGCCAGCACGGCCGCGACAACACGATCGGGCGCCCGCTTCAGGAGATTCCAGATGAATGGGCCGCCGATGCAGAAGCCCATCACCATGAACTTGTTGATGCCCAGGTGATCCAACACACCGAGCTGGTCATCAGTGTGTGTATCCCATGGCCGGTCGATTTCGAGCGGACCCGAGGACTGGCCGGAATTGGCGTTGCGCAAGTCCGCCGCAATGCAACGGTACTCTCCTTTGAACTCCTCGATCACGTTAAAGGGATTTTTCAAGCCGGCGATCGTCGAGTTCAGTCCCCCGCCGGCAATGAGCAATAAGGGGAAGCCGGAACCGGCCTCTTCATAGTGGATGCGAACCCGGCCCTTTTCATAGAAAGACGTGGCAGCTCCTCCCTGGCCAGTCTCTCCAGCAAACACGCGCGGCGCTGCGGCCATCGCCGTTGCCGCGACGCCTGTTCTCAGTATTTTGCGTCTGATGGGATCCATAATCGGCGTCCTCCTCGGTCATTGTTATGGCCGGTATTTTAACAGAACAATGCTCTTCGGATAGGGCGGACCTGCTTTGCTCCCGAAAAGGGGAACGAACCACAAAAGGCACAATGAAGATCACAAAAGGCACAAGAAACTTCTTTTTGTGCTTTTTGGCCTCCTTTGTGCCTTTTGTGTACCAGTTCCCCTAATCCCGCGCTACGCCTGGCCGACCAGCCCCGCCTTGTAGAGGCGTTCGTCCATAAACCAACGCCGGGTCGGATGAAAAATCGGAGTGTGTTTGATATCGACGAGATATTCGGGGATGGCCCACAGAGGTTCTTCTGAGGTCATCCAGTGAATCGGGTCGAATCGTGTAAGGCTGACTGGACGGGAATAGGCGCGCAGAGTCTTCTCTCCATCCAGATTGTAATAATGTTCGAAGTAGGAAATTACGAGTTCGCGAAGTGTGCGATAGATCGGAGAACGGAAACGGAGTCCCGCGTAATTCGATTTCCCGATCGCGCCCCAGCAGCCGTTCGTCCGATAAACGGCAATCACGTGGTCGACGTCACGCACCGCCGCCAGATCGAGAATCAGCGGAGGGCGGCCCATAACGCGCAGGGCCGCCGCGGCGAATACGGCGCCTTCGAAGCAGTGCGCCGTGTTGTGACGGATAACAAGGCGTGGCGAGTAACACGTTTCGCTCTCTTTCTCCTTGTTGTAAGGCAAGTCATCCAAGTACTTCTGAATTTTTTCCGGACTCGACAGCTTACGAAACAACCGGAGTTCGCTTTTCTGCAGTGTATCCATCTGGCCGTTATTCTTTGTCGATGGTGCCCTCTATGATTCTTCGGATACGCTCGGGAATCGGCGTCGACTTGAAATTCGCCGTATCGACACAGACCACGGTGACGTAGCCGGCTGCGAGGCTCTCGCTTGTGCGATCATTGAGGAAAACAAAATCGTACTTGACCGTCTTGAGCCCCTGAAATTGCGGATTCAACTGCACCCGGATCGCCTCTCCATACCAGATAGGTTTTGAAAACTTGGCGAAAGCCTCCACACGCGGAAGCCAAATACGATTTTCTACAAGGAGACGTTGCCGATCCTCACCGGCAGCGCGAAAGAGTTCTTCTTCGGCCTGCTCCATCAGCCGGAAGTAGTGCGGGAAGAATACGATACCTGCAGGGTCCGCGTCCGCCCAATATGTTTGAAATCGCACCTCGAACATGACGCGGGATTCTAGCGTAGACTGCATTCCATGGCGATGTTCTTTTCCGATTTTGCCTCGAATCTCGGCGGGCCCAAGAATCCCCTCTACGTACTGCACGAGCGATTGAAGACGGAAGGACACCCGATGGTGGACCTCGTCCGC
>Ga0209237_1001699_pt1 | contig 13060 bp, 13 predicted proteins | sample GraSoi013_1_40cm_2_FD_185820 | JGI IMG/M metagenome (GOLD analysis project Ga0209237, IMG submission 185820) | Grasslands soil microbial communities from the Angelo Coastal Reserve, California, USA - Sample 10_02_2013_1_40cm (SPAdes) (version 2) | ecosystem: Environmental > Terrestrial > Soil >... | reverse complement strand
GCAGCTGCGGCGCGCAGCCGAGTACCTCGCGTCGGTGTCGCCCGAGATCCCTTGGCACGTGACGGCGTTTCATAAGGACTACAAGATGACGGACCCCGACGACACGTCGGCGGAGACGCTGCTGCGGGCGTGCGAGATCGGGGCGGCGGCCGGTCTCAAGTTCATCTACGCCGGCAACCTCCCGGGGCGCGTGGGCCGCTGGGAAAACACCTATTGCCCCGACTGCGGCGACCTCCTGATCGAGCGCTACGGCTACGTCATCGAGCGAAACAAGCTCGCTGCCCACGGGCGCTGCCCCACCTGCGGCCGGGGCATTCCGGGCGTTTGGTGCTAGCGGTCGTTCTGCTCCAAGTCGCTGTTTCCTTCACCCCGGGGCATCGCAACGGGGCTCGCGCACCCGGGTTTGACGCCGCCACCTTTGATCCGATCGTCCTGGGCGGCATCCGCGCCGGCGCCTACCCCGGGGCGGCGTTCGTCGTGGGGCGCCGCGACACGATCCTCTTCGCCAAGGGCTACGGGCGACTCACGTGGTCGCCCTCCTCGCGCGCCGTGTCGCCCGAGAGCACGCTCTACGATCTCGCCTCGCTGACCAAGGTGGTGGCGACCACGACCGCGGCCATGCTGCTGGTGGAGCGCGGCAAGCTCAACCTCGACGCGCCGGCGGCGCACTACGTCCCGGAGTTCGACGGCCCCGGAACGGCGGGCATCACGGTGCGGCAGCTCCTCACCCACACGTCCGGGCTGCGCGCCACGCTCCCCCTGTACGAGGAGCCGGACAGCGCCGCGGCGCTCGCCGCCCTGCTCCGCGTGACGCCCATCGTGCCGCCGGGGACGCGCGTGATCTACTCGGACCTGAACGCGATGCTTTCCGGCGAAATCGTGCGCCACGCGGCGGGGGAGCCGCTCGACCGCTTCACGGCCCGCGAGATCCTCGCACCCCTCGGCATGACGCAGACGACCTTCCGGCCGCAGCGCGCTTTATATGACCGCATCGCGCCGACGGGCGCGTGGCGTGGGACGCCCGTTGCCGGGGTCGTGAACGACCGCAACGCGGCGCGGCTCGGGGGCGTGGCGGGTCACGCCGGGCTGTTCGCTCCGGCTGCCGACGTGGCGCGGTTCGCGCAGTTCATGCTGCGGGAGGGCACTGTGCCCGACGGGCGCCCGTTGCTGGGGGCCGAGACGGTGCGCCGCTTCACCGCGCGGAGCGCGGGGCCCGAGCGGGGAACCGGTTGGGAAGCGCGAGCGCTGGGGTGGCAAGCGCTACCCACGGGTGAGGCGGTGAGCAGCGCCGGCCATCTGTTCGGGCCGCGCAGCTACGGCCACACCGGGTGGACCGGCACGTCGCTGTGGATCGATCCGGACCGGGATCTGTTCGTGGTGCTCTTGACCAATCGTGCCTACGCGCCGCGGGCTCGGCGCTCGTTCACCGCGCTGAAGCAGGTGCGCGGGCGGCTCGCCGACGCCGCCGCGCAGGCGTCCGATGCCGGCGCGCGCTGACCGTCCCACGCTGTTCTACGACGGAGAGTGCGGATTCTGCCGCGACGCGGTCGCGGTGCTGTCCCGCTGGGATCGCGAGGGCCGCATCGAGCTGATCCCGTTTCAGGACGCGGCCCGCGTCGCGCAGTTCGGGCTGCCCCTTCCCGCGCTCGCCGCCGCCATGCACCTCGTGCTGCCCGACGGCCGCGTGGTAGCGGGGGCGGACGCGGTGCCCGAGCTCGGCCGCCTGCTGCCGGGGAAGCGGTGGCTGACCTGGCTGTTCGCGCTGCCGGGCGTGCGCCCGATTGCCCGGCGCCTCTACGCCTGGATCGCGGCGCGACGGCGCTGCCTGGTGCCGCGCCGCCCCGCGGGCTAGGTTGTCGAGCGAGGAGGAAGCCCTGTGGCGACTGCGACGCTGAACGAGGAAGCCGTGCGCCGGGCCCTGCGGCAGGTCAAGGACCCTGAGCTCGACATGAACATCGTCGACCTGGGCCTCGTGTACGACGTCGAGGTGGCCGACGGCGACGTGCGCATCGCGATGACGCTGACGTCGCCGGGGTGCCCAGCCGGGCCGATGATCACGAACGACGTGTACAAGGTGGTGCGGGCGCTCGAGGGCGTGCAGGACGTCGATGTCGAGATCGTGTGGGAGCCATACTGGACGCCCGAACGGATCGACCCGAAGGTCCGCGCGCTGATGGGGTTCTAGCGCAGCGCCTCGAGCAGCGCGTCTCCCAGCGCCGTGATCTGCCAGCGCCGCAGCTCCCCCACGTGGGCGAGCGCGGCGCCGTCTTTTGGATGGGCGCGCGCGACCGCTTCGAGCGTACCCCGCCCGCACAGTACGCCGGGATCGAGCCCCAGCTCGGCGGCCACGCGGTTGCGGGCCGCCTTGAGTCGCTCGACCCGGGCGTCGATCTCGGGGTCCTTGGGGGGACGCACCGTCCGCTCGATTCGCGGCAGCTGCGCCTCCGGCAGCGCCAGCCCGTGACGAACTGCGGCGAGCAAGGCCTCGCCGTGGCGGCGGGCGAGGACCGCGGGGAGGCCGAGCACTCGCCCCAGCGCTTCGTGTGTCTCGGGCAGCGCTTTGCTCACGGCGAGCAGTGCATCGTTCCCGATGATCCGGAACGTGGCGGTGTCCGCCTGCGCTGCGACCTCTTCCCGCCAGCGATACAGCTCACGCAGCGTGGCGAGCTGCCGCAGGGGGAGCGCCTTCGCGCCCTTCACGCGCAGGTAGGCATCGGCCCCGTCACCGGACGCGGTCCATCGCAACGCCTCCAGCCGCGCGAACTCCTCCTCCGCCCAGGCGAGACGGCCCAGCGTCATGAGCCGCGCCCGCAGCGCTTCGCGCAGCGCGGGTAGGTGCCGCGTGTCGGCGGCCGCGTACTCGAGCATGGCCGGGGGCAGGGGCCGCCGCGACCAGTCGGCCTTCTGGTGCTCCTTGGAGAGCCTCACGCCGAGGTACTTATCCAACAGCGCCGCGAGTCCCACGGCGCGCTCCCCGGCGAGCTGCGCGGCGATCCGCGTGTCGCACAAACGTCGCGCGCGGAAGCCGTAGTCTCGGTCGAGGGTGCGGAGGTCGTAGTCCGCATCGTGGAAGATCTTTTCGACCTGCGGGTCCGCAAGGAGCTCCCCGAGGGGGGCGAGATCGCGCACCGCGAGAGGGTCGATGATCGCGGTCTGTCGGGGGCTCGAGAGCTGCACCAGGCAGATGCGGTCGCGGTAGCGGTGAAAACTCGCCGCCTCGGTGTCCGCCGCGACGAGCGGCTCGCGCCGCAGCGCGGCGACGACCTCGGCCAGCGCGGCGTCGGTGCGGATGTGCATCATTCCTCTTTGCCGAGCTGCTCCAGTGCGGCGGCGACTTCTTCCAGCGCCTTCGCGAGGGTCCGATAGAACTCGGGGTCCGGCGGCTGGGGAGCCCCGCCCAGCGGGTCGCCGGCGGACTTGCGCGCCAGCCGTGCCGCGTGACGGATGTAGTCGGGTGGCGACCCGCATCGGTTGTCCTCGTCTGAAGGGAGCGTGCGTGTCGGGTGCAGCGGTGTTGAGCCCAAAGATACGCAGTGCGCTCGCGCCGGGCAGTCTCGGTGACTGGCCGACCCCCCTCGAGTCCGCGCCCGGGCTCGCCGCCGCGTGCGGCGCCGCCGCGCTCTGGCTCAAGCGCGAGGACCGGTCCTCGCCGCGTTGCGGCGGCAACAAGGTCCGCGGGCTCGAGTTCCTGCTCGGCCCGGCGCCGGCCGACGTCGTGTTCCTGACCGTCGGCGGCACGGGCTCGAGCCATTGCCTCGCCACCGTCGTCCACGCGGGCGCGCTCGGGGCTCGGACCGTGCTCGCCCAGTTCCCGCAGCCCGAGACCGAGGCGAGTCGCGCCGTCGCGACGGCATGCGCGGCGCGGGCGGCGCTGGTCGTGTGCGCGCGCTCACCGGCGGGACTGCCGCTGGCGCTGCTCAAGGCCTGGCGGGCGGCGCGGCGCATGGGGCCCGTTCGCTGGATCCCGTCGGGGGGCGCGCATCCCCGCGCCGTTGTGGGGCACCTGCTCGCCGGTCTCGAGCTCGAGAGCCAGCTCCCCGACCTGCCCGACGCCATCGTGACGCCCCTCGGTACCGGGGGGACGGCCGCCGGGCTCGGGCTGGCGGTGGCGACGTTGTCCTGGCCGACCCAAATCGTCGGGGTGCGTGTCGCGCCGCGGCTCATCGCGAACCGCTGGCGCACGACCCGCCTCGCTCGCCGGGCGGCGCTGCTGCTGGCACGTCACGGCATACGCTTCCCGCTTCCCGCTTCCCGTTTCCCGTTAACGGTGGTGGATGGGCTGGGCGTTGGGTATGGGCATCCGACTCCCCTGGGCGAGGCGGCTCGTCGTCTCGCCGCGCTGCACGGGCTCGTGCTCGATCCGACGTATGGCGCCAAGGCCTTCGCCACGGTCCCGGAGCTCGCCCGCCACGGATTCCGTCGGATCGTGTTCTGGCACACGTTTGCGCTCCCGCGGGGCGAGTGAAGTGAGCCGGGCGCGCTCGATCCGCGTGAGGGCGGGTGATGCCGAGTTCGCCGTAGCCGTGCGGGGTGAGGGCGCGCCGCTGCTGTTCGTCCACGGGTTCCCGCTCGACCACACGATGTGGCGCCATCAGCTGGGGTCTCTGCATGGCTGTCGTCGCATCGCGCCCGATCTGCGCGGCGTGCGCGCCTCGACGGCGCCCGGCGGGGGCTACACGATGGCCCGCTACGCGGACGATCTCGCGGCGGTCCTGGACGCGCTCGTGATCGAGCGGGTCACGGTGTGCGGCCAATCGCTGGGCGGCTACATCGTGTTCGAGCTGCTGCGACGGCACCCGGAGCGCGTGGGCGCCCTGGTTCTCGTGGCCACGAAGCCCGACGCCGACACCCCTGAGGGGCAGCGTGCGCGCGACCAGGTCGTCGCGCAGGCCGAGCGCGAGGGGCCGGCCGCCGTCGCGGAGGGGATGCTCCCGAGGCTGCTGGGCCGCACCACGCGCGCCACCCGGCCTGGGGTGGCGGAAGCGGTGCGGCGGATGGCCGGCGGTTGGTCGGTCCCGGGGATGGTGGGCGCGCAGCGGGCGATGCGCGCCAGGCCCGATTCCACGGAGACGCTGCGCCGGCTGCTGCTGCCCGCGCTCGTGATCGGCGGGGGGGAGGACGAGATCGCTGCCCCGCCCGTCGTGCGGGCCATGGGTGCGCTCATTCCGAACGCCCACGTCGAGATCGTGCCGGGCGCGGGGCATGTCGTGCCGCTCGAGCGCCCGGCGGATACGACGCGCGCGCTCGCCGCCTTCCTCGCGACGCTCGCCCGCGGAGGCGCCCTTCCCCAGCGCGGGGCGGCGGGCTAGGCTTCAATCGTGAGTGCCGCGCAGAAGTCGGATCAGATCGAGCCCTTCCGGCAGGGTTTCGTCGGCTACGCCAACGTGGACGGGCGGCAGTGGCGGGTGTTGGTGCGGTTACGGCTGGAGGACGAGGCGTGGTGGCGGGGTCGCCTGTGGTTCTGCGAGGCGGGGGGCACGGAGGTCTGGGACAAGGAGGAGCTCGTGGGGCGGAGCCCCGAGGAGTTGCTGCGTCAGGCTCGTGCCCTTCCGACCGCGGAGCTGGTGCGGCGCTTTCAGGAGTCCTATGACGAGCGGCGCCGCTACTTCGCACTGCGGGCGCTCGTGGACGACTTCGTCGACGCGGCCCGCGGGCTCAACCGCGTCGCCGTGCGCGCAGGGGTGGAGGGCGCCTATGGGCTCGGTGCCACGCGCGAGCTCGATCGCCTCCAGCGACAGATGCAGTTTCTCGTGGCTGGCATGCGGCAAGTCGCCGGCAAAGAGGGCCGGGCGACCCCCTGAAAAGGGAGAACCCCGGAGTCACGCTCCGGGGTTCGCCGTCTTCAGGATCCCTTGCGCTGCGGCTTCCCGGGCGGGCTCGCGCCCTGAAACACGTCCCGGTTTTTCGCGATGTAGCTCTTCCACTGCGGTGGAGTGTCTTCCTCCGGGAAGATCGCCGTCACCGGGCACTCCGGCTCGCAGGCCCCGCAGTCGATGCACTCGTCCGGGTGAATGTACAGCTGGTCCTCCCCCTCGTAGATGCAGTCCACCGGACACACGTCCACGCAGGAGCGATCCTTCACGCCGATGCAGGGTTCCGCGATGATGTACGGCATGCGTCGTCCTCGGTTGTCTCGTCACCCCGCTCGCGGGGCCGAATCGCAAACATAGATTGGGACCCCCCCCAGTCAAGTGCGCGGCGCGCAGCAAGTTCGTGCCCCGCACCAAGGATGGGACGCAGCGCCTTGTGGGAACGGCGCGCGAAGCGAGAAACGAAGAACACCATGACTCGCCGTGCGAACGCCATCCTCATCAAGGGGTCGCTCTACGTCGTGGGGATGCTCGTACTCATCGTCGGGTTCTAGCATCGAGACGGCACGGCGACACGTTCGTACGATTCCTCCGGCTGACGCCGGACGGCCGCGTCGCCGTCCCCGTGTTTCTGACGGCGCTGCGCCCCGAAACGGTCGCCCAGCTGGCCAGTTGGGATTCTGATCAGTATCTTTGATCCCTATGGGTATCATTCGGGCGAGGCGGAAGAGCGAGACGCGCGTGCTGCTGCTCGAGGCGGGACTGCGGGTGCTTGCGGAGCGCGGCGTCGAGCTCGGCAGCCTCGATGAGGTGGCCGAGGCAGCGGGCTTCACGAAAGGCGCCATCTACCGGCAATTCCCTTCCAAGGGAGCGTTTCTCCTGGCCCTGTTCGAGCAGTACGCCGCCGTGGCCCGGGCGGGCTCCGGGGCGCGGCGGGCGCTGTGGTTCGTCCCGCTGACTCTGGAGTTCGCCGCGCGGGCGGTGCGGGATCCGCTGCTCAGGCGGCGCCTCGCGGTGGTGCTGCGGGAAGCGCCGGAAGGGGGCACGGCGGAAGGACCCCTGCTCCGGGCCCTGGCCCGCGTGCTGGCCACGCCTCCGGCCGCTTCATGAGTCCACGGTCGACCAGGCTGATCGACCTCAGCCACGCCATCGAGCACGGGATGGTCACGTACAAAGGCCTCCCCGTGCCGGTGATCAACGATTGGCTGAGCCGCGAGGCCTCGAGCGCCCGTTATGCCCCCGGCACGACTTTCCAGATCGGCAAGATCGGGATGCTCGCGAACACCGGTACATACATCGACGCACCGTTTCATCGCTTCGAGGATGGGAAGGACATCGCCGCTTATCCGCTCGAGGCGGTGGCGGACGTGCCGGGCGACCGAGCGAGACGGTCGCGCCCTCGACGCGCCGCGCCTTCGCGGCCGGGACCTGCGGGGGAAGGCCGTGCTGCTGCACACCGGCTGGGACGCGCACTGGCGCACGGATCGTTACGCAGTGGGCCATCCGTTCCTGACTCGTGCCGCGGCCGAGTTGCTCGCGCAAGGTGACGCCGCCCTCGTTGGGATCGATTCGCTCAACATTGACGACGACACGGACGGCGCGCGCCCCGCCCATACGATCCTGCTGGGCGCGGGGATCCCGATCGTCGAGCACCTGTGTGGCCTGGAGAAGCTGCCGGATGAGGGGTTCCGGTTCTTCGCGGTGCCGGTGAAGGTGAAAGGGATGGGGAGCTTCCCGGTGCGCGCTTTCGGACTCATCGGCGGGACGACGGTATGACTCTCTCCAGAGCTCGCCCGTGGGGGCTTGTTTGGAGGACACCATGTCCGTAAGTGGTGATCTGCCAAGCATGCGCCGTGCGCCGCGCCCGGTTGAGCTGCGACGAATCCGAAGGACGTAGTAGAGCGATTGCCGACCGATTCGGGCGCTTGGCAGGGACACGGTGCTCACCACGAGCCCGTCGGTCGATCGAGGGACCTCGCGAACCTGCTCGTCGGCTCGCTCGAACGCCGCCTGGGCCGCGTCCGCATCCAGCCCCGCGGGCCGCATGGCGTCCGACGCGAGGCGTCGCGCTGTGCGATGGAGCAGCCCACGCAAGGTTCCACAAGGGGCGTAGGCGGATAACGAACGAACGTCTTATGTCCACCGCAGGTCCCTGACAGGCCGTCTCGCCGCAGCGCACCTCGACGTATCGAACCACACCGCGCGCGCGTGTTGAGAAGCGTGCGTCCGTGGTAACGCCACCCGGGTGGCGCAAGCTCTACCCTGAAGGGGGTACCTCTCTCTCACCCACACTCACCCCTTAGGCGTATGTCCCTTCTCACCCCTATCTGATCACTTCGGGCGATACCGACGCCGCCGATCAAGTGGCAAACTGGAGTCGTTCGCGTTAGTGAGGCCGACTCATGTGCCGCGATTGTCCGCCGTCACGCAAGGTTCGACCGATGGCCCAACCCAATCAGCCCCGTGCCCAGCAGCCTGACGACCGAGCGGCAGCGCCGCAGCGCCCCTGGGCGACGACCCAACTGACGCTGCCCGTTCAGTGCCGAATGTTCGTTGGACTCACAACAGGAGCCGTCCTATGAAACGCCTCGCCCTAGCTCTCTGCCTCGCCGCCCTGGCCGCGCCCGCGCTGGACGCGCAGGACGCCGCCGCCCCCGCACCGCCCGCCCGGAGGCGGGTGGCGGTGCTCGACTTCGACTACGCCACCGTGCACAGCTCCGTGACCGGCCTCTATGGGTCGGACGTGGACATCGGCAAGGGCGTCGCCACCGTACTCGTGTCCGAGCTGGTGCGGAACGGCACCTATACGGTCATGGAGCGCGGCCAGGTCGACCGCATCCTGAACGAGCAGAACTTTCAGCAGGCCGGGCGAGCGGATGTGTCCTCCGCCGCCAAGCTCGGCCGCTTACTCGGCGTGGACGCGATCATTATCGGGTCCATCACCCAGTTCCAGCGCGAGAACAAGAACATCGCGTTGGGCCTCCGCAGAGAGTCCAAGGCCACAGTAGTCATCGACGCGCGGATCGTGGCCATCGGGACCGGGGAAATTCTGGCCGTGGCGCAGGGGAAGGGTGTGTCGAAGCGCGCCAAAATGAACTCCGACACCGACGACGATCGCCGCGGTGTGTCCGGCGGGGTGGACATGTGGAGCTCGAACCTCGCCAACACCATCCTCGGCGAGGCGACGCGGGCGGCGGTGGACAGCCTCGTCATCCAGCTGGCCGCAGCAGCGCCGAAGATTCCAGAGACGGTGGCGGCGATCGCGGCGTTGGTCGCCGACGTGTCCGGAGGCGAGCTGATCATCAATGTCGGGACGGCGGGCGGCGTCAGGGTCGGCGCCGAGTACACGGTCGTACGCCCGGGGCGGGAGATCAAGGACCCCGCGACGGGGAACGTGCTGCGCCGCGCGACCACGACGGTGGGGAAGATCAAGATCACCGCAGCGGATGAGGGCTCGGCAACGGGGACGCTGACGGGCGGCCCCGCGCAGGTCAGCGACTGTGTGGGCGCATGTCCGCTCGCCCCAGCCGGCGGGCCGCCCGCGCAGAAGGAGGGACAGGGTCCGGCTCCCGCCGCTTCGACGCCACCCGGGGCGGGCGTCGGCGGGCTTCCCGCAGTCTATACGGGTCCGGTATCCGGACCTTTCACGTGGAGGGCGTACTCGTTCGCGGGCACGGAGCACTTCCGCTACGACGCGTTCGCGAGCGTCGGGGGCCAGTCGCAGTCGGGGTTTTACGAGCTCGACGCGGCGCCGGCGGGTCGCGTCCAGCTGCGGGTTCAGGGCCGGATGGGCAAGGAGGCGTTCTCCACGACGACGACACTGGCGCCGAACGAAGCCGTCCCCACAGAGCAGATGGCGCGGCTCGGTCCGGCCGGAATGCTCCTGTTCTCGGGCTACAGCGGGCTGTTCATGGGACGCCAGTGGCAAGTGGGCGAGGGGTGGTCGAGCAATTCCGGGGGTCAGGGCCTCTCGTTCAAGGCGGAGTCGACGTGCCAGTACGCCGGCGTGCAGGGGCTGCGCGGGGTGATGCGGCAGAACGAGAAGATCATCATGGACTTGTGCGTCTCGCCCAACGTCGGCCTCCCGCTGGCGGTCACGATGGGCTCCGGTAGCGGCTCAACGGACTACAGCTACGCGCTCAAGCTGACGCAATTCCGGCCGTAACCGGACGGTTGGGTCAGCGCGGACTTGAGCGCAGCCCACCGAATGTGCGGAGGCGCGCTCGGGCAACCGGGCGGGCCTTTTATCACGCGGCCCGCGTCGCACGTCGAGCACCCAGCCCGGCAGCCTGCTGGTGCCTGGTGTGGGCGTATGGAAGGAGGACGGTCTCATGGCTCCGAAACAACGGCCGCGGGCTCCCGAGAGCTGGGCCTACGCGTATCAGCTCAATCCGCCGCAGCCCGAGCCGCGGTTTGCGAAGGTCAAGATGCTGCTCCGCTGCGCCCGGCTGGCGGCGCAGCGGGACGGACGCCGGTGGACGGGGCAGATCGTCATGGAGGCCCACATCACCCACATCCTCGTGGTAACCGATGCCCCGCATGAGGTCCGCGCAGTCGATCGGGCGATCGACGCGGAGCTGAAGCGCCTGAAGATGGGCTTTGCGATCACGGGGCCCGCGCGGGTGTCGTTGCCGCGCGTCACGCTCGGGAAACGCGCTCCGAGAACACCCACTCGCTCGGGCGGCCGCTCGCACAGCACCTGACCCGCGCGCGCCGCGCGTCGATCAAGCGGAGGGTTTACGGTCGGGGGGGGTGTTGCCCCTATGGACGTGCGCGGCGATCGCGAGCCGGCTGTGCAGCGTCAGCTTTTCCAGAATGTTGCGGACGTGGGACTTCACGGTGTCGCCCGCGACCCCGAGCCGTTGCGCGATCGCCTTATTGTCCAGGCCATTGGCGATCAAGCTCATGATGTCCCGCTCACGCGTCGTCATCCGCACCGCGTCCGCCGCCTCCGGCCGCTGATGCACTACCGCCTCCTGCGCGATGTGTGAGAGCAACGTCCCGGCCAAGGCGGGGGGAATCACGTCCGACCCCCGGGCGACCGATCGCACCGTGCCCACGAGATCCTCGACGGTCGCGTCCTTCATGATGAATCCATTCGCCCCGGCCTTCACGAACGCGATGATCTCTTCGGGCGCGGGCAGCAGATCCAGCACGATCACTCTGGCTGCAGGGGTAATCGTGCGGATCTGTTCCACGCAGCGACAACACTCTGGGTTGTCCAAGCCCGCGTCCACGAGCACGACGTGGGGCGTGGACTCCCGCACGTGGCGCAGCCCGGCGGCCATGTCAGCCGCGACCGCCACGACTTTCAGGTCCGGCTGCGCTCCGAGCATGGCCTCAAGCCCTTCGCGCACCAGGCGATTGTCGTCGATGATCAGCACTCGGACGCGTTTCGCCAGCGCAGCCTCCCGTTCCGATTCGTGGGACCACCAGGAGCCGCGCAACACCGGCGAACGGCACCGGGCCACGAACGAAGGTTGAGTTACGCGCCATACAGATGCGACGCAAGCCCAGGCTGCAGCAACCTTGCCCGACAAGAGGGAGGGGCCTCCATTCGCGGCGGTAACTTCGGTGTGGGACCACACTTGGCTTGGGAGCACCTTCCTCGACGGGCGCGGTTCGGTAAGTGGGTAAAACAGTTGCCGAGTTAGTCGCACCGGATGGGAAGGCGGACAGCCAGTTGCCCCTCCAGGATTCGAACCTGGTTTACCTAATCCAGAGCCGAGCCGTGCGGGTTTGTTTGGAGGACACCATGTCCGCAAGTGGTGATCTGCCAAGCATCGGCGCCCCCGCGGTCGGAGAGAAATGTCCCGATCGGTCCGGAGAAACGCTTGCAAAATGCTTTGCAATGGCCCTGCGCATCCCCTCTTAACGGATGAGTAGTAGGGTGTCGGTCCGTGCAAGCACTTTACAAGTGTTTTGCAAGCGTTGGCTGGCGGTGACCATCTAGCACTGTGAGTAGTGGCGCCGCGGCGCTCCCCTTCGGCAAACATCGAGGCAAAGCGGCCAACAACGTCGAGCCGCGACTGGGGTTGAGCGTGGGCCGTGGATCGATAGTCCGCGGACAGGTGCCTGGCCGGAAGCCGGTCTCCCGGGGGGGACATGTTCACAGTGATCCGTTTCAGGGGTTAAGACAGAAGGGGTCGCGGCGTCTCCCCCCTCCCGCACAGCAGACTTGCGACTGTGGGTTAGCTTAGCTCTTTGCCGTACGACGACAGCTAGTGGCCCGCGACTAGACGCTCGAACCGCGGATTCCCCTTCAACGGCGTGTAGAGGGGATCGACGCGCAGGAGCGGAATCGAGACGGGGGATGGGATCGAGAGCAGGTACTCGAGCTCGTCGAGGGCGGCATCGTATTCGCCCGTGCGGACATAGATCTCGGCTAGGTCCAGCAGCACAATGGGTCCGGCTAACGCATCTCTCGATACTGGGACGAGCTGGGCCCCCTCTCGCCCAAGTCGAATCGCGTCGGCCTTGCGACCCAGAGCGGCGTAGGACAGGGCGAGCGGCATTTCCACGGGGTACTGCTCCGCTGCCTTGTTCGCCGGTCGGGCGATCCTCTGCGCTTCCAGGACAACCCGGGCTGAGTCATAGTACGCCCGGGATGCCTGGATGTCGTTCCTCACGCGATAGAATTCCGCCTTGCCCAGATAGTAGGTAGCGCTGTCACCTCCTGCCGCCTGCAGCGTGAGGCGGGTGAGGGCGTCGCCATAGTCAGCGGCGAACACTCTGACGAGCTCACCGCGTACAACCTCTAAGCTCACCACGAGTCGCGCCGGATCGAGCGTGTTTCCAGCTTGCCGCAAGACCTGTTTAGCCCGGGCGGCGTTTCCGTCCTGAATCAGAGACAGATACGCCCGGAGGGCATGGTATGCAGGGATGTCCGGCGCGAGCGCTATCGCCCGCCCCAAGGCGCGCTCGGCCTCCGCATAGCGACGCAGCAGGACCCCATAGGTGAACCCGAGTTCATAGAACTCCTGGTCGTTGCGCGGGTCCAGCTCTGTGGCCCGGGTCAGGTCGCTCACCGCCTCCGCCCATCGACCCTCGCGGCGGCGAATGTAGCCGATCGCGCTGAGCACGTCCGGGTCGTTCGGCTGCCGCTCCCGAACCCAGGCAAACTGCTCCAGCGCGTGGTCATAGTCGCGACGGCCATGGTAGTAGTAGAAGCCGAGCGCGAGGTGGGTCTCGGCGAGCTCGGGGCCGAGTTGCTGCGCGCGGTCCAGTGTCGCTTTCGCCTTCGGCAACTC
>Ga0209237_1001697_pt1 | contig 13071 bp, 12 predicted proteins | sample GraSoi013_1_40cm_2_FD_185820 | JGI IMG/M metagenome (GOLD analysis project Ga0209237, IMG submission 185820) | Grasslands soil microbial communities from the Angelo Coastal Reserve, California, USA - Sample 10_02_2013_1_40cm (SPAdes) (version 2) | ecosystem: Environmental > Terrestrial > Soil >... | reverse complement strand
CAATCTCGCCTGCTTCGCGCTTCTTGTCAGCTTGGAATAGTTCGTATTCAGAGCGTCCCGCAAGGACCCCACTGAAGAACATGCTGATGGCACCCGCCAGCATGGAAGCGAGTCCGGCAACCTGTATTAGGCTAATCCTACCAGATTCGATCGCTGCGAACCCGCTGAGAAAGGCGAGATTAGTTACAAGCCCATCTGAGACTCCGAGGGCCGAGCCACCGATGTAGCTTCGGGCGCGAATGTGCTTGTGAATCTCGCGCGGGACTTGTCTCAACTGAGCCATCGAGTTTCGCCGATTGAAGACGGGGACACCGTCGCGGTTGCTTATTTCAGCTCTAGCCCGTCCATCTCCGGAATGCGATGACGTTACGTGGAATCCCTCAGAGCATTGCCGAAGAGCATTGAACCAAAGGTAAATATTGAATCCTGCCCCCAAGCATGTGGGGTTTTAGCTATTGGGGAGAAGAAGACGTCGAGTAGTCCGCATCGTCAAGAAGAAACTCCCCACTGTGTTTGTCTGCCCTCGATGTGGAGAAGAAGCCGTCAGAGTAACCATCGCCAAAGATACTGGGCATGCAACCGTCCTTTGCGCTCTGTGCAATCTGAAGGACGACTTTCCCGCGCACCCTGCTGCTCAAGCAATTGATGTGTACTCATACTTCACGGACAAGTTCTATGGAGTCAAGGACGCGCGTCCAATTATCCCACACGAGCGAGAGTTCTCCAGTGTCTCCACTGACGAAGCGCCCATCGAGGAGGTGCCAGCAACACCGGGGTCCCCAAAGAGCGAAGTACCAATGGAAGCTTCTCAGCCACCGATGATGGTCGAAAAGCCTGTCCCAGAGGCGCAAGTCAGTACGGCAGAGCAGCCGCAACCCTCAGCCCTAGAACCCACGGCTAAGGAGGAGGGTCCGATGGAAGCTGTCGACTCTCAAACGGCGGAAGGAGAGAAGGAAAAGGAGGAGGATAGTGAACCCTTCGCGGACATTCTTGAGAATAGTAAGGACAAGAAACGTTACAGTTCTAACCCGTTGCCCCAGCAACAGCCGGAACAGACCAGCTAACCTCTCGTTCTCGTGCTATTCGGTTTTCTTTCCTCGAAGATTGGTATCAGGAGATTGACTACCCGATCAACTGTAGCTCTCCGGTCCCGTAGAGACTGGACCAGATCCTTCTCGTAGATCTTGAAGATGTTCGTCAAGGTCATTCGGGGATGCAGAGGAGTGTACCTCTTTGGGGTCCCTGTTGCTTCGATTATGAGACCCCTCTCAAGCATGCTTGCCACGAGCGCTTTGGTCTCTCCCTCAGAAAGGTTGACTTCTTTCGCCAACTCTTCGAGCGTGAGGTCTGAGGTATCAAGGAGCTTAAGGTAAGCTTGAGTCTCTTCAGTCGGTAGGTTGAATTGGCGTGAGAGGAGCTCAGCGATTTGATCCTTGTCGATGGGCATTTTCCTTAGGGATCCTGGGACGGGCATTTGCTAACCCCCTTCGCTGTTACCCTATTTCACCTTCGAACTAGTGCCAGAAGCCTTATTATCCATGCGACCTTGCGTATTCACTACTCAGAGTGGTATGAATGGCACTGCTTGAAATCGAATTACCAGAGGCACTACTGCCTCAGCCTAAACAGATAGGACAGTTCATCCGCCGAACACAGAGCGTCTGTCCAGAATGCAACCGCATCCTACCAGCTACCGTCTTCGCACGAGAAGGTAAGGTCTTCATGACCAAAACCTGCCCAGAACACGGCGAGACAGAGGAACTTTACTTTGGATCATACGACATGTATCAGAAATTCGCAACCTACTGGAGCGACGGCAAAGGAACCCATGCTCCAAACGTCCCAATCGAGAGCTGCGCATGCCCAGCCAACTGTGGGCTATGCTCAAACCACCTCAGCCACACTGGACTAGCCAACATCATAGTTACCAACCGATGTGACCTTACCTGCTGGTACTGCTTCTTCTACGTGAAGAAGGGTCTTGAAGGAGCCTACGTATACGAGCCCAGCATGGACCAGGTCCGCGAAATGGTCCGCGCCCTAAAGGCCGAGAGACCTGTTCCGGGAAATAGTCTTCAGATAACCGGTGGAGAGCCCACCCTACGCCCAGAACTCCCCGAGATCGTCAAGGTGATCAAAGAGGAAGGCGTCGACCATATCCAGCTCAACACCAACGGAATCAATCTAGCACTCAACCCGAACCTTGCAATGGAGCTGAGAGACTCGGGTCTAAGCAACCTCTACATGAGCTTCGACGGAGTCAGCCCCAAGACAAATCCGAAGAATCACTGGGAAGCACCTTACACTATCGAGAGCTGCCGTAAGGCCAATCTCGGAGTCGTACTCGTCCCGACAGTCATTAAATCGATAAACGACCACGAGCTAGGCGGGATACTTCGATTCGCGCAGCGGAACATTGACATTGTGAGAGCCATCAGCTACCAGCCAGTTTCCCTCACGGGAAGAATGAAGAAGCAAGAGCGTGAGAAGTACCGAATCACCATACCCGACTGCATCGAGAGGATTGAGGAGCAGACTAACGGAGAGATCCCGAGAGACGCATGGTTCCCAGTCCCAAGCTGCTCACCAGTTACCCACTTCGTTGAAGCGTTCACCAAGAGACCACAATACGAGCTGTCAATCCACTTCGCATGCGGTGCCGGAACCTACGTGTTCGAGGACAAGAACACCAAATCCCTCGTACCAATTACCAGCTTCGTCGACCTCAAAGGCCTGTTCGAGTACCTCGACGAGAAGACCGACGAACTGAACTCAGGCTCGAACAAGTATCTGGTAGCGGCGAAGTTCATCAGCAGACTCAACAGCTTCATCGAGAAGGACAAACAACCCGCAGGACTCAACTTGGCGAAGTTGCTGGTAGGAGCCTTGCTCAAACACGACTACAGCGCGGTCGGACAGTTCCACATCAAGAGCATGTTCCTCGGAATGATGCACTTCCAAGACAAGTATAACCAGGACGAAGAGAGACTACAACGCTGCGACATTCACTACTTGACACCGGACATGAGGATCATTCCGTTCTGCTCGTTCAACGTCATACCCGAATGGTACCGTGATAGGATTCAGAAGAAGTACGGTATCACGGTGGACGAGTGGGAGAAGAAGAACGGCGAGAAGCTGGAAGCGCGACTCTACCGGGGATCGCTCCGGAGAGGAAAGCATGCTGACGGCTGCGGATGCAGTAGCGTCCACATCGAGCCGATAACGGGCACCTAAACTCCCCTTTCAACCAAAGACCTTTTTTCTATCCTCGATAGCTACCGGACGGTCTAGACCCGGGAAGCGTGGAGTGGTTTGCAGTCATCTCTTGAGAGAGTGAAGGGCGAGCAGTGGGCTAGCATCCAAGATCTGACGATAGCAGCCTCGCCTCAACTTGCAAAGCTGGACGATAACCTAGCGTTCACTGTAGGGTTCAAGCTGATGGGTGGTATCAGGCGTAACTTCGTCCGACCGCTCTGGGAGAAGGCCTACGACGAGCACGACCTCGGACTGAGAATGGCGTACAGAGTCAACCTCTCCAAGCAACGGGCCAAGGTTTTGCCTGGGGCTGAACTCAAACGCGAGAAGTTTGTCCGACGGGGAGTATTCTTCTGGACCCGAAACCCCGAACTGCCCTACAGAGTCTGGGCGACGATCGCCACCGAATTCGAAACTATCCTATACCCGAAGACGGAGGAGGAGGCTCAGACGATGCTCTTTGACGTTACCCGAACCTTCGAACTACCCGCGTCGAAACTAGGCAAAGGGCATCACACTCTCGAAGCCAAGGTTCACGCAAAATGGGGCAAGCACGTCTTCACAGAGAGAGGAGAAACTGCAGCCAAAACACCCGTTCTCAAGATCGACGTTCGGTAAATAATCAAAGATTTAAGAAACAAATCTGAGCCAAGAAAATCGAAAGTAAGCGATCTGAAATGGCAAAGTATGATGGAATAATCGGACAAGACGTGTTAACGGTCACAGAAGGAGAGAACGAACTTACGATCATCTTCCGGGATAATCGATACCTGTTCGTTAAGGTTGTCAACGGAAAACTAGTCGCAGACTCAGTCCCAGAATGAGCCCGAGCTGGCGGCGAGTGTTCTAGGTCTCGCGAAATCAACCCCTTTCAACAGTATGCAGTCTAGGCTAGTTCTGAAAAGAATTCCGACCCGATGGGTTTTTCCAAGGAGCAGTTTTGTGTCGCGAGGATCAACTACTTTTGAGATTTTTCGGAGGGGGGTCCCGGCAGTTGAAACCGAACCGGGCGAGTCTAGTGATTCTAGGCGCAAAACGGAACCGTCGATCGTTTTTCTGATCGCAGATTAAGCGTGGAGCTCAGCGTGAAAAAGTCGTGATCTCAAGTCGGCTGCCCCGATTCCGGATCAGGGCGCGTTCTAAGCGACTTCGCAGGCTAGATCTTCAGAACAATCTTGCCAAAATGTTCGCTCTTCTCCATCCTAGTCTGGGCTTTTGCCGCGTCAGCTAGTGGAAATATGGAATCGACAACGGGCTTGAGCCGGCCATCTTCAAAGAATGTCAAGACCTTGAGTAGCTCCCCTCGTCCGCCCATGAAGGATCCCATTAGAGAAAACTGTCTGACGAAAATATAGCGGATATCGATCTCTGCCTTCCCACCGCTAGTGACTCCGCAATTTACCAGTCGTCCCGCGGGAGCCATCGAGCGCATGCTCTTCTCCCACGTGGCTTGACCAATATGGTCGAAGACTACGTTCGCCTTTCGGCCATTCGTGACTCGTTTCACTTCAGTTGGGACGTCTTGGGTATGATGGTTTACGACCCAATCAGCCCCAATTTGCTTAGCCTTTTCGAGCTTCTCGTCATTTCCCGCGGTGGCTATGACCTTGGCGCCCAGGACCTTCGCGACTTGGATCGCTGCGCTTCCCACTCCGCTTCCCGCTGCCCAAACGAGAACCGTCTCCCCAGCAGTGAGATGTGCCCTAGTGGTTAACATGTGCCACGTTGTCAGATAGACTAGGGGGACGGAGGCGGCCTCCTCGAAGCTGAGATGATTAGGAATCGGTAGAACGTTCTGCGAAGGGACAGCTGCATACTCTGCATATCCTCCTTGTGTTTCGTAGCCGATGATCTTGTAGGATTCGCAGAGACTGTCCCAGCCTGTTGCGCAGTAGTCGCAAGTCCCATCACTTATTCCAGGCGCAATCAAAACCTTGTCGCCAGGCTTATGATTCTCGACTAGACTTCCAGCTCTAGCTATTTCTCCTGAAATGTCGCATCCTGAGATGTGAGGCATGGGAATTCTCTCTCCTCGCGTTCCTTGCCTCGCCCAGATGTCGAGGTGGTTAAGCGCACAAGCTCTTACACGGATGAGAACCTCGGTCTCACTAATCTTCGGCTCGGCGACGTCTTCATAGCTGAGTTTGTCCGGACCGCCGAACTCGCGGAATAAGACCGCCTTCACTTTCGATCAAAGCTCTTCCACTTGGGCTGCCTACACTTATTTAGAACGGACTCGCAACGGACCTTCATTCTAGAGGAACCGGTTTCTTTGAACTCGCAAGAACAGATGGAATCAGAGAAAGTTGCAAGCGAGCTCAAAGGGAACACGCTCAGGGTATACTGGTATGTGATGAACGCGAAAGAGCAGACAGTAGGGGTTCGGGAGGTTCAGAGAGCCCTCAGCTTTTCCAGCCCCACTCTCGCCCTCTACCATCTTGACAAGCTCAAAGATCTCGGGCTTGTATCAAAAGATACCGGAGAATATCGCCTGATCAAGGAGGTAAAGGTGGATGTTCTCAAACAGTTCCTACGTTTAGGGAGAGTTTTCGTACCCAGATTCGCCTTGTACGCCGCCCTCTTTACAGTACTGTTTGTCTATTATGTGCTAATCATCCCAGATCTAAACCTCTTCACCTTTTTCGGCATAATCTTCGGGGGCCTAGGGTCAGCTATCTTCTGGTTTGAGACCTGGAAAGCTTGGAAACAACAGCCATAGAGCGTACAACGATTGAACAAGCCGATCAAAATTGTAGGTCTATGAGTCGGATAGCCCCTTAATATGGAGGCGAAGAACCACGACCAATCCGGTTACCAGAAAGCTAGTCGGCTATGGGATTGTAGGGCTCGTGATTGCAATAGCCCTCATAGCCGGCTTGCAAGTGAGACCACAGAGCCTCCTCCCGTCAACGGGGACGCTCCAGGTCTTGATAACAGGCGATCCGCTAACTAGCGATCCGCTAAGTGTGTCATGCCATGGCAGTAATGAAGGGCAGGTTCAACTCACAAGTCTGATGGTGAACATCTCCTCAGTGCAGGTTCATAGGACCGGCGCATTGAATCTCACGGGCGACTGGATCCCGATTCCAGGTGCTCCGAAGACTCTTGATCTTCTAGGCCTCAAGAGTTTCTCTCAACTGCTTGGTTCGACAAGTGCGCCAGACGGTGTGATAAATCTCGTGAGAGTGAAAGTGGGTCCCACAGCGACCGCTGGCATCGGCACGGGTGGTTCAGCAACGGTAACTGTTTCCAGCGGTCATCTGGATGCTCAGACGAGCGCGCAAATCACAAGTGGGAAGGTAACGAGCATTACTCTAGAAGTCATAAACCCCCATGTAGTATGTGAGGGGAACAACACTTTGAGACTCACGCCAGAGCTAACCGCAACTTCCAGCGGTCCAGACTGATCCTCTTCCCCTCATAGCAAACTTCATCGCTTGAGGTACCGGGACTGGAGCTTTCGGGTCCCACTCGGGCCCTTCGAACCACCGATTAAGAATCGAGTTCCTTCGACGACAAGACATTTCGCAGAGCATTCGTAATGCAGACTATGTTCCTCCGAAATTGGTAGCGGGGGGTGGACTTTCGGGTCGCACTCGGGCCCTTCGAACCACCGCTTGAGGGTCGAGAGCTTTCGACCAATCTCAGGGTTATGAGCCCTGCGGGTTAAACCTGGCTACCCCACCCCGCTACAAGCGGGAAGCGGTTTTGACTGGTTTTAAAGGCTTTAATTGAAATCTTCGACGCGCAGCTGAAAATCCTCTACTCGCAAATATTCGTTGGAAATGTTTCTCGGCTTCGAATCCGGCATTGTCAGGTGCCGACGAGCTCTTGGAGGAGGAACGTAGATAGTTGACTGAAGATGTCTCTCCTGTCGAACCTGGATCTTTGAAGCGTATTCATTTCGCTGTCCACACTTCTTACATCTGAGCCCTTGTCCTCGACCCATCGACTCGCATCGACCTCCACAGCTGCTGCACATCGGATTCGCATGCTGAATCTTCTCTACCATGTGAATCACCTCAAGTTTTTCCACGTTCAGTGTTGGCGTTCCCTCCCGCAATCTGCGGACTCCGCCGTAAACTCTGACTGTGTCACCCGGTAACAGGTCTCGAGCTGCCATCGCTAAGGACCCAGTAGGCCGATAGACCGCGCAATCAATCAATCCCGAGTCATCTCTCAATCGGAAGATGACGTGGCCTCCTCGCAATACTCTGGGGACATCGTCCACTCTCCCCGTGAGTGCCCCTGATTGGTGAGGTTTAAGGTCGACCGCCTTTCTCGTCTTTCCAAGATGAGCATCAGTGCCTTGGTTAGTTCTGAAGATCATGACTCTTTCAATTTCTTCGTTTAGCTGCAATTCCTTGAATGCATCTAGTACATCGTTGGGACTGTATCCTCGAATTCCCAGAAGAACAGGGTCTAGACCGTGAGGGCTGACCAGGACCCTTCCAGATTCAGAGTCCAGGTTGTTGAAAGTCCTGTTCCCATATTTTGAATTCATCAATTTGACGGAATCATGATTAATTCTTCTTGGGTTCCCAAGATTCTCGCTGATTCGATACGCGATGATTTCGAACGTATGCTCTACAAAGTCTAGACCGGCCCCGATCGCCGCGAGCGAACCAATCAACCCCCGGACCCCCATCAACGCATGAACCTCTGCACCTGCCCTTCTAGCGACTGCTCTCGCCTCCCGGACAGACAAGACATCGTGCAGAGCGCGAGTCGAGTATTCGCGTAGAGCTCTCGGGACTTGGCCTTTCAGAAACGCTATCGCAGGGTCGGTTCCGTGAGCTGACGCAACCGTAGTCTTATCGACAGTTTCCATTGCAATACGATGGACGTCTTCGATCTGCTCTTCATCAATGAAGAAATGAATCGCAAGGGCTCCGTTGCCGCGTGTCTTCCAAGGAATGTTAGGATTCAGCCGGACCAGCCATGGAAAGTCGGAGGGTTTGAAACCCCTACCGAGCAGTTCTTGAAAGAGAACAGCTGCAGTGTAGGTGGTGCATCCACCCTTCTCGGAATCTGTGTCATCGATTCCAATGTGCAACTCCGTTAGCATATTCGTAATTGCCTCGGAGAATTTAGTCGTTGATAGCTTGTTTAAGTCGGCTAGTTCTCGATGACTATCATCGTCAAGGTTGACTTGACTTTGTTGAGCCGCCGAACCTTCCAAGTGATGATCTCTTTGAGTTTGTCCATGCTGTCAGCAGCGACCTTGGCGACAATGTCATAGACCCCGTAGACCATGTAGGCCTCTTTCACGTTACTGACTGCTTTGAGTTCCTTGACTACCGCATCTTCGGAGCCGATTTCTGCATTTATCAGGACAAACGCCATTGGCATTCTAAATTGCCTCGATGGTCAGTTGGTTTGTCCTTTGCATTAAAGGGTTATTCTACGTAATAACCTTTCATGGTTTCGCAACCCGAAATTTGACCCGCAATCAAGCGGTCCAACTCCAAGACACCGTGATTGGTGACGTCCCGTTGACGGGATAATTCACGTATCCAATCACGACCGGTCGGAAAAGTGTCCTTGTGAGGGGCGAGACTCATAACCAAGAGAACGCTCGGAAGGGGACGGACTGTCTTGGTTAAGTCTCAATGCGCCACATGCGGACAATGGTTCGAGGACTCCGAGTTAGACGATCATCGGAAGCTTAGGGTTTGTAACATATCGACCTAATCGACCGACTTAACCCATTCTACTTTGCGCAACGTAGGGCTCGCTCTTACTAAGTGCAAACGCCCCAAACGCTAATGGGATAAGGACTGGTACGGCGTACGAGTAATAGTTCTGCAACTGAAGGTTTAGACCAGCAATACCGAATGCAAAGAAAAATGCAGCGCTTGCGCAGTATATTGCCGCCTTGTTGGTAGCGACGGAGCGTCTTTCGCCGACGATACCAAAGATGAAATCCTGAAACTTGTGACCATAACGAGCGCCGACTAATATGTAGACTGTACCTCCAATAATGGCTGGTATCGCTGGAGAAGAAATTGGACCAAGAGTTGGATTGAGGAAAGATTGCAGCCAAGCCCTACCGAGATTGTAGAGATACGATCCTAACCCAATGAGAAAGAAAATCCACCCGCGGACTCGGTCAATCGCAGAGTTATGAACAATCGCGCCTTGAACGTAGTCGTAGTAGAAAGGGGAGATTACGCCGAATAACATCAGTGGGATAGAGGATAGAATGCCTACATAGGACGGAGTAACTACACGAATAATCGCAAAGATAATTCCTATAGTAGATGAAAGAAATAGGAGAGCAGAATCGAGTTTCCCAACTCGCATTTTCCTGTCAAGGTTAAGCTTTGGACAAACGCTGCATAGACGAGGCATGGGTGATTAGACCTGCTATCTTTTAAAAGAGCTTACACATCCAACGTAATCGTGCCTTGAATCTTCCAAGAGTCCTTTCATGTCTAATCGTGTTGTCCCTATTTGCCTTGGTGATACCGGTTCATGGAGACACGCTCAATTATCAAACCGGTGTTCAGCTTCAGCTTTGCGACAATTTCAGTTGTCATCCAGATTCTTTCACCGGCGTTCAAGCCCAAATTGAAATTGGTTCTCAAGTCTTATCATCTCAGACAATATTAGCCGCATATTGGGTCAGCCTTGACTACTTCTCATCTACGTGTATTGGGGGTCAATGCTGGCTTCAAACCGGATACATCTTAGGGACGACCGCGACCGATTGTACTACAATCACACCGCCGTGTCCGGGGAGCATTTATCACTCTACGCTCGTCTTCTATCGTGAGTACAATATTCCGGGGGCATACCATTTTGAAACGAGCGGAAGCCCGCTGTGGATGGAGTGGCACACGTTTGCGGTATGGACTTCCGGAACTACCGGGTACATCAGCATTGACGGGAATGCGGTCACTGTAACAAACGGCTTCTCCAACGGATTCGCTTCCGCCGCCGCAGAGATTCATCAACCCACATCAATAGACTATGCCAGACAAACGTATTCATGCCCGCCGTGTTACGGACTCGCATATTGGCACGAGTTACAGTATCAACACAACAGCGGATGGATAGATTTCGGTGCCAGTTGTTGCGGATTCTCCACTCAGGTAACCGGTCAACAAACTCCACCCTATTATGGAGGAATAAACACAGCCAATAGCTGTTTCGGATGCGCTTACCACGATACTACTGTAGCTTGGGGACTTCCCGGCGGTGGTGGATGTCCGTGTAGACGTTTGATGCCGCCAGCAAACTCAAACAATCTTGTTGTGGGGACCAACGATACCGGGGGTGGGTCGCACATTAACGTTCCACCCACATACACACCGCTGTTCTGGTTTACAGTGGTGGGACTCCCGCTGATAGGAATAGGAGTAGTTGTAACGATCTGGCATTTGCGAAGGATTGGAAGACTCTGACGCGTGCGGGCGCGGGACCCTCATGTCCGCGCGGTCATCGTGAATTTTGATTCCGCGTGAAAAGGTCCGCGAATATTTCGGCGCGATTTTCGTGGGGCGCGAGCGAGTCGGACCGGGGAGTAGGTTCCCTCTCCATGACGACCGGGAGTGAGCAAGTGATTGCCCGCGAGAATCGGCATAATGCGTGGGAATTTTTCTCAATTCGCGCAAGAGACCTTATCCGAGAAAGCTCTCGTGAACACGAGAGAAAGAAACGTCAACACGTGCAACTTTGGACCCAACATAGTTGAATGGGGGGGCTTATTGTCTGGTCCATGAGACAAGAAACGTCTCAATGGTCCACGCGCATACAGGTACTCTGCACTTTTTTCAGTGGTCCGATAACACCAATGCCGAACGGTGATACGGGATTGTTGTGTGTCCGAGAAAGTGAGCGGCAAGAATTGCGATGCAAATTATGAACATGAAAACAAAAAGCATCCATGCGGCAATCTTCGGCCGTGTTAACCCCCCTCAACTGATAATTCCTTCCGTGTATTGTCGGGCTGTGCCATCGTTTGCCGGATTCGGCTTTCTGTTTTTCAGAAAGCGATAATAGGATTCTATGAGGTCAGAACAGTGATATTTTTCAAGTGTATCTTTCTTAAGCTCGGCTAACCGATGGCGAATCAAAGCATCCGGTGTCGGCTCGGTCTCACCCGCGGCGAAAAAGGGCGTCACTAATGGGTCATGTTTGAGGCTATCAAGTGCCCACTTCCAGAATTGGAAAAAGGCATCCCCATAGTGCTCTTGGGTCTCCGCGGCCGCTCAGCTATCAAGCCACGCGCTTACAGTTTGCCAACCAGATAACTTTCGTATTCGGACATCCGTTGTGCTTCTCACTAATGGAAGACGTCGCTTCCATTCTCTTTCTACGATGGACGGGCTTTCCGTGCCTAATAAAGGGCTTGTAAGGGTCGTTTGGTAAACTCTCCATCGCATTAAAAGCTTTGAGCTATGCGATAGGGCATTACTGCTGATTAGTACCGGGCGTTACTAGCGATGGTTTCAGAAGTGATATGGTCATTCCTCAAGCCGAAGGGAGTTCCGAGATCGAATGAATCTAACAACGCCTCTCTCACTGGACTTGGCAGCGTTGCTCTTGACGGTAGGCGTCTTCATTGCCGCCTCCTTGAGCGATCTTAAGACCAGAGAGATCTCAAACAAGTTCTGGCTTGTATATGGACCTGGAGCAGCATTGGTCTTCGCTCTCAGGATAATCTTCGCCCCCGATGCACTACCCATATTAGCGATTTCGGCGGGCGCTACAATTCTCGTAGCCTTCCTCCTGTTCCAGTTCAGCGTGATGGGCGGAGCAGACAGCAAAGCCCTGATGTGCCTTGGTTTAGCATTGCCTGTATCACCTAGTTTCTTGGCACCGTTTTGGCAGCCTCCCTTTGTATTCTATCCCTTTCCTATCGCTATCCTAGTGAACTCGTTCCTACTATCGATTGGCTCTGCAGTCTTCCTTCTAGCAAGAAACCTGTTTCAAAGGGCTTCTGCCGGTCGAGGACTGTTTCAGGGATTCGAGCGCGAATCTATTCTTAGGAAAGTTCTGGTCATGCTGACATCATACAAGACTAGTTTCAATTCGCTTCAGTCGAAGGTCTACTTGTATCCAGCTGAGGAAGTCTCAGTCGTAGATTCGAAGCCTGTGAGACAATTTCACTTGGTGGCGTCGGCGGCTGAGGAGCGAGACAAGCGAGTGTCAGGACTAGAGAGCTACAAAGCACAGGGAATGTTTTCTGATGGCGTGTGGGTGACGCCGGGTCTTCCCCACTTGGTGTTCTTGACTGCGAGCTTGTTGGTTACTCTGGTTGTTGGTGACTTGATGATGTGGTTGTTCTTTAGAGCGGTGGGTTATTGACAATGACAGCCGAAACTAGTTTAAAAACGGTAGTCAGCGACTACCCCAGAAATCTAGGAGTAAAGGTCTTGGCAGCGGACGAGTTCAGCGTACAGTCACTGATGAAGCTCGGTCTCACCGAGTACGAGGCTAGAATCTACGTCGTCCTGACGAAAATGGGTCCGCGAAACGCAAGCGAGATCAGCTTCCTCGGAAAAGTCCCGAGGCCCAAGACATACGGAGCTATACGAGGCCTAGAAAGCAAGGGACTACTACGCATAGTGCCTGGCAAACCGGAACGATACATGGCAGTCTCGCCAAATGACGTGCTAGTTCCGCTAGTTGACAAGCTGAACAAGGAGACGACCGAATGCGTGAACGTAGTGGAAAACCTGGCGATGGCCTTTGAATCCTCAAAGTACGTGTATACAGAGAAACCCTACGAACGATACGATCTCTGGAGCGTCAGGGGCCGCGACAAGGTCTACAAACGAGTACAGGACATGATCAGTGAAGCTA
>Ga0209237_1001689_pt1 | contig 13084 bp, 9 predicted proteins | sample GraSoi013_1_40cm_2_FD_185820 | JGI IMG/M metagenome (GOLD analysis project Ga0209237, IMG submission 185820) | Grasslands soil microbial communities from the Angelo Coastal Reserve, California, USA - Sample 10_02_2013_1_40cm (SPAdes) (version 2) | ecosystem: Environmental > Terrestrial > Soil >... | reverse complement strand
GTCGAGGAACAGGGCCTTCGCGGTTTGATCGATCTCGCGCGCCGCCTGCTGCAGCGAGTTGCGCGCCGCCACGAGGTCGTCGCGCTGCGTCATGAGGAATTCGAGGCGCTTCGTCTCCTCGCCGTGCTCCTCCACCGCCAGCGCGTTCACGGGGCCCACCGCCTCGATCGCCGCCTGGAGCCGCTCGTTCTCCTGCCGCAGCCATGCGACGTCGCCCGAGACCTCGGGCGCTTCGGCGAGCAGCCGGTCGAGCGGCTTGCGCCACTCGACCGCGACGCGCTCGGCGAGCGCCCGCCGGCGGCCCTCGATCCCGGTGCGCTCGAGCTCGAGGTGGTGCTCCTCCTGGCCCGCCGCCTCCACCGCCTCGCGGGCGGTGTCCCGCGCGCTCTCGGCGCGGGCGAGCTCGGCCTCGGCGTCGCGCACATGCTCCGCGGCGTCTCCGGCCGCGGCCTCGAGCGCGGCGAGCGCGAGGCGGCGCTCCTTCAGCTGGTCCTCCCACTGCGCGCGCTGGGCGTCGAGCGCGGCGGCGTCGTGCTCACTCGCCGCGATCTCCCGGCGCAGCTCGGCGGCCTGGGTGTGCGCGGCCTCCGCCTCCGCCGCCGCTCGCCCCGCCCGCTCCCGCGCCGCACCCAGCCGCGCGTCCACCTGCGCTGCCTCGACCTGCCAGCGCACGCGCTGTTCCCGGGCCGCCTCCTGCTGCGCCTCCACCTCGACCAGCTGGGCACGCTCCGCGCCCAGCCGCTCGTCCAGCCGGACGCGCTCCAGCTCGTGGCGCTCGAGCTCCGCATGCAGTCCGCCGAGCCGCTCCTCTACCTCCGCGAGTCGGTGGGACAGCCGCTCCACCTGGGCGGCCGCCTCGGCGGCGTCACGCTGCGCGTGGGCGGCGCCGCGCTCCGCGTCGCCGTGCCGCGAGCCTGCCTCAAGCTCCGCCTGGCGCGCTCCTTCGGCCTCCGTCGCGGCGGCGAGGAATGCGGCTTCCGCGGCCGCGAGCTCGGTCAAGCTGCGCTCGAGCTCCTGTGCCGCGCGGGTGTCGCTTGCCGCCGCGTCGCCCACCTCTTGCTCGAGGCTCTCGAGCTCGGCCCGGCGCTGCAGCGGCCCGCCTCTGTCACTCCCGCTCCCCCCGCTCCCCCCGCTCCCCCCGCTTCCCCCGCCGTCCAGGAACACGGCGCCGTTCGCCCGGCGTAGCGCTTTGCCGCCGTCCAGCACCTCGTGCCCTGCGAGCAACGCCCGCACCCACGCGGCGGCCGCGCCGTCCACCCGCAGCGCGTCCTTCAGCGGGTGTCCGTCCGCGGCGAGCCGCGGGCCCGGGACGCAGGGCAGGAGCACGAGCGGGCCCGGCTTCGCCTCCTCGTACCAAGCGCGGATCGCCGCGATCGCCGACTCGTCTCGCACTAGCACGGCGTGCAGCCACTCCCCGAGCAGCCGCTCGGCGAGCTCGGCGTCGCGGCGGCTCGAGCGCACGAAGTCGGCGAGCGGGCCCACGACCGCGTCGCCGAAGCGCGCCTTCGCCTTGAGCAGGGCCTGGGCCGCCGGCGCCAGCCCCACCCGCTCGCGGGCAAGCTCCGCCAGCGCGTCGCGCCGCGCCGTCAGCTGGGCGAGCGCCTCCTCGGTGCGGCGTCGTGCGCTGCGGCCGTGCGCCTCCTGCTCCTTGAGCTCGGCCACGCGGCGCCGCGCGCGCTCCAAGGCCTGCGCCGCCTGGGCCGCGGCGCGGGCCTCAGTCGCCGCACGCTCCGCCAGCGTCCGTGCCTGGGCCGCCGTGGCCCGCGCTCCCGACTCGCGCGCCGCGCGCTCGCCCGCCGCCTGGCCGAGTTGCTGCCGCAGCTCCGCCCGCTCGCGCTCCAGCGCGGTGCGCTCGCCTTCCAGCGCGCGCAGCGCCTCGGCGCGCCGCTGGAGATCCTCCTCCAGCTCGCGGACCGCGATGCGCTCCACCACCAGCCGCTCGCGCACCTGCTGCTCCAGCGCCGTCCGCCCACCGAGCTCCGCCTGCACCGCTGCGAGGTCGCGCTCGGCGGCCGTGCGCTCGGCGTCCGCGGCCGCGTGCTCCCGCTCCGACTGCACGGCCCGCACCTCCGCGTGCGAGCGATCCTGCGACGCCTTGGCCCGCCGCTGGCCTGCGTTGTGCAGCCGCTCCGCCGCGAGGGCGAGGTCCCCTTCGAGCCGGTTGACCTCCAGCTTCGCGTCCGCCAGGCGGCGCTCCACCTCGGTGCGCTGGGCTTCCGCCGTGTGCCGGCCCTGCACCCGCGCCTCCCGATCGCGCTCGGCTTCGGCCAGGCGCTCACGCGCCGCCGGCACGGCGGTCGCCAGCTCGGCCGCCTTGACGCCCAGCGCGCCCAGCGCCAGGTCCAGATCCTCCAGCTCCCGCCGCACCAGCGTGATCGCGATCCCGAACCGCTCCTCGATCATCTTCGAGTAGCGCTCCGCCCTGCCGCGCTGCCGCGCCAGGCTGCGCACCTGGGTCTGCACCTCGGCGATCAGGTCCTCCAGCCGGGCGAGGTCGGCGGCCGTTTCCTCGAGCCGCCGCTCGGTGCTCCGCTTGCGGTCGCGGTAGATGCCGATGCCGGCCGCTTCCTCGAACAGCGACCGCCGCTCCTCCGCCTTCTCCGACAGCAGGGCGTCGATCATCCTCGCTTCCATGACGACCGCGGCGTCCGCGCCCAGGCCCGTGCCCCGCAATAGGTCCTGGATGTCCCGCAGCCGCACCGGCTGGCGGTTGAGGAGATACTCGCTCTGGCCCGAGCGGGCGAGCCGGCGCGTGACCACCACTTCCTGGTAGGCCAGCGGCAGCGACCCGTCCCCGTTGTCGAACACGAGCGAGACCTCGGCCACGTTGACCGGGCGGCGGCCCGTCGAGCCCTGGAAGATCACGTCCTCCATCTTCCCGCCACGCAACAGGCGCGGCGACTGCTCTCCCAGGACCCACCGCACGGCGTCGGAGATGTTCGACTTGCCGCAACCGTTGGGCCCCACGATCGCCGTCACGCCCGCGTCGAAGGGCAGCTCCGCCAGGCCTGCGAAAGACTTGAAGCCCGACAGCTCCAGCCGGCTCAATCTCATGGCCTGCTCCCCACCCGGGTGACGAGGGTCGCCTGAATGCCGGCGCGCTTGAGCTGCGTCCGGGCGAGCGCGGCCTGCTCCGGCGTCTCGAAGGCGCCGACGAGCAAGCCGTCGGTCCCCCACCGCACGGGCGCGATGCCGCGGGCGCGGAGGCTGTCCGGCAAGGCCGACCCGGCGAGCGCCAGGGAATACGGCGCGCGCACCAGCTTGCCCTGGCCGCGCGGCACCCCGCCACGCCGCCACAGCGCGGCGCGGCCGGCGGCCGCCGAGTCGCGACTCTGGTAGGCGCCGACGAGGACGCGGTACCACACGGTGCCGGAGCGGGCACGACCGGCGAGCGCGATCGGAGCGATGAACGCGGGACGGCGCGCGCCGGACAGCCGGTCGGCCAGGGCGAGCGCCTTCTCGAACGTGCCATACGCCGCCAGCTGTATGGTCCAGGGGAGCGAGTCGACGTGCGGCGTCGGCGGAGGGGGAGCGGGGCGGACCGGAGCGGCCGTGACAGGGTGCGGTCGCGGTGACGCTGGCGCGACGTGCGTCAGGTCGCCCAGCCGCGCCCGGAACGACTCTCCCGCGGTCGCCAGCAGAACCCAACCGCCCGCGGCACCCGCGGCGAGCGTGATCGCTACGACGGCCGGCCGCGCGCGCCGCTTTGGTGCCTCGCCGCCCTGCGCCGGCGAGGGATGGACGGCCCGCGCTGGGCGCGGCGGCGGCTCGGCCGCCGGAGCCGCCGCGGCCGACGGGGTCCACCGCTCCCGGACCACGCCGAGCAGTGGTATGCCGCGCTCCATCGCCGCCGCGATCCCCTGGCCGATGGAGGACTCGGGCTCGTAGCCGTCCGGCGACAGGGCGAGCAGGCCGTCGGGCACCGCCGACAACCGCGCGAGCCCGCCGGCGGACACGTAGAGCAGCAGCAGCGCCCCCTCGACGCGAAAGCCACCCTGCAGCTTCCGCCACCGCGGATTCGCGAACACGTCGCCGGTGTGGGCGGGGTTGGAGCCTGCGGCGATGAAGAACACGCCGTCCACATGATGCGCCGTCTTGTTGAGCGAGACCCCGAACTCGAACGCATCCACGATCCCGTCGGTGGGCGTGACGCCGATGACGTCGTGTAGCGTCGGCGTCTCGAGCAGCAGGTCCACGAGCGCCACGCGCCTGCTGCCGCGGGTCGCCGCGCGCGCCACGTCCCACGCGGCCGCGGCCGCCCAGGGCAGGTCGCCCGTTGCGGGCACGAGGGCGATGAGCGCCTGCGCCTCGACCAGCGAGGGGATCAGGTTGTCGAGCCGCGAGCGCGGCAGGGCGCGACCGATCACTGATTCGGCTGGTAGATCCAGAAGGGTCGGCCCAGCTTGCGCCCGATCTCTTCGGCCTGAGCGCGCGTGGTGTAGGGGCCGAGCACGACGCGATACCCGTCGTCGGGGGTGTGCGGCGGCAGCACCTTGGCCGCGAGACCCGCGCGGCTCAGCTGCTGCGCCAGCCCGCTCGACCAGGACTCGTTCTGGGACGTGGACACCTGAACGTAGAGCGGGCCCTCGGGGCCCACGCTGTCCGCGGCCGGCGTGGCGGCCTGCGCCTCGGCGACGAGCGTCGGCCGGTAGCCACCGCGCGGCCGCCAGGTGGTGAGCGTCCACAGGTCGGCGCCGCCGCCCGCGACCCGCCCGATCTCCGTGAGCGAGTCGGGCCGGTAGGCCACGAGATCGTTGCGCTGGCGCACGAGCAGCGAGCCGTCGGGGCCGATCGCCGGCAGCTCCACGCTCCAACTCGTGGCGACCGACCCGACCAGAGTGCGGGTCGGCAAGTCCACCACCCAGGCGGAGTCGCCCACCGACGGTCGCGCCAGCAGCCAGCGCCCTGCGGGGTCCATGCGGATCGTCGCCGCGGGCGTGGGCAACGCCACGCCGTCGATCTCCTGGCGCTCGTAGCGATCAATCACCGCAAGCCCCGGCCCCGTGCGCCGCGCCACGTAGATGCGGTGGCCGGAGGGCGAGAACACGACTGCGCGTGGATGGTCCTCCAGCCGCACGAAGGCGGGCTCCCGCCGGTCGATGGGATCCATCAGCAAGACGCCACTGTCCGTCGCCACAGCGACCAGGTCGCCCCACCGCGTCGCCGCCAGGTCACCACCCGGCGGGAGCGTGCGCGTCGCCGGAGGCTGGTCCGGGGCGGCGGCGATCATCTTGGGCGGATCTTGAGCCAGGACAGCCACCAGCCGCTGGTCGGCGCCGAACAGCTCGCGGGGCACGCCCGCAAGCGGTTGGGGCCAGGCGAGCCGGACGCGCCGTGCGACCGTGAACACGTGTCGCTTCTCGTCCACGGCGTAAAGGGTCCCGTCCGGTCCCAGCGCGGCCTGCTCGACGGCGGTGGCCACCGTGTCGAGGCGACCTCCCGCGACGTCGAGCGCCACGACCTCACGCTTTTGGGTGACCGCGAACAGGAGGTCCGTTTCGGGGTCGAGCCCGACCAGCCGCCTCAGGGGGGGCAGCTTGCCCCGCACGGCACCCGGTACTTCTGCGAGGCCGGGGAGCCGGTAGGCTCGCAAGAGCCCTCCTTTGGCGGCAATGCGAATCGCCAACCCCGGAGAGCGGGCGCCGGCGACGACCGGCTTGCTAACTACTTGTTTCGCTTGTTGTTGCGATGATACGGCTGGCTCCGCTCGGGGCCTGCAGGCCCCGAGCGTCAAGCCAGAAACCAGGAAGAGCCATGAGCGGATAGCCAATGGGCCTCGCCGCACAAAATAGACGACCGGCGAGGCCAGCACAAGTGTTTTAGCGGCGCGGAGTTAGAACGTCGGGCCGATGCTGACCGTCCAGTACGGATTGCCGTGCGCGCGGTCGAGCGGCTTGGTGTAGTCGAGGCGCAGTACCAGGAGGCCCAGCAAGTTGGCCCGAATCGAGCCCCCCCAGCTCTTCAGCGGCTGGCGCACGTGCTCGAGATCGTCCCCGGGGTCGCGCTGCCACTTGATCTGGTCCCCGGAGTTCCAGGCGAGCCCGACATCGTAGAACAGGGCCGCCTCGATTGGCGGCAGGCCGATTGGCAGGAAGCCGAGCATGACGTTGCGGGTGAGCGGGAAGCGCAGCTCGACGTTGGCCAGGGCGATCTTCGACCCGATGAGCCGGTCCAGATCCGGGCACCCGGTGACCCCGGTCGCCGTGGCGCCCTGGGCGCATTCGTTGTTGATCAAGGATCCGGCGGTGTAGCCGCGGATCAGCTCCGTGCTGCCCAGGAAGGTCTGAAATTGATTCGCGTCGCGGCCGTAGCGTCCGAAGAACACGCCGCGCACGGCCAGCGTGAACGGCCGGGCGAAGAAATAGCGCCGCCAGTCGGCGAGCCCGCTCACGAACTGCCAGTCGCCGAGACTCGGCGAGACCTGGAGGCGGGAACGCGCGCCCGCGAACGGGCCGGTGTAGCCGAATAGCGAGTTGTCGTGCACGAGCCCGAGAGACGGGCTCACGTAATTGATGCCCGGGTAATGTTGCGTCACGGGGTCCCCGACGCCGAGGACGTTGCCGAACTGGTCCACGAGATAGGGCTGCTGCAGGACCGCTAGGCCGATGTTGGTGGCGTGCACGCCGAACTCCACGCGGGTGAAGCGGCTGAGCGGGTAGTAGGCGTCGGCGAACGCGTCACGAATCACGAAGCGCTGGATCTGGGGCGTGAGAATGAAGGTATTGCTGCCGTCCGGGTTCGGCTCCACGGTGGTCGGCAGGTAATAGTAGTACGGCTGCTGCGAAAACCCGGTGAGCCAGTTGAGCCGGTGGGTCTGATTGACGTACGCGGCCAGCACCTGGGCCTCGACCAGGCGGCCGTTCACTGCCGCCGCGAACACCAGCGTGTGGTTGCCGAGGATGTCCGATAGCGAGATCGCGGACCCGCCGAAAAACCCGTTCCCGAAGTTGTCACGCGCGTACCCGACCGTGGGCCGCGCTATGTAGTCGGCCGAGAAGTGCGTGCGGTACGGCCGGATCGTGAACTCGGTCGTGTCGGGGAGGGCGAGCGTCGCCGAGTCGAGCAGGGAGCGCACCGAGAGCGGCGCGCCCGCGCCCGTGTCTCCCGCCTGGGGCGCCACGGCGGACGCGCGGAAGCCCGTGGGCGAGCGGTACACCGACGCCGCCTCGCGCGGCTGCTGGGTCGGCGACACCGCGGGTGTCACGACCCGTGCGGTGGTGTCGCGCCGCGTCCCGGCGAGCAGCGAGGCGACGGGCGCCGTCACCGGCTCCTGGTAGGGCTGCCGCTTGAGCGAGCGGGGATTGTCCACGGCGTAGACGTTGTACTCGCCGTCCTCGTAGTAGGCGAACGCGAGCCGGTCCGCCTCGCGCGCCCACGAGAGCACCGGCGAGAGCGGCGTGATTCCCGACGCGCCCGTGAACAGGTCGGTCAACTGGTAGACCTTCGCGTCCGCGAAGTCGTAGACGAAGACGTTGCTGATGGCGGTGCGGTCGGACACGAACGCGAGCGACTTGCCGTCGGGCGCCCACACCGGGTCGATGTTCTTTCCCCGCTCCATGTGCGGCAGCAGCTCGATCTTCCCGTCCGCGAGATGGTACAAGGCGATCCGCATGTTGCCGAACCGCAGCTCCCCGAAGTCCGTCTCGCCGCCGCGGTCGGTCGTGAAGGCGATCGTCTTGCCGTCGGGCGACCAGGCCGGCTGGAGATCGGCGTACTTGTCCCGCGTGAGGCGGCGGAGGTCGCTGCCGTCCGCCCGTACGACGAAGAGGTCGGAGAGGCCGCCGTCGTAGCCCGTGAACGCCAGCTGCTGGCCGTCGGGCGACCAGGAGGGCGTGGTGAGCCCGTTGAGCGGCACCGTGATGCGTCGCACCTCCTTGCCGCGCTTGGCGTCGAGGATGACGAGGTCGTCCTTGTCCTTGTGCTTGGCCGCGATCGCGAAGTAGCGGCCGTCGGGGGAGAAGGTACCCGCCGAGTTGATGAAGCGCAGGCTCTCGTAGTTGTTGTTGAGCGTCGACTTCACGAGCCGGCGCAGCACTCTCCCCGTCTCCGCGTCGGCGAGATAGAGATCGACGAAGAAGGAATTCCGCTCCCCGAAAAAGGCGATCTGGCGGCCGTCCGGCGTGAGCGCGGGCGCGAGATGCAGCGTCCCGTCGGAGCGCTTCTCCGTGAGCAACGGCTGCGCGATCCGGCGAGCGCGGTAGTGCGCGCCCAGCTCGGGGAGGTAGGTCGTCTGGACGGCGTCCCGCCACTCGTTCGAGAGCTCTTCGAGCGAGAGCCCGAGGGCGCGCTTGAACGCCTGCTCCACGCCGCCCGACGTCGAGGCCTGGAGGATCTCGCCGATCACCTCGTCGCCCCACTTCTCGCCGACGTACGCCCACAGGGCGTGGCCGAAGCGGTACGGGAAGATCCGCGGATCGTAGGTCAGCTGCTCGATCGTGGGGAGGTGCCCCTCGAGCGACGCGTCCCGCAGCCACATCGCCGTGTGGGGGTCGATGGGGCCGATCGAGAGGTACTCCGCCATCCCCTCCATGAACCACAGCGGCGGGTTGACGCCGATGTAGGTTCCGAGGCCGGCGCCCGCGCGGCCATGGCTGAACACATCGTACTGGAACTGGTGCACCATCTCGTGCTGCAGCACGTGCTCGAGCTCGCCGTAGGAGCCCGTGAACGGCAGCACCATGCGGTGCTTGAAGAACTCCGTCACGCCGCCCGTGGCCTCGCTGATCTCCCCCCCGACGACGTTGGTCTGCTGGAAGTCGGAGCTGGAGGCGTACAGGATGATGGGCTTGCGGCTCTGGAACTGGTGGTGCAGCACGCGTGAGAGCCGCGCGTAGGCCCGCTCCGCCATGCGCGCGGCGTCGAGCGCTGCGGCGCGCTCTTGCTCGTAGAAATACACCTCGAAGTGTTCGGTTTGGATGACCTTGAAGTCGAAGGTCCGGTACTGGACCTTGTTCTGCCCGAAATACTGCGCTGCGAGCGGCGCCGCGCCGCCCAGCACGAGCGCCGCCACGGCAGCCACGAACGTCCGTCGCATGAGGGTCATCCTTCCCGTCGAGGATCCCCGGGGGCGACCACCGGGGCGTCCCCCCAGAGCCGCTCGAGCTGGTAGAACTCGCGCAACTCGGGGTGGAACACGTGCACCACGAAGTCCACGTAATCGAGCAGCACCCACCGGCCCTGCGGCAGCCCTTCGACGTGATGCGGCTCGATCCCCCGGGGTGCCAGGGCCGTCATCAGGTGCTCCGCCATCCCCCGCACGTGCGCATCCGAAGTCCCAGATGCGATGACGAAGTAATCCGTCGCAGCGGTGAGTCCGCGCAGGTCCAGCACCACGGGCTCCAGGGCCTTGCGATCGACCAGGGCTTCGGTCACGAGCCGCAGCGCGTCCGCAGCGCCCAGCGGCCCGGGACCCTGGGCCTTCCGCCGTGGCCCGTGCCCGCTGCCCTGGGCCTTCCGCCGTGGCCCGTGCCTGCTAGTCATAGCGGGGCGGGCACCCGTTTGTTCCGTTCCCCACCCCCGCCGTCATTCCTTTACCACGTGCACCACGATTTCGGGTCGGACGTCCGCGTGGATCTTGATGCCGACGTGGAAGTCGCCCAGCGCGCGGATCGGCTCGGGCAGGTCGATCTGCCGCTTGTCCACCCGCAGCTCCTGCTCCGCGAGCCGGCGTTGGATATCACCCGCCGTGACTGAGCCGTAGAGCTTGTCTTCTTCCCCGACCTTTACGGAAAAGGTGAGCTCGATGCCGGTGAGCCGCTGGGCCTCCGCCACCGCCGCCTCCTTCTCCACGACCCGCTGCTTGGCCAGGCGCTCCGCCTCGTAGGTGATGCGCTTCTTGTTGGCCTCGGTGGCCGGGTAAGCGAGCCCTTTGGGCAGGAGATAGTTGCGCGCGTAGCCGTCCTTCACCTTCACGATCTCGCCCGCCCGGCCCAGGTGCTGCACGTCTTCTCGCAGGATGATCTCCATCGCGCTCCTTTCGATCGTTACGCCGCGGCCTTGAGACGGCGGCGGAATTCCAACCAGGTATCGGTGACGCCGAGGGCCGCGAGCCCCGGCACCAGGAACAGCAGCGGCACGGCGAGCACGGCGGAGATCGCGGCGCACACGACGAGCGCCACCGGCGAGATCCCGAGCGCGGCGGCGAAGGCGATCACGATGGCGAGCCCACGCAAGAGATACAGCGCGCCCAGCACGACCCCGACGTTGAGCGCCACGGCCTTGAGGCCCGCGAGCAGGGGCGTCACCCAGACCGTCAACGCCGCCACGAGGGCCCACACCCAATGGTCCCCGAAGCGAAACTCGCGGAACGGCCCGAGGCCGGGTCCGAACGGCTGCCGCGCGATCCGCCGGTGCCACTGCCACGCGAGCGCCAGGCCGGCGACGCTCTGGAGCGTGAGCGTCGCCGGGATCGTATCGCTCACGAAGCGCACGACGGGCTCGAAGGCGACGAACAGCTGCGGCTCGAGCTCCACCAGGAATCGCATCGTGGCGCTCGCCTGGCGCGTCGCCTCCCAGTGCAGGGCCTGCCACGCCGTCCCGCCGCCCACGACACGCGCCAGCGCCAGCGCGGCGCCGCCCGCCGCGACGCTCGACCAGAGCGCGCGCCTGAAAAAGCCCTCGGCCCCGAGGGCGAGCGTGACTGCGAGGAACGCCGCCGTCGCCAGCACGACGTAGGCGCGCACGAGGCCCGTCAGCAGGTCGCCCGCGGGGGCGACGAGCAGGGCGAGGCTCGTAGCGCCCACCACGAACGCCGGCAGCCACTCGGCACGCGCGCGGGGTCGCGTCGCGAGCATCAGCGCGGCGAATGGCAGCCCGACCAGACTGGGGGGCGCCCACGCCGCGAACGCGACCGTGCCGACGACGAGGCCCCAGGGCCGGCGCACGTCAGCCGCCGTATCCCTTGATGTAGGGCAAGAGCGCGAGCTGCCGCGCGCGCTTGATCGCGGTCGCGAGCTGGCGCTGGTGCCGCGCGCACATGCCCGACAAGCGGCTCGGCAGGATTTTGCCGCGCTCGGTCAGGAAGCGTCCCAGGGTGCGCTCGTCCTTGTAGTCGAGCACGCGCACGCCCGACTCGCATACGGGACAGGTCTTGGACGGCCGTCTCATGCTTCCTCCTCCTCGATCTCGTCCACTTCGGCCGCGATTACCGCGGGCGCGGCTTCGGGCTTGGCCGGCAAGCCCTCCGACACGACGACCAGGAACCGCAACACCCCCTCGTCGAGCTTCACGACGCGCTCGTACTCAGGAAGCAGTTCCGCCGCGGCCTCGAACTGCGCCACGACGTAGTAGCCCGTGTCCTTTTTCTTGATGGCGTAGGCGAGGGTGCGCTTGCCCCAGTGGGCGACGTTCGTGATCGAGCCCTTGCCGTCCCTGGTCAGGAGGGCGTGGAACTTCTCGAGCTTTTCGTTGACCGCGGAATCTTCCAGCGCGCTGTCGAAGATGTAGACCGTCTCGTAGCGACGAGGCATGTCACCTCCCTTTGGTCGTCGACGACCCGGCGCTGGTGCGGCACCGAGTAGGGGATCTGTGGGGCGAAAAGATAGAAGGGGGCTGGCGGGGGGTAAAGGACCCGGCCCCATGCTGAAGAAGAGTGCATACGCGTGATCCAGATCACACTCCGGTGCCGCAAAATTCACGAGCTTGACCCCTGTTTGCGCCCGGTGATTGGGGTCACCTGGCGGAGTAACCGCCTCCAAACGTGTCGGCGCGCAACGACTTGGCCGTGGCTACAGCGAGTGGTACGCCCGTGGCATTCGACTTGCAAAAAATGGTGCGTGAAGGACCCCGGAGCCGTCTCGCAGGCCGGGGGAGGGAACGAGGTAAGCGCTATGATCGCTGGTTCGATGGGGACACTGCTGCGCGTGTTGCGCCCCCTGGGCGCGACCTTGGGGATCGTGTCGCTGCTCGCCCTGCAGCCCGAGCCCGCGCGCCTGGCGCGGTCGGCCGCGGCGCACGAGCTGAGCGCCGCGAACGCTCCCCGCGCGCTCGTCCTGTCGGAGCAGGCGCGGCGCTTCTTGCTGCTGCAATACCGCTCGTTCTCGACCGAGTTCATGGGCTGCATGATCGGCGAGGTGCAGGCCGGGGTGGTCGTCGTGAAGCGGATCGCACCGGCCGACGTCGAGCCCGAGGAGTCCACGCCCACGCGCGTCATCCCCAAGCAGACCTGTGAGCGTGCCGGCTGGAGTGGCACGGTCGGCATGATCCATAGCCATCCGACGGGCGAGCGCTGCTGGTACTACTTCCCGGGTACGCAGGTCCCGAGCTCGGACGGCCAATCGTTCCGCTTGAACGACTACCCGGTCGACGCGATCATGTGCGGCGACCGCGTCGTGTGGATCAGCCGCAGCCTGGTCGAGCGCGCGACCCCGCTCGGCGACCGGCGTGCGCGACCCCGCTCGGCGACCGGCGTGCGGTCCGATCTGCCCCGGGCCGGCCACAACGCGGGAACGGCACCCAGCACACCGGGTCGAGCGATCCGGTCGGGGGCGAGTAGCCGAATCAGCCCGGCGGGGGTAGCGTAGGGCGATGCCCTACGTCCGATTGACCCGCCGCTCGTTGCACACTCCAGTTCTCATCGCCGCCGCGCTGCGCCTGGCGCTCGCAGACGCGCCCGCGGCCGCGCAGGCCGCGGGCTCGCGTGGGACGCGGCCGCCGACCGTCGCGGGCGCCGCGGCGTTCATGGCGCGCGCCGAATCCGTTCTCAACGACCTGGCCGTCAAGGCGGAGCGCGCCGATTGGGTCGCGAACACCTACATCACCTTCGACACCGAAGAGCTGACGGCGCAAGCGCAGGAAGCCTACGGCGTCGCCACGCGCGACCTGGCCACGCAGGCGCGGCGCTACGAGCGGCTCCCCCTGCCGCCCGACCTCAAGCGCAAGTTCCTGCTGCTCAAGCTCTCGCTCCCCGCGCCTCCGCCGCCCGACGCACGCGAGGCCGCGGAGCTCACGCGCCTCACGAGCAGCATGCAGGCCGACTACGGGAAGGGCACGTACTGCCGGAATCCGCAGGACTGCCTCCAGATCACCGACATCGAGCGGATCATGGCGTCGAGCCGCGATCCCGCAGAGCTGGCCGCCGCGTGGC
>Ga0209237_1001684_pt1 | contig 13097 bp, 12 predicted proteins | sample GraSoi013_1_40cm_2_FD_185820 | JGI IMG/M metagenome (GOLD analysis project Ga0209237, IMG submission 185820) | Grasslands soil microbial communities from the Angelo Coastal Reserve, California, USA - Sample 10_02_2013_1_40cm (SPAdes) (version 2) | ecosystem: Environmental > Terrestrial > Soil >... | reverse complement strand
GGTGTCCTCGAGGGGACGCGCCCGACGGCCGTACCGGCGACGCTCCATCGGGGACGGCGCCTCGTGCCGGCGGCGATGCCTGACGACGCGCCGGTCGAGGATCACCTCGACACCTCGCTCTTGCCCAAGCACCACGCGCAGGGAGTCGTAGAGCTCTCGCCGCGCTTGCGACACGATGAACAGGATTCGCTCCATGGCGCGCGCCTAGTCCAGCCGCGGGCGGTGTTGGGCCCACGGACGGGCGCGCTCGAAGGCCGCCGAGGCCCGCAGCACGGTCGCGTCGTCGAATCGCCGGCCGACGATCTTTTCCCTGATCAGCGCCGCCAGCTCCGTCGCCGACAGCCAGCAGAGCCTCGCGTCAGCCATCTGCGAACCTCCCTCTGTCGAAGTCCCGGACCATCCGGTGCGCCTCGTGCCGCAGGCGTCAGCCGCCGCGGAGGCGAGGATCGAGCGTGTCGCGCAGCGCGTCGCCGAGCAGGTTCGAGCCGAAGACCGCGAGGCTGATCGCGATACCCGGGAAGAGCACGAGGTGCGGCGCTTTCTGGGCGTACTCGGCGGCCGAGACGGACAGCATGCGGCCCCACGACGGGTACGGCTCGGGGACGCCGAGTCCAAGGAACGACAGCGTCGCCTCGACGAGGATCGCGCTCCCGAGCTGAGCCGTGCAGAGGACGATGAACGGCCCCATCGTGTTGGGCAGGATGTGGCGGAACGCGATTCGCAGGTGCCGGACGCCGAGCGCCCGCGCCGCCTCGACGTACTGCATCTCGCGGATCGTCAGCACGCTCGAGCGGATCACCCGGCCCGCCCGCGGGATGATCGGGATCGAGATCGCGATGACCACGTTGTGGAGCGCGGGTCCGAGGGCGGCCGACATCACCAGCGCGAGCACGAGCAGTGGCAGCCCCTGCAGGATGTCCAGCACTCGCTGGGTCACGAGGTCGGTCTTGCCGCCGATGTAGCCGGACAGGAGCCCGATGATTCCCCCGAGCACCGAGCCCATCAGCGTGGAGGCCACGCCGACGATCAGCGAGACGCGCGCGCCGTGGACGATTCGGGAATAGATGTCCCGCCCGAGGTGGTCGGTGCCGAGCCAGTGCTCGGCGGAGGGCGCGCCGAGGGTATAGGTCGCGTCGGTGGCGATGGGATCGTGCGTCTGCAAGAGGTCCGCGAAGATCGCCGTGAAGAGCATCACGAGGATCAAGACCCCTCCGGCAGCGCCGAGCGGCTTCTTCCGCGCGAAGCGCGCCAGGACGGTCCACGTTCCGGCGCGCGGTCGGGCGCCCGCCGGGACGGCGATCTCGGCCGGCCTAATCGCCATAGCGGACCCGCGGGTCGAGGACCCCGTAGAGCATGTCCACGAGCAGGTTCGAGAGGATGACGACGATGGCGATGAACATGACGAGGTTCTGGACGATGGGGTAGTCGCGCCAGAGGATCGCCTGGACCAGGAACCGCGCGACGCCAGGCAGATTGAAGACGGTCTCCGTGACCACGAGGCCGCCGATGAGGAACGCGAACTCGATGCCGATGACGGTGACGACCGGGAGCAGGGCGTTCTTGAGCGCGTGGCGCCAGATGACGATCCGCCCGGTCTGCCCCTTGGCCCACGCCGTGCGGATATAGTCCTCGCGCATCACCTCGAGCAGCGACGAGCGGGTGATGCGCATGATCAGCGCCGAGGAGCGATAGCCCACGGCGAGCGCCGGCAGCAGGAACTGCACGGCGTGCAGCTTGAAGTCCTCCGTCGGGCCCACGTAGGTCAGCGGCGGGATCCACGAGAACCACGTGACCAGGCCGAGGATGATCACCATGCCGAGCCAGAACGCGGGCATCGACAGCCCGGCGAGGCTGAACACGCGCAGGACGTAGTCGAGCGTCGTGTCCTGTCGCACGGCGCTGATGACCCCGGTCGGCACGCCGATGAGCACGGCGAAGAAGGTGGAGAGCGCGGCCAGCTCCAGCGTCACCGGGACGAGCGGCCGGATGATCTGCCAGGCGGGCTGGTCGTATCGATAAGACTTGCCGAGGTCGCCCGTCAGGATCTGGCGGAGCCAGTCCACGTACTGCACCCAGTAGGGCCGGTCGATCCCCAGCTCCTTCATGATCGCCTGCTTCTCGGAAGGGCTGACGTAGCCGGCCGTCGAGAAGAGGATGTCGACGATGTCGCCCGGCGCCAGGCGCAACAGCGTGAAGATCACCATCGACATGCCCAGCAGCGTCAGGAGGGCGATGACGAGTCGCTGGACGACGTACGTCTTCACGCGCTCGCCATCGCGCTCGGGCTTACTTGTCGCTCCACACTTCCTGCATCCGGCCGAAGTTGTAGATGGACTGGTGCGGGATCAGGTTCTTCACGTGCGGCCAGACGGTGAAGAAGTCGATCTTCCAGTCCAGGATCGGCCGCGCGGCGTCGGCCTCGAGCTTCTTCTGGATCGCGACGTTGAGCGCCAGCCGCTTCTTCGGGTCCAGCTCCTGCGACTGCGCCTCGAACAGCTTCATGACCTCTTCGTTGCAGTACTGGCTGTAGTTGCGCGGGGAGCCGCAGGCGTAGTTTTCGTAGTAGTTCGCGTCGGGGTCGTCGGGCCCGATGCCCGTCAGGTTGGCGCCGATCTGATAGTCGCCGCGCGTCGCCATGGCGTGCCACTGCGCCGTCTCGATCTGCTTGAGCGTGGCGTCGATGCCGATCTGCTTCAGCTCGTTGATGATGAACGACGCCATGTCCACGTAGACGGCGATGGCGCGCGTGACGATCTCGACCTTGATCGGCTTCTCGGGCGAGATGCCCGCCTCGGCCATGAGCTTCCGGGCCAGCGCCTTCTCGTCCGCCGGCTTGGCCCCGTACCCGGGGAGCCCGACGAGATCTTTTTCGGCGAGTCCCCAGAACCCCCAGGGCTTGGGCGCGAGGGCGGCGCCGACCACGGCGCCGCCCTGGTGCACTGCCTGGATCAGCGCCCGGCGGTCGATCGCGTGGCTCACCGCGAGCCTGATCTTGGGATTGTCGAAAGGCGGCTTCTTCACGTTCATGATGATGTTCTCGGCGACGTTCTGGCTGTACGGCGTCACCACGAGCTGCGGGACGGCCTTCTTGAGCTGCTCGGCGGCGGTCTTGGTGGTCTCGCCCGGGAACGAGACGTCGAGCTTGCCGGCCTGGATGGCCGCCTGGCGCGTCCCCCGCTCGACGATGACGAAGTACTTGAGCCCGTCGAGATACGGGCGCCCCTTGACGAAGTAGTCGGGGTTCTTGACGAGCTCGACGTACTCGCCCTTGCGCCACTCCTTGACCTTGAACGGCCCGGTGCCGACGCACGTCGTCCGGTAGTTGGCCGGCGGCACGTGGGCGGCGTAGACCGGCGTGTAGCCGGAGGCGAGCATCAGCAGGAGCGAGGGCTGCGGCTTCCTCAGGCGTAACACGGCCGTGTACGTGTCCGGCGTCTCGATCGCCTCCACGTTCGCGTACCAGTCTTTTCGGGGATTGATGCGGAGCTTGGCGGGCGCGTCGGCGGCCTCGCGGAGCATGTCGAAGGTGAACTTCACGTCCCTGGACGTGAACGGCTGGCCGTCGTGCCACTTGACGCCCTTGCGGAGAAAGAAGACGAGGTTCCGGTAGTTGTCCTGCCACGACCACTTCTCGGCCAGCTCGCCGATGATCGTGTCCACGCTCTCGGTCTTCCGCAGCGGGTCGAACAGCACGAGGTTGTTCAGGCAGGGCATCGCGGGCCACACGGTCGAGATCGTGGACGTCTCGTGGATGGAGAAACCCTGGGACAAGTCTTCCCGCAGCATCATGTTCAGGACGCCGCCCGGCTTTGGAGTCTGCGACGCCTGGGCAGTCTGCGACGCTTGGGGGGTCGGCGACGTCGAGGGAGTCTGGCTCGTGGCCGGAGCGGTGAGCGCAACGGCGACGAGGACGATGACAATGGTGGAGAACAGCGCACCGCGCACGCGCGACATGGGCACCTCCCCGAAAAATTGGGCGCATCGGAGTTTACGTGAAAACCCCGGGGCCGACAAACCGGTTTCCGCCGACCGCCGGCTACAGCAGGCGCAGGAGAAGGTGGACCGCGTAGAGCAGCCCGCCGGCCAGTCCTCCTACGACCGTGCCGTTGACGCGGATGTACTGAAGGTCGTCGCCGGCATGCTCCTCGATGAGTCGCACCGCGCCCTCGGGGCCGAGGGCGCGCACGCCGTTCTCGATGAACTCGGCGAGCCGCTGGTGGTGGCGCTCGACCGCCTCGATCACGCGCCCCTTCACCCACTGATCGAGCTGCCGCCGGAGGTCCTCGTCCCCGGCCAGCGCCCGGCGCGCACGCTCGAGCCGCTCCACGATCCAGACGCGGACTTCGGACCGCGGCCCCTCGAGGTCGGCGAGCAGCGTCCGGTGCAGCGCCGCCGCCGCGTCCTCGAGGACGCGCGTCGCGACCGGCGTCGCCAGCAGGTCGCGCTTCGCCGCCTCGACGCGCGCGGCGAGGCTCGCATCCGCACGTAAGCGCGCGGGAAGCTCGCCGACCGCCTCGGCCAGTCGCCGGCGCACCGGATGGTCGGGCTCCTGGACGACCTGGCGGAGCCCCGCCTGGATCGCCCCGAGAACGCGGTCGCGGTCGATCAGGCCCAGCAGGCTCGCGACGCCGAGCCAGAAGCGCGGGTACGTGCCCATCCGCTCTCGATAGCGCGCCAGCAGATCGTCCACCAGCTCGCCGACCATCGAGCGGAACGCGGGCCGGTCGAGCGCCTCCGCGATCGCGCCGGCCAGCCCCGTCACGATTCGCTGGTCCCACCCGTGGCGGCGCGCCAGCTCGAGCGCCGCGGCGAGCGCCGGGGCCAGGGGCCGGTCGAGAAGAAGATCGCGCAACCGCGTCACCAGATCGCCCGCCGCCTTCGGCGACAGCTCGGCCGCGAGCCAGCGGGCCAGCTCGCGCGTGGCCGCATCGAGGTCGCGCGTGCTGAGCCGCTCGGCCGCGCGGGCGATCAGGGACGCGACGTCCACGCGGGCGACTTCCTGCGCGACGTACTCCTTGGTGAGCACACGGCTTCCGACCATCGTGCCGACGCGCGCGGCCATCAGCTCCCAGTTGGCCGGGATGAGCGCGGTATGCGGGATCGGCAGGCCGAGCGGCCGGCGGAAGATCGCCGTGACCGCAAACCAGTCGGCGAGCCCGCCGACGATGCCCGCCTCGGCGATCGCCAGGATCCAGCCGCCCCACCACGTCCCGCGGATGGGAAAGACCGCCACGGCCAGGGCGGCGGCCGCCAGCAGCACGCCGAGCGCGAGTCGGCGCTGACGCCGGGGAGCGCTCCCCCTCACGGCGCGAACTGGGCTCGACCGTCCAGGGCCCTCACCGCGCGCTGCCCCTCCGATTGGATCGCTCGCCTCGGGCCTGGGGGCCCCAGCCCCCGGGCAGCCCTGCGGCTCGCACTGCCTGAAGGGCTCGGCGCGGCCGCCCGACGGTCTCACCTCGCATGGCTCGAGCGCCGACGGCGCGACGGAAGAAGGATCCGGTTCTGCTTGACGTCCCAGACGCCGCGCGGCGACAGCCGCACGACCGGGAGAAAATCCGCTGAAAGGAAGAACAGCGTATAGAGCGGCTCGTGGTGCGGATAGCCGCGCTCGACGAGCTCCCGGCGCAGCTCGTCTTCCTGCTCGGCCACCTCGTCGAGCGTGCGGCGCGTCATGATGCCCCCGAGCGGCAACGGCAGCTCGTAGACGATTCGGGCGCCGTCGACGAGGACGATCCCCCCGTGGAGGTCGAGGAGCCGGTTGACCGCGCGCGCCATCGCCTCCGGACGGCGACCCAGCGCCAAGATGTTGAAGTCGGTGCTGATCGTCGCCGCGAAGCCGTCGACCCGCTCGGCGAAGCCCGCGACGACGCCCGGCGCGACCCAGCGTCCGCCGCGATCCAGGAGAGCCGCGTGGAGATCGCCCGGCGCCATCGGTCGCTCCTCGAGCCGGCTGATCACCGCGCTGACGAGCTTGATGACGGGATAGCGCTCGCGGACGGGCAGCTCGAAGTCGTCGGGACCTGACCGCCAGCGCACCGCGAGCCGCGCCTCGGGAGACGTGAACACGCGCCGCCACGGAGGCTCCGGCACTCGCGCGAGCAACCGGCCGCCCCTGGCGATCACCTTGCCGCGCGCGATCACGGTCGTCGGTCGCGGGACGGCAAGGTCCTCGAGCAGACAGATGTCGGCGTAGCGGCCGGGCGCCACGCCCCCGATATCGCCGTCGAGCCTGTAGTAGGTCGCCGGGTTCAGGGTCGCCATGCGATACGCGTCGACGGGCGCCACGCCGCGGTCGAGCGCCACGCGGATCAGATGGTCGACGAATCCGTGGGTCCGGATGAACGCGGGCATCGAGCCGTCGGCAGTGAGCATGAGCCGCGAAGCGAGCGCCGGCGCCGTCTTCAGGGCGTCGAGCAGGCCGACGAGATCCGGGCGCAGGGATGACTCGCGCAGCATCACCGCGATGCCCTGCCGCGCGCGGTCGAGGACCTCCTGAGCGGTGATCGGCTCGTGGTCCGAGGTGAAGCCGGCTGCGGCGATCGCCGCGATCTTCTCCGCCGAGGCGCCGGCCGTATGGCCCTCGACGCGTCCGCCGCGCGCGAGGGCGAGGCGCTGGAGCAGCTCGGGGTCGCCGCGCCAGGCGTCAGGCCATCGCGTCACCTCACCGATCGCGAGCGCCCGCGGATGCGCCATCGCCCGCGCGAGCGTCTTGAGATCGAACCGGCGCCATTCGTCCGGCGCGCGGCTCTGGGCATGCGGGCGGATCATCCAGTAGAACCGGAGCGGCGCCGCCAGCAGCGCGTCGGCCACCTTCAGGAACGCGGCCAGGCCGCCCAGCTCCCAGAACTGGAGCGTGTCCGCGACGACCGCCGTGGTGCCGAGCGGCAGGACGAAGCGCGCGAGCGCGGCCGGCGTCGTCAGGGTCGCCGGGTGCACGTGCGGGTCGATGTAGCCGGGCACCAGGATCTGCTCCCGCGCGTCGACCACGCGCGTGCGCGCGCCGACCATGTCGTCGCGGGGCCCGACGTACGCGATCCGCTCGCCCTTGGCGGCGACCCCGGCCGGGTAGATCTCGCCGGTGTAGACGTTCAGCAACGATCCACCGCGAACGTAGAGGTCGGCGTGGGTGGCGCCGCGAGCGACGTCGGTGAGGCGCCGGCGCTCAGCGATAGTCACGACTCGAGATTATAGACGGTCGGGCGAGCCGCAGGACGTCGCGGGGCTGGGGCCCCGCCGTCCGAGGCGAGCTTATAGACGGTCGTGCGAGCCGCAGGACGTCGCGGGGCTGGGGCCCCGCCGTCCGAGGCGAGCTTATAGACGGTCGTGCGAGCCACAGGGCGTCGCGGGGCTGGGGCCCCGCCGTCCGAGGCGAGCGTGAGCACGATACAATCGACGGGTGAGCCGCGCGATCGTCGTCAACAGCGTCGTCCGCGTGCCCGAGAAGGCCCTGCACGTCCGCGCCGTGCGGGCCTCGGGCCCGGGGGGCCAGAACGTGAACAAGGTCGCCACCAAGGTCGATCTGCGCGTCGACCTCGACGCCGTCGAAGGGCTCTCGGAGGCCGCGCGCTCGCGTCTGAGGGCGCTTTGCCGTCACCGGCTCGACGCGGACGGTCGACTGATGGTCTCGAGCCAGGCGACACGCAATCAGGCGCGGAATCTCGAGGACGCTCGCGACCGGGTGCGCGCCCTGGTCGCCGCCGCGCTGCGCGAGCCGCGTCCGCGCGCGGTGTCCGCGCCGCCCGCCGGCGCACGCGAGCGGCGGCTCGACGCGAAGAAGCGGCGGAGCGCGCTCAAGCGCGAGCGCACCCGACACGGGGACTGACGAGGCTCAGCGCTTGGGGGCGCGGCCGGCGCGATAGGCGGCGGCGCCCGCACGGACGCCGACCTTCAAACTTCGGCTCAGCAGCGCCGCCTGAGCCACCGCCTGGCGCACCCGGGGCTCGGCGCGGCGCATGGCGCGCTCGACCTCGACGCGCGTCCGTCGCTCGATGCGCTTCATGCGCCGGCGCGCCTCGCCCTGCGCCCGGTTGGCCTGGGTCTTCAGGGTCTCGAGGTGCTTCTGGAGCGCCTTCATCTGCCGCTCGAGATTCGTCATCGTGTCCCCTTCCCGGAACGCAATCGGCGCCCTCAGAATCCGAGCGCGCGGACCTCGTCCCGGAAACGCTGCACGCTGCGGAGCTTGATCTCCTCGTAGCCCCGGATCAGGTCGGGCAGGCTCGCGAGCTTGACCGCGCGCTCGTAACTGTCCGGCGAGAGGCCGGCGAGCGCCCTGTCGACGAGCGCGCGATACTCGCCGGGGAGCTGCCGCTCCACGCGCCGCACCGCCGCGAATCCGAACGGGTCGAGCCAGGTGCCGCGCAGCGCTTTCATCCCGGCCAGCACGCCGAAGATCGAATCGAACCACGTACCGAGCTTGATCTTCCGCGTGACGCCGAGGGCCCGGAGGACCGGTGGGTGCAGGTTGTAATGGAGGGTGACCCCGCCGGGGAACTCGGCGTCCAGCGCCCGCGCGATGTCCGCCTTGCGATGCAGACGCGCCACCTCGTACTCGTCCTTGTACGCCATCAGCTTGAAGAGATAGCGCGCGACCGCCTCGGAGAGACGCGACTCGCCGGGCGCGGCGGCGGCCTCCGCCTCGCGGACGCGCCGCACGACCTGGAGGTATTCCCGCGCGTACGCCGCATTCTGGTACGCGATGAGCTCGGACACGCGAACCTCCAGCAGTCGCCTGAGCTCGCCGGTCGCGCCGACCGCGTCCACGAGCTGCCGCGCCGCCGCGGTCAGCTCCGGCGCCGTCTCGACGGCGCCCAGGCGGCGCCGGGAGACCGTACGCACCCAGGCGGGGTCGACGACGAGCAACCGACCCGCGCGGAACGCGTGGCTGTTCATCTGCACCGACACGCCGTTCAGGACGATCGCTTCATCGATCGCCTCCGCGCTCACCGGGATGGCGCCGGCCTGCCAGGCGGCGCCCAGCACGATCATGTTGGCGGCCATGTGGTCGTCGAAGAGCGTCTCGGCCAGCCCGAGTGCGTCGAGGTAGAGGTTTTCGTCCTTGCGGGTGACCCGGTCGATCGAGGTGATGAGCCCGTTCGCCTCGGGGAACTCGACCGCCGTCGACGTCACCATCGCGCCGGTCGGTACCTGGCTGGTCGAGACGACCGCGATCGTGCGGTCCGGGCGAGCGTGATCGAGATTCTGCGGCGAGGTCGCGACGAGGATGTCGAATCCCAGATAGCAGTCCGCGGACCCGGCCGAGATCTTGTTCGAGACGTCGGAGGCCCGTTCGAAGATCTTGAGATGCGAGACGACCGGCCCGCCCTTCTGGCTGAGACCGGTCTGGTCGAGGCCGCGGACGTGCTTGCCGTCGAGGAGCGCGGCGGTGCCCAGGATCTGGTTGACCGTCACCACGCCGGTGCCGCCGATGCCCATCATGAAGATGCTGGCGTCGCCCGGAACTTTGAGCGTGGGCTCGGGCAGCGGCCGCTCGACCTTGAAAATGCGGCGCTCCTTCTTCCGGGGGTCGACGAGCGGCACGACGGTCAGGAACGACGGACAGTCCCCCTGCAGGCACGAGTAGTCCTTGTTACAGGACGACTGGTGGATCTGAGTCTTCCGTCCGAACTCGGTCTCGACGGGGTGCACCGAGAGGCAATTGCTCTTCACGCCGCAGTCGCCGCAGCCTTCGCATACCGCCTCGTTGATGCCGGCCGCGCTTGCGCAGCCGCCGCTTCTCCGCGGCGCACCGCTGATCGTAGACGAGCGCCGTGACCCCGGGAATGTCCCGGAGTAGTCGCTGCGCCTCGTCGAGCCGGTCGCGGTGCCAGACCTCGACGCCGGGCGCCCACGCCGCGTTCTTCGGATACTTGTCCGGCTCGTCGGTCATCACGATGACGCGCTTGACGCCCTCGGCCGCGAGCGAGCGCGTCAGCTCCGGCACCGGCATCGCGCCGGCGGCGTCCTGGCCGCCCGTCATCGCCACCGCCGAGTTGTAGAGGATCTTGTAGGTGATGTTGGCGCTCGACGCGACCGCCTGGCGGATCGCCAGCGAGCCGGAGTGAAACAAGGTGCCGTCGCCGAGATTCTGGAAGAGGTGCTTGGTCTCGGTGAACGGCGCCATACCCACCCACTGGACGCCCTCGCCGCCCATGTGCGTGAGCCCCATCGTCTTGCGGTCCATCAAGAGCGCCATCCCGTGGCAGCCGATGCCGGCGCTGGCGATCGAGCCCTCCGGCAGCACGGTCGACCGGTTGTGCGGGCATCCCGAGCAGAAGTACGGCTGCCGGGTCAGGGTCAGGGGCGCGGGCCGCTGGCGCAGCGCCTCGAGGAGCGCCACCCGCGCCGTGATGGACTCGAGATGGATCCGTCGTTCGACGCGCGCGGCCACGATCTGGGCGATCCGGTCGGCGTCGAGCTCGCCGTCGGCGGGCACGAGCGGGCGCCCGTGCTCGTCGGACTTGCCCACCACCCGCGGGCGCTCCGCCTGGTTGTAGAGGATGTCGCGGATGAAGAGCTCGCAGAACGCGCGCTTCTCCTCGACCACCAGGAGCTCCTCGAGACCCCGGGAGAACTCGCGGATCGTGCCCGGCTCCATCGGGAACAGCATCTCGATCTTCAGGAGGCGGATCCCGTACTGGCGGAGCGCGGCGTTGTCGAGCCCGAGCTCGGCGAGCGCCTCGCGCAGGTCGTAGTACGTCTTGCCGGGCGCGGCGATGCCGAGCCAGGCATTCGGGGTGGGGAGCGTGACGCGATTGAGCCGGTTCGCCGCCGCGAACGCCTTGGCGGCCTCGAGCCGCCCATAGTGGATCTCGCGCTCGGTCTCGAGCCCCCACGGCGGCATCAGCAGCGGATTCTGCCGCGCCTGCCAGGGCCGCCCCTCGTAGAGGAAGCCGGGATCGGCGACGACGATGCGATCCGGCCCCACCTCGGCGGTGGCGATCTCATCGGCGACATTGGTCACGATCTTGACGCCCACCCAGAGCCCCGAGTAGCGAGAGAGCTCGAAGCCGAGCCGGCCGAGGTCGAGGATTTCTTGCGCCGAGCCGGGAAAGAGCACCGGGAAGAGCGCGTCATAGAAGGCGACCTCGGAGTGCGACGGAATCGTGGACGACTTGGAGAGCGGGTCGTCCCCGCCCAGCGCGAGCACGCCGCCATGACGCGAGACGCCCGCGAAGTTCGCGTGCTTGAAAATATCACCGGTGCGGTCGACGCCGGGCCCCTTGCCGTACCACATGCCGAGCACGCCGTCGTACTTCGGCTGCGGGAACAGGTTCGCGAGCTGGCTGCCGTAGACCGCCGTCGCCCCGAGATCCTCGTTCACACCCGAGAGGAAGACGACGTTGTGCTCGCGGAGCAAGGCCGGGCTGCGCTCGAGCGTGAGGTCGAGACCGCCGAGCGGCGAGCCTCGATAGCCGGAGATGAGCGTGGCGGTGTTGAGCCCACGACGTTTGTCGGCCCGGTGCTGATCGAGCGGCAAGCGCACCAGTGCCTGGATGCCGGAGAGGAGGATGAGCCCCTCTCCCTGACGGTACTTGGCGTCCAGGGTGAAATCACGCTTGATCGCCATGGAGTCTCCTCTCGAGGTGCTGAACGTATGATACGAGGGGCCCTGATGAGGCGCAAATACGATTGAGCGAGGAGACATCGCGATGACCGTGATCCGGCCCTGCCGTTTCGAGGAATGTCCCGCGGTGTTGGCCCTCTGGGAGCGCGCCGGCGCCATTCCGAGCCCGACCGATACGCTCGAGGAGCTCAGGCGGCTGGTCCGAGCCCATGGCGACGGGTTCCTCGTCGCGATCCAGCAGGGCGCCGTCGTCGGCAGCGTGATCGGAGGATGGGACGGCTGGCGCGGCAACATCTATCGTCTGGCGGTCGCGCCGGAGGCGAGACGCCGTGGGCTGGCCCGAAAGCTCGTCCACGAGGCCGAGCGCGTCTTGACGGCGAAGGGCGCACGCCGGATGTCGGCGCTCGTCGAGCGCCACGAAGCCCATGCGGTCGGCTTCTGGGACGCGCTCGCGGAGCGCGGCTGGCAGCGCGACGAGCGGATGACGCGCTACATCAAGACAGGGGCTTAAGTGCGCGCGTCGGATGACCACAGCCCGCGGCCGGCGTCGCGGGCCTCGCGCTGTAGCTTGACGAAGAGCTCCTGGTGCTTGACGTTCGGCGGAACGGTCATCACCTGGGCGTAACCCAGGCGCACCAGCTCGGCGTTCACCATCAGGTCGCCGACCCAGACGTACGCCAGGAGCCGCCCGTAACGGTCACGCGCCCGGACGTCCAGCTCGAGCCGAACGCGCCGGCCGCCGACGAGGCGCCGATTCACCTCGGCCGCCTGGCGGCCACCGGGCTCCTCGCCCCTGGTCGGATGATGGATCTCCGGTGTGTTCACGCCGATGTAGCGGACCTTCTCGACCCGCTCCCCGAGCTTCACGTGGATGGTGTCGCCGTCCACGACGCGGACCACGCTGCCCTCGACCGGCTCGCCTCGCGCGGCCGGCGCCAGGAGGAGCGGCAGGAGCAGGAGAGCAGGCCAGCGCCGGAGCGCCACGCCGCCACGGTGTCACCTCTGGCCGTGCAGCGTCAAATTTCAGATACGCGGGCTTGTTGTAGCGGGGTCCGTGAGGTCGACGTGATCCGAGGGTGGCCTGCCAAGGAAGCGGCGTGGCTCCGATTCCGCGGGCAACCGTCAGGGCCGAAGGCTGGGCGGTGCTACTCGACGCGGAACATGGAGTAGCCGAGCGACCTGAGCTGAGTATCGACGAAGGGCTGGTGGCGCCGGTCGGTGGCTCTACGCTCGACGGTGTCTCCGTGGCCGTTCGCCTGGCGACGGTCTTGACCGGATCGGCGGTCCAGGAAGACCGCGACGTTTTGTTCGGCCGCGAACTGTCGTGCGAGGTATTCACACAAGCTAGTCTGGTCGCGCGCCACGATGAAATAGTGTCGGGTCATGGCGGCCATAGGCCTATATTTCCACGAAACGCTCGCGAGCGTCAAGGTTGGCGGAGCCGACCCAGGGCGCGTCGGGCCCTCCGTGCCTTTTTGGAAAGACGGCGGGGGTTGCCGCGCTTGTCCCGCACGGGTTCGGCGTCTGTTGTATT
>Ga0209237_1001683_pt1 | contig 13100 bp, 15 predicted proteins | sample GraSoi013_1_40cm_2_FD_185820 | JGI IMG/M metagenome (GOLD analysis project Ga0209237, IMG submission 185820) | Grasslands soil microbial communities from the Angelo Coastal Reserve, California, USA - Sample 10_02_2013_1_40cm (SPAdes) (version 2) | ecosystem: Environmental > Terrestrial > Soil >... | reverse complement strand
GGGGGGCCGATCGGGTGCAGATCATCACGAAGGACGAGGCCGTGGCGAGCGGTGCGGAGCGGCGTTCCGGCACGAAGACCTGGCACTTCGCGGCCAAGCGGGTGCGCGACTTCGCCTGGGCCGCCTCCCCCGATTACCGCTGGGACGCATCGGCCTGGAACGGTATCCTGATCCAAACGTTCTACCGGCCGAGCGCCACGCCGTGGGAAGAAGCGAACCGGATGGCGTGGTTCACGATCAAGCACTTCAGCGAGACGTGGGGGATGTATCCGTGGCCGCATGCCACCACCGTCGAAGGCCTGATCGAGGGGATGGAGTACCCGATGCTGACGTTCGTGCCGTCCATCGAGAAGCGCGAGGACCAGTACTGGGTGCTCACGCACGAATTCGGCCACGAGTGGTTTCCGATGATGGTCGGCTCGGACGAGCGCCGCTATCCCTGGATGGACGAGGGGTTCAACAGCTTCATCGATTACGGCTCGGCGGAGGGCCTATCGGGTCTCGGCGGTCCCAGGGAACGAGCAGCCGTTGATCACGAAGCCGGTCGAGTCGGGCGATCTGGCGTGGACGGCGTACCAGAAGCCCGCGCTGATGCTCACGGTGCTGCGGGACGCGGTTCTGGGGAAAGAGACGTTCGAGCGAGCCCTGCGCGAGTACGTGCGCCGCTGGACGTTCAGGCACCCGCAGCCCGAGGACTTCTTCCGGACGATCGAAAACGTGTCGGGACGGGACCTGGACTGGTTCTGGCGCGCCTGGGTGTACACCACGGCTCGCCTCGATCAGGCCGTCGACTCCGTCGCCGCCGCTGGTGACACGGCGTTCGTCTTCCTGTCGAATCGAGGGCACATGGTGTTGCCGGTGACGCTCGAGCTCCGGTACGCCGACGGCTCGAGCGAGATTCGCGAGCTCCCGATCGAGCTGTGGAACCTGGGCAGCCGGTTCACCGCGCGGGTGCGCACGGGGGGGCAATCCATCGCCGGCGTCGTGGTGGACCCGAAGGGGATCTACCCCGACGTGGATCGCGCGAACAACCGGTGGCCGCGCTAGCCAGCCGCCCGCTACGCATCGCCCTCTTGACCTCGAGCCGCTTCTGGCGGGGCTCGAGCAGCGTGTTCACCGCACTGGCGCGCGGGCTCGCCGCGCGGGGGCACGCCACCACCGCGCTCGTCGCGTACCAGCCGCTCGCCGCCGGATTCGCGACGCAGGGCGTAAGCGTGCAGACGCTCCCCGTCGCTCATACCAGCCTCACGGCTGCGCGAGCGCTGCGCCGCACCCAGCGCAAGCTGCGCTCGGACATCATCCTGGTGGACATGGCGCGCGACATCCGGCTCGCCGCGTTCGCTTCGTTCAACCGGCCCGTGGCGGTCGTGTACTGCATCAGCACGCTCCGCCCGCCGCGCGACCTGCTGACGCGCCTCGCATTCCGACGCGTGGCCTTGACCGTGTTCCTCACCCCCAAGCTCGCGCGCAGCGCGCTCGCCGAAGCGCCGTTCATGGGCCGTGTCGGACATCGCGTGATCCCGAGCGGCGTGGACTGCGATCGGTTCCGTCCGGACGAGGCGGCGGGGCGCACGTTTCGGCGGCGCCACGCGCTGGGCGACGGCCCGGTCCTCCTCGGCGTGGGAGCCCTCGAGATCGAGAAGCGCTGGGACCTGCTGCTCGACAGCGTGGCTCGGCTCGCCCGGCCCGCGCCCCCGCTGGTGCTGTGCGGCGGCGGCGCGCTCGAGGGGTCGCTCCGCGCGCACGCCGAGCGGGTCGGTCTCGACGTGCGGTTCGTGGGTCAGGTAGATCCGGAGACGCTCGTCGCGGCTTACAATGCGGCGACCTGCGTCGTACACACGTGCCCCGTCGAGGCGTTCGGTCTGGCGTTGATCGAAGCGCTCGCGTGCGGGCGACCGGTGCTCGCGTCGGGCGGCGGCGGGACGCCGGAGCTCGTGGGCGACGCCGGCGTGCTGGCCCCGCCCGCGGATGCGATCGCGTTCGCCCGCCTGCTGCAAGACCTGCTGGGCGACCACGAGCGTCGCGCCGCCCTCGCTCTGGCGGCCCGGCGCCGCGCGGTGGAGCGCTACTCGGTCGAGCGGATGGTCCGCGATTACGCGGCGCTACTCGAAGCGCTCTAGCCTATTTCGTTGCATTTCATTTGCCGTCGGTCGTCGCGGGCCGATTCTCATCGTCGATCGGATCGACGTCAGGCGGGGTCTGCCCGCCACCAGGGCCGAAGCCGGTCCTGCCGGGCCGGCTCACCGGGAGCGTGATCGGCGCCTCCGCCACGTTGTTGTCGTAGTTGCTCTCGAAGAAGTTGTGGCACAGGCCCTGCGGATCCACCGGCCGGTTGTGGGCCCGATCGAACTTGGTGCACGCGAAGGGCGGGTTGACATGAATGCGGATTATGTAATTGCCCGGAGGCACCGGGGCCTGCCCATCGCCACCGTCAAGCACGAAGTACTGTCCGCCGAGCCACTTGTAGTACTGGTCGGCGCGACCGGTGCTGATGCCCTGGTTGCCCACGATCGCCGGGCCGAGGGAACCGGCGGGCCGCCCGCAGACATGGTAGACCCAGGATCCGGGCGATTGAATCCCGCCATTCCACGGCACCACGTCGATCATGCAGAAGCCGCGCTTCGCCGCCTGCCACACCTTGCCGGTGGCTGGATCCACGAGCTCGTAGGTCGCGTAATGCTGGAAATGCCAGTGCTGGTGACAGGTGGAGAGCTGGTACAGCCCGTCGCCCGCTGCCACGTGCACCGCCGGGTCGCCCAACGCGATGTCGGCGTCGCCGATGTTGGGCGTATTGACCGTGAAGCGCACGACCCGGTGCGATACGGTGGGATCGAGCACGCCGCCTTCTTGGAGCGTGCACGTTCCCTCCTTGAGAATCTGATCGTACACGACCCATGACCCCTCCAGCGCTTTGCCGTCGACAATGAGATCCGGCGCACCGGTGAAGTCTCCCTCGTGCGCAGCGGCGATCCGCGGCGCCGCCACGCGACCCGAGTCGCTGGGGGTACAGGTGGAGAGGGCGACGATCGCCGCAAGCGCGGCCAGGGACGTCGAACGCATTGCCACGGCCTCCGTTCTGGGGGAGCTCGAACGTGCTGCTCGACTACCCAGACGTCAAGCGTGCATAGTTAGCCGACGGACCGCAAGAAAATTCACGCCGTCTAGTGCAGGCCGCTGCCGCCCGCGAGCTGCTTGACCAGATCGCCGATCACCGCCTTGGCGTCGCCGAACAGCATCCAGGTGTTGTCCTGCACGTACAGCTCGTTGTCGATGCCGGCGAAGCCGGGCTTCTTGCTCCGCTTGATGGCGAGGACCGTGCGGGCCTTGTCCGCGTCGATGATCGGCATGCCGTAGATGGGACTGTCTTTGACGTAGCGGGCGGCGGGATTCACGACGTCGTTTGCGCCGATGACGAGCGCGACGTCGCACTGCGGCATGTCGGAATTGATCTCGTCCATCTCGACCAGCGCGGTGTACGGGATATCGGCCTCCGCGAGCAGCACGTTCATGTGGCCCGGCATCCGCCCGGCGACGGGATGGATCGCGAACTTGACCGTGACCCCGCGCTTGGTCAACTGGTCGTACAGCTCGCGCACCTTGTGCTGAGCCTGCGCCACGGCCATGCCGTATCCCGGGATCACGACGACGAGTCGCGCCTGCTCGAGCAGCTGGGCTGCGCCCTCGACCGTCTCCTGCTTCCACGCCTTTTGCTCGCCGATGGCCACTGTTTTCTGTACGGTGCCGAACGCGCCGAACAGCACGTTGGTGAACGAGCGGTTCATCGCCCGGCACATGATGATCGAAAGAATCAGACCGCTCGAGCCGTCGAGCGCGCCGGCCGTGACGAGGAGCTTGTTGTTCAGCACGAAGCCCATCGCGACCGCGGACAACCCGGCGTAGGAGTTCAGGATCGAGATCACGGTGGGCATGTCCGCGCCACCGATCGGGATGATGAGCAGGACGCCGAAGAGCACGGCGAGCCCGACGATCGCGTAGAAGGCCTGTCCGGACCACGCCGCCGTGGGGTGCACGACCACGAGCACGCCCAGCGCCACGGCGGCGGCGAGCACCCCGATGTTGACGACGTTCTGGCCCGGGTAGGTGACCGGGCGCTGCGGGATCCATTGGACTTCCTGCAGCTTGCCGGCGGCCATGAGGCTGCCCGTGAACGTCAGGAATCCGAGAATCACTTCGGCCACCATGGCGCTCGTCCGGAAGGCGGTGAGCTGCGCCGGGTGCTCGGTCAGACCGAGGAAGTATTCCGCGGTCCCGACCAGGCCGGCGGCGAGCCCGCCGAAGGCGTGGGAGAGCGCGGTCCGCTGTGGCACGGCGGTGAGCGGCACGAGGGAGAGCGGCACGCCGACGACGAATCCGGCGACGATCGCCAGGACGATCCAGCCGTGGTGCACGATCTCGGGCTGGAACCAGGTCGCCAGCACAGCCACGAGCATCCCCGCGACGCCCGCAACCACCGCGTGGCGGGCGGTCTTCGGGTCGTTCATCCAGTACAGTGAGAAGATGAACAGCGCCGTCGCGAGGATGGCGGCGACTTGGGCGACGGCGTACGTCATTGCTTCTTGAACATCTTGAGCATCCGGTTCGTGATGAGGAATCCGCTGACGATGTTCGTCATGGAGGCGAACAGCGCGATCCCCCCGAGGACGCGGATGGTCCACGGGTACTCGGCCCCCGTGACCGCGATGGACCCGACCACAGCAATCGCCGAGATCGCGTTGGTGAGCGACATGAGCGGCGTGTACAGGAGCCGGGACACACGGCGGATCACGCCGAGCCCGATGAACGTCGCGAGGACCAGGACGAACAGCATGGACCAGTAGTCGACTACAGCGTGGTCGTTCATGTCTTCCGCACCTCCCCGGCGTGAGTCACGCACGTGTCGCGAATGATCTCGTCGTCGAAATCCACGACGAGCTTGCCGTCTCGTACAACGTGCAACAGGAAACTGGAAATGTTCCGCGCGTACATCTGGCTCGCGTGCAGCGGCAGCGTGCTGGGGAGGTTGCGGGGTCCGAGGACCAGCACGCCGCTGTGGCGCACCTCGTTCCCGGGCTCCGTCACCTCGCAGTTCCCGCCCGTCTCGGCTGCCAGATCCACGATCACGGCGCCCTGCTTCATGCCCCGGACGGCGTCGGCCGTGATCAGTATCGGCGCTCGCCTCCCCGGGATCGCCGCCGTGGTGATCACGATGTCGACGTCCTTCACCGCCTGGGCAAGGAACGCGAGCTCGCGGCGGTGGGTCTCCTCGGACAGCTGCTTCGCGTAGCCTCCCGCCGCCTCCGCCTGCTCGCCGATCTGCATCTCGAGAAACTTCGCGCCGAGGCTCTCCACCTGTTCTTTCACGGCCGCGCGGACGTCGAACGCCGAGACCACGGCGCCGAGGCGGCGGGCGGTGGCGATGGCCTGGAGCCCCGCCACCCCGGCGCCCAGCACCAGCACGCGGGCCGGCGGCAGGGTTCCCGCCGCCGTCACGAGCATCGGGAAGAAGCGGCCGGTCGCCGCCGCGGCGAGGAGGACGGCTTTGTATCCCGCGACGGTCGCCTGGGACGACAGCACGTCCATCGGCTGCGCCCGGGTGATTCGGGGGAGCAAGGCCAGGCTGAAGGCCGTCACCTGGCGAGCGGCGAGTTGCGACACGGCCTCCCGTTCGGCCGACGGCTGGAACAGCGCGACCAGCGCCCCCCCCTCGCGGCACAGTCGCGTCTCCTGAGCCGAGGGCGGCTGCACCTTGAGCACGATGTCGCTCTGCCCGAACGCCTCGGCGGCCGTCGCGACCAGGGTCGCCCCGGCGGCGCCGTACGCGTCGTCACCGCACGACGCGGCCTCCCCCGCGCCCCGCTCGACGAGGACCGACAAGCCGGACTTCACGAGCCGCCCGGCGACGTCCGGCGTCACGGCCACACGGCGCTCGTTGGCCGCGGTCTCTTTCGGGACCCCGATGTTCATCCCGGCTCCCTGAAATATTCGGTAAGCGCCTGTAAGGGGCCGGTGAGAGGCCGGGGAAGGGTCCCCGCACCACCCTTCCCCGGCTTCTCACCGGCCTCTCACGTCTTTGGCAGGCTCCCGCGCTCTCGCGCCTGGGCGAGCAGCCGTTCCGCGAAGTCGAGCCGCTCCGCCAGCTCGCCGACCTGCGACTCGAGCCCGAGCATGCGATCTTCGAGGTCCGATACCCGATGCTCCGACGCACGGGACCCGATGGCGGCATCGGAGACTTCCCACCGCGCCACGCGCCGCCCATCGCCGTCTCGGAAATCGCCGGCCGCGACGACGACGATGTCGTAGAGGTACCAGATCAGCCCGCCACCGAAGGTGAGGCCCATCCAGATCGCGCTCTGGGTACGGCCGGTGTAGAAGCGGTGCAGCCCGAACACGCCGCCCACGACCGCGAGCGCCAGGGCCACGCCGCGCGAGCGCTCCGACACCGGGGCCTGCGCCGCGCGCGGCTCCGGCGGCTCCATCGGCTGGTAACGCGACAGCGAGCCGGAGGTCATGTGGCGGGCTGCGAAAGTCCTGCGAGCGCGTCGAGCCGCAGCCGCGGTATCACGCCCGTTTGCCGGCCCACTTCCTGACCCTGCCGGAACACGAGCAGCGTCGGAATGGCGCGGATGCCGAAGCGATGCGTGGTCGCCGGGTTGCGGTCGGTGTCGAGCTTGACGACCAGCACCTCGCCCTGGCGGTCGCGCGCGAAGTCGTCGAGCACGGGCGCCATGATTTTGCAGGGGCCGCACCAGTCGGCGTAGCCGTCCAGGACGACCGGCACCTCGGTGCCCTTGAGGACGGCGTCGAGCGTCGCGTCGGCGACCGCGATGGGGCGATCGAGCAGGATCGGCCGCCCGCAGCTGCCGCACCTGGGACGGTCGGCGATGCGGGTGAGATCCACCCGGTTGAGCGTCGCGCAAAACGGGCAGGCGACCGTCGCGCGCTTGCTGACCTCTGTGACCGACACGGCTCACCTCCGTCTGGAATCTACTTGTCGCGCTGCACGATCGCTTCCGCCTCGATTTCCACCAGCATCTCGGGTGCGACGAGCCGGCTCACGGCCAGGAGCGTGCAGGCAGGCCGGATCTCCCGGAACACTTCGCCGTGTGCCCGCCCCACGCGCTCCCAGTCGGCGATGTCGGTCAGGTACATGCGGGTCCGCACCACGTCGCGCAGCGACGCGCCGGCCTGGACGAGCGCCCGCTCGATGTTTTTGAGCGCCTGGACCGCCTGCAGGTAGGCGTCCCCGATACCGACGATCGTCCCGTCGGGCCCGGTCGCCGTCGTGCCGGCCACGTGCACGGTGGAGCCCACACGCACGGCGCGCGAGTAGCCGACGACCGGCTCCCACGGCGCCCCGCTCGAGATGTTTTGTCGCGGCATGTCAGTGCACCATCGATGCTTCGTTCTGCGTGTCGAAAAGAAGCGGTGAAGGGTGCCTCTATAGAGCGGCAGTCGCCCGGAAGATAACGGGCGGTCGGGTCGACTAACACAGCGCGACCTGGTCGGGCGGGCCGGGGGGATAGCGCAGCCGCCCCGCGGGGAGCACCTGGGCGTGCGCCGACAGCTGGTGCGGAGCCACCCGCGTGGCGCCGAGGATGTGGCTCACTTCCTCCCCCCGAGCGACCAGCGCGTCGGCGATCAGCTGACGGTGACAGCGCCACGGCACGGCTTCCGCGCACAGGATCGCCGTCGGCCGGGCGCGCGCGCGCTCGCGCAGCCGCGCCAACGCATCCTCGAATTCGGGCGTCTCCATGTAGTCCGCGTAGCCCCGAAAGCCGAGGCTGCGCCAGGCGGTGTTGGCCGAGTCCCGCCGCGCCGCACGGCGGCCGCCGAGCGCGGGCTCGTGATGGTAGCCGACGCCGTGCTCGTGGAGCGCGGCTGCGAGCGCATCGCGGGCGAACTGTGGGTGGCGACGCGAAGCGGGATAGCGCCGCACGTCCACGACTTGCGCGACCCGATGGGCGGCGAGCAGGCCCAGGACCTCTCCGAGTTCCCGAGTCGAGTGTCCGATCGTGCAGATCATGTCGGGAAGAAAGCGCCGCGGCGAAGGCGGTGGAAGTCCACCGTCACCCTCCGGCTCCGGCGGGGTGTACCGGGTGGTGGAACCTCCGAAGAGACTGGTGTACACTTGGCGGTGGGAGAACGAGCCGGACGCGCCGGAAACCCTCGTCACGGTGGAGTTCCGGGACCGCGGCGTCTCGACAAACTCGCCCGAGTCATCCCGTAACCCGCTCGCAAAGGAGGACTGACCATGAGCGAAAAGGAGCAGTTTCTGAGCCAACTGGAGAAGGAGCTCTCCACAACGATGCGGGTGCTCAAGGCGTTTCCGGCTGCCAAGTCGGATCTGAAACCGCACGCCAAGTGCAAGGCAGCGAAAGAGCTCGCGTGGATGTTCGTGACCGAGCAGAAGGCGAGTGAGCAAGCGCTGGACGGCGGGATCGAATTCGGCAAAATGCCGCCCGCGCCTGCCACGTTGCCCGAGGTGATCGCCACGTACGAGAAGTCGTCGAGGGCCTTCTTCGACCGCGTCAAGCGGACGCCCGACGCGGAGCTCAACAAGACGGTGAAGTTCTTCGTCGCACCGAAGCAGATGGGTGATGTGCGCAAAATGGACCTGCTGTGGTTCATGCTGATGGACCAAGTGCATCACCGCGGCCAGTTCACCGTCTATCTCCGCATGGCCGACGGCAAGGTCCCGTCGATCTACGGGCCGTCGGCGGACGAACCCTGGAGCTAGGCCGTAGCCGGCCGGAGCCCCGCTTCGCGACAAAAAGACGCAGTCGCTACGCGGGGCCCCGGCCGGCTACCCACAGGGATTCGGCCGTCAGAACCGGATAGATCGCGGCACGGCAACGCGCTAAGTTCTCAAGCGTGAGCCGTGCCGCTGCCGCTTCCGATCTGACCGCCGAGCGTCGCTGGCGCATCGTGCTGGCGCATGATCGCCGCTACGACGGCGCGTTCGTCTATGCGGTGCACTCGACGGGGATCTATTGCCGCCCCTCGTGTCCCAGCCGCCGTCCGCGGCGCGGGCAGGTCGTGTTCTTCCCGGTACCAGAGGCGGCCGAGCTGGCGGGCTTCCGCCCTTGCCGCCGCTGCCGGCCGGGCGAGGCCGCGGCCCCCGACCCCGGGGTTCCGCTCGTGCGGAACGTCTGCCGGTTGATCGATGCGCACCCGGATCGGCCCGCCAGTCTCGCCGCCCTGAGCGCCCAAGCCGGCGCGACGCCCCATCGGCTGCTGCGCACCTTTCAGCGGGTGCTCGGCATCAGCCCGCGGCAGTACCGCGACGCGCGCCGCCTCGACCGGTTCAAGACGGAGCTGCGCTCGCGGGGCCGCGTGAGCCCGGCGCTGTACGAGGCGGGATACGGCTCGACGAGCCGCGTGTACGAGCGAGCCCACGCGCAGCTCGGGATGACGCCCGCCACGTACAGCCGCGGCGCGCCGGGCACGCGCATCGCCTTCACCGTCGTCCCCTGCGCCCTCGGCCGGCTGCTCGTGGCGACGACGGCGCGCGGAATCTGCCGCGTCAGCTTGGGCAGCGCCGCGGAAGAGCTCGAGGCGGGGCTCTCCGCCGAGTTCCCCGCCGCCGAGCTGCGCCGCGATCGTGGCGCGCTCGCCGGGGCGGTCGGCGCCCTGCTGCGCTACCTGGACGGGCGCGCCGAGCCGCCCGACTTGCCGCTGGACGTTCGCGCCACGGCGTTCCAGCGGCGCGTGTGGGAAGCCCTGCGTCGCATCCCCTACGGCGCCACGCGCTCCTACGCCGACATCGCGCGTGCCATCGGCAAGCCGTCTGCCACTCGCGCCGTGGCGCGGGCCTGCGCGACGAACCCCGCGGCGCTCATCATCCCCTGCCACCGGGTCGTGCGAGCGGACGGCGGGCTCGGCGGCTACCGCTGGGGAGTCGTGCGCAAGCGTGCACTTTTGGAACAGGAGCGGGCCGCCACGGCGAAGTAGCGACCGCGTCGGCTTGTTGCCCGCTTGCGAGGCACGGCCTACGTTCCCGCGATGACGCCCTCCTCCCCCGCCCCTCCACGCCTGCCGGGGAGCGGGCGCGCCCGCGGCGTGTTCCGGGCGGTCGCGGCGTGCGTGGTGCCTGACGCCACCCGGCTCGACGCCGCACAGTGGGACGAGGTGGAAGCAATCGTCGCCCGGGCGATCGCCGCCCGTCCGCGTGGCGTCCGCCGCCAGGTCGCTCTGTTTCTCGAGCTCCTCGAATGGCTGCCGCTGTTCCGCTACGGCCGCCGGCTCTCCCGTCTCGACCCCGCGAGACGGGCGCGATTCCTCGCCCTGGTGCAGCGCGCCCCCCTGCTACTCTTGCGGCGCGGGTTCTGGGGCGTGCGGACCCTCGTCCTGATGGGATACTACGGGCGCCCCGCCGCCGCGGCGGACATTGGCTATCGGGCCGATGCGCGCGGCTGGGAGGCGCGGCGGTGATCGCCTCGCGGTCCTACGACATCGTCGTCATCGGCTCGGGTGCGGGCGGCGGCACCGTGGCCCAGGAGCTCGGTCCACTGGTGCGCGAGGGCGTGCGCGTTCTCGTGCTCGAGAAGGGACCGCGCTTCGCGGATCAGGAGTTCACCGGTCGCGAGCTCGAGATGGCGGACGCACTGTACCAGGACGGCGGCGCGTTCCTGACGCGCGACGGCACGATGACCCTGGCGTTTGCGTCGGCGTACGGCGGCTCGACGGTCGTGTACACGGGGACGTCGCTCACGGCCCCCGCGCGCGTCATCCACGCCTGGGCCATCCCGGGGCTCGCGCACGGCGACCTGACGCGACGGTCAGCGAAGTACGCCGAGCAGAACAACGTGCACCCGCTCGACGACCCGCTGATCAACGACAACAACCGGTTGTTCCTTGAGGGCGGACGGAAGGCGGGCTACCTGGTGGAGCAGTTTCCGGTCAACGTGACGGGGTGTCGTGGCTCGAGCCTGTGCAATCTGGGCTGCCCCAACCAGGCGAAGCAGGGCACGAACCGGGTCCAGCTGCCGCGCGCCGAGCGCGCGGGGGTGGAGGTCGTGACGCGCGCCGAGGTGCTGCGGATCGCACCGGACCGGACGTTGCACGTGCGCGTGACCGAGCGGCCGGCGGGCGCGAAGGGCGGGCCCTCGGAATGGCAGCCCGGCGACTACCGGGTGCAGGCGACGATGGTGGTGTGCGCCGGTGGCGCTATCGGCAGCACGGCGCTGCTGCTCCGCTCGCGCCTGCCGACGCGCCTGCCGCGCCTGGGTGAGGGCTTCACTTGTCACCCGGCGCTGATCCTCGTCGCCGAGCATCCGCACCCAATCACGAACGATGTGGGGCACCCGAAGAGCTACTTCGTCGACCACGCCGCGTCGGAGCGCTTCGTGCTCGAAACCTGCATGTACTTTCCGTTCGTCACGGCGAAGAGCTTGACGGGCTTCGGCGCGGCACACAGCGCCATCATGCACGCGTTCCCGCGACTCCAGATGATCCTGATCCTGGCGTGCGATCACGCGGCCTCGGGCAATCGCATCGCGGTGAGTCGCGCGGGGAGCCCGGTCGTGCACTACCGCTTCACGCCGGAGACCATCGACGGCCTGGTGCGGGGGACCCGCGCCGCCGCACGCATCTTCTTCGCCGCCGGTGCCCGCCGCGTGCATGCGCCGGCCGATCCGCCCCTCCTCGAGGCCGCCGAGGCCGGCCGTCTCGAGGAGCGCATCACTGCCCGCCATTTCCGGCCCGGTATGCTGGCCGTCTCCGCGGCGCATCTCATGGGCGGCTGCGGGATGGGACGGAGCGCCGCCGACTCCGTCACCGACGGCTGGGGGCGGGTGCACGGCATCCCGTGGCTCCGGGTCGCGGACGCGAGCCTGTTTCCCGACGCGCTCGAGATCAACCCCTACTTGACGATCATGGCACTCGCGGACCGCGTCGCCGAGGGGATCCGGCGAGATGCTCGCGACCTGCTTGGGGGCGGGGGCGGGGGCGGGGGCGGGCCCCATGGGGCGGCGGCTGGTGTCTGAGCGAGTGGATGTCGTCGTCGTGGGCGGCGGGCCGGCGGGGCTCGCGACGTCGCAGCAGCTGCGGCAGCATGGCGTACCCCACCGCGTCCTCGAGCGCGGCGACACCGTCGGATCCACCTGGGCGAACCTGTACGACAGCCTCACCCTCCACACCGGGAAGCACATGTCGAGCCTCCCCGGCATGCCGTTCCCCCGCTCCGCGCCGCTGTTCGTGCCACGCCGGGAGTTCTTGGACTACCTGCGACGCTACGCTGAGCGTTTCGAGCTACCCATCGACACGGGGCGCGACGCCGAGCGGATCGCGCGGACCGACGGCACGTGGACGACGCACACGAGCCGGGGCGTCCTCACGGCCCACATCGTGGTCGTCGCCACGGGGATCGTGGCCAACCCGAAGACCCCGCAGTTCCCGGGGCAGGAGCGCTTCGCGGGGCGGATCGCGCACAGCGTCGCGTACCGGCGCCCCGATGGATACGCCGGCCGCCGAGTGCTCGTGGTTGGGGTGGGGAACTCGGGGGCAGAGATCGGAAGCGAGATCGCGCGCGCCGGCGGCAAGGTGACGGTCGCGGTCCGCTCCGGCGCAAACGTCGTGCCGCTGACGCTTGCGGGACTGCCAATCCAGTATGTCTCCTACTGGGTGCGCAAGCTGCCGCGGCGGGTGCAGGAAGGGGCGGTCGCGCTCGTGCGGCTCCTGACGGAGCTCCGCCGCGGGAAGCCCGTGCTCCCTCGCCCCGCGCACAGCCCCTTGGACGAGATCCCCGTCATCGGGTTCCACCTCGTGGACGCGATTGCGCAAGGTTTGATCGACGTGCGCGTCGGGGTCGCGGAGCTGACGGCCGACGGTGCGCGCTTCACGGACGGCACGTCGGGGCGGTTCGACGAGATCATCCTCGCCACCGGATTCGGAGCAGCGCTCGGGCCCCTGGGCGGCTTGGTCCAGGTCGACACGAAGGGCTTCGCGCATCGCCGCGACCGGGTCGTGAGTCTGGACCAGCCGGGCCTGTACTTCGTGGGACACAACTACGACGCCATAGGCGGCCTCTACAACATCAGCCGGGACGCGCGGCTCGCGGCCCGGCTGATCGCCGACCAGATTCGCGCGGCGGCCCCCCCCCC